>Ga0075428_100000040_pt1 | contig 102788 bp, 109 predicted proteins | sample RhiMetdeltSRZDD2_FD_75291 | JGI IMG/M metagenome (GOLD analysis project Ga0075428, IMG submission 75291) | Populus rhizosphere microbial communities from Tennessee, USA - Rhizosphere MetaG P. deltoides SRZDD2 | ecosystem: Host-associated > Plants > Roots > Rhizosphere > Soil | place: USA... | reverse complement strand
GATTGCTCCCTTGATCTCGGCAAGCCGCACGACGGCGGACCTTTCAACGAGACAGCTACTTCGGGGGAAGCGTTGTCACGATTGTACCAAGGGGGTGTGTCGAGTTACAACGGTGTGATTGCTCGACCGAACGAGTCAACTGAGCGAAGGAGTGCCCGGACTTACACCGCCCAGCGCCGTCTGGTTCAGTGCGCTAGCACTCGGCCACTCGTACAAGAGACTGCGCCGGAGGACTGCGCGGGCGAGGTCAGCAGCGTCGCTTGCGACTTCGGCTAGGGGCCTCTGTAGCGCCGTGCCATGCACAAGACTTGAGCGCGCATCGTAAATGCTCTGAAGTTTCGTAAAGACCATCGCGGGGTTTAACTCGGCTCTCAAGAAGAGCGCGCCATACAAGGAGAATCGGTACCGCAACTCCGTCGACGCGCCGCCGAGCAACGCGGCCTCCAAGGCGATCGCGAGGTCGAGAAATCCGGCTTCGGTGCCGTCGCCGAGTCCGACAAAGGAGCGCCGCAACGCGACGGATCTCGCCGAGGCCTCGACGTCGAACGCCGGCATCGCATCGGCCAACGCGATGACGTCGGTGAAGTCCTCGTTAGACAGAGGGCGCCCCAGAAGACCGCCCGTATGGCGCACCGGTACCGGCGATTGGGTATAGCCCGTGGACATCCATCTCGGGCGATCAAAGCTCGCGACAAAGCCGAGACTGCCGAGCCGAAATCCGCTGAGGAGGAGTGCAAGCAATATTGGTTCGATTGTGCTTGCGGGTGTTGGATCACCTCCTCGCTGATAGGTGGACACAACCTCCAACACAGCTGTCGGGCCGAACACGTTGATCGGTATGAACGGCGCGAGCTCGAGATCGCGTGGCATGTCGGGCGCAGAGAGTTGCCACTCCAAGTAGGCACCAAGATCGGCGGCCCTCGGCGGCCCAATCGTCGCGGCCCCGCACGTCATTGGCACCGTCGGAACGACGCCTTCTAGAGCGATCTGGTGCGCGCGCGTGACCGGTGGGTCCGATGCGACGTGCGCGACATCAAGGCCCAGCTCCACAAGCAGCTGATCATCACGCACGCCGAGGTCGGCGAGCCGAAACAAGTAGTCCAGCGCCAGCGGGTACACGCATCGCTGCAGGACTCCGTCTACCCCGGTCAGTCCAGGAAACATCCCGGAGCGCTGTTGTTCACCTAGAACGGTATGGTCGTTCAGGAGAACCGCGAGCGGCTCGAGTTGGCGACGCAGCCCGAACATGCGGTGGTCGAGCGAAGTGTCCCGAATGGCGACATGCGCGCCGTAGTCGTGTAGACCGCTGACCGCGATGTCAAGCCACTCGGAGGGGCCGTTCGGAACAGCCACCATCCGCCGCCGCGACAGGGTGAGTGGCAAACCTGCGCCCACTAATCGCCGCGCCACCTCTTCGCGCGCCGACTCCAGGGCGGCACGCGTCGCCTCGATCCAGTTGGGCGAGTCGAGGGTCACGATCTGGGATCACCCAGACGCGGCCCGCTCGTAACGGTCCTCGTAGGCCTCGGCCAGGCCGGCCATCGAGAACTCGGTGGCCCGGCACTCGCCGGAGGCCACCAGCCGCTGCGCCTCGGTCCCGTCGTCCAGCACACGGGCGAGGCCGGCCGCTAGTGCGACGGGGTCGTCGGGCGGGACCAGCACCGCGTCGGCGCCGTCGCGCGTAACCCGGCGGTAGCCGTCGATGTCGGACGCGACGATCGCCGTCCGCGCTGCCATCGCCTCGAGCAACACCACACCGAACGACTCCCCGTGAAGAGATGGCGCGCAGAACACGTCAGCCCCGGCGAGTCGGGCCGCCTTGTCGTCGTCGTCGATCTGCCCGAGCCACTCGATACGGCGGTCGTGGCCGAAGCGATCGCGCAGGCCGCTGGTTTGCGGCCCCTCCCCAGCGACCCACAGGCGGACGTCGCTGGGGAGATGTTGCATCGCCTCGAGGAGTACGGCGAGCCCCTTGCGCTCCTCGTGGCGGCCGACGAAGACGATCGTCGGCCCGTCGGTCAATACCGGCGTCGCCTTAGCAAACCGCTCGACTTCGATCCCGTTGAACAGCAGGTCGTACTCGCCGCCGAGGGCCTCGCGCGCAGTGAGCATCGCCTCTTCGGACACCGCGCAGCGGATGTCGATCCGGCGGGCGCCCCATTGGACGAGCGGGCGCAGCGCGGCGTACGCGCCGCTCGGCCCCGAGCGGTGGAACGTGGCAACCACGGGCGCGCCGCGAAGCAGGAGCGCGGTGGTCGTCGGCCCGGGACACAGCGGCTCGTGCAGGTGGAGCACGTCGAACTGTTCGTCGCGCAGGGCGCGGATGGTCCGCAGCGCACACGAGACGTCAGGCGCCAGGGGCGCCACCGAACCGTTGGTGGCAAAGGGCACGGATCTCCCTAGTGGCGTGACGCCGCTGTCAGGCGGCGCGCCGTCGCACGGTGCGAGCACCCGTACGTCGTGACCGAGCATGCGCAGCTCGCGCGCCAGCCCCATCACTTGGCCCTGGACACCGCCGGGGATCGTCAGGCTGTACGGGCAGACGAGACCGACGCGCACCCGTTCACGGTACCCGCGCCGCCGAGGGGCGGTCGCTGGGCCAGTTGGGCTGGAGAAGGTGCCACTGCTCGGGGGCACGGCGAATGAACGCCTCCAGCTCGAGCGCGATCGCCTGGGTGACCCGCGTGACGTCCTCGCGCAGCGAACCCTGGCGTTCAACGGCCAACGGTGGTCGCACAACGCCGTGATAGCCCTCGGGGTCGCGGAAATAGACAGCGACGGGGAGGAGTGGGGCGCCGGTACGGAACGCAAGGGTGGCCGGTCCGCTCGGGAGCGTGGTGCGCTCGCCGAAGAACTCGACCTCGACACCGTTGCCTTGAAGGTCGCGATCGCACACCAGCGCGACGGGACGATTGGCCTTCAAGGCGGTGATAATCGCGGTACCGGCTTTAGGCCCGAGGGGCACGATCTCCATGCCGATCGACCGACGGAACTCCGCGAACCACTCGAACACCTCGGGCGGCTCCAGCGGTTCGACGACCGCAGTCAGCGCATAGCCGCGGCGGGTGAACCACGCGCCGCCGGGATCCCAACCACCGAGGTGCGGGGTGACGAAGATCGCGCCGTGGCCGGCGGCGAGGGCGTCGTCGAGATGATCGAGCCCTTCGTAGGACATCAAGCGGTCGAGCTCCGCGGCCGGGACCGACGGCAGCCGGAGGCTCTCAGCCCAATACCGCGCGTATGAAGCAAAGGTCCGTCGCACCTGGCGTTCGAGCTGCCATCGCGACATCGGCGCGCCGTGCACGCGTTGCTGATGCCGTTCGACCATGGTGCGCCGATCGCGCATCGTCTGGGCCATGAGAGCCCCGGCCGACTCAGCGGTAAGCCGCGCGAGCGGTGCGGGGACGTAGCGGCTGATGGCCGCCGCGGCGCGGTAGGAGAGGGTGGCTCTCAGGGACGGGTGCCGGCGCGCCGCGACCGGCGCTCACGCCAGCGCTCACGGTCGTGGTGGATGCCGGCCGGCTCTTGCCCGGGCGCGTCACCCATCCGACTGCGCCACGTCCGCCACCGGTTGACCGTCGTCCAGGGCACGCGGACCGGACGAGGGGCGCTGGCTTGTCGCCACACGGTGATGAAGCGCTGCACCGCGGTGATCGACGTGAGGGCCAGCATGATCCAGAGGACAGGGACGAGCACCACGGAGAAGGCGAGACCGACGCCCAGCGCGATGATGCGCTCGGCCCGCTCCATCAGCCCGCCTTTGGCGGTGAAGCCCAGGGCTTCGGCCTTGGCCCGCTCGTAGGAGATCAGTGTGGACACACCGAGGACTGCGAACGGCAACATCGCCGCGTGAGCGCCGTTCGACGACGCGAGATACCACGCGATGCCGCCGAGCACGAGCGTGTCGGTGACGCGGTCGGTGACCGAGTCGAAGAACGCGCCCCGCACTGAGCCGCCGCCTCGAGCGCGGGCCACCGCGCCGTCCAGGAGGTCGGGGAGCGCCGACGCGGTGAGGAGGATGACGCCGAGGACGAGGTGGCCACTTGCCACGGTGACCGCGCAGGCAACGGCAAGCACAAGCCCAGCCACGGTGAGGTGATCGGGGTGAATGCCGGTGCGCTCGAGGCTCGAGCCAATGGGCTTCAGGCCCTGCTCGACGCTCGTTCGCCACCGTCCGTCGAACAATTCGAACTCCTCCGGTGATGACGTACGTCCGCCAGTCACGCTACCACCGGCCCTTACTACTCTTGGGAGACCGACCCCCGAGACTCCCGCGAGGCGCCCTGTGAAGAGCTTCCCGTCCGGCAAGATCCGCAACGTCGCCCTCGTTGGGCACGGGGGCGCGGGAAAGACCACGCTGACCGAAGCGCTGCTCTTTTCCGCCGGGGCTCTCAACCGCCAAGGGCGCGTGGAGGACGGCACGACGACCACCGATTTCGAGCCCGAAGAGGTCAAGCGCGGCATATCGGTGTCCACCGGGTTGGCGCCCTTCGAGTTCGAAGGCCACAAGATCAACATCCTCGACTGCCCGGGCTACGCCGACTTCATGCCCGACACACTCGCCGCGCTGCGCGTCGCCGATCTCGCGGTGTTCGTCGTCAGCGCCGTCGAGGGCGTCGAGGTGCAGACCGAGGTCGTTTGGAAAGCGGCGGCCGCGCTCGACGTTCCGCGCATGATCTTCATCAACAAGCTCGATCGAGAGCGGGCCAGCTTCGAGCGCACGCTCGAGGAACTGCGCTCGGCGTTCGGCGCCGGCGTCGCCCCGCTGGAGCTGCCAATCGGCGAGGAGACGGCATTCCACGGCGTGGCCGACCTGCTCACCGACACCGCGATCACCTACGACACCGGCAAGGCGGTCGAAGGTGAGATCCCGGCGGAGATGGAGGCGCTGGAGCACCAGGTGCACGACAACCTGGTCGAGGGGATCGTCGTCGCCGACGACGAGCTCATGGAGCGGTATTTGGAAGGCGACACGCCGAGCCCGAAGGAGCTCGAAGACACGCTGGCGAAGGGCGTCGCCGCGGCCAGCGTGTTCCCGGTCGTGTGCGGCTCGGCCGTCAAGGGCGTGGCCATCGACCGGCTGGCCAAGTTCATCTGCGAGATCGGGCCGTCGCCGGTCGACCGGCCCGCGGTTACCGTCGAGGCGGGCTCGACGACCCAGGAAGTGGCGTGCGACGCCTCGGGCCAACCGCTCGCCTACGTGTTCAAGACGCTGGCCGACCCCTACGTCGGCAAGGTGTCGATCTTCAAAGTGCTGTCAGGAACCATCCGCCCCGACGCCGTGCTCACCAACCCGCGAACGCACGCCGACGAGAAGCTGCACGCCTTGTTCGCACTGCGGGGCAAGGAGCAGGACCAGATGAGCGACGTCCCCGCCGGCGACATCGCTGCGGTAGCCAAGCTGGGCGATACGACTACCGGCGACACGCTGGCGCCCAAGGGCACGCCGGTGCGCGTGCCGCACCCGGAGCAAGCGCCGCCTGCGTTGTCGGTCGCCATCCGGCCCAAGTCCAAGGGCGACGAGGACAAGCTCATGACCGCGCTGCATCGTCTGCAAGACGAGGACCCGTCGCTCCTCGTCCGCCGCGACGACGAGACGCACCAGACGTTGCTGTCCGGCGCGGGGGAGACGCACCTCTCGATCGTCGCCGAGCGCCTGCACCGCAAGTTCGGCGTCGAGGTCGAGACCGACGACGTGATCGTCCCGTACCGCGAGACGATCACCGGCATGGCCGACGCCGAGGGCAAGTACAAGAAGCAGACCGGCGGCCACGGGCAGTTCGGCGTCGCGTTCATCAAAGTCGAGCCGCTCGACAAGGGCGCCGGGTTCCAGTTCGTCGACAAGATCGTCGGCGGCGCCATCCCGAAGCAGTTCATCCCCGCAGTCGAGAAGGGCATCGCCGAGACCATGAGCATGGGTGGCGTCTTCGGCTATCCGGTGGTCGACGTGCAGGCCACCCTCTACGACGGCAAGTACCACTCGGTCGACAGCTCGGAGATGAGCTTCAAGATGGCCGGGTCACTCGGCTTTCGCGAGGCGATGGCTAAGGCCAACCCGGTATTGCTCGAGCCCGTGTCGCTCCTCGAGGTGACGGTGCCGATGGCCTATCAGGGCGACGTGATGGGGGACCTCAACGCCCGGCGCGGCCGCGTGCAGGGCACCGAGTCCGCGGGCGACGGTGACCAAACGATCGTCGCGTTGGTGCCGACGTCGGAGATCATGCGCTACTCCATCGATCTCCGGTCGATGACCGGCGGCCGCGGCCGCTTCACCGTCGCGCACGATCACTACGACACCTTGCCGTCGCATCTTTACGACAAGGTCGCCAAGAAGCAGGCCGCCGACTCCTGACGCGGGCGCGCCCTCCACGCCGCCCACCGCACCCAAGTTTCAAAAGCGTCACCAACCGCACCCAAAAGCGTCGCGACGGGGCGATTCGACCGAGTTTGGCGTCGACCCCGGACATCTTGGGCGACGCTTGTCACAAGTAGCGCGCGATGACCAGCCCGCGGCGCGTGGCGTCGCACAGGTACTTGGGTCGCCACAGCACGTCCTCGCGTGTGAAGCGGCGGAACGTGTACCCGAGATCCTCGATCCGCCGCTGTCGGTCGTAGTCGTACTGGCGGTTCTCGAGATCGTGCGACGCCAGCCCGTCTAGCTCGCTGATGAACGCTTTCGGCGGGAACCCAAAGTCGCCGAACCCGACGAGCTCGCCGTCGGCGCCGTCGACGCGCCACTGCCGACGCGGCGCCAAACCAGCCCGCCGGTACACCTGTAGGCAGATCGTCTCGATGTCGCTGCCAGTCGGTCGCTCACCCGGCTCGCGCCGGTCCAGCACGGCGCGGAGCGTTGGCGTTCCGTGGCGCGACCTGACACGCGAGGCGACGAATGCCCGCAACGCCTCGTCGGTCGTCAGCCCCTTACGCAGTGCACTCTCGACCATGCGCTCGACGACGTCGGCGTCGCAGACAGCGCCGGCGTCGGCGAGCGTCTGCATCACCGACGTGACCATGACGCCGCCGCGCTCGACAATGTCGAGATCCTCGAAGCGCCTGCGCCGATGGACGAGCGGACCGGTGCGCCGGGAATTGTGCGGAACGCTCCATTCCAGGATTAGCTGGTCGACGCCGTCGAGTCCCCAGTAATACGCGCCGCCGCGATGGGACAGCGCGCCCTCACCGCCCATCTCCGCACCACGAAACAGGAGCGCGCGCGTCGGGGCGGTGGGAGCGATGTACTTGCCTCGGGCTGCTCGCCGGAGCACGCCCTCATCGGCCGCCCGGGTGAGTGTCTTGCGACCAATTCCCTTCCTGTTGGCGGCGGTGACGGTTAGCAAACCGTTCTCTTCTGCCAGAGCCGCCAAGACTCTGGCCACCGTGTCGGTATTCACGGCGCACCACAATGACAATCGGGTGCGCGACGAGACCGAGCCCGTCGTCACAGACGTCGCCCAAGTCCGCTCAGCCGGGAGCAATTGTCAGCGTTTGCACCCCGAGCGACGCGACGTGGGTGCATCCCGTGTCGGTTTTGAAACTTGGGTGCCGGGGGGGGCCGAGGCTTAGAGCTTCGACCAGTCCTCGGGGTTGGCTTCGACGTAGTCGCCGAGGATGTCGCCGGTGACGCCGTCGACAAGTACGAGGCCGCGGTTCTTGGGCGGGTCTTCGGCCGAGAACAGAAGGATGCGCCACGTCGGGCGGCTGCGCAGCCCGCGCCAACCGAGCTGCGCGGACGCGTGACCGATGGCGAAGCCCACTTGTTTGGACGCGGCGGCCAGCGCGTCGAGCTCGTTGACTTTCAAGCGGAACGCGGCGGCCCAGTGATACGCGCCGAGCAATGCGAAGCCGGCGCCGGCCCAGAGGAACCCGCGATTGACCAGCACGCCGCCGTCGCTCGACGACGCGTACAAGGCCAGGAAGATCGCGCCGACGCCGAGCAGCACCAACGCAGGGATACGTCGGCGGATGATGTCGGGGAAGACGTACGGGCCGACGAAGCCGGTGACGTCGAGCTCGGCGGGGAGCTGATCGTGGGTGTCAGACAAGGTGCTTGGCGAGGAACGCCTCGGACGCCTCGATCTCCTCGATCGGCACCGCCGAGTGCAAGCCGGGGTTGGCGTGCATCCGCTTGTCGGTCGACCCGAGGTTGCGGAACATCGTGACCGCCGCGTCGAACCGAACGAGCTCGTCGTCGAGCTGCGCGAGAAACAGGACCGGCTGCGTGATCGCCGCGGCCGCCGCCGCCCATGGATCGGCCGGCGTGAACTCGCCCATCAGACCGAGGACTGCGCAACGGACATCTGGCGTGGCGGCGACAAGGGGTGCGCCGAACATCGTCCCCATGGAGAGGCCCCAGTAGCCGAGCGGCCCGGTGCCGACGTCGTCGAGGCCGCGCAAGGCGCCGAGCGTGGTCGTCCAGTCGGAGACCATGTCTGAAGCGGCCGCCGATACCGCGTTGGTGAAGTCGGCAGGGATGCCGGCACCGGGCGTCACGCTGATCAGCTCGGCCCGTTCGCCGTGGCCGATGCCGTCGATGGCGGCGACCGCCCACCCCTGGTGCCGCACCAGCCGTCGGGCGAGCGACAGCACGTACTCCATGCGCTTGTGACCACTCCCGCCGTGGCCGACGAGGACCAGGGGTCGTGCGCCGTCGGCCCCTTCCGGCGTCCACAACAGGCCGGGCACGATCCGGTCGTCGGACTTGACGTCGAAGCGTCGCTCGACGACGCCGCGACTTACCTCGGGTTGCCCGACGAAATCCATCACGCCTCCAGGTGTTGGGCGAGAAACGCTTCGGACTGCTCGAACTCCTCGGGCGGAACGGCGATGTGCGGCCCAGGGTGCGCGTGCAACCGCTTGTCGGCCGAGCCGATCGCGAGGAACAGCTCGAGGGCCGAAGCACGCGGGACCAGCTCGTCGTCGAGTTGCTGAAGGAACAACACCGGGCACCGGATGTCGGCGGCCGACGCGGTGTAGCGCTGGCCGATGGCGCCGCCCAGGCCCAGGACCGCAACGCGCACGGACGGCTCCGACGCAACGAACGGCACGCCGAACATCGTCCCCATGGAGAGGCCCCAGTAGCCGAGCGGGCCGTCACCCACCTCGGGCAGGTCGGCCAGCGCGGCGCGCGTCGCCTTCCAGTCGGCGTTCATCGACTCGATGACCGGCTTCGACATCCACGTCTTGCGGTCGACCGCCCCTTTGCGGTCGCCATGCCCGGGACCGTCGATAGCGGCGACCGCGAAGCCCCGATGGCGCGTCAGGCGCCGGGCGAGGGCGAGGACGTAGTCCATGCGCTTGTGGCCGGTGCCACCGTGGCCGATGAGGACGAGTGGGCGGGCGCCGCTCGCGTCCGCCGGCGTCCACACGACCGCGGGCACGACCCGGTCCTCGCACGGGATGTCGACGCGCCGTTCGACGACGCCGTGGGCGACGACCGGGTCTCCGAGGAACTCCATGGTCGGGAGGTTACGCGGGCCAGGCCTTGCGCAGCTTCTCGTACGTGGCGCCCAACGTCTCGGGGGCGACACGGGCCTCGGCGACCGTCGTCATGAAGTTGGTGTCGCCGGTCCAGCGGGGAAGCGCGTGCACGTGAAAGTGACCGGGCACCCCGGCGCCGGCGACCCGCCCGATGTTGGCCCCGAGGTTCAGCCCGTCGGGGCCGTACGCGGCCTTGAGGGCGACGACCCCGTCGCGCACGCAGGCCCACAATTCCGCGAACTCGTCGGCGGTGAGCTCCTCGATCTCGCCAACATGGCGCGCCGGCAGCACCATGAGATGGCCGCTCGTGTATGGGAAGACGTTGAGCACCACCACGCAGTTGTCGCCCCGCCACAGGATGTACTCGTCGCCGGCCACGACGCGGCACAGGACGCAGCGGCCGGCGTCGGTCTCCGCCGCGCCGGCGACGTACTCGCCCCGCCAACCCGCCCACATGCGTTCGAGCGGCACCTCTACCGAGCCTTCGAGTCGACTTCCGCACGCAGCCGATCGACGAACGCGTCGAGCGGCACGTCGCGCTCAGGTCGCTCGTCGCCCCGCCGGTTGACGCCGACCGTTCCTCCCTCGATGTCCTGGGCACCGACGACGAGGATGTAGGGAATCTTTTGGAGCTTGCCGTGCCGAATCCGCGCGCCGAGGGGCTCGTCGGCCTCGACGAACTCGACGCGATAGCCGGCGTCGAACAACCGGCGCACGACGGACTGCGCGTAGTCGTTGTGGTCGGCGGCGACTGGGAGCACCTGTACCTGCACCGGCGCGAGCCAGGTCGGGAACGCGCCGGCGTAGTGCTCGAGCAGGAACCCGACGAACCGTTCGTGCGAGCCCAACGGGGCCCGATGGATGATCGCCGGTTGTTCTTGCTCGCCGCGCGCGTTCGTGAAGCGAAGGTCGAACCGACCGGGCATGTAGAGATCGAGCTGATTGGTCGACGCCGCGAAGTCGCGGCCGATAGCCGACGTGATGATGAAGTCGACCTTGGGCCCGTAGTGCGCGGCGCCGCCGATCTCGATCACGTACGGGATGTCGGATTCCTCCATCGCCTCGCGGGTCAGCCGCTCGGCCTCCTCCCACATGTCGTCGTCGCCGTGGTACTTCTCGGTGTTCTTCGGGTCCTTGAGCGCGAGGACCATGTGGAACTGATCGATGCCGAGGACCTCGTAGTAGTACGCGTGGAGGCGCATGACGGCGAGGAACTCGTCCTTGGCGTCGGCCTTGGCGCAGTAGATGTGCGCGTCGTTCTGGGTGAAGCCCCGCGCCCGCATGAGCCCGAACAACGAACCCGACTTCTCGTAGCGGTAGACGTTGCCGTACTCGGCGAACCGCAACGGGAGCTCGCGGTAGCTGTGGGCCCGCGCTTTGTACACCATGTGGTGGTGCGGGCAGTTCATCGGCTTGAGGTAGTACTCGTCACCTTCGATGTCGAGCGGCGCGTATAGGTCCTCCTGGTAATACGGCAGGTGGCCTGAGATGCGGTACAGCTCACCGCGCGCGATGTGCGGCGTCACGATGCGCTGATAGCCCCACTTTCGCTCGGTCTCGCGCGCCCAGTCCTCGAGCGCGTCACGAATGACGGTGCCCTTCGGGAGCCAGAGCGGCAAGCCGCGCCCCACATCGGGGTCGAACGAGAACAGGTCGAGTTCCTCGCCGAGCTTGCGATGGTCGCGCTTCTTCGCTTCCTCGAGCCGCCACAAGTGCTCGTCGAGCTGCGTCTTGGATTCCCACGCAGTTCCGTACACGCGCTGCAGCTGAGGCCGCTTCTCGTCGCCCCGCCAGTACGCGGCCGCCAGGTTCAGCAGCTTGAAGTGCCCGAGCCGTTTCGTGGACGGTACGTGCGGTCCGCGGCAGAGGTCGACGAACGCGTCGGTGTTGCGGTACGCGCTGACGACGCCGGCCTCGGCCCCCTCGGTCGCGTCGACCCCTTGGATGATCTCGACTTTGAACGGCTGATCGGCGAAGAGCTCCAAGCCCTCATCGACGGAGTGCTCCTCGCGGACGAAGGGCTGGTCGGCAGCAACGATGTCGCGCATACGCGCTTCGATGCGCTCGAGGTCCTCGTCGACGAAGTGCTCGCCGCTCGGCAGTTCGAAGTCGTAATAGAAGCCGTCCTTGACCGGCGGCCCGATCGCGAACTTGGCGCCCGGCCACAGCTGGGTGACCGCCTGGGCCATCACGTGCGCCGTCGAGTGCCGCAGCACGTGGCGGCCCTCTTCGGTCCCCTCCGTGATGACGCTGACGGCTGCTCCGTCGGGAAGCGCGGTACCGAGATCGACCTCGTGGCCGTTCACGGTGGCCGCGACGGCGGCCTTGGCCAATACTCGCCCGATCGACGCCGCCAGTTCGCCGGCCGTCGTGCCCTCGGGAACCTCTTTCACGGTCCCGTCGGGCAGGGTCACGGTGATCTGGCCAGCCATGGGCCGTCAGGGTACCGGCGCCCGCGCCACCGACCGACCGCAATACGCGAAACGGGGCCCTCCGAAGAGGGCCCCGTTTCAGTGCGTGTTGCTGGGACTACTGGTCGGTCTTGACCCGCACCGGCATGAAGCGCCGGCCCACGATCACGCCACCCACCATCAGCATGCCGATGATGAGGAACACGGTCGTGTTGGCACCCGTGCGAGGAAGCTGGGAGACCGGGGTGACCGCAGCGGCCGGGACGGCGAAGTTCGAGCCCGTCGAGACGTCTGCGATCTTGATGCTTGCGCCACCAGCCAGGGAGGCGACGCCACCGAGCAGGCTGTTGAGCGTGCCGCCCAGCGCCGTACCGGTGAGGCCACTAACGACGCTGGTCAGGGCGCCTGCGCCACCAGCGGTGGACAGGAGGCCACCGATGCCGGCGGTCGAGTTGAGGCTGGTGATGATCGAGCCGAGGATTGCCGGCGGGTTGATGCCGACGCCCAGGCCGGTGATGCCGGCGAGCGAGCGGATGTAGCCACCGGAGCTCGTGATGCCGTTGTCGCTCTTCTTGGCGAAGAAGTCGACGTTCAGCAGGTTGGCCAGGTCAGGGCTCAGCGAGCCGAGGACGCCCGAGAGCGTGCTCTCGACCGTGTTGACCAGACCGGTGACGGTGGCCAGCGTCGAGCTGAGGTCCAAGCCCGGCAGCGTGATGCCACCGACGGCGACCGACCCGAGCGTGCCGACCACGTCGGCCTTGCTGGCTTCCTTGGTGCTGGCCGACTTCACAACCGAGCCGATGTGCAGGCCGTTGAGCTTGAGGAGGTCGATGCCATCGAGGACATCGAGCGCCGAGCCCAGGACCTGGGTGAGCAGGCCGTTGATGCTGCTGATGAGGTCCGTGACCGTCTTGGTACCGACCAGCGAGCCACCGGAGAGCAGGCCGCCACCGAGGGGCAGGCCACCGAGGGTGCTGTTCAGGGTGCCGAGAATCGGCACGCCCGACAATGCGTCGGAGCCGGTCAAGGAGCCGAGGCTGGTCAGCTGGGTCTGCAGCGTGCTGAACAGATCCTCGAGGGCGGTGCCGGCCGGGAGGCCGCTCACCAGGTTCTCGATGTGCAGCGAGTCGAGCAGGCCGCTCACGTTGCCGATCGGCAGCTTGGTGATGTCGATGCCGAGGCCCTTGAGCAGTGCGCCGAGGTTCAGCACCGAGATGGCGCCGACGTCGATGCCCTTGCCGCCGTTGGCCTCGCCGGTGCCGGCGAGCGAGCCGAGGCTCGTCGAGACACTCGACACGTTGAGCAGGCCGCTGACCAGGTTCATGTTCACGAGGCTGGACGACAGCGATGAATGTGCGCCGTCGCCGTCAACCGTCGCCGACAAGGCCGAGGGGTTGAGAGCGCCCGACAGAAGTGCAGGCACCGCGCCCAGGTTCAGGGCTGCGCCGTTGACCGACGACTGCCCGCCCGGCGTCTGGGCCTTGAGCGGGTTGGTCGGCAGGGTGAGGTTCAGCGCCGGGATCGTCTTTGAGGTGATCTTGAGGCCGAACATCTCGGTGAGGGCCGACGACACCGTGTTGACAGCGGGGTCGACGGTTGCCTTTGAGTCGTCGCCGAGCACCCGGATGTGCAGCAGATCTCCGGCGGTCCCGAGCGCGACATCAACCAGCGATGAGCTGGTCGAGGTGGTGCCTATTCCTTTGGTACTCGTTGCGGCATTCGCCTGCCCTACTGAGGCGAATGCCCCCAGAAGAGCTACTGCTGTGGCGGCCGCGGCCACCCGGAGCTTTTGCATTGGAAGAATCCCCTAGCGTCGATGGATAACTGACTCCTTGTGCAGAGTGCGGGCACGGGGCACCTGCCGCCATGGCGCAGGCGGGTCATTTGGAGGGGTCCGAAGTGACTAGTCACCCTGGTGATTCACGGCGAAACGGACACGCGGGGTGCGCGTGGAGTCCCGGGGACCACCCGTAGACTGGTCAGCACTGAGCTACGTGGCCCCTGCCGGGCCAGGGGAGCGCGACACCGCTGTTCGAACAAATCACCGCCAACAAGCGCCGCTCGGTGCTGCTCGCAATCGCCTTCGTCGCAGTGGTTCTCGCCGCAGCGTGGGGCTTCAACGCGGTCATCGGCTACGGCCCCTTCGGGATCGTGATTGCCCTTGCGATCGCCCTCGGCGGCGCCCTGCTGTCGTACTGGAAGTCCGACGCCGTCGCCCTGGCCATGAGCCACGCCCATCCGGCCGATCCGGTCGAATACGCTAGATTGCACAATTTGGTCGAAGGGCTCTGCATCGCCGCCGGGCTGCCGAAGCCCAGGCTCTACATCGTCAACGACGAAGCCCCGAACGCCTTCGCCACCGGTCGTAACCCGAAACACGCGGCGCTGGCGGTAACGACTGGACTGCTCGACAAGATGAACCGCATCGAGCTGGAGGGCGTATTGGCCCACGAGCTGAGCCACGTCAAGAACTACGACATCTTGGTATCCACCCTCGCGGTGACGATGGTGGGCATCGTTGCCCTGTTGAGCGACTGGGCATTCCGGTTCATCTGGTGGGGCGGTGGCCGGCGTGGCAGCCGGGACGGCGACGGCAACGGCGCCGGAGCGGTGATCGCGCTGGTTGGTTTCGCCACGCTCATCTTCATGCCGATCGTGGCCAAGCTCATGCAGTTCGCGGTCAGCCGCCGGCGCGAGGCGCTGGCCGATGTCTCGGGCGTCGCCCTCACCCGCTACCCACCCGGCCTGATAGCCGCCCTCGAAAAACTGCGCGACGACAAGACGGTCGTGCATTCGGGTTCGCGCGCCACTGCACACCTCTGGATCGAAGCCCCGGTCGCGCGGCAGGAGAGTGAAGGCAAGCTGGCGTGGCTCGGGCGCATGTTCGACACCCACCCGCCCCTCGACGAGCGCATCGCTGCGCTGCGCGAGCTGTGACGCGGCGGGCAATCGCCGCGCTGGCCGTCGGTGGCCTCTTGCTCGCCGCGTGCGGCGGTGGTGACAAGAAGGCGCCACCCGCCAAGACAACGACGACCGCGGCGGTCACAACGTCGGCCGCGCCGGCCACCGACGTGGCGCCGTTGACTGGCCTCCCCGGCGCGCCGCGCCAACGACCGGCGCTGTTCGTGAAGATCGACAACGCGCCCAAGGCTCGCCCGCAGGCAGGACTGAACCAGGCCGACATCATCATTGAGGAAGGTGTCGAAGGCGGCATCACCCGCTTCGCCACGATCTTCCACTCGAACGACGCCGATCCGGTGGGGCCGGTGCGGTCAGCTCGCACGTCCGACATTCCGATTGCCAGCGCGTTCAATCACCCGCTGTTCGCGTACAGCGGTACGAATTCCGACTTCGAGAAGCTGCTCGACAAGGCGCCCATCGTCAATGTGGGGCCGCGCTACTTCCCGGCCGGCTACCACCGGGTGAGCGGGCGACCGGCGCCGTACAACTACTTCTCGGCGACACAACTTCTGTTCGGACGGGCGGCGGCCAACGCCGGCCCGCCGCCGCCGCAGTTCACCTATCGCGCCGCCGGCCAGGCGCCGGGCGGCGAGGCGGCCAGCGGTGCTCACCTCGAGTTCCGCGGCGTGGTTGTCACCGCGGTCGACTGGGCGTGGGACGCGGCGGCCAGCGCGTGGAAGCGCACGAACAACGGCTCGCCCCATGTCGACGCAGCCGGCGTGCAGGTATCGGCCGTCAACGTCGTGATCGAGTTCGTCACCTACAAGGACACGGGCTACAAGGATCAATCCGGCGCGGCGGTGCCCGAGGCCCAGCTCATCGGCGAGGGCGACGCGTGGGTCCTCACGGGGGGTCAGATCGTCAAGGGCCGCTGGCAGAAGCCGACGCCTGAGGCGGTCACCAAGCTCGTGATGGCCGACGGTTCTGTTATCGCACTCACGCCCGGCCGCACATGGGTTGAGCTGCCGGCACCGGGCCTGGCGCAGGTGCGCCCGTGAGGCGCATCGGTCCCGCAGTAGCCCTGCTCGCGCTGGCGACCGCGGCGTGCTCGCAAACGCCTGGGAGCGCGTTGCCGCGCGTCGGCACGACGGCGCCGACCACCTCGACGACAGCGGCCGCGGCCGTCGCACCGTTCACTGGCTTGGCCCTGTTCAACCCGGCGGTTGCGACCCGGCCGGCGGTCATGATCAAGATCGGCGACGACCCCAAGGCCCGACCGCAGGCCGGCCTCGACAAGGCCGACGTCGTGTATGAGGAACGGGTCGAGGGGAACACCGTGCGGTTCCTCGCCGTGTTCCAGTCGCAAGACGCCAGTTCGGTTGGGCCGATCCGTTCGGTGCGACCCACCGACGCTGGCGTCGTCGGTGCCATCGGCGGCGTGTTCGTGTACTCGGGCGGTATCCCGCAGTTCGATGCGCGGGCCCGCGGGCTCGGCGCCACGGTGATCAGCGAGGAAGCCCAGCCCACCGCATTCCATCTCCGGTCCGATCGCCAGCGGCCCTACAAGACATATGGCAACACCGCCGAGCTGCGTGCGCTGGCCAGCAATGCGTCGAAACCGCCGGCGCTGTTCACGTTCCTCGGCAAGGGCGAGCCGTTCGTCGCGCCGGCGGCGACGCCGGCCGCGGGCGTCACCGTCGCGTTCGGGCCCGGCACAGTGACGCGGTGGGACTGGGACGCAGCCAGTACGAAGTGGAAGCGCTTCATCAACAACGCCCCGCACAAGGCCGACAACGGGGGGCAGCTCGCGTTCACGAACCTGGTGTTCGTAAGCGTGCCCTACCACCCGACGCCGTTCAGGGATCAGGCCGGTGCGGGCGTCGACGAAGCGGTCACCGCCGGCACGGGCGACGCCGTGCTGCTCACGGGTGGGCAGGCCCTCAAGCTGCGCTGGTCGAAGCCCTCTGACAAAGCGGTCGCCGTGTTCACCGACTTGACCGGCCGCACCGTGCGTCTCCCCGCCGGCCAGACGTGGATTTCGCTCGTGCCCACGGGTACCGCGGTGGACGTCAGTAATCCCACGGCAGCTACGGCAAGCACCTCCCCTAGAATCACCCCGTAGTGAGCGATCGACAGACCGGAACCGAGCGCGTCAAGCGGGGCTTGGCCGAAATGTTGCGCGGCGGCGTGATCATGGACGTCGTCGACGCCGCGCAGGCCAAGATCGCCGAAGACGCCGGCGCCGTCGCGGTCATGGCGCTTGAACGGGTACCCGCCGACATCCGGCGCGACGGCGGCGTCGCCCGTATGAGCGACCCCGCACTCATCGAAGGCATCAAGGCCGCGGTCACGGTGCCGGTCATGGCCAAGGCCCGCATCGGCCACTTCGCCGAGGCGCAGGTGCTGCAGGCGCTGGGTGTCGATTACGTCGACGAGAGCGAGGTGCTCACGCCGGCCGACGAGGCGCACCACATCGACAAGTGGGCGTTCGCGGTTCCCTTTGTGTGCGGTGCGACGAACCTCGGAGAGGCGTTGCGTCGGATCTCCGAAGGCGCGGCCATGATCCGTTCCAAGGGCGAAGCCGGCACCGGCGACGTAAAGGAGGCGGTCCGTCACCTTCGATCAATTCTCGGCGACATTCGCGCCTTGAGCCAGGCCGACAGCGCCGAGCGCTACGGATGGGCCAAGCGGTTGCAGGCGCCGATCGACCTGGTGCAGGAAGTCGCCGACACCGGCCGGCTTCCCGTCCCGCTGTTCTGCGCCGGCGGTCTGGCCACCCCGGCCGACGCCGCCCTGGTGATGCAGTTGGGCGCCGAGGCGGTGTTCGTCGGGTCGGGCATCTTCAAGAGCGACGACCCGGCGCGCCGAGCGCGCGCCATTGTCGAGGCGACCGCGCACTACGCCGACGCGGAGATCGTGGCCAAGGTGAGCCGCGGTCTCGGCGAGGCCATGCGCGGCGAGGAATCGTCGACGGTCGAGACCCGTCTCGCCGATCGCGGCTGGTAGCGATGTACGCGAGGCCCCCAGGCCATGAAGGTCGGCATCCTGGCGTTGCAGGGCGACGTGCGCGAGCACGCCGCCGTTCTCGCTGACCTCGACGTCACCTCGCGGCCGGTCCGCACACCGGCCGACCTCGCCCTTGTTGATGCCCTGATACTCCCGGGCGGCGAGTCCACGACGATGTCGCTCTTGCTGGAGTCGAGCGAGCTGCGCGAGCCGATCGGCGAGCGGCTGGCCGAGGGCATGCCCGCGTTCGGCACCTGCGCCGGTCTGATCCTCCTCGCGGCCGACATCGTCGACGGGCGACCAGACCAGCGGAGCTTCAGCGCGATCGACATCGGCGTGCGCCGCAACGGGTACGGGCGCCAGGTCGACTCGTTCGAAACCGACCTTGTCGTGGACGGCCTCACCGGCGCGGCCGTGCACGCGGTCTTCATCCGCGCGCCCGTTGTCGAACGGGCCGGCCCTGAGGTCGAGGTACTGGCGTCGGTCGACGACCGCCCCGTGCTGTGCCGCCAAGGCCCGATCCTGGTGGCCGCGTTCCATCCCGAACTCAGCGACGACGACCGTCGCGTTCATCAGTTGTTCGTCGAAGGGAGTTGGTGAGTGTCCGGTCACAGCAAGTGGGCGACGATCAAACACAAGAAGGGCGCGCAGGACAAGGCGCGCGGGAAGCTCTTCGCCAAGCTCATTCGCCAGGTCGAGGTCGCCGCTCGCGAGGGCGGCAGTGATCTGACGAGCAACGCGACGCTGCGCACGATGTTCCAGAAGGCGCGCGACTCATCGGTGCCCATGGACACGATCGAACGGGCGATCAAGCGAGGGACCGGCGAGCTCGAAGGCGTGCGGTACGAGCCGATCAGCTACGAGGGCTATGCGCCCAGCGGCGTCGCGGTGATCATCGAGTGCCTGTCCGATAATCGCAACCGCACCGGCGCTGACATCCGCAACGTCTTCACCAAGAACGGCGGTTCGATGGCCGAGCCGGGCGCCGTCAGCTGGCAGTTCCATCGCAAGGGCGTGGTGATCCTCCCGAAGACTGTCGGTGAGGACGACCTCATGACCGTCGCCCTCGATGCCGGTGCCGAGGACCTCGAGGACCAGGGCGACACGTGGCAACTCACGTGCGACCCCAGCGACCTGGGGAAGCTGCGCGAGGCGCTGGAGGCCGCGAGCATCGCGTTCGACTCGGCCGACCTCACGATGCTGGCCAGCAACACGATCGCCCTGGACAGCGAGGGCGATGCGCGCAAGGTTCTCCGGCTCATCGACGCCCTCGAGGAACACGACGACGTGCAAAACGTGTACGCCAATTTCGACATCCCCGATGCGGTGTTGGAGCTGGTCGAGGCCTAACTTGTCGGAATGGCCGGAAAAGTCTCAGTAGGCGATCGCGCCCCGGAGTTCACGCTGCCGGGCACCGGTGACAAGACGTATTCGCTCACCGATTACAAGGGCCAGCCAGTCGTGCTCGTCTTCTACCCCGGTGACAACACGCCGGTGTGCACGCGCCAACTGCAGAGCTATACCGAGGACTGGGAGCAGTTCAAGGACCTCGGCGCGGTCGTCCTGGCCTTGAGCCCGCAGGACGTCCAGTCGCACGACGGCTTCTCGTGCAAGCACGGCTTTCCGTTTCCCTTGCTCGCCGACACCGATAAGAAGGTGGGCGGCGACTACGGCATTCTCGGACCGCTGGGCTTCTATCGCCGTTCGGTCTTCGTGGTCGATGGCGCCGGCGTGGTCACGTACGCCCATCGAAGCGCCACCAGCCTCACGTATCGCTCCAGCGAAGAGCTGATCGCCGCGGTGCAGTCAGCCGCGGGCTGACAAGCACGTAGGACGACTCATGACGAACGCGCTCGTCGTCATCCCGACGTACCTCGAAGCCGCCAACATCGAGACCGTGCTCGAGCGCGTTCGCGCCGCCGTGCCCGATGCCCACATCCTCGTCGTCGACGACAGCAGCCCGGATGGCACTGCGGGCATCGCCGAGAGCGTCGGCGAGCGGATCGGCCTGGTCGACGTATTGGTCCGCCCGACCAAGACCGGCCTCGGCGACGCGTACCGCGCCGGGATGGCCTGGGGACTGGCGCATGGATTCGACGTGCTGGTGTCGATGGACGCCGATCTCTCTCACGACCCCGCCGCGTTGCCCGACCTGCTCGGCGCCTGCGCGGCGGGCGCCGACCTGGTCGTGGGATCGCGGTACATCCCTGGCGCTCGCATCGAGACAAGCTGGCCGCGGCGGCGGCGGGCCCTGTCCCGTTGGGCGAACCGGTATGTGCGCGTCGCGCTTCGCAGCCACGTCGCTGACAACACGGCGGGCTTTCGCGCCTACCGGGCGACGCTCCTCAACGACATCCGTCTCGCCAACTCGCGAGCAGACGGGTACGCGTTCCAGATCGAGACCGTGTACCGCGCCCTGTCAATCGATGCTGCGATCCGCGAGGTCCCGATCGTCTTCACCGATCGGGCCGCCGGTCACTCCAAGTTGTCGGGGCGCACCATCGTCGAGGCGCTCGTCCTCGTCACCTGGTGGGGTGTCCGCGCCCGCCTCGGACGCGCCGCCGTCGAGCTGGATCCGGCGCGCACCCCCGGATAGCCACCGCAGCAACGCCGCCAGCGCCACGAGGCTCAGCAGCGGGAGGGCGAAGGTCCGGAAGTCCAGCTGCATGCGCTGGAGGAGCGACTGGACGGGCGGCTGCTTGAGGAGCCCGATCGGGCGCGTGTCGGGCACGTACGCCATCTCGTTCGCCAGTGCGATCCCGACGGCCAACCACGCGATGCGGGAGCGCCACATGAGCGCGACGACCGGCAGGCACCACACCATGTACCACGGGAAGATGTACGCGGCCAGGACGACGTAGCCGATCACGGCGGCGCCGACGATCACCGTCGGCTCGCGCCGCGCACGGAGCGCGACGAACACGGCGAAGGACAAAACCGCGACCGTCGAGAGCATGCTCAAACGGGGCCCGATCGACGCGCGCGCGGCGGCGAGGACCTTCGCGCTCGGGTGGGCGCCCTCTTGCAGCCGAACGAGACCCTCACGGATCGGAAACCACGGCGTGCCGCGGTTGATCCGATCGCTGGCCGAGCGCAGAACGGTGAGCGACGCGGAGCCGGCCGCCAAGTAGCCGAGCCCGGTGACCGCGCCGACCGCGGCGCCGAACGTGATCGCCGCCCGCCGTACGCCGTCGCGAAACAACCACAACGCGAGGACGCCGGCTGGCAGTACGGCGGCGATCTTGACGAGGGCGGCGGCACCGAGCAGCGCGCCGGCCATCGCCGGCCGACGTTTGGCGAGCAACACTCCGCCAAGGGCGGCGAGTCCGACCAACGCATCATTGTGGGCGTTGTTGACGGTCGTGACCACTACCAGCACGTTGAGACCGACGAACGCGAGGGCGCGAGGGTCCCCCCGCGTCACGCGGTCGATGACGATCATGCAGAGGATGACGGCGAGGGCAGCCAACCCCTGGAACGCGACGCGCGACCCGGTTGGGGAGTCACCCGCCACTTTCACCGCGAGGGCAGCCAAGCCGACGAACGCCGGGCCGTATACCGAGCGGGCGTGCCGCCACACCGGGTCGACGCGCAGCCGGAACGGATCGTCACGGAACGCGCTCGACGGATGTTGGTACGGGTCGCTGTGATGGACAGCCACCGTTCGCCCGATCATCACGTACGACCACACGTCGTGCGACTCGGTGGGCGGCCGGACGACGGCGAGCGCCAGGAGCCCGACCGACGCGACGAGCACGACCCGCCGGCCGACCAACGGCCGCTCGCGCTGCTCCCATGCGAACCAGGCCAGACCTCCGCCGGCGGCGACAAGCAGCAGCAAGCTGCCGGCCAGCGCCTTTCCGGGACCGCGCAGCAGGAGCTCGGCGTTGGCGGCCACGACGACCGCCAAGGCGAGCCACACTCGGCGGCGGCTGTTCGGCACGCCTGGGTTATTAGCATCCACCGGCGCCACCGAACGCGTCGGGTAGTCTCGAACGGATGTTCGTGCTCGGCATCGATCCCGGGGTGTCGCGCTGCGGTTACGGCGCGGTGGCGTCCGCGGGCGCTGGCCTTCGCGTGGTCGCGGCAGGCGTGATCACGACCCCGCCCGCCGATCCGCTGCCCGACCGGCTGGCGAGCCTCCTCGCCGAATTGCGGGCCCTGATCGACGAGCACCGGCCCGATGCCGTCGCCGTCGAACGGGTCTTTTTCCAGACCAACGCCCGCACGGCCATGTCGGTCGGTCAGGCGAGCGGGCTGGCCCTGGCGGCCGCGGCGCAGGCGGGGTGTCAGGTCGCCCAGTACACGTCCAACGAGGTCAAGATGGCAGTCGCCGGGTACGGCAACGCCACCAAGCGCCAGATCCAGCAGATGGTCCAGGCCCAGCTCGGCCTGCCCGAGCTCCCGGAGCCGCCCGATGTGGCCGACGCCCTGGCCCTGGCCATGTGCCATCTCAGCGTCGGGCCCCGCCAAGCTCGCATGCAGGAGGCGGCTGGATGATCGGGTCGCTACGGGGCGTCCTGCTCGACCGGTTGACGAGCGGGGAACTGCTCGTCGAAGTCGGCGGGGTCGGCTACCGCGTGTCGGTCCCCGCCGGCACCCTCGCACTGGTCGACGGCCCGGGGAACCCACTGTTCCTGCACGTCCACACGCACGTCCGCGACGACGCCATCGTGCTGTACGGCTTCGCCACAAGTGACGAGCGCTTCTGTTTCGAGGCGCTGCTCGGTGCCCATGGCGTCGGCCCGGCGCTGGCCCTTGCGATCTTGTCGTCGCTCTCACCTGTATCGCTTCGCCGCGCCGTCGCCGTCGATGACGTGGACGCGCTCACCGTCGTGCCCGGCGTGGGCAAGAAGACCGCGGCTCGGTTGCTCCTCGAGCTGAAGAGCCGGCTCGCGCTGCCCGAGGGCGAACCCGAGGCCATCCTTGCCGCAGTGAACGGCGGGGGACACTCGGCTCGGGCCGAGGTCAAGGCCGCGCTCGCCGGCCTCGGGTATGGCGCCGACGAGGTACGTGAGGCGGTGCGGGAGCTGCCCGATGACGGCACCGTCGAAGACCTCTTGCGGGCCGCGTTGCGGCAGATGGCGACAGCCCGGTGAGTCCCCGCGAGGAAGTCGTCACCGCGGCGACGGCCGATCCTGTCGAGGCGGCCGAAGAGATCACGCTGCGCCCGCGCCGGCTCGACGAGTTCGTCGGCCAGCCCGAGTTGCGCGAGCGCCTCTCGATCCTGCTTCAAGCGGCGCGCCAGCGCGAGCAGGCCGCTGACCATCTGCTCTTTGCCGGCCCGCCGGGAACAGGCAAGACCACGCTGGCAGCGATCGTCGCCGCCGAGATGGGCGTGGGCTTGCGCATCACGTCGGGACCGGCGCTGGTGCGGGCCGGCGACCTGGCCGCCATCCTCACCGACCTGCACGACGGCGACGTTCTCTTCATCGACGAGATCCACCGCCTCGGCCGTCCGGTCGAGGAGATCCTCTATCCAGCGATGGAGGACTTTCAGCTCGACCTCGTCCTCGGCAAGGGCCCGGCCGCCCGATCCATTCGTCTCGGCCTCCCGCCGTTCACGCTCGTGGGGGCAACCACCCGCACCGGCTTGATCACCGGGCCGTTGCGCGACCGCTTCGGGTATGTCGGTCGCGTCGATCACTACCCGGTCGCCGACCTCGAGCTGATCGTCCGCCGCTCGGCGTCGATCTTGGGCGTCGACACCGACGACGGGGGCGCGTACGAGATCGCGTCACGGGCCCGCGGCACGCCTCGCATCGCCAACCGCCTCCTCAAGCGCGTGCGCGACGTCGCCGAGGTGCGCGGGCGGGGCGCCGTCACCGCCGAAGTGGCCGACGAAGGCCTCACGCTGTTCGGCGTGGACCACCAGGGCCTCGACAAGGTCGATCGCGCCATCCTGCACGCGGTGTGCGCTCGGTTCGGCGGAGGACCGGTCGGCCTCTCGACCCTCTCGGTCAGCGTGGGCGAAGAGCCCGAGACCGTCGAGGACGTGTACGAGCCCTACCTATTGCAACTCGGCATGCTGAAGCGCACGCCGCGTGGACGGGTCGCCATGCCGGCGGCGTGGGAGCATCTCAACATGAGGCCCCCCGCCGCTTCCTCGTTGTTTTCGTGACGATCGCCGAGGCCTTCTCGCTCGACGGCCGGGTCGCGATCGTGACCGGCGCCGGCCGCGGCATCGGCGCCGCCATCGCCCGCACCTTCGCTCAGGCGGGCGCCGACGTCGTCTTGGCGGCGCGCACCAAGGAACAGCTCGACGAGGTGGCAGCCGACGTCGTCGCCGCCGGGCGCCGCGCGCTTGTGATCACGTTCGACATGAACGACACCGACGCCGTCCCGGGACTCGTCGACCAAGCCGTCGCCGAGTTCGGTCGCCTCGACGTCGTCGTCAACAACGCCGGCGGGACCAGTCCTCGCCCGCTGCTGGACACCAGTGAGCGGATGTTCGAGCGGGCGTTCCACTTCAACGTCACGACCGCGTTCGCGCTCAGCAAGGCGGCGGTTCCCCACCTCCTCAAGCAAGAAGGCGCCAGCATCGTGAACATCAGCTCCGCGATGGGTCGGCTGCGTGATCGCGGTTTCGTCGCTTACGGAACCGCCAAGGCCGCGCTGGCGCACATGACTCGTCTGATGGCGGCCGATCTGGCCCCCCGCGTGCGCGCCAACGCAATCGCTGTTGGCTCAGTGGCCACGTCGGCCCTCGAGGTCGTGCTCACCGACGACACACTGCACGACGCCATGGTCGCCGGCACTCCGTTGCGCCGTCTCGGCGCGCCCGAGGAGATCGCGTACGGCGCCCTCTATCTGGCGTCGCCCGCGGGCGCGTACATCACTGGGAAAGTCCTCGAGATCGACGGCGGCCTCGAAGCGCCGAACTTGGAGCTGGGCCTACCTGATCTGTAAGGCTCGCTGCCGCGCCGCCCCGTTACAGCGGCAGGCAGATCCCGGTCTTGTTGAAGGCGGGGTTGTTGATGAAGGGGAACCAGAGGCACACCTGGCCGCCTTTGTTCCCGGTGGAGGGAGCGGTGGCCGCGCCGGCGCCGGGCGCGGCGGCTACGACCGCGCTGACGCCGAGTGTGAGGCCGACGATGAGCTTGCGCATCACGGCAGCGGCCGAAGGGTGACCGGCGGTAGCTCCGGCGGCGTGATCGCCACACCCGCAATACCGAGGTCGATCCTGACCGGCGCGTCCATCGATTGCGCCTTTGCCTCATCAGCCGTCATGAGGCCGCTGGCCTTCGGCGGCGTGACGGGCTTGGCGGGCGGGGCCACCGACGACACGCCAGCGGTCGAGGTATGGGCCGGGTCGATCGACACCGGCGACAGGGCGGGGAACTGGACCTCCGGCACGTCGGCCGTGTGCGCCTTCACCGGCGCGTGACCGACGTTGTCGTGGGCGACCACTGTGCCTACGACGACGGCAACCGAGACGGCGCCGGCGGCGACCATCGGCGCGGCGTGCTGTGCCAGGTCACCGAAGCGCTGCCGGACGTCGACCATGCGGCGCAGCAGGTACGCGACCACCGGCAGGCTGGCGAAACGGCCATCGCCGGCGATGGCGTTGAACTCGCGACGCAGGGCGCGGCGGGCGCGGAACAGCAGGGCCTCTACCGTGCCGACGCCGACATTGAGGTGCGTCGCGATGCGGTCGTAGGACCAGCCCTCTTGCTCGCGAAGGTGGAGCACCTCGCGGTGGCGGTCGGACATCTTGGCCAGCGCTCGGGTCAGGATCTCCCGGTCGACCTCGGCGATGACGTCCTCTTGGCCACCTTCGACGACGCCCAGCTCGATGACAGCCGCCGGCGTGGTGCGGCCGCGGCGACGGTGCGTGTCGACGCACAGCCGGGAGGCGATGACGCTGAGCCAGGGGTAGAAGCGGCGCTCGCCGGTCAGGCGGGGCATCGCGCTGTACGCGCGAACGAAGGCTTCCTGCGCGAGTTCTTCGGCCTCATGCGCGTCGCCCACCCGCTTGAGGCAATAGCGATAAATCCGCTGGAAATACCGCTTGTAGAGGTCTTCGAAGGCGCGGCCGTCTCCCGACTGGAACATCTCCACGAGAACTCTGTCTCGCCCGAGATTTACATCGTCGGCTCTTAACGCCATTCCACCCCTAGCGTGCCGGGTCCGCCCGTGTGCGGAAGGATAGCGAATCGCCTCGGACCGCGTCGGCTCGACACCACTCTGCGTGGAAACGTTCAACTACCCGTTGCCCCCTGACCGCATTGCGCAGGTCCCGGTCGAGCCGCGGTCGGCCGCCCGTCTGCTGGTCTCCACCGACCCGGGCGGGTCAGTGGAGCATCGCCGGGTCGCCGACCTCCCCGATCTGCTGCGGGCCGGCGACCTGCTCGTCCTCAACGAGACCCGCGTCCTACCTGCCCGTTTGCGTCTGCAAAAGTCGAGCGGTGGCCAGGTCGAGGTGCTGGTCCTACGCGTGGACGCCGAGGGATGCGGCGTGGCGCTGGTCCGCCCGGGTCGCCGGGTCGCGGCGGGCACGGTGCTGTTCGACGGCCCGGTCCCGGTCGCCGAAGTCGGTGAGGCAGGGCCGGACGGTGAGCGGGCCGTGCGCCTCCTGGCGCCGCTCGAGGCCCACGGGGAGGTGCCCCTCCCGCCGTACATCGAGGAACCGCTCGCCGACCCAGAGCGCTACCAAACGGTCTACGCCGCCCGCCCGGGATCGGTGGCCGCCCCGACGGCCGGCCTGCACCTGACGTACGACGTCCTCGACCGCCTGACCACCGCGGGGGTGCGGGTGGCGACGATCGACCTCACCGTTGGCCTGGCCACGTTCCAACCGATCACCGCCGATCGCGTCGAGGACCATCGCATGCACCTTGAGCACTACGCGGTGCCCGACGCGACGATGGCCGCCATCGCGTCGGCCGACCGCGTCGTGGCTGTCGGCACAACGACCGTGCGCGCATTGGAGTCGGCGGCGCGCGGCGCGCGCGCTGGGACCACCGACCTCTTCATCCGGGCGCCGTTCGACTTCAAGGTCGTCGACCTTCTCCTGACCAACTTCCACATGCCGCGCTCATCACTTCTCGTGCTGTTGCACGCGTTCTACGGCGACGGCTGGCGCGAGCTGTACGACGGCGCCCTGCGCGACGGCTATCGCTTCTTGTCGTTCGGTGACGCCATGTTGGTCAGCAAGCAATGACGCTGTCGGTCGCCATCGACAACCGCGACGGTGACGCGCGGGCGACAACGGTCACAACGTCGCGCGGTTCGTTCTCGACCCCGTGTTTCATGCCGGTAGGGACGCGCGGCGCGGTCAAGACGTTGAGCGCCGATGACCTCGACGGGTTGGGCGTCGAGGTCGTCCTGGCCAACACGTACCACTTGATGCTGCGCCCGGGGGTTGACGTCGTCGCCGCGCTCGGCGGTATCCATCGCTTTTCCGCGTGGAACGGGCACGTGCTCACCGACTCGGGCGGTTTCCAGGTCTTCTCGCTGTCTCCGACGGTCGACGACGACGGCGTGACGTTCAAGTCGACGTACGACGGCTCGGCGCACCGGCTCACGCCCGAAGGTGCGGTCGCCGCGCAAGTCGCCATCGGTGCCGACATCCAGATGGTGCTCGACGTATGCCCGCCCTTGCCGGCGCCCGACGCGGTGATCCGCCGGGCGGTGGACCGCACTGCGGCGTGGGCGGCGCGCGCCAAGGCGGAGCACGCGCGCGTCGCGTCCGCCACGCAGTCCCTGTTCGGCATCGTGCAGGGCGGCGTCGATCCCGCATTGCGCGTCGAGAGCGCACAGCGAACGGTCGCCGTCGACTTCGAGGGGTACGGCATCGGCGGGTTGTCGGTGGGGGAGAGCCGGGCCGAGATGCTCGACGCGCTGGCGGCGACCGTCGCTGAGCTGCCCGCGGACCGGCCGCGCTATCTCATGGGCGTCGGGGACCCGATCGGCCTGGTGGAGGCCGTTGCCCTCGGCGTGGACATGTTCGACTGCGTGCTGCCGACCCGTTTGGCGCGCCACGGGTCGGCCCTGACGAACGCCGGTCGCTTGTCGGTCAAGACCGTGGCCGCGGCGGTCGACGATGGGCCGATCGACCCGGACTGCGGCTGCCCGACGTGCGCTCGCTACTCGCGTGCCTACCTCCGCCACCTGCTCCAAGTCGGCGAGCCAACCGCGGCCCGCCTCCTCACGATCCACAACCTGACCTGGCTACTCGGCACGATGGCGCGGATCAGGCACGCCATCGCTGCCGGGGCGCTGGCCGAAATTCGGGCGGAATTGCGCGCCGCGTGGGGCGATGCCGGCCCGGCGGACGGCTAGCCTCTCCGGTCGGCCATGGGCTTCATATTTCCGCTGGTTCTCGTCGCTGCCGTGTACTTCCTGATGCTGCGTCCACAGCAGCAGCGCGTCGCGCGCCAGCGCTCGCTGATCGCGAGCATCGAGCCGGGCGATGAGATCGTCACGGCCGGGGGCATGCTCGGGCACGTCCAACGCATCGACGACGAGCGGGTGTGGGTCGAGGTGGCGCCGGGCGTCGAAATCACGCTGTTGCGGGGCGCCATCGCGCAGCGGGTGCTCCCGCCGCCGGGCGACGAGGATCCGGAAGACGATCTCACGGTGGACGGCGACGAACGTGGTGACGAAGGGTTCAACGGGCTTTAGGGGATGCGTCGGTCACAACTGATCTCGCTGTGCCTGATCCTGGCGATCGCTTTCGGCGCGTTCCTCGGAACCGCCGGCCGCCGGAAGACGCCCGCGCTCGGGCTTGACCTCAAGGGCGGCGTGCTCGTCGTCCTCAAGCCGACGAAGCCGGTGAGCGACGCCATTCTCAACCAGTCGATCGAGATCATCCGCAGCCGGGTCGACGCCCTCGGCGTGGCCGAGCCGGACATCAGCCGGTTGGGTCGCAACATCGTGGTGCAACTGCCAGGCGTAAAGAACAAGGAACGGGCGCTCGAGATCGTCGGCCAGACCGCCGAGTTGCGCTTCCGCCCGGTGCTCTCGCTCCTACCGCCGTTCGACGCCAATCCCGAGCCGCCCAAGACGACCACGACCACGAGCGCCGCACCCACGACCACCGCACCGGGCCCGACGACGAGCACGACGACTCCCGCGCAGATCCCGACCAGTACCAAGGACGAGGACAAGCCGGAGAACCCGGTGGTGCTCCCCGAGATCGTGAAGGGTCGCGTCGTTCAGCGCTATGCCCTCGGGCCGTCCGAGCTGACCGGACGCGTCGTGCGGACGGCGTCGGCGCGGGCGCCACAGACCGGTGGTGGCTGGACTGTCGAGGTCGAGTTCACCAGCGACGGCGGCAAGAAGTTCGACGACCTGGCCAAGGCGTACTACCAGCAGTCGGTCGCCATCGTCCTCGACGGCGTCGTGAAGTCGGCACCGAAGATCAACGAGCAGGAGTTCCACGGCAAGGCCACGATCAGCGGCGGGTCGAGCGGCTTCAGCGAGCGCGAGGCCAAGGACCTTTCGCTCGTGCTCCGGTTTGGTGCCCTTCCCGTGCAGCTCGAACGCCAGACCGTGCAGGAAGTGTCAGCGACGCTGGGCAAGGACTCACTGCGGGCCGGCCTTATCGCCGGCGCCATCGGCCTGGGACTCGTGCTCCTCTACATGGTCCTCTACTACCGCGCCCTCGGGATCGTCGTGCTGTTCGGTCTCACCGTGTCGGCGATGCTCATGTACTCGATCATCACGTGGCTCAGCGAGACGAGCGGGCTCACACTCAGCCTGGCCGGCGCCACGGGCATCATCGTGTCCGTCGGCATCACCGTTGACAGTTACATCGTGTACTTCGAACGATTGAAAGACGAGATCCGTTCCGGCAAGACACTGCGATCGTCGGTCGACCGCGGCTTCCAACGCGCCTGGCGCACGATCCTCGCCGCCGACATCTCGTCACTCATCGGCGCCGCCCTTCTCTACTGGCTGACGGTCGGTCCGGTCCGCGGCTTCGCGTTCTTCCTCGGCCTCTCGACGGTCATCGACCTCGTGACCGCGTACTTCTTCAAGCGCCCGGTCGTCGCGTTCCTCGGCCGCAGTCGCTTCTTCACCGAGGCGCGCTGGTTCGGCGTCGCCCGAGGCCTGGCCTCGACACCGACGGGGGCGTCATGACCGACACGATCTCGGGCGAGAAGCGCAGCCTCTGGTATCGGCTGTACCACGGCGAGACGTCGTACGACTTCATGGGCCAGAAGCGCCGTTGGTTCATGATCTCGGGCGTTGTCGTCCTGATCGGCATGGTCTCGCTCGTCGGCCGCGGCCTCAACTTCGGGATCGACTTCAAGGGCGGCACCGCCTGGGAGGTCAAGTCGCGCTCGTTGTCGGTCACCAAGGCGCGATCCGCGATGAGCGCCGTCGGCCTCCGCGAAGCGCAGATCCAGCGCATCGGCGGTGACCTGATCCGCGTGCGCGCCGACATCGGCGGCCCGGCAGCCCAGCGCCAGGAAGAAGTGGCCAAGGTCAGGACCAAGTTGGCCGACGTCGCCAACGTGAGCGAGTCGCAGGTCAACATCAACGATGTCGGCCCGTCATGGGGCAAGGAGATCTCGGGCAAGGCGCGGCGCGCCCTGATCTTCTTCTTCCTGGCGATCTTCGCCTACATCAGCTTCCGCTTCGAGTGGAAGATGGCGGCCGCCGCGCTCGGGGCGGTGGTGCACGACATTGCGATCACCGTCGGCATCTACACCGTGTCGGGTTTCGAGGTGACCCCGGCCACGATCATCGCCTTCCTGACGATCCTTGGTTATTCGCTGTACGACACCATCGTCGTGTTCGACAAGATCGAGGAGAACACGCGTGGCTTGGCCGCGTCCGGTCGCCTGACGTACGAGGACACCGTCAACCTCTCGATGAACCAGGTGCTGATGCGGTCGCTCAACACCTCGCTGGTCGCAATCCTCCCGATTCTCTCGATCCTCGTGGTTGGTGCATATGTCCTCGGCGCGACCACGCTCGAGGACTTCGGGCTCGCGCTGCTGATCGGCCTCGTCACCGGCGCGTACTCGTCGATCTTCATCGCATCACCGCTGCTCGCCATCCTCAAGGAGCGCGAGCCGCGGTACGCCGCCATCCGGCAGCGGCTGGCGACGCGCGCCGGCGGGCCGCCGCTTACGCCGGCCGCCGCGGCCGCCATGTCGGGACCGCGCGCCAGTTCGGGCGATGGCGCGGCTGCGGACTGGAGCCAGCAGACGCCGTCGGTGACGCCGCGTGCGACCGGCAGCGGGGCGCGACGTCCGCCCCCGAGGGGTCGCAAGCGAGGTAGACGGCGCTAGTAACCTTGATCTATGGGAGCCGACGCGGGATGGCTGAAGGAGTACATCCGCGACATCCCTGACTTCCCGAAGCCCGGTGTGGGCTTCAAGGACATCACCCCGCTGCTGGCCGATGCCGGCGCACTGGCCTTCACGATCGACGCCCTCGCCGACCATTTCGTCGGGCAGCACGTCGACAAGGTCCTCGGCATCGAGGCCCGTGGCTTCATCCCCGCCGCGCCCGTGGCCTATCGGCTCGGCGCCGGCTTCATCCCGGTCCGCAAGGCCGGCAAGCTGCCGCACGACATTGAGCGCGAGGAGTACGCGCTGGAGTACGGGACCGACCTGCTCGAGGTGCACCGTGACGCGATCACGCCGGGCGAACGGGTCGCCGTCGTCGACGACGTCATCGCTACCGGCGGGACCGCGGCGGCCACCGTTGCCCTGGCCGAGCGGCTGGGCGCGTCGGTCGTCGGCCTCGGCTTCATCGTCGAGCTTGCGTTTCTGCAGGGACGGGACAAGCTCGCAGGCCAGGACGTTCTCTCGTTGATCACGTATAGCTAGAAGGGACAAGGATGCCGACCGTCGACCGCGTGCTGCCGTGGCGACGGCAGATCGCGGCCGACGCCGAGATCGACCCGGTCCTCGACCTCTACCGGAGCCGCCATCCGAAGGGTGACCTCACCCTCATCCGACGGGCCTACGGCCTGGCCGCCGACGCCCACCGCGAGCAGACCCGCCGGTCGGGCGAGGCGTACATCAGTCATCCCGTCGCGGTGGCCGCCATCGTGGCCGGTCTCGGCCTCGACGACGTCACCATCGCGGCCGCCCTGCTGCACGACTCGGTGGAGGACACCGGCGTCGGGCTCGAGCAGCTGGCCAGTGCGTTCGGCGAGGAGGTGGCGTCGATTGTCGACGGCGTCACCAAACTCGACCGCCTCCACTTCGATTCCAAGGAGGCGCAGCAGGCCGCCACGATGCGCAAAATGCTCGTGGCCATGGCCAAGGACTGGCGGGTCCTGATCATCAAGCTGGCCGACCGGCTCCACAACATGCGGACGATCGCCGCCATGCCGGCGTGGAAGCAGAAGCGCACTGCGCAGGAGACGCTCGACATCTACGCGCCGCTCGCGCACCGCCTCGGGATCCAGGAAGTGCGGTGGCAGCTCGAGGATCTCTGCTTCGCCGTGCTCCACCCGAAGGTGTACGCCGAGATCGAGCAGATGGTCGCCGTGCGATCGCCCGAGCGCGACATCTATCTCGCCCAGGTGCTCGAGTCGGTGCGGGAACGGCTCGCTGCGCTGCGCATCCCGGCCGAGGTCACCGGCCGGCCGAAGCACCTCTACTCCATCTACGAAAAGATGGTCGTGAAGGGCAAGGAGTTCGACGAGATCTTCGACCTCGTCGGCATTCGCGTGCTGGTGGACAAGAACGCCGACTGCTACGCCGCCCTCGGATGCATCCACGCCACGTGGACGCCCATTCAAGGCCGGTTCAAGGACTACATCGCCACGCCGAAGTTCAACCTGTACCAGTCGCTCCACACCACGGTCGTCGGCCCGCAGGGCAAGCCGCTGGAAGTGCAGATCCGCTCGCGCGACATGCACCGGCGGGCCGAGTACGGCATCGCCGCGCACTGGGGTTACAAGGAGAAGGCGTCGCCGGCCGACATCGCCTGGTTGCAGCGTCTCGTCGACTGGCAGAAGGACACCAACGACCCGGCCGAGTTCCTCGAGACGCTCAAGCTCGATCTCGAGCAGGACGAGGTGTTCGTGTTCACACCGAAGGGTGACGTCGTCACGTTGCCCGCCGGCGCGACACCAGTCGACTTCGCCTATTCGATCCACACCGAGGTCGGGCACCGTTGCATCGGTGCGCGCATCAACGGGCGCTTGGCCCCCCTCGACTCCAAGCTCACGTCGGGCGACACCGTCGAGGTATTCACGTCGAAGGCGCCCCAGGCCGGTCCCAAGCGCGACTGGCTCAAGATCGTTGCCTCGCCCCGCGCTCGCAACAAGATCCGGCAGTGGTTCAGCCGCGAGCGCCGCGAGGACGCGATCGACAACGGCCGCGACGAGCTGATGAAGACGCTGCGCCGCGAAGGCCTCGCCGTGCAGAAGCTGGCGTCGTCGCCGCTGTTGCTGAAGCTGGCCGAGTCGATGAACTACACCGACCTCGACGCGTTGCACGCGGCGATCGGCGACGGTCACGTCTCGGCCAGGTCGGTTGCTCAGCGGTTGGCCCGCGAGCTGCGCGGTGGCGACCACGAAGAGCAGCTGCCGGCGACAGCACGCGGCACGCGGCGGCGGCCGAGCCGGCGCCAGTCCGTCGGTGTCTATGTCGAGGGCCTCGACGACGTGATGATCCGGCTGTCACGGTGCTGCACGCCGGTGCCGGGCGACGAGATCATCGGCTTCGTCACGCGCGGCCGCGGCGTGTCGGTCCACCGGGCCGACTGCGCCAATGCGATGTCGCTCACCAGCGGTGGTGACGCGGCGCGCGTCATCGAGGTCGAGTGGGACCGCGACCGCACCGGCGTGTTCGTCGTCTCGATCGAGGTGAAGGCCCTCGACCGCAGCCGCCTGCTTGCCGACGTCGCGCGCGTGCTTTCAGAGCACCACGTCGACATCCTCGCCAGCTCGACCGCCGCCGGTTCCGACCGGGTCAGCCGCATGCGCTTCGACTTCGAGCTGGCCGACCCCGCCCACCTCGACTCACTCATGGCCGCCATCAAGCGCATCGACTCCGTCTACGACGCGTACCGCGTGCTCCCCGGCAAGGGGGGCTGAGCTGCTGCTCAGACCCACGTGTCGGTGTCAGGTTGCGGTTTCCGTTGCTCTCGCACCGACACGTCGCGCTGGCGGACCCACCGTGATCGCGGTCGGCGGTGAACCGTCGTAAGGTTTGCGGCATGAAATCGGTCCTGAAGAAGCTCGCGGTCGGCGGTGTCGCGGTAGCTGCGCTCGCCTTGGCCGGTCCTGGCAACCTGGCCTTCGCAGCCGGCGGCGGTGGTGGTGGCGGCGGTGGCGGCGCTAACAACCCGCAGCGCGCAGCCGTCCGCGCATGCGTGACCCAGGGTCAGCACGACCGGACAAAGGCGGAGAACAAGTTCCGCCAGGCGATTCGCGCCGCTCATGACCTGCCGCGCGACCAGCAGCAGGCGGCGGTACAAGCCGCGCAACAGGCGTTCCAGACCGCGGCGCAGAAGGCCAACGCCGACTTCCAGACCTGCGTTGAGAACGCGCGCGACGCGTAACTGAGCCGGGGCTTCGGAGGCGGCCGGTAGCCTGCCGCCGGTAATGGCCAAGTTCACCGCGCCCAAGGGGACGCTCGACGTCCTCGCGCCGCAGTCGCGGCGCTACGCCGAGTTGGTGGCGCGCTACGCGGCCCGGGTCACGGCGGCGGGGTACGACCTCGTGGTGCTGCCGATGTTCGAGGACGCCGAAGTCTTCACCCGGCTCGGAGAATCCACCGACGTCGTGCGCAAGGAGATGTACGAGTTCGACGACAAGGGCGGCCGGCGCATCGCGCTGAAGCCCGACGGGACGGCGCCGGTCGCCCGCGCCTTCATCGAGCACCAGCCGACCACGCCGTGGAAGGTCTGGTACTTGACGCCCAAGTTCCGCTACGAGCGGCCGCAGAAGGGCCGGTACCGCCAACACCACGAGCTGGGCCTGGAGGTCATCGGGACCGCTGATCCCGACATCGACGTAGAGGTGATCGCGATCGCTGCCGCGCTCTACGCCGATCTCGGCCTGCACCAGGTCACGCTCAAGCTGACGTCGCTCGGCGACAACACGTGCCGGCCGCAGTACCGCGAGTTGCTCCAGGCCTATCTTGAGGCGCACCGCGACGAGCTGTGCGACGAGCACCGCGATCGCATCGCCGAGAACCCGCTGCGCGTGCTCGACTGCAAGCGACCGGCATGCATGGCGGTGACCGACGGGGCGCCGAAAATGCTCGACCACCTGTGCGACGACTGCGCCGCCCACTTTGCGCGCGTGCGGGCCGGCCTCGACGCGCTCGCCATCGACTACCAAGTCGACGCCAAGCTCGTGCGAGGACTCGACTACTACACCCGTACGACGTTTGAGTTCACCGCCGCCGCGCTCGACGCCGCCCAGAACGGCGCGGGGGGAGGAGGGCGCTACGACGGCCTCGTTGAGACGCTCGGTGGCAAGCCGACGCCCGGGATTGGCTTTGGCCTGGGAATCGAGCGGATCCTCCTCGCCTGTGACGCAGAGCAGGTGTTCCCGGCGCCGGATGCGATCGTCGATGTGTTCGTGATCGACACGACCGGCGGCGAGGCAGCCCGCGACGTCACCCACGCGCTCCGCGCCGCCGGCATGGCCGCCGACCGCGCCTTCGACGCGCGGTCCTTCAAGTCGCAGCTCACCGCCGCTCAGAGGTCGGGGGCGCGCTTCGCGGTCGTTATCGAGGATGACGGCCTGCAACTTCGCACGCTCACCGAGAAAGGCGAACCCGAAGTCCTCACGCGCGACACCGTCGTCGACGCCGTGAGGAAACGACTCTCATGACCGACCGCACCCTCGTCAGGGACCTTCCCAACAAGATCGGCGAACGCGTCACGCTCAACGGCTTCGTCGACGTACTCCGGCTGCAGAAGAAGATGCAGTTCGTCGTACTGCGCGATCACACGGGCGCGGCCCAGTTGATCCACATGCGCGCCGAGGGCGACGACGCGCTCGGCGCGGTGCTCGAGGGCCTGACCGTCGAGTCCGCGGTGCGCGTCACCGGCGAGGTCGTCGCCGCCGAGCAGGTCAAGCTCGGCGGCCTCGAGGTCGTCCTCGAAAACGTGGACATCCTCAACCTGGCCGAGACGCCGCTGCCGATGGACGACAAGTCAGGCCTCGACACGCGGATGAATTGGCGCTTCCTCGATCTTCGCCGTCCGGAGCACCGCCGCGTCTTCGAAGTCCAGACGGTCCTCGAAGAGGCCATGCGCGAGGTCTGCGTCAATGAAGACTTCCTCGAGCTGCATTCGCCCAAGCTCATGGGTGCGGCCAGCGAATCAGGGGCCGAGGTATTCAAGGTCGAGTACTTCGACACGAGCGCGTTCCTCGCCCAGTCGCCGCAGTTCTACAAGCAGATGGCGATCGCGGCCGGGTTCGAGAAGGTGTTCGAGGTCGGCCCCGTGTTCCGCGCCGAGCCGTCGTTCACGTCACGCCATGCCACCGAGTTCACCGGCGTCGATGCCGAGATCGCCTGGGTCGAGTCGCACGAGGACGTGATGCAGTTCGAAGAGCGTTGGCTCCGCGCCAGCATCACCGCGGTCGTCGAGCGGTTCCCCGACCTCGGGATCGTCGTCCCCGAGGTCCCGTTCCCTCGTGTCCCGATGGCGGAAGCGCGCGAGTGGCTCCAGCGCGAAACCGAGTGGAAGCCGGGGCCCGGGGACAAGGGCGACCTGGACCCGGCGGGCGAGCGGGGCATCGCCGAGCTGGTCCACCAGCGCGACGGCCACGAATGGGTGTTCCTCACCGAGTTCCCGATCACGGCGCGGCCCTTCTACCACTTGCGTCCCGATGCCAATCCCGCCGTGACCAACAGTTACGACCTGCTCTGGAAGGGCATCGAGGTGACGACCGGTGCGCAACGCGAGCACCGTTACGACATCCTCAAACGCCAGGCCGCCGAGCTCGGCATCGACGTCAACGAGATCAGCTTCTACGCCGACATCTTCCGCTTCGGCTGCCCACCGCATGGTGGCTTCGGCCTGGGCCTCGGCCGCCTCCTCATGGTCATGCTCGGTCTCGAAAGCATCCGCGAAGCCACGTTCCTCTTCCGCGGCCCCAACCGCCTCACGCCTTAGCTCAGGTCTATCTCCATTCCCTCGTAAGCGAGGACGGGCGGCGTGTCGCCTTCCCAGAGTTCGCAGGCGCGGGCGTGCATCGTCTCGAGCTGGTCGTCGGAGTGTCCAGGGTCGTGGTGGTACAGCACGAGCTGGCGGGCCTTGGCCCTGTTGGCGAGGTGGACGACGTGGTCGATGCTCGAGTGGCCCCAGCCCACGTGCGTCGTGTACTCCTCGGCGCTGTATTGCGAGTCGTGGATGAGGACGTCGACGTTCTCGCACAGCGGAAAGCCCGAGATCCACTCGGTGCCGAGCGCTGCGAAGTCGACGCCGCGCGCCGGCTCATGGTCGGAGACGTACGCCAGCGAGCGACCGTTGTCTTCGATGCGGTAGCCGACGGTCGGTCCGGCATGGGACACGTGCATGCTCATGACGCGCGCGCAGCCAACATCGAACTCATCGTCGCCCACCTCGTGGAAGTCGGGGTTTGATGGCACGTCGGAGAGATGGATCGGAAACAGCGGCTCGGAGAGGTAGCCGGCGACCCGTTCGGCGAGAGACCGCGTCGGGTGCCGCGGGCCGTAGACATCGATGTCGGTGGCCGCCTCCCACAGCGGGCTGAAGAAGGCCAGGCCCTGGAGGTGGTCCATGTGGAGGTGCGTCAGCAGCACGTGGATTGTGCGGCCGTCGTGAGCGGTGGCGAGGTGGTTGCCTAGCGCGCGGATCCCCGTCCCGGCATCGAGCACAACGACCGTCCCGTCACTGAGGATGACTTCGACGCACGACGTGTTACCGCCGTAACGGACCGTGTCCGGACCCGGCGCCGCCAACGACCCGCGGCAACCCCAGATGCGAGCGCGCATCGCTACGCGCCCGGAGCCAACCAGAAGATGGCGATGGCGCCCATCAACTCGTCGTCGGCCCCGAGCAGGGGAACCGACGTGGCCTCGATCAGGCGGCGCGCACCGTCGAGGCCGGTGATCCACATCGGCGCGTGCGCGGCCCGCTTCTCGCGGAACGCCACCGCCAGCGGGAGGTCCCGCGGCTGGATTGTCTCGCCGTCGGGATCTTCGGGGTTCCAGGCCGTGCCCCACTCGTCGAAGCTCAGCTCACCGGTCGTGGCGAAGCTGGCACCGAGGATGGCCTCGGCCGGCTCGTTGTAGAAGACCAACGTGCCGTCGGGATCGACCACGAAGATCGGCGTGGCCATGTTCGTGGCCAGCTCCCGGGCGAGGATCAGCAACAGGCTCTTGTGACGCGTGCGTTCCATCGTCGAAGCAGACTATTCGTGGATGCCGGATCACGATCTGTTCGAGGCGCGCCTCGCTGAGCGACTGCACGCGCAGGCGCCGCTGGCGGCTCGGATGCGGCCGCGATCCCTCGACGACGTCGTCGGCCAGGAACAGTTGCTCGGCCACGGCAAACCGTTGCGCGCCCTGATCGAGAGCGACCGCCTCAGCTCGATCATCCTTTGGGGCCCGCCAGGCACGGGCAAGACCACGCTGGCCCGGCTCATCGCCGACGTCACCAAGCGTGACTTCGTGGCCCTGTCGGCGGTCAGCGCGGGCGTCAAGGACGTCCGTGACACCACCGCGGCCGCCCGCACGCGCCTATCCGAACACGATGTCGGTACGATCCTCTTCCTCGACGAGGTCCACCGCTTCAACAAGGCGCAGCAGGACGCGCTGCTGCCGTCAGTCGAGGAGGGCATTCTCACCCTGATCGGCGCGACAACGGAGAACCCGTTCTTTGTCCTACGAGGCGCTTACAAGGGCATGAGCCCTGATCAGGGGTTTTCCGGCGGGCGTCATCCGACCCAGTTGTCGCGTCTACCTCGAAGACCCGCATCGAAGCGCAAATCTCCGCGGCGAGGTCGCCGCGTTTAGCGAACCGTCCCGCGGGGCCGGCCGCCGCGAATACCGTAACTGCCGTGGGCAGCGGCTACGCGGGTCGGTTGGAGCTGACCTGGACCAATAAGGAGATGCGCCTGCTGGCCCACGAGGACGGGCGCTACGAGTGGGTATCGCCGGCGGATTACCGGGTCGCCGAGACGCGGTTGCTTCACAACGTCTCAACGGTGGGAGACGTGACGCCGGACGCGACCCGCGCGAGCGACAACCTCCTCATTCGAGGTGATGCTCTCCACGGCCTGACCAGCCTGCTTGAGCTGCCGGAGTTCGCTCGCGTCTACGCGGGCAACGTTCGGCTCTGCTACATCGATCCACCCTTCAACACTGGGCAGGCGTTCGAGCACTACGACGACGCCCTCGAGCACTCGGTCTGGCTGACGATGATGCGGGACCGCCTAGTGCAGATCCGACGCTTGCTGTCGGAGAGTGGGTCTGTATGGCTGCACCTCGACGACGCCGAGGTTCACCGTGCGCGCTGCGTTCTCGACGAAGTCTTTGGAGCGACGAACTACGTCGCAACGATCATCTGGCGGAAGACGCATTCGCGGGAGAATCGGACGGACATCTCGACCATCCACGAGAACCTTCTCGTTTACGCGAGAGACAAAACGGCGTGGTCTCGGGATCGCAATCGCTTGCCGCCTACGTCCGAGGTCATCGCTGACTATGTCAACCTCGACGACGATCCACGCGGTCCGTGGAAACGTACGCCGGCGCACGCGAAGGCGGAAAAGGGTCGGCGGGAATCCCAGTACTACACCTTGGTAACGCCTTCGGGCCGCGAGGTGCTGCCGCCGGAAGGCCGATGCTGGGTCTACACGCAGGAGCGTTTTGAGGAACTCGTGGCTGACGACCGCGTGTGGTTCGGTCGTCATGGTACGGGCGTTCCCCGAATCAAGAAGTTCTTGTCGGAGGTAGATCCCGGCTTGGTACCGACGTCGATATGGGGGCATGACGAGGTCGGATCTACGGCCACGGCGAAGCAGGAAATCGTGACGCTGTTTCCTGGCGCGCTGCCCTTCTCAACGCCGAAGCCCGAGGCGCTCCTCCATCGCCTCATCTATATCGCCACGGACCCTGGCGACGTCGTGGTGGATTGCTTCCTCGGATCTGGCACCACCGCCGCCGTGGCCCACAAGATGGGACGCCGCTGGGTGGGCATGGAGTGGCGTCCCGAGACTGTCGCCACGTATGCGCTGCCCCGGCTGACGAAAGTCGCCGGCGGCGAAGATCTGGGTGGCGTGACCAACGACACCGGGTGGGCTGGAGGCGGAGGTTTTCGAGTACTCGATATAGCGCCTTCGATGTTCGAGGACGACGCCGGCCGAGTTGTCCTCGCCGACTGGGCGACTAACGGTGCCTTGGGAGAAGCCACCGCAGCACAGCTCGGCTTCGACTACGTCGACCAACCACCATTCTGCGGACTCAAAGGCCGCACACGCCTCGCCGTCGTGGATGGTCTCGTCGGCGAGGAGGTAGTCCGCGTACTGGCGGGGGCGCTTGCCGGCCAGGAGCGAGCCGTGGTCTGCGGCACTGCGATCGACCCCGCGGCACGCTCGGTCCTGAAACAGCTCCGGCCCGGGTCAACCATGCGGAAAATCCCGAGCTCCATCCTCGAGGAGTATCGCGAGCAGCGCCGAGCACAGAGCCAACTTGCGCAGGTCCTCGACTGGGCCGAAGCCCTGGAGCTCATCGAGCCGGAGGGTGATTCCGAGGCCGTGGGTGCGCCATGAAGGACGTCGCTGTTGACATTGACCTCGTCGCCGACATCACGTCGCGGCTCGACCTGCGCGAGCCCAACCGCGAAGCACTCGAGAGCATCGTCATCGAACTGTCTCAGCACTACGACGTCGACAACAGGCCCGCGCCGTTCGAGGCGGTGGTCGATTCGGCTACCGGTGTCGGCAAGACGTACATACTCGCCGCGGCGATCGAGTATCTGGCGGCAAAGGGAACACGCAACTTCGCGATCGTCGCCCCTGGGCTGACGATCCTGAGAAAGACAGTCGCGAACTTCACCGAAGGCGGAGCGAAGAGCCTCACTGGCCCGATGAACATCCAGCCGGTCGTGATCACCTCCGAGGACTTCGATACTGCCGCCATGCGCGCTGAAATGGATGATCCCGACCGAGTGAAGCTCTTCATCTTCTCGGTACAGGCGCTGACGAAGCCGACGACGAAGGTCGGCAAGAGAACTCACAAGTTCCAAGAGGGACTCGGTGCTGCGTTCTACGAGCACTTGGATGCTCTCGATGACCTGGTCGTGTTCGCGGACGAGCACCACCTCTACTACGGCGAGGCGTTCTCGGCTGCGATCCGCGATCTGACGCCCCACGCAATAGTTGGGCTGACCGCGACACCGCACAAGAAGACTCCCGCGGACGCAATCATCTTCCGGTACCCGCTGGCAGCCGCGATCGCCGATCGTCTCGTCAAGACACCCGTCATCGTCGGACGCAAGGACGATCGAACCGATTCGGAAACCAAACTGGCCGACGGGCTCAACCTCCTCCGCATCAAGACTGAGCTCGCCCACGCCTACGCCGATGAGAAAGGGCGTTCTCGAGTCAACCCAGTGATGCTCGTTGTCGCGCAGACCGCTGAGGAAGCAGAGGAGTACGGCGAGATTCTGCGGTCGCAGGAGTTCGACGGCGGTGATTGGGCAGACCGTGTCCTCGTCGTTCACTACAACGCCCCCGAAGAAGCGCTCGAAGCACTCGACCGTGTCGAGGATCTCGACTCGCCGGTCCGCGTCATCATCGCGGTGCGGATGCTGGCCGAGGGCTGGGATGTCAAGAACGTGTACGTGATCGCTTCAATGCGGGCGTCGGTCTCGACGATCCTGACGGAACAAACGTTGGGACGTGGGCTTCGCCTACCTTGGGGCAGCTACACCGACGTTGAGATGTTGGACACCCTCGAGGTACTCGCGCACGAGCGATACGAGGAGCTGCTCAAGAAGGCCGGCGTTCTGAGCGAGGCGTTCGTTGATCAACGCACACGTGCACTGCTACGGAAAAATGCGATGGGTCAAACGGTGTCCGTGGTCGAAACGACAACGGTCGAGGCCCCAGTCGTGCAGCTCCCTGCTTCCGCAGAGGGCGCGGCAGCCGCAGTTGCTCAAACACGGGTCGGCGGCGCAGTCGTCACCAGCGTGGAGGACCGTCAAAAGGAGGCGCAGAAGGAGTCGCCGACCTACGAACAGACGTACCTTCCGCTGGACAGCATGCCGACGATCAACGTCCCGCGCCTTCGCATGACGCCAGTCGAATCTGCGTTTTCGCTTGGGGACATCACCGACTTGGAGCCATTCGCCACGTTAGGGCGGCGAATCGCGACCGACCCGGACGCAGAGCTGCGACGGGTCAAGGTGTCCGCGCGGGTCGTGGAGGGGTTCGACGGGATACGGCGAACCGAGCTGGTGACCTCGACAGCAGTGGACAGAGTGGGGGCAGCCAGATCGCTGTTTCCCCTTGAGGATCTCAAGCGCTCCCTCGTCGAGGCCGTACTCGGATCGCCCACTGTTCCTGCGCGGAGGGAAGAACGAGCGCACGCGGCGCGGCTCGTCGAAGCGTTCGTAGCAGGCGTCGGCGAACGCGCAGAGGAGTTGTTGTCGGCGTACCGAGACCGAGCGACGGCCCGCCTGGTCCGGCTAGTCACCGACGAGCAGCGCCATTTCGCCTCGAAGCCCAAGTTTGACGAAGTCGTAGAGGTCGTACCGCTCGGTCGACCGCGCTGCAGCAGACGCCCTGTGACCAAGGACCGGACCGGCGTGTTTCGCAAGAGCTTGGCGTACAACGGATGGAGCAAGTCGATGTATGGAGTCGATTGGTTCGACTCCGAACCCGAGCGTGCCGTCGCTGTCGCTGTCGACGACGCGGATGACGTCACCTGCTGGGTTCGCCTGCAGACCGGTGAGCTCCCCATCCTCTGGACGAGCGATGGACGGCAGTACAACGCCGACCTGATCGTTGTCGACGCGTCCGGCACCAAGTGGGTCGTCGAGGTCAAGCGCGACAGCGACATCGACTCGGACGAAGTTCAGGGAAAGCGACAGGCCGCCAAACGCTGGGTAAATCACGTAAACGCATCCGACCGGGTGGATGCGGAGTGGCGCTACTTGCTGCTCAGCGAGACGGACATCAAGCAGGCGAAGGGTTCGTGGCCCGCGCTCGCCGGCCTGGGCTCGTAACTGCTTACTGCTTCGGTCGGCGTTTCTGGCCCGGTTCGGCCTCGGTGGCCTCCACTGCTCGGGCGAGTGCCGCGATCAGGAACTGCTTGAGCGTTACGCCTTGGACGGCGGCCGCGACCTTCGCCCGCCGGTGAACATCGTCCGGGATTTCGTAGTGGATGCGGCCCACAATCCGAACGCTAAGTGGGATGTGAGTCTGCTCGGCGGTTGCTAAGCGCACTAAGCGCGCTTAGTCTGGCATCATCGGAACCTCTGGACCTCGAAGGCATCGATGCCAACGCTGCGGATCCCTAGACGCTGCTCCATACAACCTGTGTCAGCCGTGTCTCGCAGAGAAGGTGCGCGCTGATCGGGCTGCGCAAGGGCTGCCGCCCTACATCGACAACGAGATGTTCTACATGCTCGTCGCCCGCATCCTCACGTCGGCGCAGCATGACCGAGCGGGCGAGAGCGATGGCTCGCGAGGCGGAAGATGATCGAGAACCGTCGGCCGCTCTACGTCGGACTCACAGCGGACGCGTATGACGGATGGCAGCGAGTAGCGGCTCGTCACAAAGTCAGCATCACCGTGTTGCTTGAGTCGATCGGGCGAAACGTCATGGATCAGCGTTGGTCACACTCGGACATTGAGCGTCACCCGATGGTTGAAGCGATCCTGACCGAATCGAGAGACTTGCGCGCTGCGCGACTGCGTCGGGCACCGACCTCAAAGGCGACCTAGTCGGCCGCTTGAGTTACGGCTTGCGCCGTCGCGTCCGCGTGGCGGCCTTCGTAGTCAGAATAAGGCCGTCGATCATCTCCAACATCATCAACGCCTTGGCTGGCGAGTCGTCGACAAGCGTGTGCGCTCGAGGATTCCGCCAAGCACCGACGACGCCTTGGCACAACTGCATATGGCCCCGTTGCTCGCTTTCATGACTCTTCGTCTTGCCAGGATTGATGCGTAGCAGCGGCGCGTTCGGCGAAAACGCGGCGGTCATCAACGGGTCGCCGTCGTCAGTACGGCCCGTACGAGATCGCACGGATTCGTTGAGTGCCTTTACACCGGCTTCGACTGCGTCGGCGTAGTGCTTCGACACGAAGCGAGACCGCGTGGCCGCGCGGAGATCTTCGTCGAGAATGCGGCGATCGAAGTCTGCGAGTAGATCAGCCTCAGGTGCGAGCGGTGATGTCTCGGGCGGGTCGTCGGGATGGCGGCGTCGCGCAAATTCGGCGAGGTCCGCGGCCAGCCGCCGTCCCAATGCAATCGACACCTCCACGGCGGCGCCATCACTCACCGCTTGTAGAGATGCTTCGCCATGCTTTCGAAGATGTGCTCGATCTGTTCAGGCGAGGCATCGGCAGGGATGTGAATCTGGATGTCGAGGTGAACATTCGGGCCTGCCGGGGGAGGTGGGTCGACTGGCGGCGGGGGCTTGGACACTTCCGCCGCTCCACTGGAACTTGAGCGCGTCGGTCGAGCACTGGCCTGTGTCGCCTTCTTGGCCACTTTCTTGACGCCGTCGCTCACAGCACCATCGGGCACCTGCTTGGTCGCGATCAGGGTGTACGTGGCCGCCATCTGGCGCGCGTTCGACTCGCCGAAGCCCTTGTGATCAAACCATCGACGTACTGCGGATGCGTCGGGTGCACCGGCGTCGTCGGTGAGCGCGGCGAGGTCTCCGGGATAGACGTCATCGAGGATCTCCTGGCACGCATCCCCATACGACGCGTCGAGTCGCCACTTGTTGCCCCGAGCAGTCAAGGCCCCGTCGTCGTCAATCAGCCCGACCCGTTGAACCTGGCTGACGACATTGTTCTGTGCGCTCTTCGGACTGCCCATCCCGAGCATGGCTGCTACGGCGGACGCAGTGAACTTGGTCGAGGGGGCGCTGGCCGCCCGCGAGCGCATGACCGCCCAGGCCTTGATAGGGATCTTCGGGTACCCGGGTGACGTAGCCATCGGCGCCTCCGCCTAAATCGGTGAATTACACCCTTGAGATTACCGCGGGGGTGTGACAACGATCACTGGCTCCTATGGCGGGCCCGACCCTCGTGCGCGGACACGCCGCAGCCCGCAGCAGACTGCAAGCGTGCCCGAGGACAATCTGTTCGAGGCGAGGCTCGCGGAGCGCCTGCGTGCGCAGGCGCCCCTGGCGGCCCGAATGCGGCCGAGAACGCTCGACGAGGTCGTCGGTCAGGAGCACTTGCTCGGGCCCGGGAAGCCCTTGCGCGCGCTGATCGAGAGCGACCGGCTCAGTTCGATCATCCTGTGGGGCCCGCCTGGCACCGGCAAGACGACGCTGGCGCGACTGATCGCCGACGTCACGAAGCGGGATTTCGTCGCCCTCTCGGCGGTGAGTGCCGGTGTCAAGGACGTGCGCGACACCGTTGCCGCCGCCCGCACTCGGCTTGCCGAGCACAGCCTCGGCACGATCCTTTTCCTCGACGAGGTCCACCGCTTCAACAAGGCCCAGCAGGACGCTCTCTTGCCCTCGGTTGAAGAAGGGATCCTTACGCTGATCGGCGCATCCACGGAAAATCCCTTCTTCGAAGTCAACGCGCCGCTTCTCAGCCGGTCGTCGCTGTTCCAACTCAACCCGCTGGATCCCGACGCGCTGGCGACGATCGTCGAGCGGGCCCTCAAGGTCGAAGGCGCGACCGGCGACGCCGACGCCCTCGCCCATCTCGTCGACCAGGCCGAAGGCGACGGCCGCGCCGTCCTGACCTCGCTCGAAGTCGCGATTGCCCTGGCCTCAGAGCGCGACGGGGCCAACGTCAACGTCACCCTGGACGACGCCGAGGCGGCGCGCGGGACGCGAGCGATCCGCTACGAGCGCGACGAGCACTACGACGTGATCTCGGCGTTCATCAAGAGCCTTCGCGGCTCGGACCCCGACGCCGGGCTGTACTGGCTGGCCCGCATGCTCGAAGCCGGCGAGGACGCCCGGTTCATCGCGCGCCGCCTGGTGATCCTCGCCAGCGAGGACGTCGGGATGGCCGACCCGATGGGACTCGTCGTCGCCGACGCGGCGGCGAGGGCGGTGGAGTTCGTCGGCCTTCCCGAAGCACAGCTCAACCTGGCCCACGCGGTCGTGTACTTGGCGACGGCGCCCAAGTCGAACACGAGTGCAACCGGCCTCTGGGCGGCGCAGTCCGACGTGCGCGAGCGGCCGGCGGGACCGGTCCCGGGTCACCTCAAGAGCGCCCATCCATGGCAGGCGCGGAAGCTCGGGCACGGCGTCGGCTACGAGTATCCTCACGACGACCCACGGGGCTGGCTCGAGCAGGAGTACCGCCCTCCCGAGGTCGCCGATCGGGTGTACTACACGCCGTCGGAGCACGGACGGGAACGAGAGATCAGCGAGCGGATGCGTCGACTGCAGAGCGAGACCGGAAGCGGGGAGAAGCAATGAGCGGCGGCGAGGTCGCCGGTGTCGTCGCGCTGGTCGTCGCCGGACTGACTGCCCTCGTACTCGTCACCGTCCGAGTGGCCGTCACCGACCTGCGCCGCTCGGTGCAGTCCCTCGACGCCGCCGTGCAGCTGTTGCAAGCGAGCGCCGCCCAGACCGAGGGCGAGATCGATCGCGTCGACGTGTTGCTGGAGCGGGCGGACCGCATCTCGACCCGTGTCGAGTCGGCGTCCAAGCTCGCCTATGGGACCTTCGCCGCGCCGGTCATCAAGGCCCTGGCGGTCGGCGCCGGGACCAAGCGAGCCGCCGGCCGACTCCGCCACCGGACGCAGGACGGCAGCTGATGTTCAAGCGACTGTTCTGGCTGATGATCGGCGCCGGCTTCGGCTTCGGGACGTCGTTCTGGGTGATGCGGTTCGTGCGGTCGACAGTCGAGCGCTATTCGCCCGACCGCGTGTCACAGGACATGACGCGTGCGGTGCGGGGTCTCGGACGCGATCTGCGCGCCGCGGTGGCCGACGGCCGCGACGCCATGCGGGACTACCAGCGCGAGATGCATCTCAAGCTCGAGGTCAACGGCCACGCGGCCGCCGCCGATCACCTCGCCGGCGAGTAGCTATTCGGCCCAGACCGGGCGGCGTCCCCCGGTAGATTGATCGCACCCATGAAAGCCCAGGAGCTACGCCGCGCCTTCACCGACTACTTCGTCGAGCGCGGGCACAAGGCGTATCCCTCGATCGGGCTCATCCCGCTGCATCCGAAGGCACCCATGCTCGCCAACGCGGGTATGAACCAGTTCTTACCGGTGATCCTGGGCGAGGAGCCGCCGCCCGATCCGCCCCGCGCCACATCGGTGCAGAAATGCGTGCGGCTGTCGGGCAAGGACAACGACATCGAGGAGTTGGGCCGCACCCGGCGACATCTCACCTTCTTCGAGATGTTGGGCAACTTCAGCTTGGGCGACTACTTCAAGGAGCACGCGATCCCGCTGGCGTGGGAGTTGGTCACCGAGGTCGCCGGGTTCGACGGCGACCGGCTGTGGGTGACCGTCCACGACACCGACGACGAGGCCGAGGCGATCTGGCGCGACGCAGTCGGTTTCCCCGGCGAGCGGATCCAGCGGCTGGGCAAGGACAACTTCTGGGAGATGGGGTACACGGGTCCCTGCGGCCCCTCCTCGGAGATCTTCCTCGACTGCGGCCCGGACTGGGGCGCCGAGGGCGGCCCGGCCCACGGCGGCGGGGATCGCTACGTCGAGTTCTGGAACCTCGTGTTCATGCAGTACGACCGCCAAGCCGACGGCAGCCTCGCCGATCTGCCGATGAAGGTCATCGACACCGGCGGCGGTATCGAACGGTGGCTGATGCTCCTCCAGAACGTGCCGACCGTGTTCGACACCGATCTCGTACGTCCGCTGGTGGCCGCCGCCGAGGAATTGACCGGTGCGCGTTACGGCGCCGATGCGGTCACCGACACCGCGCTGCGCGTGATCGGCGACCACGCCCGGTCGATGGTCTTCCTCGTCAACGACGGGATCACGCCGTCGAACGAAGAGCGCGGGTACATCCTGCGTTCCGTCGTTCGACGCGCGGTTCGGCGCGGCTACCAACTCGGCACGACGAAGGCGATCGTGCCCGGTCTTGTCGCCGCCACGGTCGACCTCATGGGCGACGTGTATCCGGAGTTGCGAAAGAACCAGGACTGGATCACCACCGTCCTGGGTCGCGAGGAAGAGCGGTTCCGCGAGACGCTGGCGACCGGCTCGCGGATTCTCGATGATGCGCTCGAATCAGGCGCGGGCGTCGTCACCGGCGCGGTCGCCTTCCAGCTCCACGACACGTTCGGGTTTCCTATCGAGCTGACGCGAGAGATCGCCGCCGAGCGCGGCATCGACGTCGACGTCGACGGATTCGACCAGGCGATGGAGGAGCAGCGCACCCGCGCCCGCGAGAGTCGCAAGGCGACTGGCACCGACGAAGCCGGCGTGGCGAGGTACCGCGAGCTGCTCGACGAGTTCGGCCCGACCGAGTTCACCGGCTACACCGAGACCGAGAGCGCGGCGCATGTGTTGGCCGTGCTTCCCAGCGGCGACGGTGGCGTTGAGGTGTTCCTCGACCGCACGCCGTTTTACGCCGAAGGCGGCGGGCAGGTCGGCGACACCGGCACGATCACGACTGCCACCGGCACCGTCAACGTTCTCGACACGACCTCGGCCGTTGCCGGGCTCCACCGCCACACTGGCGACCTCGTCGAGGGTGAGGTCACCGAAGGGCAAGAGGCGACGGCGACGATCGACGAAGTGCGCCGCGACCACATACGTCGCAACCACACCGGCACCCACTTGCTGCACTGGGCGCTGCGCGAGGTGCTGGGCCGGCATGTCAAGCAGCACGGCTCGCTCGTCGCGCCCGACTATCTCCGCTTCGACTTCAGTCATCACGCGGCGGTCACCGACGAGGAACTCGAACGGGTCGAGGCGATGGTCAATGCCGAAGTCCTCGCCAACGAGCCGGTCCGGGCCTACGAGACGACCAAGGCCCACGCCGACGAGATTGGCGCCATCTCGTTCTTCGACGAGAAGTACGGCGACTACGTGCGAGTCATCGAGGCAGGGGACCGGTCGATGGAGTTGTGCGGCGGCACCCACGTCGGTGCGCTGGGCTCGATCGGCACGATCCAGATCGTGTCCGAAGGCTCTATCGGATCGAACCTCCGCAGAATCTTTGCGCTCACCGGAACGGGAACGCTCGCCCGGGTGAAGGAGCGCGAGGAGCTCCTGCGCCAGGCGGCCGAACTGTTGAAGGCCAAGCCGGAGGAAGTCCCGGTCGCCGTCGAACGGTTGCAGGAGGCGCAGCGTGCGTTGAGCGACGAACTGAAAACGCTGCGCAGCCAGGCGACGCGCGGGCAAGCGGGGGAGCTGGCGACGGCCGCCGTCGATGGGATCGTGGTGGCGCGCGTCGACGGGCTGCCGTCCGACCAGCTCCGCGAGATGGCCGTCGGCATTCGCGATCAGTCCGGTATCCGCGGCGTCCTGCTCATGGGGACGCCCGACGGCGAGCGGGTCGCCGTCGTCGCGGCCGTGGATCCGGCGAGCGGGCTCCCGCCCGCCGGCGACATCGTGCGCGAGGCAACCGGGGGCAAGGGCAGCAAGGACGCCGCTCTCGCTCAAGGCGGTGGCCGCGACGTGGGCGAGATCGACAGCGCCTTGAGTCGCGTCCGCCGGTTCCTCGGCCTGGCGGCGTGAGGGTCGTCGCTCTCGATCTCGGCAGTCGCCGCATCGGTGTCGCGATCAGCGATCCGACCGGCACGATCGCGTCGCCGCACTCGGTGATCGAGCGGGCCGACGACGTCGCCGTCGACCACGCCGCCATCGCCGCCCTCGTCGCCGAAGTCGAGGCCGAGCGGGTCGTCGTGGGGCTCCCCATATCGATGGGCGGGGCCATGGGCGCCGCCGCCCGGGCCGCGTCGGCGGAGGCCGAGGCGCTGGCTACCGTGCTTTCCGTGCCGGTCGAGACCTACGACGAACGCCTCACGACGGTCGCCGCCGATCGCTTGCTGCTGGCCGGGCGGGTCAAGGGCGGCGCCCGTCGCCGCGTCGTGGACAAGATCGCCGCCGCCGTGATCCTTCAGGGGTGGCTCGGGAGCCAGCACCGATGAGGCCGCTGTTCAAGCTGTTGCTGGCGGTCGGCGCCCTGGTCGCTGTAATCGGCGTCGGCGGCACGGTTCTCGTCGCCCGCGAGGTCACCGCCGGGTCGCCGGGCGCTGAGGTCAACCTCACGATCCCGGCCGGCGCGTCGACGCAGCAGATCGCCGCCATCCTCGACGCCAAGCACATCATTCGCAGCGCGCGCTTCTTTCGCTTCTACGTCCGGGTCAAGGGCAGCGGGCCGTTCGAAGCCGGCGACTACACGTTCCGGCTCAACCAGTCGTACGGCGACGCGGTCGGCGTCTTGCGCAAGGGTCCTGGCATCTCGTTCAACCGCCTGACGATCCCCGAAGCGCTCACGCTGAAGGACATCGCCGATCGCGTCGGCCAGCTGCCTGGCCGATCAGCCGCCAAGTTCCTGGAAGTGGCGGCCAGCGGGGTGGTGCATTCGGTCTACCAACCGCCGGGCTCCACCAATCTCGAGGGGCTCCTCTTCCCCGACACCTACTTCGTCGACCCGAAAGACGACGAGACCGCGATCCTGCGGCGCATGGTCGCCGAGTTCGACAAGGTCGCCGGCGAGCTGGGGCTCGGCAACGCGCCGGGCCCCTCGGGCCTTTCGGCGTACCAGACCGCGGTCGTCGCATCGCTGGTGGAGAGCGAGAGCAAGGTCGACGCCGATCGGCCCAAGATCGCCCAAGTGATCTACAACCGGCTCGACAAGGGCATGCGCCTCCAGATCGACGCCACCGTGATCTACGCGCGCGGCGGTCGCCGCCCCAACGGACAGGTCCTGTTCCGCGACCTCGAGGTCGATTCGCCGTACAACACCTACAAGTTCACCGGGCTCCCGCCGACGCCCATCGCCGCGATTGGCCGGGCCTCCCTACGCGCCGCGCTGGCGCCCGAACGCGGCCCGTGGCTCTACTACGTGAAGTTCCAGGCGGACGGCACCCACAAGTTCGCGACGACGCTCGACGAACACAATCGCAACGTTGCCGATGCGCGCCGCCGCGGCGTGAACCCGTAGTGCCGGCCTCGCTCACTGGGGCGACTCGCCTCGCCGGTGTGATCGGAACGCCGATCCGGCACTCCCTTTCCCCGATCCTCTACAACGCGGCGTTCACGGCTCTCGAGCTGGACTGGGCCTTCGTCGCGTTCGAGGTCGCCGAGGGCGAAGGCGCGGCCGCCGTCGATGCGGCGCGCGTATTGGGACTCGATGGCCTTTCGGTCACGATGCCCCATAAGGAGGCGGTGATACCGGCGCTCGACCGGCTATCGCCGACCGCGGCCGCCCTCGGCGCGGTGAACGTCATCGGGCGCGAGGGATCGGAGCTCGTCGGCCACAACACCGACGGGGCCGGCTTCGTCGACGGCCTGCATCACGACGAAGGCATCGACGTCAGTGGGCGCCGGTTCGCGATCGTCGGCGCGGGCGGCGCGGCGCGCGCCGTCACGCGTGCCGTCGCAGAGGGCGGCGCGACCGAGGTCGTCGTGGTGAACCGCAGCCCCGAGCGAGCCGAGGCGGCGGTGGCCCTCGCGGGCGGCGTCGGCCGGGTCGGCGCCGAGGCCGACATCAGCGACGTCGAGGTCGTCGTCAATGCCACGCCCCAGGGCATGGCCCATCTGGCCGCCCTGCCGTTCGACCCCGACCTGTTGCGGTCCGGCCAGATCGTCGTCGACCTGATCTACCACCCGCCGGTCACCGCGCTGCTCGCTGCTGCCCGCGGCCGCGGACTGACCGCAGTGAACGGCGTCGGCATGCTCATCCATCAGGCGGCAAGAGCCTTCCGTCTGTGGACCGGCCAGGACGCGCCGCTCGACGCCATGTCGGCCGCCGCACTGGGCGCCCTCACCCGCGAACGCCCATGACCGCGCTGGTCGGCGCGATCTGCGCGGTCGTCGGCGCCGCCGCGGGGCCGTATCTCGCGTTGGTCGCCGACCGGATCCCGGAACGGAAGCCGTTGCGCGGCGACGGGCTTCGCACGCGGGACACCGTTGCCGTGACGATCGCCGCCGCGGTGTTGTTCGGCGCCGTGGGGCTGCGGTTCGGTGCGGTGTGGGCGGTACCCGCCTTCTTGGTTTTCACCGCGTGCCTCGTGGTCGTCACTGTCACTGACCTGCGGCTGTTCCTGATCCCAAATCGCGTCGTGTACCCGACGCTGGCGGCGACGGTCGTCCTGCTCGGGGGGGCGGCGGCGATCGGTCACGACGCTCACGCACTGCGGCGTGGGGCGATCGGCGGTCTCGTGGCGTGGGCCGCCTTGCTGGTCCTCCACTTGATCAACCCACGCGGCATGGCGTTCGGCGACGTGCGGCTCGCGGCCGTCATCGGCGCCTACACCGGTTGGTTGGGCGCCGACCACGTGGTGCTCGCCCTCGTGCTCGGGTTCGTCGCCGCCGCCCTGGTGGGCCTGGCCCTGATCGCGACCCGTCGGCGTTCGGCCAAGGATCCCGTGCCGTTTGGGCCGTTTCTCGCCGTCGGTGCGATGGCCGCGGTGCTCTTCGGCCACGCGATCATCCGGTGGTACAGCGGCGGCTAATCACGCTGAGCGCCGATGGGCCGCCGGTAGCCTTATCCGGTGCTCCGATATCTGACGGCCGGCGAATCGCACGGACGCGCGCTCGTCGCCGTCGTCGAAGGCCTGCCGGCCGGGCTCCCGCTGACGGTGGAGGAGGTGCAGGGGGAACTGGCCCGCCGGCGCCTGGGCTTCGGCCGCGGGCCGCGGATGCGCTTCGAACAGGACGAGGTCACGCTCCTCGGCGGCGTGCGCCACGGGCGCACGCTCGGCTCCCCGGTCGCGATCGAGATCGGCAACACGGAATGGCCGAAATGGGAGCAGGAAATGAGCCCGGCGCCCGGCCAGACCGAGAAGCCGTTGACGCAACCCCGGCCGGGCCACGCCGACCTGGCCGGCATGCAGAAGTTCGGCTTCACCGACGCGCGGGACGTCCTCGAACGGGCATCGGCACGCGAGACGGCGGCCCGCGTCGCCGCCGGTACCTGCGCGAAGGCGTTGCTCGCCCAGATCGGCATTCAACTCGTCAGCCATGTCGTCCAGCTCGGACCGGTCGTCTCGAAAAGCGAGCGGCGGCCGGCGCCGGACGACTTGTCGCGCGTCGACGATTCGCCGGTCCGCGTGTACGAGCCCGAGGCCGAAGCGGCGATGATCGCCGAAGTGGAAGCGGCCGCCAAAGCAGGCGACTCGCTGGGCGGCGTTGTCGAGGTTCTCGCGTACGGCGTCCCGGTCGGTCTCGGCAGCCACGTGCATTGGGATCGCAAGATCGACGGCCGACTCGCGCAGGCGCTGATGAGCATCCAGGCCGTCAAGGGCGTCGAACTCGGCGAGGGGTTCGACGTGGCCGGGCGGCGCGGGTCCGAGGCGCACGATCCGATCGGCTGGGACGCGGGGAGCGGCGAGTACACGCGGGACTCGGACCGGGCCGGCGGCACCGAGGGCGGCATCACGAGCGGCGGCTTGCTCGTCGCCCGAGTCGCGATGAAGCCGTTGGCCACGCTGAACCGCCCGGTCCTCAAGACCGTTGACGTCGAGACCAAGGAAGAGACGGTGTCGTTCAAGGAGCGCACCGACGTCACCGCCGTGCCGGCGATGGGCGTCGTCGCCGAGACGATGATGGCCCTCGTGCTGGCCGACGAGGCGTTGCGCAAGTTCGGCGGTGACTCGGTCGTCGAGTTCGTCCGCAACCGCGACGCCTTCGTTGCTTCCCTTGGATAAGCGGATACTGCTGATCGGCATGATGGGCTCGGGCAAGACCACGGTGGGTCGCGGCCTGGCCGAGCGGCTGGGTGCGCCGTATTGCGACAGCGACGCGCAGGTCGAGCAAAACACCGGGCGCACGGTGCCCGACATCCTCGAACGCGACGGTGAGGCCGCGTTCCGCGCTGAAGAGAAGCGTGCCCTCGTCGAGGCGACGACTGCCGAGGGCCCGATCGTCGTCAGCGTCGCCGGCGGCGCGGTGCTCGACCCGGACAACCGCCGCCGCCTGCGAGAGGCGGGCACGGTGGTGTGGCTCCGCGCCCGGGTCGACACGCTGATCAGCAGGCTCGGTGACGGCGAAGGCCGCCCGCTGCTCGCCGGCGACGTCGCCGGCAACCTGCGGCGGTTGTACGCCGAGCGCCTGCCGCTCTACACCGAGTTGGCCGACGTCGTCGTCGACGTCGATGACCTGCCGCCGGAGGAGATCGTCGAGCGCGTCGCCCGTGAGGTCGCGTGATCACCGTTCGCGTCGCGCTGGGTGATCGGGCGTACGACGTGATCGTGGGCGCCGGGGCGCGTGACGCGCTGCGGGATGTGCTCCCGGCGTCAGCCCGGCGGGCCGCGATCGTCACCCAAGAGGCCATCCCCGTGGACGTGGATCCGGGCATCGAGCATCAACGGTTCGTGGTCGGCGCCGGCGAGGACGCCAAGACGATGGCCACCGTCGAGGAGCTGTGCCGCGGCTTCACCGCGTGGGGCCTGACCCGCGCCGACGTCATCGTCGCCGTCGGTGGTGGCGTCGTCTGCGACACCGCCGGATTTGCGGCGGCCGTGTACCACCGCGGCGTCGCCGTGGTCCACGTCGCCACAACGCTCCTCGCCCAGGTGGACGCCGCGATCGGCGGCAAGACCGGTGTGAACTTGCCGGAGGGCAAGAACCTGGTCGGCGCGTTCTGGCAGCCGGCGGCCGTGCTCTGCGATACCGACACGCTGGCCACGCTGCCCGGCCGCGAGTACCGCAGCGGGCTGGGCGAGCTGGCCAAGTACCACTTCTTGTCGGGCGAGCCGCTCGACGATCTTGACCTCGACTCGCGTATTGCCCGGGCCGTCGGCATCAAGGCGACGGTGGTCGCCGACGACGAACGCGAGACAACGGGCCGACGGGCCACGTTGAACTACGGCCACACCCTCGCCCATGCCCTCGAGACCGCCGGCCGGTACGACCTGCGTCACGGCGAGGCGGTCGGCATCGGCCTGCTGTTCGCCGCCGAGCTGGCCGGCGCGCTCGGTCGCATCGACGGCGACCGCATCGCGTACCACCGTGAAGTCGTTGCCGGATACGACCTGCCGCTGCATCTCCCGCCGGACGTCGACGACGCCGAGTTGCTGACAATCATGGCGCGGGACAAGAAGGCGGTCGATGGCCTCACGTTTGTCCTCGACGGCCCGACCGGTGTCGAGGTCGTCGCCGGGATCGAGCCGGCAGTCGTGCAGGCGGCGCTCGACGGCCTGCGAGTATGAGGTCTCGATGACCAAGCGCGTCCTCCTCCTGTCGGGGCCCAACCTGAACCTCTTGGGCGCGCGCGAGCCGCTCATCTACGGCGACGCCACGTTGGCGGATCACGTCGCGACCGCGACCGCCGCCGCGGCGCGACACGGCCTCGAACTCGACCATGTCCAGTCGAACCACGAGGGTGAATTGGTGGAGGCGGTGCACGCGGCGCGCGACCGCTACGACGCGATCGTCGTCAACGCCGCCGCCCTCACCCACTACGGCTGGTCATTGCACGACGCGCTGGCTGCCTTCGCCGGCAAGGTCGTCGAGGTGCACCTGAGCAATCCGTTCGCGCGGGAGCCGTGGCGCCACACGTCAGTTGTGACGCCGGTCGCCGACGGGTGCATCAGCGGGTTCGGCGGTATGGGATACGACTTGGCGATCGACGCCGTAGCGAGGATGCTGGATGCATGAGTGAGCTTCCCCGCATGGACGTGGCGTCGCGCCTCGGGCGGTTGCGCGAGCGAATGCCCGAGGCGGAGTGTGACGGCCTCCTGCTCACGAACCTCGTCAACATTCGGTACCTCACCGGCTTCACGGGATCGGCGGCGCTGCTTGTCGTCCTGCCCGACGACGCCGTCCTCGTCAGCGACGGCCGCTACACGTTCCAGTCCGCTGAGGAGCTGGCGGCGGCGGGTGTCGAGGCGCGGATCGAGATCGGCGCGCTGAGCGGCCAGCGCGAAGCGGTGACGGGCGCCTGCAAGGGCGTCGCCCGCGTCGGCCTCGAGGCCACCAATGTGAGCTGGTCCCGCCAGCGCGCCTTCGCCCAGGACTGGCTCCCCGACAGCGAGCTGGTCGCGACGGAAAACCTGGTCGAGGAGCTCCGGCGCGTGAAGGACGATGGCGAGATCGCCCGCATCGCCGAGGCCTGTCGCATCGCCGACGAGGCCCTCGCCCGCGTCCGCCACCGGCTCGCCGAGGGCGTCACCGAGGCCGACTTCGCCCTCGAGCTGGATTTCGAGATCCGCACACTCGGCGCGAGCGGGAACTCGTTCGAGTCGATCGTGGCGTCGGGGCCGAACGGCGCCAAGCCGCACGCCCGCCCGTCCGACCGGCGGGTCGAGCCCGGCGAGCTCATCGTTCTCGACTTCGGCGCCATGGTCGACGGCTACTGCTCGGACATGACCCGCACGCTGTGCGTGGGCGCGCCGGCGTCGTCGACGCTCGAGCGCATGGTCGAGGTGGTGACCGAGTCGCAGGCGGCGGGCGTCGCCGCGGTGCGCGCCGGCGCCGGTGCCGCGGGAGTTGACCGCGTTTGTCGCGACGTCATCGCCGACGCCGGCTGGGCCGACGCATTCATGCACTCGACCGGGCACGGCGTCGGGCTCGACATCCACGAGGCCCCCACGGTGTCAGCCACGTCGACAGACACGCTCGTCGCCGGCCAAGTCGTCACCGTCGAGCCTGGCGTGTACCTTCCGGAGTACGGCGGCGTCCGCATCGAGGACACCGTCGTCGTGACCGACGACGGCTGCCGCCGCCTCACCAACGCTCCGAAAGACCTGGTGCTGTCTGCATGACTGTCTCGACCAATGACTTGAAGAACGGGATGACGATCGACCTGCCTGAGGGCCTGTTCAGCGTGGTCGAGTTCCAGCACGTGAAGCCGGGCAAGGGCGGTGCGTTCGTGCGCACCAAGCTCAAGAACACCCGCACCGGCGCGGTCGTCGACCGCACGTTCCGGGCCGACGAGAAGGTCGAGCAGGCGGTCATCGACAAGCGCGACATGCAGTACCTGTACCGCGACGGCGAGGACTACGTGTTTATGGACTCGACCACGTACGACCAGATCCACGTGAGCGAGGCGCAGCTCGCCAACGCGGCGCCTTACGTGAAGGAAGGCGACTCCGCCGTCATCCAGATGTACGGCACCGAGATCGTCGGCGTCGACCTACCTGCCGCCGTCGAGCTCACGATCACCGAGACCGAGCCCGGCGTACAGGGCGACCGCGTTTCGGGCGCCCGCAAGCTCGCCACGCTGGAGACCGGGCTCACCGTTCAGGTGCCGCTGTTCGTCGAAAAGGGCGAGCGCATCAAGGTCGATACGCGGACGGGGGAGTACATCACCCGCGCGTGACCATCCCGGTATGACCGTCGGGACGCGCCGCGAGGCGCGGGAACGGGCGTTGTCGTTGCTGTACGAAGCGGAGGCCAAGGGCACCACGGTCGCCGCGGTGCTGGCTGATCTGCCGCTGCCGGCCGACCCCTTCAGCGTTGATCTCGTCAACGGCGTCGAACGCCAACGCGATGTCATCGACCAGCTCATCGAGCGGTTCTCGATCGACTGGACGATCGACCGCATGCCGGTCGTGGACCGCACCGTGCTGCGCCTCGCGATCTACGAGCTCCTCGACCACGCCGACGTGCCGACCGCCGCCGTCCTGTCCGAGGCCGTCGAGTTGGCAAAGCAATACTCGACCGAGGACTCGGGCCGCTTCGTCAACGGCGTGCTGGCCGCCGTCGCCTTGGAAGTCCGGCCCTAACCCTCGTTCTGGGCGGATCTACCGTCGCTCAGGGCGCGCGGATCCGCCCAGAATGCAGATGGTGGGTCTAGCGGGCGGCCTTCTTCGCCTGCTTGGCGGCGCGCTTTTCCTTGAGGGACTTGCCCTTCTTCTTCTCGTTCGGCTTCTGGGACGGGACTTTTCCGGGCATGCAATTGAGGGTAGTCCTGCGACGCGGTAGGTCTCGGGTATATTCGGGCTGACCGTGAAGCGAGTCCCGTGAGGCTCGCACGGACGAAAGGACATGGCCGCATGGCCGAACGTGAACGCTCACTGGCGCCCCCGCATGGGGGCGTTTTTGTTCCCCGGGCCCAGGTCATGGACGGCGAAGACCTGCGCCGGGCGATCACGCGTATCGCCCACGAGATCGTCGAACGCAATCACGGTCTCGACGGCGTGGTCATCGTCGGCCTGCAAACCGGCGGCGTCCCGCTCGGCGAACGACTGGCCGAGGAACTCCTCCGCATCGAGGGCGTCGAAGTCCCGACCGGCTCGATCGACGTGGCGTTCTACCGCGACGACATCGGGCTCCGGCCGGTCCTCCCCGAAGCGGTCACCGACGTGCCGGTCGACCTGGCCGGGCGCACGGTGATCCTCGTCGACGACGTGCTCTTCACCGGCCGCACGGTGCGCGCCGCACTCAACGCCCTGGCCGATTACGGCCGGGCCCGGGCCGTGCAACTTGCGGTGATGATCGACCGCGGCCACCGCGAGCTTCCGATCCGGCCGGACTTCGTCGGCAAGAACCTGCCGACCCGGCGCGACGAGATGGTCGATGTCACGCCCGAAGGCGTGACCCTCGGCGACATCGTGGTGACGCCATGAGCCGGCACTTGCTCTCGATCGACGACCTCGGCGCCGAAGGCATCGAAGAAGTGCTCAAGCTGGCCGACTCATTCGTCGAGGTCAGCCATCGCGACATCGCACGGGTGCCCGCTCTACGCGGCAAGACGGTCGTGTCGCTGTTCTACGAGGACTCCACCCGCACCCGCCTGTCGTTCGAGACCGCGGCCCGCCGGCTTTCGGCCGACACGATGACGTTCTCGGTCTCGACGTCGTCGGTCAAGAAGGGCGAGTCACTGCGCGACACGGTGCAGACGATCGACGCCATGGGCGTCGACGCGATCGTCGTGCGGCACCGCTCGGCGGGCGTGCCCCATCAGGTTGCCCACTGGTCGACGTCGGCGGTGATCAACGCGGGCGACGGATGGCACGAGCACCCCACGCAAGCGCTGCTCGACTGCTACACGATCCGCCAGCGCTTAGGCGGCGTGGCCGGCAAGCACATCGCGATCGTGGGCGACATCAAGCACAGTCGCGTGGCCCGGTCGAACATCCTCGCCTTCACCGCGCTGGGCGCCGACGTCACCATCGTCGCCCCACCCACGCTGCTGCCACCCTCACTTGCTGGGTGGCCGGTCACCGTCAGCCACGACCTCGACGCGGTGCTGCCCAAAGTCGACGTCGTCTACCTCCTCCGGCTCCAGAACGAACGCATGACCGAAGCGCTGCTGCCATCGGCGCGCGAGTACACGGCGCGCTATGGGCTGACGCGAGCGCGGGCCGCGCTGCTGGCTGACGACGCCATCGTCATGCATCCGGGACCGATGAACCGCGGCGTCGAGATCGCTGCGGAAGTCGCCGACCTGCCGTCATCGGTGATCACCCAACAAGTGGCCAACGGCGTCGCCGTGCGCCAGGCGGTCCTGTTCCTCCTGCTCGGTTCGGGGGCCTCGCGTGCCGCGTGAGCTCGTGATCAAGGGCGGCCGCGTGCTGACGCCCGACGGGCCGCGCCCCGGCGACGTCGCCATCAAGGACGGCGTTGTGGTCGCAGTCGGCGACGACCTCGACGGCAAGCACGTCCTCGACGCCGCTGGGTGCGTGGTTGGCCCCGGGTTGGTCGACCTCCATACGCACTTGCGCGAGCCGGGTCGCGAGGAAGCGGAAACCGTCGACAGCGGTGCGCGCGCCGCGGCACTGGGCGGGTACACCGCGATCGTCGCCATGCCCAACACCGAGCCCGCCATCGACTGCGCAGCCGTCGTGCGCGAGGTGCTCGAGCTGGGCGCATCGAGCTGCTGCGACGTGCGCGTGGCCGGAGCAATCACCGTTGGTCGGGCCGGCGAACGGCTCGCCCCCCTGGGGGAGATGGCCGACCTCGGCGTCCGCCTCTTCACCGACGACGGCGCCGGTGTGCAGGACGCGCGCCTCATGCGCCGGGCCTTCGAATACGCGACCGCCCTCGACGTCACCCTCGGCCAGCACTGCGAAGACGCCGCCCTGGCTGCCGGCGGTCACATGCACGAAGGCGAGTGGTCGAGCCGCCTCGGGATCGCCGGGATCCCGGCCGAGGCCGAGGAGCTCATGATCATGCGCGACCTCGCGCTGGCGCGCCTCACCGGCGCCCGAGTCCACTTCCTGCACGTGTCGACCGCCGGGTCGGTCGAACTCCTCCGCAGCGCACGCGAGGACATCAGGTACAGCGCCGAAGCCGCACCGCATCACTTCACCCTCACCGACGAGGCGGTCGCGGGCTATGACCCGCTGTTCAAGGTGAACCCGCCGCTGCGATCGGCGAACGACGTCGCTGCCATCAAGGCGGCCTTGGCCGACCTCACCATCGGCGTGATCGCCACCGACCACGCACCGCACGCCGCCGAGGCCAAGGAAGCGCCCTTTGACGAAGCGCCCCCAGGGATGCTGGGCCTCGAGACCGCTCTCGCCCTGGCCTTGACCGAACTCGACCTCACCGAGCAACAGGTCTTCGACCGCATGTCCGCCCGGCCGGCCGAGATCGCCGGTCTGGCCGGCCACCACGGCGTGTGGATCGAGAAAGGCGCGCCCGCGAACCTCTGCGTGGTCGATCCCGCCGCCCAGTGGGTCGTCGATCCCGCGGCCCTCGCCAGCCGCAGCCGCAACACGCCCTACGCCGGCCGCAAACTCACCGGCAAGGTGCGCCATACGATCCTGCGCGGCGAGCCGATCGTCATCGACGGGGTGGCGCAGCGATGACCGTCACCGAGGCGCTCTTGGTGCTGGCCGACGGCACGACCTTTGAAGGCGAGGCGATCGGCGCGACACCGCCGGACGGCATCGCCACCGGTGAGGCCGTCTTCAACACCGTCATGAGCGGTTACCAGGAAGTGATCACCGACCCGTCCTATGCCGGACAGATCATCGCCTTCACGTATCCGCACATCGGCAACTACGGCGTCACCGGCGACGACGACGAGAGCGCGCGGCCCTACTGCCGCGGCGTCGTGATTCGCGATCTGGCGCGCCGCCACTCGAACTGGCGCGCGAGCGGCGACCTTGATGGGTTCCTTCGCCACCACGGTGTCGCCGGCATCGCCGGGGTCGACACGCGGCGCCTCACGCGGCACATACGCGAGGCGGGCGCCATGCCCGCCGCGTTCGGCACCGCGGGCGACACTGCACTGAAGGCGGCCGCGCTGGCGGAGCCCGGCACCGACGGGACGGACCTCGTCGCCACCGTGACGTGCGATGCGCCGTATCTCGTCGGCAGCGGTGCGCATCGCGTCGTGGCCTACGACTTCGGCATCAAGCGGACAATCCTCCGCCACCTCTCGCGCCTGGCGACCGTGGAGGTCGTGCCCGCGTCGACATCCGCCGCTGACGTGCTGGCGCGGAAGCCCGACGGTGTCTTCTTGTCGAACGGCCCGGGCGACCCGGCGGCCGTGAGTTACGCGAGAGACACGATCACGCAGTTGCTCGGGAACGTTCCCGTCTTCGGGATCTGCCTCGGTCATCAGTTGCTCGGCGCCGCGCTGGGAGCCGACACGTACAAGCTCAAGTTCGGCCACCACGGCGGGAACCACCCGGTGCAGCGCTTGGCCGACGGCGCGGTCGAGATCACGAGCCAGAACCACAACTACGCAGTCGTCGAAGGATCGATCCCGGGCGCCGACGTCACCCACCTCAACCTCAACGACGGCGTCGTCGAAGGCCTCCGCTGCCGCGACGTCCCCGCCTTCAGCGTCCAGTACCACCCCGAAGCCGGCCCCGGCCCCCACGATGCCGAATACCTCTTCGCCCAATTCCAAGAACTGATGAACAATGCCTAAGCGGACGGACATTCATTCGATACTCGTGATCGGGTCGGGGCCGATCGTGATTGGGCAGGCGTGCGAGTTCGACTACTCGGGGACGCAGGCCTGTCGCATCCTCCGCAGCGAGGGGTATCGGGTCATCCTCATCAACTCGAACCCGGCGACGATCATGACCGACCCCGAGGTCGCTGACCGCACGTACATCGAGCCCTTGGCGCCCGACGTCGTCGCCGCCGTGATCGAGCGCGAGCGGCCCGATGCGCTCTTGCCCACGCTCGGCGGCCAGACCGCGCTCAACCTGGCGATGGCTTGTGTCGAGCGCGGCGTGCTCGACCGCTTCGGCGTCGAGTTGATCGGCGCCAATGCGCTTGCCATCGAGACGGCCGAAGACCGCGAGAAGTTCAAGGCGGCCATGACTGAGATCGGCCTCGCGGTGCCACCGTCGGGCTTCGCCTACACCCTCGACGAGGCCATGCGGGTCGGCGACGAGGTCGGCTACCCGGTGATCGTGCGGCCGTCGTACATCTTGGGCGGCGCCGGCACAGGCATCGCGGCCAACGCGGAGCAGTTGCAACACATCGCCGCCAACGGCCTCGATGCCAGCCCGATCACCGAGATCCTCATCGAGCGATCGATCGCCGGCTGGAAGGAGTACGAGCTCGAAGTCATGCGCGATCGGGCCGACAACTGCGTCGTCGTGTGCTCGATCGAGAACTTCGACCCGATGGGTGTCCACACCGGCGACTCGATCACCGTCGCGCCGGCCCAGACGCTGTCCGATGTCGAGTATCAGAAGATGCGCGACGCCGCCTTCGCATGCATCCGTCGCATCGGCGTCGACACGGGCGGATCCAACATCCAGTTCGCCATCAACCCCGAGAACGGCGACATGGTCGTGATCGAGATGAACCCCCGCGTGAGCCGGTCGAGCGCGCTGGCCTCGAAGGCGACCGGCTTCCCGATCGCCAAGATCGCGGCGCGCCTCGCGGTGGGCTACACGCTCGACGAGATCCCGAACGACATCACCAAGAAGACGCCGGCCAGCTTCGAGCCGACGATCGACTACGTCGTCACCAAGATCCCGCGGTGGGCGTTCGAGAAGTTCCCCGGCGCGGGCGACGTCCTCGGAACGCGTATGCAGTCCGTCGGCGAGGCGATGGCGATCGGCCGCACGTTCCCCGAATCGCTCCAGAAGGGACTGCGTTCGCTCGAACACGGCCGCTGGGGTCTCAACTGCGATCCGGCCGAGGAGGCGCTCCACGACCTGGACGATGACGAGCTCGTCCGTCGGGCGGCCATCGCGACGCCCGACCGGCCTTTCCAACTCGAGGCCGCCCTGCGCCGCGGTATCTCGGTCGACCGGTTGGCCGAGGCCACGCGCGTCGACCCTTGGTTCCTCGACCAGATCGCCGCCCTCGTGGAGGAGCGCGCTCATCTCGCCGGCGTCGGGTTCGCGGCGATGCAGCGCGCCGACTGGCGGCGAGCTAAGCGCCTGGGGTTCAGCGACGCGCAACTCGGTTGGCTCTGGGGCGTGCCCGAGTCCGACGTGCGTGCGGCGCGCACCGCTGTCGGCGTCACCGCTGTGTTCAAGACCGTCGACACCTGCGGTGCCGAGTTCGACGCCGAGACGCCGTACCACTACTCGACCTACGAGGACGAGGACGAAGTCCGTACCACCACGAAAGAGCGGATCATCATTCTCGGCTCGGGCCCGAACCGCATCGGCCAGGGCATCGAGTTCGACTACTGCTGCGTCCACGCCGCCTTCGCCCTGGCCGACGCCGGTTACGAGACGGTGATGGTGAACTGCAACCCCGAGACGGTGTCCACCGACTACGACACCAGCGACCGGCTGTACTTCGAACCGCTCACGCTCGAGGACACGCTCAATGTCATCGAGGCCGAGCAGCGGACGGGCACATTGGCCGGCGTGATCGTCAGCCTGGGCGGCCAGACACCCCTCAAACTCGCGGGCCAGTTGCCGCCCGGTCTCGTCCTCGGCACCAGCCCCGAGGCGATCGACCTGGCCGAGGATCGCGAGCGTTGGAATGCCCTCTGCGCCCGTCTGGAGATTCCGCAGCCGGCCGGCGGCACCGCGGTAACGGTCGACCAGGCCCTGACCATCACCGGCCGGATCGGCTACCCGGCCCTCGTGCGGCCCAGCTACGTGCTCGGCGGCCGGGCGATGGAGATCGTCTACGACGACGCCGACCTGCGCCGGGCCATGGCCGAGCTGGCCGGGTTCGGCTCGCTCGGTCGGGAGGGCGGCCTGTCCGCCGAACGTCCGGTGCTGGTCGATCGATTCCTCGAGGACGCGATCGAGGTCGACGTCGACGCGATTCGCGACGCCGCCGGCGAGGTGGTGATCAGCGGCGTCATGGAGCACGTCGAAGAGGCGGGCGTGCACTCGGGTGACAGCGCGTGCGTCATCCCGCCGCCGACGCTGCCGCAAGCGACCATCGAGGTCATCGAAGGCCACACGCGTGCGATCGCCGACGCGCTCGACGTTCGCGGTCCGATCAACGTGCAGTACGCGGTCAAGAACAGCCAAGTGTTCGTGATCGAAGCCAATCCTCGGGCGAGCCGCACCGTGCCGTTCGTCGCCAAAGCCACCGGCGTCCCCGGGGCCAAGATCGCCGCGCGCGTGATCGCCGGCGCGACGCTGCGCGAGCTGCGCGACGAGGGCCTGTTGAAACCGCCGGTCACGGGCGGTCACGTCAGCGTGAAGGAAGCGGTGTTGCCGTTCAACCGCTTCCCCGACGTCGACACCATCCTCGGGCCCGAAATGCGATCGACCGGCGAAGTCATGGGTATCGACGCCACCTTCGGACTGGCCTTCGCCAAAAGTCAGATTGCCGCAGGCGACCGGTTGCCGGAAAGCGGCTCGGTCTTCTTCTCGCTCGCCGATCGCGACAAGCTCGCCGGCCTCGGCGCCGCGCTCAAGTTCGCCGAGCTCGGCTTCGCGATCGCCGCGACCGCGGGCACCGCGGCCTACCTCGAAGAGAACGGCGTTCCCGTTGAAACGGTCGTGGCCAAGGTGGGCGAAGCGACGGGAAGCGACGCGGTGGAGTTGATCTCGTCGGGGAAAGTGCAGCTCGTCGTGAACACGCCGCGCGGCCGCTCGCAACGGGCCGACGGTGAGCACATCCGTTCCGCCGCGAGTGTGCACCGCGTGCCGTGCCTCACCACCGTCGCCGCGGCGCGCGCCGCCGCGGCCGGCATCGCCGATTGGGGCCGGCACACGTTGTCGGTGAAGTCGTTGCAAGAGTTCCTGGCCGACGACCAGTTGCAGCTGCCCCTCTGATGGCGCGCATGAGTGTGCAATCCGCGACCGACGTACAGTCAAACTGATGCCGGGCGAGACGACCCACATCAAAGGTAGAGAGGGAGTCTGGCGCGCCAAGAGGTGGCTCGAACGCACCGGAACGGCGGAGGTCTTGGTCACGTCTGACCTCGTGGCGATGAGCTCGGTACTGGAAGTTCCCATCGAACGGGCTCGTGTGCGTTCGTTCGACCTCCACGGCGTGTACGGGTCTCCACGCCGATTCTTCTTTGCGGAAGTCAAGCACTACGAAGGCCCAGTGGGCGGGCAGAGCTATGACGAATTCCTTGCGACTGCCTACTGCAAGGCGCGTGAGCACGATGGCGCAACGTGTGACTTCATGTTCATCACCTGGCACCCGTTCTTAGTGAAGTCCTGGCGCTCACTCCGAACGGCGGCTCGGGTACGGGAGGCCATCAGAGCTCGCCGCGATTGGCTTCCTGACGTTGTGGAAGTCAGCGATGATCTATGTGAATCGGTTGCCGCGAGGTTGTGGCTCATCGTTCTGAGCGATAAGAGCAGTGATCTGCAGCTTCCACTCGCGACCGCCCGACAGCTGTTCGCTCTTATGCCCGACCATGCGGACCCGCTCGGCATCATGTATCCGGGAGCACAGGAATGAGCAGACGCCCGCACCTGGCCCCCTCAGACTTGCCAGCGATCATTCTCGGGGTCAAGCAAGCCATGATTTCTGAATTGGTTCTTGCGGCACCCGGCTGCCAGGCGCGACCGACGCGATTCTTCAACCACTCATTCATCCCAGATGTTGAGCTGATCTGGGCGTCATCGCCGCGTTTTCGACGTGAGGTGTATTACCGCGGCTACTCGGATCCAGGCCTCCTCGCCATCGATATCGACGCGCTCCAGCACTCGCGAGGCGTCGTCTTTCTTGGGGGTGTGGCGCCCGATGCCCAAAACAACGCCGCACTTGGTGCAGCCCTCAGACGTGCGTCTGAACTCCTGGTGGTCGAGCAAGGCGCCCTGGAGATGCTCGCGACACAGCTGCGAAGCGAGCTCACAGACGTCACCAACGCGATGCTCAGCATCGGCCGCGGCTACCTCACCGTGTCGCATGCACTGCGACTTGGTCAGACGCTGAGCGCGATAGGTCCGACTCGCGGAAAGGAGCGAGTTCTTGAAGCGCTCGGCCCATTTGCGCCGGAGGATCCGGGCGCAGTGTGGCCGCCGATTCGCTCACAACAGTCTCCGCGGCGACCTCGCATCAGCCGTCATTTAAGCGACCTCGTCCCACTTCGGTCTCACGCGCCGTCACAACGCCACAGCCTGCCGTCGCATCGTCGTCCGGTGGACTGCGGACTTCGCCAGCGGCCGATCAGAAACTGACCAGCTATGCACCGAAACATGTTGATTCGCGAGCCACAACTTGGAGGAATCGGGTGACAACTTACACAGACGACTACGCCGGTCGATTGTGCGATCGATACGAGGCACCGTTGCTAGTGATCGCACGACTGGGCGATCGGTCCACAGACGAGCTGCTTCAGCGCGTCAGTGAGGAGACCAAGGGCCCCGGGCGGGATTCACGCGCCGACCTTGCGCGGATCGCCGAGTCGAACGATGGTGTCGGTGTCCCACTGGGACGCGACTTTGTCGACCTGCTAATCGACGTTGTAGTCACGAGTCGCGCGTCGAGGACTCCTCTCCCTCAGTTGGTCGCTCAGACGGCCACAGAGTTGAGTCGCGTAAACGCTGACGTCAATCCGGCCGTGCTGAGTGAGCGCTTGACGTCGTTGGCGCGCACGCCTGTCGTCGCGTCACTTGCTATCGACGAGGACCTGCTGGCCGAGAACGCAGCTGTGTACATCGACAGTCGCATCCTTCGAGACTTCCGTCCCGCATACGACGAAGACATCACCGGGACTCCCGTCGGAATCTCGCGATACGCATCGCAACAACGACTCCGCATCCGCTATTGGAGCGCTGGTCGGGAACGCGTTTTCGAGATCACCATGCGCGACGAGGATCTTGATGACCTCGAGCGTTGGGTGTTCCGTGCGAAGAGCAAATTGTCGCTTCTTCCGGAGCCGGTGCGCCGGGCTGCCGACCCCGGGGTTTAGGTACTAGTGGTTGAACGAACGCACGCGAGCTCCCCTAACGGACAGGTGGCCACCCCGAAGTGGCACGATCGCGGCCGCCTGGGGCCAATCGCGGTGGGGCGCGTGACGCTCAAGAACCCCGTAATGAACGCAGCGGGCACGTACGGCGCCGGTGCCGAGCTGGCAAGCTTCGGCGACTTGTCAGCCCTCGGTGCTTTCGTCACTAAGTCGTTGTCGCTGCGGCCTTGGCGTGGCAACCAGGGCCACAACCTCACACCTGCCCCGGGCGGCGGAATGTTGAATTCGGTCGGTCTCAAGAACCCCGGCGTACGTCGCTGGATCGAGGAGGACTATCCACGTCTCGCTCACACCGGAGCCGCGGTCGTCGTAAGCCTTTGGGGCACGACCGTTGAGGCCGTGGTCTCGGCAGCGATGGCGGTAGAGCAATACACCGACGCGATCGCGATCGAGGTGAATCTGTCGTGTCCGAACTCTGGCAGTCCGCACCTCCTCGTGTCGCACGATCCCGGCCTGATTCGCCGGCAAATCGGAGCTATCGCGGACCGGCTCGAGCACACACCGGTTTGGGCAAAACTTGCACCGTCCGCACCGGACATTGTGGCCTGTGCCGCGGCGGCTGCTGATGTGGGAGCAGATGCCGTCACGCTCGTGAACACACTTTCAGCTATGGCCGTCGACACGGCGTCGCAAGCACCAACGTTGTCCGGGATCTATGGAGGCCTGTCGGGCCCGCCACTGCACGCGATCGCACTACGCGCAGTTCATCAGGTTCATGCCGCTCGTCAAGACATCCCGATCATCGGCGTGGGTGGCGTTTCAGACAAGACAACCGCGCTCCGGATGTTCGTCGTCGGCGCACGGGCAGTTCAGGTCGGTACTGCGTGTTTCGCAGACCCGCGCACTCCGCACAAACTCGTGACCCAGCTATCCAAGGCCTTCGGCCGCGGAGGCTTCGACTACGGCGCATTGGTCGGATCAGGGGTGACAGCCGTCTCGCCCCACGAGTTCGGCACGCGAGTTGCGGCTCCCGCATCTCCGGATCCGCCCGGACGCCGCCGGTCCCGCATCGATATTCCCGAGCGCGCGCCTCGTCGGCTTCCGCCCGTCTACGCAGGTGTGGCGCGCCCGCGTCCACGAGCGCGCGGGCTGATGAGACCGGGTGAGGAGTCGTGAGCGGGCGTACACAACGGCAGTGCTGCGGTCACTCCGGAGACCGTCGTGAACGGCACGGCGTCGCCGCCGTGCGCGAACTGATAGGAGCGGCCCATGGCTGACATCCGTGACTCCTTGGCCGTCGCCCTCGACGTCGACGACCTCGTCGTCGCCAAGCGGCTGGCGAAGCAGTTGCGACCGTACTTCGGCGTCGCCAAGGTCGGCCTCGAGCTGTACAGCGCGGCCGGCCCCGACGTCGTCCCTGCGTTCGCCGAGCTCGGGTACCGCGTCTTCCTCGACTTGAAGTTCCACGACATCCCGACCACGGTCGGGCGCGCGGCGAGAGTGATCGGCGCGCTGGGCGCGCAGTTCTTGAACATGCACGCGGCGGGAGGCGTCGACATGTTGCGCGCTGGTGTCGACGGCCTGGCCGCCGGCGCGGCGGCTGCCGGCCTTACGCCGCCGACCGCGCTCGGCGTGACGATTCTCACGAGCGAGGTCAACGCGCCGCGCGACCTCATGGTTGAACGGATCGAGACGACATTGAAGGCCGGCTGCGGCGGCGTTGTGTGCGCGGCGAGCGACGTCGCGACGGTCAAGGCGATCGGTCCCGACCTATTCGCCATGGTCCCGGGCGTCCGCATGGAAGGCGATCCGCTCAATGACCAGGGTCGGCCGGCGACGCCCGCCGCTGCGCTCGCGGCAGGCGCCGATGTCGTGATCCTCGGCCGTTCGGTGACGGCGGCGGCGGACCCTGTCGAAGCCGCCGCGCGTCTCATGGAGTCGCTGGAACCGGCGCGCTAGGGTGCGCGGCATGCCGCTGCCCCCTTCGCTGTCTCCTGAACAGCGCCAGGCCGCTCTCGCGAAGGCGGCGGCGGCGCGCCGCCTTCGGGCCGAGCTCAAGGAAAAGCTCAAGATGGGCTCGCTGTCACTCCGCGAGTTGATCGATCAAGGCGAGCGCGACGACATCGTCGGCAAGATGAAGGTGCTGTCAGTGATCGAGGCCCTTCCCGGTGTCGGGAAGGTGAAGGCGCGCCGGTTGATGGAGGACGTCGGCATCAGCGAGACGCGGCGGTTGCAGGGCTTGGGCGACAACCAACGCAAGAAGCTCTTCGAGAAGCTGTCGGAGCAGTAGTCCACCAGCTTGCTCTTCATCATCTCCGGGCCGGGGGGCGTCGGGAAGGACACGCTCGCCCGCCGGCTCCTCGCCGCTGACCTCACACTCACGCTGAGCCGATCGTGGACGACGCGTCCGCCTCGGCCCCGTGAAACCGATGCCGACTACAACTTCGTCACCGTCGACGAGTTCCGCACCGAGATCGATCGAGGCGGCTTCTTGGAGTGGGCCGAGTACCTCGGGCACTTCTACGGGACGCCCGTTCCCCAGTCGGACGCCGACGTGATCCTCGTGATCGAAGTCCAGGGTGCCGCCCAGGTACTCGAGAAGGCATCCGACGCGGTGATGATCCTGCTCGTGCCGCCGTCGCGTGAGGCGCTGGCGGCGCGCCTGGGGTCTCGAGGGGACTCGCCGGACCGCATCGAGGAGCGCCTGGCGTCGGCCGACGCCGAGATGGCACGCGGGCGTGAGCTGGCGCACCACGTGGTCGTCAACGACGACGTCGAACGGGCTGCGGCCGAGGTGGCCTCTATACTGGCTAGCCACCGCAAAACGACCTCCTAGAGGAGCCATGGCGCCGCGCGACCAAAACATGATGTATCCGCCCATCGAGGATCTCCTCGACAAGGTCGATTCGAAGTTCACGCTCGTCGCCCTGGCCGCCAAGCGGGGACGGCAGGTGAACTCGTACTACAACCAGCTCGGTGAAGGCCTGGGGGCCATCGTCCCGCCGCAGGTGACGTCGGTGTCTCGGAAGCCCTTGTCGATCGCCCTCGAGGAGATCGCGGCCAACAAGATCACCTACGTGCGGACCGAGGACGCCGAGGAAACCGTCAAGTAGGTAGGTAGCGCTTGAGCAGGTTGGCCGGCCGCCGCGTCGTTCTCGGGGTCGCCGGAGGCATCGCCGCCTACAAGGCCGTCGAAGTGTGCCGCCGCCTCGTCGACGCGGGCGCGCACGTCAGTCCAGTGTTGACTACAGCCGCCACCAAGTTCGTCGGACCGCTCACCTTCTCCGCCCTCGCGTCGGAGCCCGCGCAAACCGCGTTGTTCGACGGTCCCGATCCGATCCCGCATACGCGGCTCGGCCAGCAGGCCGACGTCATCGTCGTCGCCCCGGCAACGGCCCGGGTGATCGCCGCCTACGTCGCCGGCCTCTCCGACGATCTGCTCACCGCGACGCTCCTCGCCACGCGCGCGCCGGTCGTCATCTGCCCCGCCATGCACACCGAGATGTGGGAGCACCCCGCGGTGCAGGACAACCTCGCGGTATTGCGTCGCCGCGGCGTCCACATCGTCGAGCCCGAAGCCGGCCGGCTGGCCGGCGGCGACGTCGGTGTGGGGCGGCTGGCCGATCCCGCGGTGATCGTGGCCGCGGTCGAGAGTGCGCTGACCGCGCCCGACCTCGATGGGCTGCGCGTGCTCGTCACCGCCGGCGGCACCCGCGAGCCGATCGATCCGGTTCGCTTCATCGGTAACCGATCGTCAGGCAAGCAAGGTCACGCCCTCGCCGACGAAGCCGCGAGTCGCGGCGCCAAGGTCACCCTCGTCACCACGACCGATCGACCGTCAGCCGCCGGTGTCGAGGTGCTGCGCGTCGACACTGCCGCCCAGATGGCCGACGCGGTCCTCGGCCGCGCCGATGTCGTCGACATCGTCGTGATGGCGGCCGCCGTCGCCGACTTCCGCCCTGCCCAAGCGCGCGGCGACAAGATCAAGAAGAGCGCCGGCGTACCCGAGGTCACGCTGGAGCCGACGATCGACATCCTCGCCGCGCTGGGCGCCGACAAGCGCGACGGCCAGATCATCGTCGGCTTCGCCGCCGAGACCACCGACGTGCGCGCCAACGCCGCGCAGAAGTTGCAAGCCAAGAACGTCGACTTTGTCGTCGCCAACGATGTGGCCGAGCCCGACGCCGGATTCGAGCACGACACGAACCGCGTTTTCATCCTCGGCGCCGACGGCACCGAGGTCGAGGTACCGCTCGCTGACAAGCGACAGATCGCCCGCGCCATCCTCGATGTGGTGGCACAACGGAAAGGCGCAGCATGAGCACGTACACCTTCACGTCGGAGTCAGTGACTGAGGGTCATCCCGACAAGATGGCGGACCAGATCTCCGACGCGGTCCTCGACGCGATCCTCGAGAAGGACCCGATGGGCCGGGTGGCGTGCGAGACGCTGCTGACCACCGGGCTCGTCGTCGTGGCCGGTGAGATCACCACCGAGGCCTACATCGACATCCCCAAGCTCGTCCGCCAGGTCGTGTGCGACATCGGCTACGACCGCGAGTCCTTCGGCTTCGACGGTCACACGTGCGGCGTGATCATCAGCATCGATGAGCAATCGCCCAACATCGCCCAGGGTGTCGACTCCGCGCTCGAGATCCGCGCCGGGACGAGCGGCGAGGACATCATCAACGCGCAGGGCGCCGGCGACCAGGGGATGATGTTCGGCTTCGCGTGCGACGAGACCGATGACTTGATGCCGCTGCCGATCTGGCTCGCGCATCGCCTGGCCCAGCGACTGTCCGAAGTCCGTAAGGCCGGCGTGCTGCCGTACCTCCGCCCCGACGGCAAGACGCAGGTCACCTTCGAGTACGAGGACGGGCGGCCCGTTCGCCTCAAGACGGTGCTGATCTCCACGCAGCACCAGCCCGGCCTCGACCTCGAGACGCTGCTCAAGCCCGATCTCAAGGAGCACGTGATCCATCCGTTGCTCCCGCCCCAGTTCGCCAACGACAACTACGAGGTGCTGGCCAACCCAACCGGCACGTTCGAGTTGGGCGGGCCCCACGCCGACACCGGCCTCACCGGCCGCAAGATCATCGTCGACACCTACGGCGGCGCCGCCCGTCACGGCGGCGGCGCGTTCTCCGGCAAGGACCCGACCAAGGTCGACCGTTCGGCCGCCTACGCGGCGCGCTGGGTCGCCAAGCACGTCGTCGCCGCCGGCGCGGCGCGCCGGTGTGAGATCCAGGTTGCGTACGCGATCGGCGTCGCCCGCCCCGTTTCGATCATGGTGGAGACCTTCGGCACCGAAACCGTCGACCCGCAGGCGATCTCGGACGCGATCAACAACGTGTTCGACCTGCGGCCGGCCGCCATCCTGCGCGACCTTGACCTACGCCGTCCGATCTACCGGAAGACGGCGGCCTACGGTCACTTCGGTCGGTCCGAAAAGGACTTCACGTGGGAGAAGCTCAGCCGGCTGGACGACTTCAAACGAGCGCTGAACCTCTCGTAGCCCGCGTCGCGGTCGACGTTCCCGCGATCGACCGCGAGTTCGACTACCTCGTACCCGAAAAGCTGGCCGGCGCCGTGCGGGTCGGCACCATCGTGCGCGTCCCGTTGCACGGCCGGCGCGTGCGCGGATGGATCACCGCGTTGGACATCCCGGTGGAACCCGGCCTCCGGCTCCAGCCCATCGCCAAGATCACGGGCTGGGGGCCGTCACGCGATGTGATCGACGTGGGGGAGTGGGCGGCGTGGCGTTGGGCCGGACGGCGCACAAGTTTCCTGCGCGCCGCGTCGCCCGAGCGGGCCATCCTGGGCCTTCCGGCGGCCGCCTCCCGGCCGGTACCGGCGAGCGGCGTCCCGCAACCACTCGCCGACGAGGCGCTGGCCGGGATGAATACGGTGCTTCGCCTCCCGCCGGGGGCCGATCGCTTTCCGGTCATCGAAGCCGCGGTGCGACGCGGTCCCGCGCTCCTCCTGTCGCCATCGGTCGACGACGCCATCCATCTCGCGCAACGCCTGCGGCGGATGGGCCAGCCCGTTGCGCTCATGCCGCACGACTGGGCGCGCGCCGCGGCGGGCGGCGCCGCCATCGTCGGCGCGCGGGCCGCCGCTTTCGCACCAGCCCCCGACATCACGGCCGTTGTCGTTCTCGACGGCCACGACGACGCGTACGTGGAAGAGCGGGCGCCAACGTGGAACGCGGTCGTCGTCGCCGCCGAACGGGCCCGCCGCGCCGGCATCCCGTGCGTCGTCGTCACGCCGACGCCAACGCTGGAGCTGTTGCAATGGGGCCGGTTGCTCACACCGTCGCGGACCGAGGAGCGGGCCGGCTGGCCTCCGCTGATCGTGATCGACCGCAAGGGCGCCGACCCGCGGTCGGGGCTGTACAGCGAGCGACTGGTGCCGATGCTGCGCGAGGGCCGCGTCGTGTGCGTCCTCAACCGGAAAGGCCGGGCCACGCTGCTCGCTTGCGGGGCGTGCTTCGAGGTCGCCGCGTGCGAGCACTGCGGTGGTTCGGTCGCCCAGGATGGCGACGACGGCCTGGCGTGCCGGCGCTGCGGCCGGGTCCGGCCGCCCGTGTGCCTCAACTGCGGTGCGAGCCGCATGCGGCAACTGCGCGTCGGTGTCACGCGCGCGAGGGAGGAGCTCGAGGCGCTGGCCGGCGTCGCGGTCGGTGAAGTCACCGGCGACACCGGCGACGTACCCGATACGCCGATCATCGTCGGCACCGAAGCGGTGCTGCACCGCGTCCCGGCGGCTGATTCGGTGGTGTTCCTCGACTTCGACCAAGAGCTGCTCGCGCCGCGGTACACCGCGCTCGAACACGCGATGGGCCTGCTCGCCCGGGCCGGGCGGCTCGTGGGCGGCCGGCGACGGGGTGGCCGCGTCGTCGTGCAGACGCGGCTGCCCGACCACGAGGTGATTGCCGCCGCCCTCCACGCCGACCCGGCGCTGGTCACCACGCCAGACGCCGAGCGCCGCCGCGCCCTCGCCCTGCCGCCGTACAGCGCGCTGGCCGTGGTGTCGGGTGAGGCCGCCGAGGCGTTCGTCGGTGACGTGGCGGGCATCGAAGTGCGAGGGCCGGTCGATGGCATGTGGCAGCTCCGCGCTGATGACCACACCGCACTCGGCAACGCGCTGGCCGCCGTTCCCCGGCCGCCCGGCCGCCTGCGGATCGAGGTCGACCCGAGGCGCGTTTAGTTTGGTGACGTGGCTCCGTACGACATCCGCCTGTTCGGCGACCCAGTTCTCAAGACGCCGGCGAGCGAGATCACCAATATCGACGGCACGCTCGCCGCGCTGGCCAAGGACATGCTCACGACGATGTACGAGGCTCCCGGCATCGGGCTGGCCGGGCCTCAAGTTGGCGTACAGAAGCGGATTTTCGTCTACGACATCGGCGACGGCACCGGCCCCCACACGGTGATCAATCCCGTCCTGACCAAGCCCGATGGCGTGTGGACGTACGAGGAAGGCTGTCTTTCGGTGCCGGGTCTCTACTGGCCGATCGAGCGGGCGGCGACGGTGCACCTCACCGGGCTCGACCTCGACGGCAACGACCTCGACATCGAGGCCGACGAACTCCTCGCCCGTATGTTCCAGCACGAGGTCGACCACCTCGACGGCATGCTCCTGCTCGAGCGCCTCACCAACGAGCAGCGCAAGGACGCCATGCGCGAGCTGCGCCGTCGCCAAGAAGGACAGTGAGGCGCTGACGCGACTCGCGTTTCTGGGAACGCCAGTCGCGGCAGTCCCGTTCCTCGACGCCTTGGTCGACGCCGGCCACGACGTCGCCCTCGTGGTCACCAATCCCGACAAGCGACGGGGCCGCGGCGGCGACCTCATTCCCAGCCCGGTGAAGGCGGCCGCGCTGGCGCGCGGTCTCACGGTGACGTCGAATGTCGACGACATCCTCGGTGCCGGCGTCGACCGCGGCGTGGTCGTCGCCTTCGGCCGGCTCATCAAACCGCACGTGCTCGAGCGGGTGCCGATGGTCAACGTCCACTTCTCGTTGCTCCCGCGGTGGCGCGGCGCGGCCCCGGTCGAGCGGGCGATCCTCGCCGGTGATGCCGAGACCGGCGTCTGCTTGATGGAGCTCGAGGAGGGCCTCGACACCGGGCCTGTGTACGCGTGCGAGCGCGTCGCCATCGGTCCCGAGCAGACGGTCGACGAGCTGCGCAACGAACTGGTTGCCGTCGGCGTTCCGCTCCTCGTCAACGGATTGGCGGGCGGCCTGGGCGAGGCGCGGCCGCAGGAAGGTGAGTCGACCTACGCGGCCAAGGTCGAGCCGGACGAGCTGCGCATCGACTGGACCGCGCCGGCCGACGAGGTGCTGCGCGTCGTTCGCCTCGGTCGGGCATGGACGACGTTCCGCGGAAAGCGACTCCGCATCCTGCGCGCCGGCGTGGTCGCGGTGGGACCTGACCCCGGCGTGCTCGACGGTGTCGTCGTCGGCGCGGGCGACGCGGCCGGCGTCGAGTTGATCGAGGTGCAGCCCGAGGGGCGCGCCGCCCAAGCGGCGGACGCGTGGCGCAACGGCGCCCGCCCCGACTCCGGCGAACGTCTCGGACAGTGACCGAGGATGCCCGGCGCGTCGCGGCGCGCGCCCTGCGGCGCATTGACGAGGGGGCCTACGCCAACCTCGTCGTACCGCCACTGATCGAGCGGAGTGACCTCGAGCAACGCGATCGGGACTTCGTTACCGAGCTGGTGTACGGCACGACGCGCATGCGGCGTGCGTGCGACTGGTTGATCGACCGTCACGTCAACCGCGAGATCGATCCCGACGTTCGTAACGCATTGCGGCTCGGTGCGTACCAACTCCGCTTCCTCGGCACGCCGGCCCACGCCGCGGTGTCGGCGACGGTGGATATCGCGCCGGGTCGCGCGCGCGGCTTCGTCAACGCCGTCCTGCGCAGGGTCGCGGACGACGCGTCGCCTACGTGGCCCGACATCGCAACCGAACTCAGCTACCCGGATTGGATCCTGCGGCGCCTGACTGCCGATCTCGGCGAAGCCGACGCGCGGGCGGCACTCATGGCCATGAACCGGCCGCCGACCGTGACGAGGCGAGAGGACGGGTACGTGCAGGACCGCGCCTCCCAGTGGGTAGCCGCGGCGGTGGGAGCCGACCCGACCGACCTCGTCGTCGATGTGTGCGCGGCGCCGGGCGGGAAGGCGACCGCGCTCGATGCTCGGCGGGTGATCGCGGTCGACCTGCAACCGCACCGCGCCAAGCTGGTGGCCGACAACGCTCGCCGCTACGGGCATCCGGGCGTTCACGCCGTTGTTGGCGATGGTCGTCGCCCGCCGGTGCGCGCGGGCGCCGCGGATCGCGTCCTGGTCGACGCGCCCTGTTCCGGCTTGGGGGTCCTCGGCCGGCGCGCCGACGCCCGCTGGCGCATCGAGGAAGCCGACATCGACCGTCTGGTCGTGCTCCAACGAGAGCTGCTCACCGCCGCCATGGGTGTCGTCCGGTCTGGCGGCTCGATCACCTACAGCGTCTGCACGTTGACGGCGGCCGAGACCGCTGGAATCGACCGATGGCTCAGCGATCAGTATCCGGCGTTCACGCCGGTGTTCGTCGGCGGCGAGTGGGAGTCGGTCGGGCGCGGCGGGCGGCTGCTGCCGCAGTCGCACGGCACCGACGGTATGTACGTCCTGCGGCTGCTCGCCCCGTAGTGTCGGTTTCGTGAGTGTGCGCATCGCCCCGTCGATCCTGTCGGCCGATTTTGCGAACCTGGCCGGGGCGGTGGACGCCGTCGGCTCCGAGGCCGACACGTTGCACGTCGACGTGATGGACGGCCACTTCGTGCCGAACCTCACGATCGGTCCGCCGGTCGTGAAGTCGCTTCGCAAGTACACCGACCTCTACCTCGACTGCCACCTGATGATCACGAATCCCGGCGAGTACCTCGCCGCGTTCAAAGAGGCCGGTGCCAACGGTTGTTCGGTGCACGTCGAGGTGGGGGAGACGGCGGCCCTCATCGCCCAGTGCCGCGACCTCGGGCTCGACGCCGGACTCGTCGTGAACCCCGAGACGCCGATCGAGGCCGCCCTGCCGTTCCTCGACCGCATCGACCTGCTGCTCGTGATGTCGGTGCACCCTGGATTCGGCGGCCAGAAGTTCATGCCGGAGGTGATGTCGAAGCTCGAGGCGGTGCGAGCCGAGGTCGACCGCCGCGGGTTGAAGGTCGCGGTGCAGGTCGACGGCGGGATCGACGTGAACACTGCGCCGGTCGCCGCCGCCGCGGGTGCCGACGTGTTCGTCGCCGGCAACGCGATCTTCGGTAGCGACGATCCGCGCGCGGCCGCCGCTCGCTTGCGCGCCGCCGCGGCCTCCTCCTGAGGATGGCGCATGCGGCCAAGATCCTCACGGTCTCGACGGCGGCCGCCGAGGGCAACCGAGAGGACAAGTCCGGCGACGCGCTCGAGACCACGTTGCGTGCGGCTGGCTTCGACGTCGTCGAGCGGCGGATCGTCACCGACGGGACCGACGCGGTCGCCGCCGCCCTGCGCGACCTAATCGACGGCTTCAGCGGCCTTGTCGTCACCGCCGGCGGAACTGGCTTCTCGCCGACGGACGAGACTCCCGAAGGCACGCGCCAGGTGCTCGACCGTGACGCGCCGGGACTGGCCGAGGCGATGCGACTTGTGAACCCGCTCGGCCGTCTCTCGCGCGGCATCGCCGGCACCGCAGGCACCGCGATCGTGATCAACACGCCCGGCTCGACGGCCGGCTCGGTCGAATGTCTCGAGGCAGTCATCGACGTCCTACCGCACGCCCTCGACCTCCTCGCCGGCGGCCACCCGCACTAGTCACGCGTCCGTTTGCAGTTGTGCGTGTCCACGATCGTCGCACTTGTGGCGGGTGATAACTAGACTGGTTGGTCAAGAGAAGAAGAACCGTCCCTCGCGGGGCGTAGGTGCAATTCCTGACCGGCGGTGAAAGTCCGCGAACCCCCAATCGAAAGTGCGGGGGCCGATCCGGTGGAACTCCGGGGCCGACGGTGAAAGTCCGGATGGGAGCGAGGGCGCGGGGCGTTATCGCCGCGCGTCCTCACGAACAGAACCGAGGATGCGAGTGGCCACCGACGAGACGCTGATGCGGCGGGCGATGGAACTGGCCGCCGCGGTTCGCGGCTCGACGTCGCCGAATCCGTGGGTTGGCGCCGTTCTCGTCACGCCCGCGGGCGACGCGTTCGACGGCGCCACCGCACCGCCCGGCGGACCGCACGCCGAGATCGCCGCGCTCGACGCCGCGGGTGACGCGGCGCGCGGCGCGACCGTCTACACAACCCTCGAGCCGTGCTGCCATACCGGCCGCACCGGCCCGTGCACCAACGCCCTGATCGCGGCCGGCGTAGCCCGCGTCGTGGTTGGCATCGAGGACCCTGACGCCAACGTCCGCGGCCAGGGCATCACCCAACTCCGCGACGCGGGGATCGACGTCGCCGTCGGCATCCTTGCCGACGAGGTCGCCGCTCAGCTGGCGCCGTACGTCAAGCACCGCGACACCGGCCGGCCGTGGGTCGTCCTCAAGCTCGCAGCCACGCTCGACGGCCGGACCGCGGCGCCCGACGGCACCAGTCAGTGGATCACCGGCGAGCCGGCCCGGGCCGACGCGCACCGGCTGCGCGCCGAGAGCGACGCCGTCCTTGTCGGCGCCGGCACGGTCCGTACTGACGATCCATCCCTCACTGTGCGACTGGCCGACGGCCGCGACCCCCAGCGCGTCGTGCTCGGTCACGCACCGGCCGAGGCCAAGGTCCAGCCCGCGCTCGAACTCGAGGGCGACCTCTCGGCGGTCCTCGACAACCTGGGTCAGCGCGGCATCGTGCAGCTTCTCGTCGAGGGCGGCGCGACCGTCGCCCACGACTTCCACGCCGCCCGCCTCGTCGACCGCTACGTCGTGTACCTCGCGCCGGCCTTCGCCGGCGGCGACGACGGTCGGCCGCTGTTTGCCGGGCCCGGCGCGGCAACGATCGACGACGTCTGGCGCGGCGAGATCATCGACGTCGCCCGCTTGGGCGCCGACGTGCGGGTGGAGGTGGCGTGTTCACCGGCATAGTCGAGGACCTCGGAACCGTCCGGCGCTTCGAAAAAGGACGCCTCGAGATCGGGACTGTCACGCTGCTCGACGGCGCCCGCATCGGCGACAGCATCGCGATCAACGGTTGCTGCCTCACGATCGTCGACCTCGGCCCGCACTGGTTCGGCGCCGACGCGGTCGCTGAGACGCTCCAGCGCACGAACTTGGGCGACCTTCAGCCCGGCAGCCCCGTGAATCTGGAACGACCGGTGCAGGCCAACGACCGCCTCGGCGGCCACATCGTGCAAGGCCACGTCGACGCGGTCGGCGAGGTGGTCAGCGCCGCGCCCGACCTCCAGGTGCGGATGCCGGCCGACCTCACCCGTTACGTCGTCGAGAAAGGCTCGATCACCGTCGACGGCGTGAGCCTCACCGTCGTCAAGGCGCTGCCCGACGGCTTCACCGTCGCGGTCATTCCGCACACCTGCGAAGTCACCACACTCGGCCGTCGCTCCCCGGGTGATCGCGTCAACCTCGAAGTCGATCTCATCGCCAAGTACGTCGAGAAAATGATCGGAGTTAGGTAATGCCGTTCGCACCGATCGAGAAGGCGGTCGCCGCTATCGGCCGCGGCGAGATCGTCGTCGTCGTCGACGACGAGGACCGCGAGAACGAGGGCGACCTCATCATGGCGGCCGAGTTCGCCACGCCCGAGAACATCGCGTTCTTCCTGAGCCACACCTCGGGCGTCATCTGCATGCCGATGACCGGGGAGCGGCTCGACGAGCTCGACCTCCCGCTCATGGTGAGCGCCAACACCGAAGCCAACCGCACCGCCTTCACCGTCAGCGTCGACGTGCGCCACGGCACGACCACCGGTATCTCGGCCGCCGACCGCGCCTCCACCATCCAGGCGCTCATCGACCCGGCGACCCGTCCCAACGACCTGGCCCGTCCCGGTCACATCTTCCCGCTGCGGTACAGCCAGGGCGGCGTGCTCAAGCGCACCGGCCACACCGAAGCTGCGGTCGACCTGGCGCGCATGGCCGGCCTGTACCCCGCGGGCGTCTTGTGCGAGTTGGTCAACGCCGACAAGACCGACATGGCCCGCATCCCCGAGCTCGAAGCCTTCTGCCAAGAGCACGACATGCTTCTCATCTCGATCGCCGACCTCGTGCGCTACCGCCGCCAGCAGGAGAAGCTGGTCAAGCGGTTCGTCGAAGCCAAGATCCCGACGGCATTCGGCGAGTTCACTTGCTACGCCTACGAGTCGCTCATCGACGGAGAGACGCACCTCGCGCTGGTGAAGGGCGCGGTGCAGGGCGAGGAGAACGTCCTCGTCCGCATGCACAGCGAGTGCCTTACCGGCGACGTGTTCAGCTCGCTCCGCTGCGACTGCGGCCCGCAACTCGACGCGGCGATGCGCAAGATCGCCGACGAAGGTCTCGGCGTCGTGGTGTACCTCCGCGGTCACGAGGGCCGCGGCATCGGCATCGCTAACAAGCTGCGCGCCTATGTGTTGCAGGAGCAGGGGCGCGACACGGTCGACGCCAACCTCGATCTCGGCCTGCACGCCGACAGCCGCGAGTACGGCCTCGGCGCGCAGATCCTCGTCGACCTCGGCATCACGACGATGCGGCTGATGACCAACAACCTGGCCAAGCGCGACGGCCTCGCCGGCTTCGGCCTTGAGATCGTCGAGCGAGTGCCGCTCGAGGTGCCACCGAACGAGCACAACATCGACTACCTGCGCACGAAGCAGCAGCGCATGGGCCACATATTGGACGGCCTGGACTCCGTCCCCTGAGACAATGGAGATCTCATGACCACGACCTATACCGGCAAGCTGTTCGGCGACGGCCTCCGCGTCGCCGTTGTGTGCGGCCGCTTCAATGACTTCATCACCGAGCGTCTGCTCGCCGGCGCGCAGGACGGTCTGACGCGCCACGGGGTAGACGAAGCGTCGATCACCGTCGTGTGGGCGCCTGGCGCGTTCGAGTTGCCGCTCGTCGCCAAGCAACTCGCGGCGTCGGGGGAGTACGACGCGGTGATCTGCCTCGGCGCCGTCATCCGCGGCGCCACCGGCCACTACGAGCACGTCGCCGGGCAGTGCGCCGCCGGCATCCAGCAAGCGCAGCTCCAGACCGGTGTGCCGGTAATTTTCGGCGTCCTCACCACCGACACGATCGAGCAAGCCATCGAACGGGCCGGTACCAAGGCCGGCAACAAGGGGTTCGAGTCGGCGATGACCGCCATCGAGATGGCGGATCTGCTGCGACAGCTGCCGAAGACCCCGCCGGCCTAGATGCTGCGCCTCGTTCTCCCGAAGGGGTCCCTCGAAGCGGCGACCCTCGCCTTGTTCGAAGACGCCGACCTTCCGGTCAGTCGATCCTCGGAGGTCTCCTACAAGGCCGACATCGACGACCCGCGTATCGACGAGGTGCGAATCCTCCGTCCGCAGGAGATCCCGCGGTACGTCGCCGAGGGCGTGTTCGACCTCGGCGTCACCGGCCGCGACTGGATCGAGGAGACAAGCAGTGAGGTCGTGACGCTGGGCGAGCTGCACTACGCCAAAGCCACGGCTCGTCCCGTGAAGATCGTGTTGGCCGTACCGGCCGACTCATCGATCAACGGCGTCGAAGACCTGCGCGCCGGCGTCAAGGTGTCGACCGAGTACCCGGACCTCACGCGCCGCTATTTCGAGAAGCACGGGATCGACGCCGACATCCGCCTCTCGTACGGCGCGACCGAAGCCAAGGTGCCCGACATCGTCGACGTGGTGGTCGACCTCACTGAGACCGGCTCCGCGCTGCGCGCCGCCGGCCTCAAGGTCGTCGACACGATCCTGGTCTCGTACACCGAGCTGATCGCCAATCCCGCCGCCTACGACGACCCGGCCAAGCAGCACGCCATGCATCAGATCCACACACTGCTCCAAGGCACGCTCGAGGCGCGCGGCAAGGTACTGGTGAAGCTCAACGTCAGCGCGGCCGACCTCGACCGCGTGATCGAGCTGCTCCCGTCGATGAAGTCACCGACCGTCGCGAAGCTGTTCCGCGACGACGCCTACGCGGTCGAGACGGTCGTGCCCAAAGCCGACATCAACACGTTGATCCCCGCCCTCAAGGATCACGGCGCCACCGACATCATCGAACTGCCCCTCGCCAAGATCGTCCACTAGTGCCAGAGGGCCAGGTCGTCGCCTTCGACGAGCACCGGGGCTACGGCACGGTGCGCGACGAGACCGGCGTCGAGTACTCGTTCCACTGCACGCAGATCGCCGACGGCAGCCGCACCATCGCGGTCGGCGCCTCGGTCAGCTTTGCGGTGGTTCCGGGTCTGCTGGGTCGTTGGGAGGCGTCGGCTCTGCGCCCGCGCCCTGCTTGATCTGCACGAACGCCATCCGGATCTGACTCAAGCCGTCGCGCAGCGGCGCCGCGTTCTCGCCGAGACGCTCACCGAGCCCTTCGACCAGCGCCGCCATGGCGTCGATCGCCAGCTGCGCTTCCGGCAGCTGGGCCGGCCGCAGCGAGAGGTGCAAGGCCGCGACCTCGAAGAATTGGTAGGCGACCTGGGCGACGATGCCCTCGACCGGCGTGTGGGCCAGCTGCTCGCGCAACTCACCGAGCCGGTCCTGCAATTCGGCTTCGTCGATGTCGTCGATGTCTCCGTAAGGCGCCTCGGCCGGCGCCTCGGGCGTGGGCTCACGACCGACCGGCCGCTCGCCGCCAGGTGTCCACAAACTGCTCATGTTTTCTGGCGGCGGGCCCCCGCCCCTTCGCTTCGCTCCGGGGACGACCCGCCGCGGCGCGATGGGGCCCCAACCCCATCGCCTCGCACCTGTCGAGCAAGGTCCTCAAATCTCACCCTGCTACCCTATGCCGACAACTGAAGAGGAAAGCGGGGCCTAGCGCCCCCTCCGGCCACTAAGCAGTAGGCACCACAGGGTGCGCCGGGTGACGGACCGCTACAGGCGGGCGTGCTTTCCACGCCCGCCTTTTTCGCGGGCCGAAGAAAGAGGTGATGCGGAAATCTCAACTGCCCCGATGAGCAACGAACCGAGGATCAACGATCGGATCCGCGCTCGCGAAGTGTTCCTCGTCGACGAGAACGGCACACGCCTCGGCGTGAAGCCTCTGCCCGAAGCGCTCACCATCGCCCGGGAAGCCGAACTCGACCTCGTGGAAGTGGCGGCCAACGCCGACCCTCCGGTCTGCCGGATCATGGATTACGGGAAGTTCAAGTTCGACGCTGCGCAGCGAGCCAAGGAATCGCGACGCAAGAGCTCACGCTCGGCGATCAAGCAGATGAACTACCGGATCAAGATCGGCACCGGCGACTTCGACACGAAAACCCGACGGGTAAAGCAATTTCTCAACGACGGGCACAAGGTCAAGATCTCGGTGTGGTTCCGGGGCCGCGAGGTCAGTCACCCCGAACTCGGCAAGCGCCTGCTGGATCGAATCGCCGAAGACGTCACTCCCGTCGGCAAGGTTGAGTCACTGCCCAAGCTCGACGGCCGCAACCTCGTTATGGTCCTCGCCCCCGATCGCCGAGCCCCGAAGAAGGAGGCCGGCGCTCCCGAAACACCGGCCGCGGCGGCCCCGCCGCCTCCGGTCGACGAACCGCCGACCGCCGAACCGCCGATCGCACAAGAAAGCAACTGACATGCCGAAGATGAAGACCGACAGCGGCGCCAAGAAGCGCTTCAAGATCACCGGAAGCGGGAAGCTCCGCCGCCGGCAGGCGTTCCGCGGCCACATCATGGAGAAGAAGTCCTCCAAGCGGGCGCGCAAGCTCGGGCGCGAGGCGGACGTCGCCCCCGCCGACGCTCGGCAGGTCAAGCGGCTGCTCGGGATCTGAACACCGATCCCTGAGCGCCGGCCACACGTCCACCTCTCGCAGAAAGGAGCCCCTCGATGGCCAGAGTCAAGCGCGCCGTCCACGGAAAGAAGCACCGACGCGCCGTACTGGAGCAAGCCAAGGGCTATTACGGCAACAAGAGCCGCAGCTTCCGCGCTGCGAACGAGCAGGTCATGCATTCGCTGCAGTACGCGTATCGCGACCGGCGAGCGCGCAAAGGCGACTTCCGTCAGCTGTGGATTCAACGGATCAACGCGGCGGCGCGCCAGAACGGCATGAGCTACAGCCGCTTCATCAACGGCCTCAAGACGGCCGAGGTCGAGGTCGACCGCAAGGTGCTGGCCGATCTCGCCGTGCGCGACCCCGCAGCCTTCGCCGCGCTGGTGAAGGTTGCGGCGGGCAGCCAAGGGGCGCCGGAGTAATCCTGGTCGCGTCGGGGCTGTCGCACCGTCACCAGAAGGTCCAGCGGCTTCGCCGCCTGCTGCGTCAGAGCGGCGCCCGCGACGAGGCGCGAACGTTCGTCGTCGAGGGCACGCTCGGTGTGGCCGAGGCGCTGCAGGCCGGCGCCCCGGTGGAAGCGCTGTTTGCCGGACCGGGCGCCGACGATCGCGTCATGCAGGCCGCGTTGGCCGCCAGCGTTCCGGTGCACCACGTCGCACCTGGCGTCCTCGAGCGGGTGGCCGACACCGTCACGCCTCAGCCACTGCTGGCCACCGTCGGCTTTGTCGACGTCGCCCTCGACGAACTCGCTGACGCAACCTTTGTGGTCGTCTGCGCCGGTATCCGCGATCCCGGCAACCTGGGAACGATCCTTCGCAGTGCGGAGGCCGCGGGAGCCGACGGGGTAGTCTGCGCCGACGGCTCTGTCGATCTCTACAACCCGAAGACAGTCCGGGCGTCGGCGGGGTCGGTGTTTCACGTTCCGATCGTTGCCGGAGGCGATGCATTGAGCGTGGTGAAGCGGTTGGCCGGATGGGGCATCACCGGCGTCGGCGCCGTGGCCCACAAGGGCGAAACGCCCGCTGCTATCGACCTCACGCAACGCGTGGCCGTGGTTCTCGGCAGCGAATCGCACGGGCTCCCCGCCGCGGTCGACGAGGCCGTCGCCCGCCGGGTCACGATCCCGCTCCACGGACGGGCCGAGTCCTTGAACGTCGGGATGGCGGCCGCGATCCTTGCCTTCGAAGTGGCGCGACAGCGGAGCGGCGTATGAGCGTGCTCGATTGGCTGCCCGACGCCGTGGTTCAGGTCGACGGCGATCGGCGCATCACCGCGGCCAATCCCGCCGCCGTCGCACTGACCGGGTTCGGCACCGAACAGCTCGTCGGGGCGCGACTCGTCGACCTCCTCCGTCCGCGAACGCCCGAAGGCGTTGAGGTCTGGGCCAACGGATGGCACGCGTCGACCAAGCTCGGCAACGTCCGCGGCATCCCCGAGCAAGAGATCACGATTACGCGCGCCAACGGCAGCGACGTGAAGGCGTTCGTCACCGCCGCGTACGAGCGCGACGGCGACGGGCGGGTCGTCGGGGCGGTCCTCGTGCTTCGGTCGGCCACGACGCGGTTACATCGGGCCACCTCGGGAATCGAGATCGTGTCGACCGTCAGTCACGAGCTGCGTTCGCCTCTGACGTCGGTCAAGGGCTACACGAGTCTCCTGCTCAATCGATGGGATCGCCTGACCGACGATCAGAAGCGCATGATGCTGGAGCAGGTAAATCACGACGCCGATCGGGTCACCCGCCTGATCACTGAGCTGCTCGACATCAGCCGTCTCGAGACCGGTCGCCTCGTGTTGCGTCGGCAGATGGTCGATGTCGCGTCGGTCGCGACCAGCGTCGTCGAGAAGCTGGTGATGGAGTATCCCGACCTTGACGTCGCCCTCAAGTTCCCGGACACGTTGCCGCGGCCCTACGCCGACCCCGACAAGGTCGAGCAGGTCCTGTCGAACCTGGTGGAGAACGCATGCAAGTACGGCTCGCCGACCGGCTTGCTCGTTACCGGTGAGCTGGCCGACCGTCAGGTCGCGGTGTCGGTCAGCGACAAGGGCGACGGCATCGCCACCGAGGACCTGCCGCGCGTGTTTGACAAGTTCTTCCGCCGGGCCGAGGGCAAACCGACAGGCTCGGGCCTGGGCCTGTGGATCAGTCGCGGTCTTGTGGAGGCGCACGGCGGGCGGCTCTCAGCCACGTCAATTCCCGGGCAGGGCACCACGTTCCGCTTTACCCTTCCGCTGATCAGCATCGACGAACTGCACCCGTCATGACCGCTCTGGCCGACATCGAAGACGAGGCGCGCACCCGTTTCGCCGCCGCCACCAGCCTCGACGAGCTGCGCGCCGCCGGTGCCGAGTTGTTGGGCAAGCGCTCGCCGCTGAACGCGCTGCGGCAAGGGCTCGCCAAGCTCACACCCGAGGAGCGCAAGTCCGAGGGTCAACAGCTCAATGACGCCCGCTCTCGCCTCGAGGATGCCTTCGCCACGCGGGAAGCCGATCTGGTCGCGGCAGAGCGCGAGCGCACGCTGGCGGGCGACCACCTCGACTTGACCGAAACCATCCCGCGCCGGCTGCGCGGGAGCCTCAACCTCATCACCCAGACGCGTGACCGGCTCGAGGACACATTCGTCGCCATGGGATTCGTTGTGGCTGAAGGGCCCGAGGTCGAAACCGACTGGCACAACTTCGAGGCGCTCAACATCCCACCGGCCCACCCGGCGCGCAGCGGCTTCGACACGCTGTACCTCGACTACGGCCCGCCCGAGTCCACCCTCGTGCGACCCCACACCTCGCCGGTGCAGATCCGGATGATGCAGGAGCAGCGCCCGCCGATCTACGCGGTGATGCCCGGACGCGTCTACCGCAAGGACACACCCGAGCCGCGCAAGTTCCCGAACTTCAGCCAGATCGAAGCGCTGGTCGTCGACCGGGGCATCACGTTCGGCGACATGGCCGGCATCATCGAGGCCTTCACCTCTGCCTACTTCGGGCCCAACGTCCACTCGCGCCTGCGCCCCGGGTCGTTCCCGTTCACCGAGCCGTCGGCCGAGTACGAGGTCACCTGCGCCATCTGCGAGGGCGCGGGCTGCCGCACGTGCTCGGACACCGGTTGGATCGAACTCGGCGGTTGCGGCATGGTGCACCCGAATGTGTTCCGCGCCGTCGACATCGACCCCGAGGAGTGGTCAGGCTTCGCGTTCGGTTTCGGCATCGACCGCCTCGCCCAGATGCTCCATGCCATCCCCGACATGCGCGTGATGTTCGACAACGACGTCCGCGTGATCCGTCAGTTTTAGGATCGTTCGTTTCATGAAGACTCCCGTCTCCTGGCTTCGCGACTTCACGCCACTGCCCGACGATCTCGACGCGCTCGTCGACGCGTGCAACGAGTTGGGCTTCGTGGTCGACGGCGTCGAGCGGGTGGGCGCCGGCCTTGAAGACGTCGTCGTCGCTCGCGTCACCGAGATCGCCGCCATCTCCGGGGCGGACCGGATCCGACGCGTCGTCGTCGACACCGGAAACGGCGAGCCCCTCCAAGTCGTGTGCGGCGCGTTCAACTTCGACGAGGGCGACCACGTCGCGTTCATCGGCGCCGGCGGCACGTTGCCGGGCGGCATGGAGATCGGGCGCCGCAAGATGAAGGGCGTCGAGTCCAACGGCATGATCTGCTCAACCGCCGAGCTCGAGCTGGGCGACGACCATGCCGGGATCCTCGTGCTGCCGCCGACCGTCGCACCTGGCACGTCGATCGTCGCCGCGTTGGGCCTCGAGCCCGACGTCGTCCTCGACCTCGACATCGAGACCAACCGGCCCGATGCCATGTGCATGGCCGGGGTCGCGCGCGACCTGGCCGCCCGCTTCGCGTTGCCCTTCGCCATCCCCGAGCCGCCCGCCGTCGTCACGTCGGGTAACGCGCCACCACTTCGCGTCGACGCACCTGATCTGTGTCCCCGGTTCACGGCGACGATCCTCAGCAATGTGCGCGTAGCGCCGTCGCCGCCATGGATGGCCCGGCGGCTCGAGCTGGCCGGCATGCGACCGATCAACAACCTGGTGGACATCTCGAACTACGTGATGCTCGAACTCGGGCAGCCGACGCATCCGTACGACCTCGAACGCCTTGCCGGTGGGGGAATATCGGTCCGGCGGGCGAGGCCGGGCGAGACGCTGACCACGCTGGACGGAACGGAACGCACGCTGGGCGACGGGGACGACTGCCTCATCTGCGACGCCAAGAAGAACGCGGTGGGCATCGCCGGCGTGATGGGCGGCGCGTCCTCCGAGATCAGCGACGGGACGACGACCGTATTGCTCGAGGCCGCATGGTTCTCGCCGATCGCAGTGGCGTTTACATCGAAGCGGCTCGGACTGCGGTCGGAAGCGTCGGCCCGGTTCGAGCGGGGCGTGGACTACGGCGGCGTCGACCGGGCCGTCGCTCGGTTCGTGGAATTGGCGACCGAGCTGGCGGGAGGGCAAGTGGGCGGCGCGGCTGACTTCCGCGACGACGCCCACCTGCCGCACATCGCACCCATCCGGCTGCGGACGGCTCGCGTCAACGAGATTCTCGGCACCGCGCTGACCGATGACGAGGTCCGCGGGTACCTCGAGCCGATCGGCTTCGCCGCTGTGCTGGTGGAGCCGGGCGTCCACGACGTGACCGTCCCGACCTATCGCCTCGACGTCAACGCGGGCGAGATCAACCTCATCGAGGAAGTGGCCCGCCACCACGGCTACGAGAACATCCCGAAGACGCTTCCGGTCAGCCCGCGCCTCGGTGGCCTCACGCCGTACCAGCGGGACCGGCGCCGCGTGCGTGACGTCCTCGCCGGCTGCGGCATCGACGAAGCGGCGACCAGCCTGTTGATCGGTCCCGGCGAACACGCCCGCACGGGTCTTCCGGAGGATGGCATCGAGGCCGACCGACCGCTCCTCCGCGAGCAGTCGGTGCTCCGCACGTCGCTCATGCCGGGGCTACTGCGGGCGGTCGCGTTCAACGCGGCGCACCGCAACGGCGATGTCGCCCTGTTCGAGATTGGCCACGTCTTCCGCCGACCGGCGACCGAGCAGACGCTGCCCGACGAGCACGAGCGCATCGGTGTAGTCCTCGCCGGTCAGGACGCATCGGGCGCGGTGCACGCGCTTCGTACGCTCCTCGACACGTTGCGCATCGCCGACATCGCCATAACCGCCGCGACGTTCGCCGGTGGCCACCCCGGCCGGGCCGCCGCAGTGAGCGTGTCGGGGCGCGACATCGGCGTGGTCGGCGAGGTCGACCCCGGCGTGCTCGAAGCGTGGGATATCACCAGTCGGGTGGCGTGGCTCGACCTGAACCTCGAAGACCTGTTCGCTGCCCCCCGCCGCCCGCTCGAGATGGAACCGGTGAGCCGATTCCCGTCGAGCGATGTCGACCTGGCCTTCATCGTCGACGACGCGGTGGCGGCCGCGGCGGTCGAGGCCACGCTGCGCCAAGCGGGCGGCGAGTTGCTCGTGGCCCTCGAGCTGTTCGACGTCTACCGGGGCGAGGGCGTCCCCGCCGGGTCGCGCAGCTTGGCCTACCGCCTCCGCTTCCAGGCCCAGGACCGCACCCTCACCGACGACGAGGTCGGTGCGGCCCGGCGGGCGTGCATCGATGCGGTCGTCGCAGCGCACGGAGCGCAGCTGCGGGGCTAGCAGCCCGCCGGGTCCGCCTACTCGGTCAACGCATACTCATGCAGAAGTGTGTATGCTCCTGCGATGGCAGGCATGCGGGTAGGCGTCGTCGGCGCCTCGGGTTACGCGGGCGCGGAGCTGCTGCGGCTGTGCGCCGGCCACCCGTCGCTCGATGTCGCCTACGCGACCGCCGACGCCAACGCGGGCACGCAGGTGGCCGACCTGTATCCCAGCCTGGCGGCCGCCTATCCCGACACCGAGTTCGTTCCGTACGAGCTGGAGCGGCTGGAAGGGCTCGATGTCGTCTTCCTGACCTTGCCGCACGGCCAGTCGCAGCGCTCGATGGCCGAGATCCGCAAGCGGGTACCCGCGGTCGTCGACCTCGGGGCCGACTTCCGCCTCAGGGATCCCGCCGCGTACCGCACGTGGTACGGCGAGGAGCACGCCGCCCCTGAACAGCTCGACGACTTCGTCTACGGCATCCCTGAACTAGCTGGTGGCGCCATCGCCGGCGCGCCACTGGTGGCCGCCGCCGGTTGCTACGTCACCGCCGCGTCCCTCGCGCTGGGCCCGCTCGTGCGGGCCGGGCTGGTCGAGCCCACCGGGATCATCGTCGACGCGGCGAGCGGCGTATCGGGCGCCGGTCGTGCCCTCTCACACACGACGCACTTCGGCACCGCCAACGAGGACTTCACCGCCTACGGCCTCGTCAATCACCGCCACACACCGGAGATCGAGCAAGCGGTGGGCGGCGGCGCGCAGGTGTTGTTCACGCCGCATCTGGCACCGATGACGCGCGGCGTGCTCGCCACTTGTTACGCCCGGCCCATCGGGTCCTCCAGCACCGAGTCGCTGATCGCCGCCCTCGATGCCTTCTACGACAGCGCGCAGTTCGTGGTTGTCAGCGACCGCTCGCCGTCGACCAAGGCGACGTACGGGTCCAATGCATGCCACCTGACCGCGCGCTACGACGACCGGACCGGATGGGTCATCGTGCTCGCCGCGCTCGACAACCTCGTCAAGGGCGCTTCCGGTCAGATGATCCAGTGCGCGAACTTGATGCTCGGCCTCCCCGAGGCCGCGGGACTCACCAATGTCGGGGTGTATCCGTGAGCGTGACCGCGGCCAAAGGCTTCGTCGCCGGCGGACTCGCCTGCGGCATCAAGCCGTCGGGCAACGCCGACCTGGCGATCGTCGCTACCGCCGACGGCGCACCGGTCGCCGCCGCGGGCGTCTTCACGTCGAACCTGGCGACGGCCGCGCCCGTGCAGGTGTCACGCGCTCACCTCGGCGCGACGAGTGGCCGCGCCGCCGCGGTCGTGCTGAGCAGCGGGAACGCAAATGCGGCAACCGGCGAGCGAGGCCGAACCGACGCCGAGCGCATGTGCGAACTCACGGGCGCCGGACTGGGCTGCGCCGCCGAGAGCGTGTTGGTGTGCTCGACCGGGCTCATCGGGTTCTACCTTCCGATGGACTGTCTCGAGTCAGGCATCCCGAAGCTGGCCGGCGACCTGAGTGTCGGAGGTGGGACGGCGGCGGCCGAGGCGATCATGACCACCGATACCAAGCGCAAGGAGGTCGTCGTCGCCGGCGGCGGCTTCACGATCGGCGGTATGGCCAAGGGCGCGGCGATGCTGGCCCCGAACATGGCGACGATGCTGGCCGTGCTCACAACCGACGCGGCGGTCGAGGCCGATCGCCTTCGCACTGCGTTGCAGCGCGCCGTGACTGCGTCGTTCAACGCGCTGTCGGTCGACGGCTGCACGTCGACCAACGACACCGTTTTGGTGCTCGCCAGCGGCGCGGCGGGTCACACCGACCTCGCCGCGTTCGAGACGGCGCTGACCGAGGCCTGCGCGTCGCTGGCTCGTCAGATGGCGGCCGACGCCGAAGGCGCCACCAAAGTCATCACGGTCACGGTCACCGGCGCCGCGAGTGACACCGAAGCGCAGGCCGCGGCGCGAAAGGTGGCCGAGAGCGAGCTGGTCAAATGCTCGTTCTACGGCGAGGACCCGTACTGGGGACGGGTCGTCAGCGAGCTCGGGTCCGCCGGCGTGGCCTTCGATCCGGACACAGTCCAGGTTGCCTACGGCGACGTGACGGTGTGCAAGGACGGCGTGGCCACCGCGCACGATGCCGATGCACTGGCAGCTCATCTCGCCGGGCGAGAGGTGCGGGTAACCGCCGACCTCGGGCTCGGGTCCGGTACCGGCGTGATCCTCACCAACGACCTTACGCACGCGTACATCGACGAGAACATGAGGACCTCCTAGTGCAGCCGCTCGACAAGGCGGAGGTCCTGGCCGAGGCGCTCCCGTACATCCGGCGCTTCCGGGGCAAGATCGTCGTCGTCAAGTACGGCGGCAACGCGATCGGCGACGACGAGGCGCTCAAGCAGTTCGCCAACGACGTCGTGCTGATGCACTCGGTGGGCATGCTGCCGGTCGTGGTCCACGGCGGGGGACCGCAGATCGGCGATCTCATGGAGCGGCTGGGCAAGGTCCCCGAGTTCCGCGACGGCCTGCGCGTTACCGACGCCGAGACGCTCGACATCGCCCGGATGGTGCTGGTCGGCAAGGTCAACCGCGAGATCGTCACCGCGATCAACGTGCACGGCGCGCTGGCCGTCGGCCTGTCGGGCGAAGACGGCGGCCTCCTCAGCGCGTCGCAGCGGAGTCCGGAGCTGGGCTTCGTCGGCGATGTCGGATCGGTGAACACAACGATCGTCGACCGACTGCTCGCCTCCGAACTGATTCCCGTGGTGGCCACCATCGCCGCCGACGCGGCCGGCCAGGCGTACAACATCAATGCCGACACCGCGGCGGGCGCCGTGGCGCAAGCGTTGGGCGCCGAGAAGCTCGTGTTCCTCACCGACGTGGACGGAATCCGCGCCGATCGCAACGACCCGTCCTCAACAATCAGCACCCTCAGCAGCGACGCGGCGGACAAGCTGATCGCCAACGGCACGGTCGCCGACGGCATGGTGCCCAAAGTGTCGGCGTGCATCGAGGCGGTACGCGGCGGCGTCGGGCACGCGCACATCCTCGACGGGCGCGCGCCGCGCGCCCTGCTGCTCGAGATCTTCACGCCCGAAGGCATCGGAACGATGGTGACGCCATGACGATCATGAACACGTATCCGCCGCCGCCGGTCACGTTCGTGCGCGGCAAGGGAACGTTGTTGTTCGACGCCGACGGCAAGCAGTACCTCGACTTCTTGTCCGGCTTGGCGGTCACGTCACTGGGGCACAGCCACCCCGTCGTCGCCGATGCGATCGCTGACCAGGCGCGCACGTTGCTGCACGTGTCCAACCTGTACGGGACGACCGTTGGTCCTGAGGTTGCGGCGACACTCGACCGGCTGATCGACGCCGGGAGCGGTCGCGTCTTCTTCTGCAACTCCGGCGCCGAGGCCAACGAGTGCGCGCTCAAGCTGGCGCGCAAGTGGGGCGGCCACGGGCGCTACGCAGTCGTGAGCACGTACGGCTCGTTCCACGGCCGCACGCTGGCCACGCTCCATGCCACCGGCCAGCCGCAGAAACACGAGGCGTTCCAACCGCTGCCCGAAGGCTTCCGACACGTGGCGTGGGGCGACCTCGACGCGCTGGACGCCGCCCTGGACCCGACGGTCGTGGCCGCCGTCCTGCTGGAGCCAGTGCAGGGTGAAGGCGGCGTGAACCCGGCCACGCCCGAATACTTCCAAGCCGTTCGCCGCCTCACCGAAGAACGCGGCGTCCTGATGATGGTCGACGAGGTCCAGACCGGCCTCGGCCGTACCGGGACGTGGTTCGGCTTCCAGCATTTCGGCGTGCGCCCCGATGTCGTCACCATGGCCAAAGCGCTCGGCAACGGCGTCCCCATCGGCGCGTGTTGGGCCCGGGCCGACGTCGCCGACGCGTTCCAACCCGGCGACCATGCCACGACCTTCGGCGGCCAGCCGCTCGCGACCGCGGCCGCGCGCGCAGTGCTTGGCGTAATGGAGGCCGAGGACATTCCCGCCCGCGCCACCCGCGCCGGCGCCCGGCTAGCGGCGGCCCTGGAAACCGTGCCGGGAGTGGTCGCGGTCAGGGGGCTCGGCCTGCTCCTCGCGGCCGAGCTCGACCAGCCGGTCGCCAAGCAGGCGGCGGCCGACGCGCTGGCCGCCGGTCTGGTCGTAAACCCGGTTACCGACTCCGCGCTGCGTCTGGCGCCGCCGCTCACGGTCAGTGACGACGAGATCGACGACGCCGTCGCCATCCTCCACAAGGTCCTGACGTGAAACGCGACTTCCTCGACGTGACCGACCTGTCGAACGACGAGATCATCACGGTTCTCGACCTGGCCGACGCGTCGACGTGGGCCCGCCCGTTGGAAGGGCAGGGTGTCGCCCTCCTGTTCGAGAAGCCGTCGGCGCGCACACGCAACTCGACAGAGATGGCCGTCGTACAACTGGGCGGGCACCCGGTGACCATGCGCAACGAGGAGGTAGGCATCGACACGCGCGAGACGGCGGAGGACCTGGCCCGCACGCTGTCCGGGTATCACGCGGCCATCGCCGCACGCGTCTTCGATCATTCGCGGCTGACGCGACTGGCAGCCGCCGCGTCGGTTCCCGTTATCAACCTGTTGTCGGACGAGAGTCATCCGTGCCAGGCGTTGGCCGACGCACTCACGCTGCGTCAACGGTTCGGCGACCTGAGCGGACGCGTGATCGCGTACGTCGGCGACTACAACAACGTGACGCGGTCGCTCGAGCAGGTTGCCGTCGCGCTGGGCATGGAGGTACGGGTGGCCACGCCCGATGGGTACGGCCCTGGTGGCGACCCGGTCGACGCGGTCAAGGGCGCCGATGCGGTGTACACCGACGTCTGGACGTCGATGGGCCAAGAGGCGGAGGCAGCCAAGCGCCGCGCTGCGTTCGCCGGCTACACGGTCGACGACGATCTGATGGCCCAGGCCAACGCAGACGCCGTGTTCCTCCATTGCCTCCCCGCGCACCGCGGCGAAGAGGTGAGCGAGAGCGTTCTCGAGGGCCCACAATCGCTGGTGTGGCCCCAGGCCGCCAACCGCATGCACGCCATGCGCGGCCTGCTGCTCTTCCTGCTGGAGGCGTCGGCATGAAGCTCACCAAGTCACAGCGTCAGCACCGCATCGCCAAGCTGCTCGAGAACCACTCCGTGGTCAACCAGGGCCAACTCGTGGAGTTGCTCGCCGGTGATGGTGTCGAGGCGACGCAGGCCACGGTGTCGCGGGACCTCGACGACATGGGCGCGGTCAAGGTGCGGGTGCCGGGCGGCGACACGGTTTACGCGATTCCCGAACTCCCGAAAGATCAGGTCGCGCCCGAAGACCATTTGCGGCGCGTGATGGGGGAGTGGGTGGTCGAGGTGGCCCAGTCGCAGAACCTGGTCGTGCTGCGCACGCCGCCGGGATCCGCCCACGTCGTCGCGTCGGCCCTGGACCGAACTGGTGTCGACGGCGTGCTCGGCACCGTCGCCGGAGATGACACGCTGATCGTGGTGGCGTCGGAACGAGTCGGCGGCGTCAAGGTGGCCAAGAAACTGTCGGCGTTGGCCGGCCTCTAAGGAGAACGGTGGCTAAGCGAGTCGTACTGGCATACAGCGGCGGGCTCGATACGTCCGTCGCGGTGCGGTGGATGATCGACAACCTCGGTGTCGAGGTGATCGCCCTGGCCGTCAACGTGGGGCAGGAAGGCGGCTCCGATCTGGCCGACGTGCGCGAGCGGGCGCTGGCGGCCGGCGCGGTCGAGGCCGTCGTTGCCGACGTGCGCGAGGAGTTCGCCAGCGACTTCCTCGTGCCCGCGCTCAAAGCCAACGCGCTCTACGAAGGCCGTTACCCCCTGGTGTCGGCGTTGTCGCGACCGGTGATCGTCAAGCATCTCGTTGCCGCCGCTCGCGAGCACGGCGCCGACGCCGTCGCCCACGGCTGCACCGGGAAGGGGAACGATCAGGTTCGCTTCGAAGTCTCGACGCGCGCCCTGGCGCCCGACCTCGATGTGGTCGCGCCCGTCCGCGGCTGGGGGATGACGCGCGAGGACTGCATCCTGTACGCGTACGACCACAACATCCCGATCACCGCGACCAAAGAGAAGCTCTATTCGATCGACGACAACCTGTGGGGGAGGGCCATCGAGTGCGGTGAGATGGAGGACCCGTGGGCGGTGCCGCCGCCCGGCGTGTGGTTACTGACCAAACCCACCGCGACCGAACCGCGTGACCTGGTGATCGGCTTCGAAGCCGGCGTCCCTGTCTCGGTCGACGGTCAGGCGCTGTCCCTTGTGCAGCTGATCGAGCAGGTCGGCGCCATCGTCGGGTCATACGGATGGGGCCGCATCGACATGGTCGAGAACCGGCGCGTCGGCATCAAGAGCCGCGAAACGTATGAGTGCCCGGCGAGCCTCGCGCTGATCCTCGCCCACGCCGACCTGGAGTCGATCACCCTCGAGCGCGACCTGGCGCGCGAGAAGGCGCGGCTCGAGCCGCGCTACGCCGAACTGATCTACGACGGCCTCTGGTTCTCGCCGCTGAAGGACGCGCTCGACGCGTTCGTCGACGAGAGCCAGACCGCGGTGACCGGCGACGTGCGGCTTCACCTGTCACCGGGCTCGTGCCAGGTGACGGGTCGCCGCAGCGACCAGAGCCTGTACGACTACTCGCTGGCGACCTACGACGCCGAGGACGCGTTCCGCCACGAGGACTCAGCCGGGTTCGTGCGGCTCTGGGGCCTCAGCGTCGAGACGTGGTCGGCCCGCCAGGGCCCTGGTTCTTCATGACGCTGTGGCAAGGGCGGTTCGGCGACGACGGACCGTCCGAGGATTTGCTCGCGTTCACTGTGAGTCTGTCGTTCGACAAGCGGCTGGCCGGCGACGACGTCATCGGATCGAAGGCGCATGTCCGCGGGCTCGAGCGGGCCAAGGTGCTGACCCCCGATGAGGCCGCGGTGGTGCTGACTGCGCTCGATCGCGTGGCCGAGGAACTCGCGGTCGGGAAGCTCACCTTCGCTCCCGGTGACGAGGACGTCCACACCGCGATCGAACGCCGGGTCACCGAGATCGCCGGCGCGGCCGGCGCCAAACTGCACACCGGCCGGAGCCGCAACGACCAGGTGGCGACCGCGCTCCGCCTGTACGTCAAGCGCGAGCTGCTCACGATTGCCCGGCGGGTACTCGACCTCCAGCGCGTGCTCTACGACCGGGCCCGCGAAGCCGGCGACGCCTACCTGCCGGGATACACGCACATGCAGCGCGCCCAGCCGGTGTTGCTGTCCCATCACTTGCTCGCGCATGGATGGGCGCTGGCGCGCGACGTCGATCGCCTCCTCGATGCGCGGGGCCGGCTCGACGTGTCGCCGCTCGGTGCCGGCGCCCTAGCCGGATCGTCACTCCCGCTCGACCCTGACGCGGTCGCCGCCGACCTCGGCTTCGCCGCCCGTTTCGAGAACTCGCTCGACGCCGTGAGCGATCGCGATTTCGTCGCCGAAGCTCTATTCGCGTTCGCGCTGCTCGGCGTGCACCTGAGTCGACTGGGCGAGGAGATCACCTTGTGGACCTCGCAGGAGTTCGGATTTCTGCGGTTGCACGACGCCTACGCCACCGGCAGCTCGATGCTGCCGCAGAAGAAGAATCCCGACATCGCCGAGTTGGTGCGCGGCAAGAGCGGGCGGCTGATCGGCCACCTCACCGGTCTCCTCGCGACGCTGAAGGGCCTGCCGCTCGCGTACAACCGCGACCTCCAGGAGGACAAGGAGCCGTTGTTCGACGCGGTCGACCAACTGCAGCTCGCGCTGCCGGCTCTAACCGGCCTGATCGCCAGCGCCGAGTTCGTCCTCGACCGCATGCAAGCGGCCGCCGACGCGCCTGAAGCCGCCGCCGTAGACCTCGCCGAGTGGCTCGTGGAGCGGGGGACGCCGTTCCGCGATGCGCACGCCATCGTCGGCGGGCTCGTCCGCGACTCGCTCGAGCGGCACGTCCCGCTCGCCGAACTCGTCGTCGCTCATCCCGCGCTGGGCGAAGAAGCGGTCGCGTTGCTCGAACCCGGCTCGGCGGTGCAGCGTCGCACGACGCCGGGCGGCGCCGGCCCCCTCCCCGTCGCCGTCCAACTCGACCGCTTCGCCGACCGCCTCGCGGTCGACGACGAACGCGTCAGCTAGGCGAGTCGGTCAACCGCTCACGCGGTAGTGGAGGTGGACGACGCCGTTTCCGAAACGGCGCTCATCGAGAAGCTCGAGTTGCGCGCGCACGTCGTCGGGCAGGGCGCGCTTGCCGCTTCCCACCACGACCGGGCACAGGAACAGATGGCACTCGTCGACCAGGCCCGCGCCGAGTGCTTGGCCGGCGAGCTCGGCACCCCCGATCGCGATGTCACCCCCCGATGACTGCTTGAGCCCCCTGACGGCGTCGGGATCGAAGTCGCGCTCGATCCGCGTCCTCTTGCTCGATACCGTCTCGAGCGTCCGGGAGTACACGATCTTCTCGGTGCCCCGCCAGATCTCGCCATAGTCCAGGAACACTTCCGGTTCGTCGGCGTCGGCACTCACGGTCTCCCAGAACACCATCGTCTCGTACATCCGTCGCCCGTACAGGTACGTGCCGATCGGCCGCTCGAGCTCGTTGACGAACGCATGCACCTCGTCATCCGGCGCGGCCCAGTCGAACCTGCCCTCCGAGTCCTCGACGTACCCGTCAAGCGACGCGAGCGCCGCATACACCAGCTTCGCCATCTCCACTCCAATCGCCGTAAAGCGGTTCCGCGGAACCGTTGCAGCAGCTGTCACTAATTACACCCAACTTCGATCGGCAGCGGGACGCCAGGCACGACCGACTGGCGGACTGTCGGTCTTGGGTGCAGTCGGTAACAATTCCGTGACTTGGGTGCAGTGACTCGTAGTGTGGCGCCGTGGCCGAAGGCGGAGAACTGACGAACGCGCCGTATCGCCACGCCGTGAAGATCCGCTATGGGGAGGTCGACCTCCAGGGCGTTGTATTCAACGCCCACTACCTGGCCTACTGCGACGACGCGTCGGATTCGTGGTTGCGTGAGCGGCTGGGTCGCTTCGAGGACTTGGGCTGGGAGCCGATGGTCGTGAAGGCCGTGATCGAGTGGCAGGGCGCCGCGGCGATGGGCGACGTTCTCGACATCGACCTCGAGGTTTCGCGGTGGGGTCGGACGTCGTTCGACATCGCGTTCACGGGACGCGTCGCGGAGCGCCAGGTGTTCACGGCGACCATCACCTACGTCGGCGTGACGCCGGGCGACCACACGCCGATCGAGCCGTCCGCCGCGATTCGTGCCGCCCTCGCTTAGCCGCGAGTTCTACCAACGCGACCCGCGAGTGGTCGCGCCCGACCTCCTGAACAAGGTCCTCGTCCGCGGCGCGCGACGGGCGCGCATCGTCGAGGTCGAGGCCTACTGCGGCAGCGACGACGCCGGGAGTCACGCGTTCCGCGGGCCAACCACACGCAACGCCACCATGTTCGGTCCCGCCGGCCACCTGTACGTGTACTTCACCTACGGCATGCACTGGTGCGCCAACGCAGTGATGGGCGATGGGCTGGCGGTGTTGTTGCGGGCGGCAGCACCAATCGCCGGCCTCGACCTCATGTACGCGGCGCGGCTCAAGGCGCGACGAGAGCGCGACCTGCTGTCGGGCCCGGCCAAGTTGTGCCAGGGCTTCGACATAACTACCGAGCACGACGGTGCCGACCTGGTGACCGGACGGGGCGGCGGCATCCGCATCGTCGACGACGGCGTCGCCCCGCCGCCAGATCCGGCCAACGGTGTCCGGATCGGCCTTGCTCCCGGCAAAGGCGAGGAGCAACCGTGGCGCTGGTGGGTCCCGGGGGACCCCAACGTCAGCCGCTGAGGCCGAACTCGCGCCGCGCCTGGATGGTGTCCTCGAGCAGCCGCCACCGGTGCAGCCGCCCGTCGGCGACATGCGCCACCCAGATCAACGTGAGGCGACGCTCCTCGTCGTCGGGCATCTGGAGGTGTGAACCAGTCGTGTGTCCGAGCACGGCGACCACACCGTCGTCCTCGGTGATGTGCCGCGGGTAGATGACATAGTCCGGAAAGCTGTCGAAGTAGCCGTCCCACGCTTCGACGTTGGCGTCACGCCCAACCAGCGGCGGCTCGTCGAACACCTCGAGCTGGTGATCCTCGTGGAGCAACCCCTCGAGGGCCTCGAGGTCGCCACGATTGATGGAGTCGATGAAGCTGATCGTCACCGCGACCGGGGGCAGCACGCGGTCACCTTGCCATCAACGCGGCGCTGAATCCATGGTTCTTGTGACGGGCGATGACGTCGGCACCGCTGGCCTCAACCACTCGCGTCACCTGTGTCGACGTACCGGCGACAACGATGCGGGAGACGCCGGGCCGCGCCAACTCGGCGAGGGTGACGGCGAGCGGCTCCTGTTGGCGGATCAAGAGGACAAGCGCATCGGGCTCGCCGGCGGTCAGGTCCGCGTTGCGCGCCGCATTGCGAACCGCGAGCAGGTCGCGATCGGAGACGCCCACCGACCCGGCAACCATCGCCGGCACCAGGCCCTGCCCGGGGTTGCACACCATGACGTGTCGGGCGTCGCCGAGAGCCGGCAGCAGCTTGATCGCCAGCCGGGTCGCGAAGCCCGGGTTGTCGAACTCGGGGAGGCCATGCACCGTCGTGATCTCGACGTCGTCGTAGCTGAGCCGGCCGCGGTCGTACACCCCGCTGGCGAAGGCGGGTAAGTAGGGCGGCACCTCGCCGGGCGGAAACCGGTAGTGGAAGCAGGCGTAACCGCGGTTCTCCTGGTCGAGCACGACATCGAGGCCTTCGTCGGCGAGCGTGGCCCGGACATCGGCCGCCAGGCGGGAAATGACGACCACGGCCATCAGCCCGCCCGGCGCGAGGAAATGCCGGCCGTCCACGAGGATCGAGTCGATGGCGCCGCGGCCGGCCTTGGCCGGGATGTTCGAGACGATGAGGTCGAAGTCGCCGCCGTCCACGTCGTCGTAGCCGAGGCTCGCGTACGCCGTGACCCCCTCGAGATCGTTGAGCGCCGCGTTGAGCGCGGTGTAGCGCACCGCCAGCTCATCGCGGTCGACGGCGTGGACCGTTCGCTCCGGGGCCCACGCCTTGAGAAACAGCCCGATCGGCCCGTAGCCGCAGCCGAGATCGAGGACCCGAGCGGCGTCGACGCCGGCGAGCGTCCGCAGCAACACGGCACTGCCCGGATCGAGGAACGCGCTACTGAAGAGGTCCTGCGCGACGTGGAACTGCAGCCGGGCGCGGTGCAGCGCGACGCTCAGCGTCGCCTTGTAGTGCGGGTCTTCTGGCCGTTTGACGGTAGGCATGTGCGCCGTTACTATGGCCCGCTGCCCTGGAGGCCGGTTCGCCGGCCCCGGGACACGAGCGGAGGAAGTGCCCGGCCCTGGCTGGAGTAACCCTCGCCAGGCAGATCTGCACCGGGTTCTAGTACACGCGTGCCCTCTGCCAAGTGCTCCTTGAAAACGGAACAGAGGAAGCCAAAAGCCAGTGCGGGCGATCGCGCCATCAACCAGCGCGGTCGTTCATACGTCAAAGTAATTAAGCAACAAACTGATCGAAGGGTCTCCCGGCCTAGCCGGGACCCGAGATCTCGATGGAGAGTTTGATCCTGGCTCAGGACGAACGCTGGCGGCGTACTTAATGCATGCAAGTCGAGCGGGGTCCATCGAGTGGCAACACTCGTGAAGACCTAGCGGCGAACGGGTGCGTAACACGTGAGCAACCTGCCCCGAAGTCTGGGATAACACCGGGAAACCGGTGCTAATACCGGATGTCCCCACCGGACCGCATGGCCTGGTGAGGAAAGATTTATCGCTTCGGGAGGGACTCGCGGGCTATCAGCTTGTTGGTGGGGTAACGGCCTACCAAGGCATCGACGGCTAGCTGGTCTGAGAGGACGACCAGCCACACTGGGACTGAGACACGGCCCAGACTCCTACGGGAGGCAGCAGCAGGGAATATTGCGCAATGGGCGAAAGCCTGACGCAGTAACGCCGCGTGGGGGATGAAGGCCTTCGGGTTGTAAACCCCTTTCAGCAGGGACGAAATTGACGGTACCTGCAGAAGAAGCACCGGCCAACTACGTGCCAGCAGCCGCGGTAACACGTAGGGTGCAAGCGTTGTCCGGATTCATTGGGCGTAAAGGGCTAGTAGGCGGCTTAGCAAGTCGGGTGTGAAAACTTCAGGCTCAACCTGGAGCGGCCATCCGATACTGCTATGGCTAGAGTCCGGTAGGGGACCACGGAATTCCTGGTGTAGCGGTGAAATGCGCAGATATCAGGAGGAACACCGATGGCGAAGGCAGTGGTCTGGGCCGGAACTGACGCTGAATAGCGAAAGCGTGGGTAGCGAACAGGATTAGATACCCTGGTAGTCCACGCCGTAAACGTTGGGCACTAGGTGTGGGGAGTTATCAACGCTCTCCGTGCCGTAGCTAACGCATTAAGTGCCCCGCCTGGGGAGTACGGCCGCAAGGCTAAAACTCAAAGGAATTGACGGGGGCCCGCACAAGCGGCGGAGCATGTGCCTTAATTCGAGGCGACGCGAAGAACCTTACCTGGGTTGAACTACGCAGGAAAAGCCGTAGAGATACGGTGTCCTTCGGGGCCTGCGATAGGTGGTGCATGGCTGTCGTCAGCTCGTGTCGTGAGATGTTGGGTTAAGTCCCGCAACGAGCGCAACCCTCGTCCTATGTTGCCAGCGGATAATGCCGGGGACTCGTGGGAGACTGCCGGGGTCAACTCGGAGGAAGGTGGGGATGACGTCAAGTCATCATGCCCCTTACGCCCAGGGCTGGACACATGCTACAATGGTCGGTACAAAGGGCTGCTATCCCGCGAGGGTGAGCGAATCCCAAAAAGCCGATCTCAGTTCGGATTGGAGTCTGCAACTCGACTCCATGAAGTCGGAGTCGCTAGTAATCCCGGATCAGCAACGCCGGGGTGAATACGTTCCCGGGCCTTGTACACACCGCCCGTCACACCACGAAAGTCGGCAACACCCGAAGCC
>Ga0075428_100000033_pt1 | contig 117013 bp, 100 predicted proteins | sample RhiMetdeltSRZDD2_FD_75291 | JGI IMG/M metagenome (GOLD analysis project Ga0075428, IMG submission 75291) | Populus rhizosphere microbial communities from Tennessee, USA - Rhizosphere MetaG P. deltoides SRZDD2 | ecosystem: Host-associated > Plants > Roots > Rhizosphere > Soil | place: USA... | reverse complement strand
TCCTTCTCCAGCAGGTGCATGATGATCACCACTGTGACCCCTACGACACGAAGGGGCGGATCCTATGTCCTCGGGTACCTCCGCCGATCGGCGTGGACCTCACGGCGGATCATACGAGTCGCGCAAAGATTCTCGGCTTCGGTGAGCGCCACGTACGGCCCGTAGTGCTCGATGTCGGTCTCCCCAGCGAGCATCTGCTCCCGCGCCGAGCGGAGCAGGTCCCGAAGCTCGGCGAGGTAAATCTCGTCGAGGAAGCACGGAGCGTCCTCCGCTGCGATCAACGCCGCGTCGATCTCCCAGACACACCGGTCCACAGCGCCCGCCAGAAACAGCGTGCTTGCAGCCAGGCACCGCGAATACAGCCGAATCCAGGTCAGCAGGTGATGTCGGTCATCGAGGACCAGCGGCAAGATCTGGTCACCGGTGTCGACATCGATCTCCTCCGGGTGCAGCCCGCGCGCCACGACCTCCTGGCAGACCTCCAGCGGATCGGTGCCCCGCAGCAACATCCTGCCGTCCCGTTGCAACGCCCGATCACCCCCGTCCGAGCAGCCGCAGCAGATTGCCGCCAAACAGGTCCGCGAAGTGGGCGGCCTCAACACCGACGATGTTGGCCATGACGGCCAGCTCGTGCAGCGAGTTCGCGCTGCTCGCGTACGGCAGGTCGGAGCCGTAGAGCACCCGGAAAGGGCCGATGGTGTCCAACACCTCGAACAAGTCGTACGCCCCCACCACCGAGGTCTCGAAGTAGATGTTCGGGTACGCCGCGAGTACCGCGACCGCCCGCGGCATGTCGACGAAGGTCGAGTGGCCCAGGATCAGCAGCAGGTCGGGCAGCTCTCGGGCGATCGCGGCCAGCTCTGTGGAGACAGCCCCCGTGCCATATCCGGTGTGGACGAGCACCGGCAGGCCGTCGGCCGCCGCTTGGCCGAACACCTCCCGGGCGGCCGGCGAGCCCAGCGGAAAGTCTTGTGCCCGCGGATGCAGCTTGATCCCGCGGTGACCGCAATCAAGGCAGCGCCGGTACTCCGGCTGCCACGGCCCATTGGGGTTCAGCCGCATAAACGGGATGAGGCGGTCGGGCGCCTGTTCATACGCCGCCCAGACCCGCTCGTTGGGCACCCGGAAGTCGACGCCTTGGTCGGGATCGTCGAACGCGAACACCACCGTGCCGTCGACGTGGTACTCGTCGAGATCGCGAAGCAGATCGTCCAGCCCCAACGAACGCCCGTCCCGGTCTCGGCCCAGGTGCGCGTGCGTATCCCACACTGGCGAGGTTTCCAGGACATCGAAGGTGAGCCGCCGTAGGTACGCATATGAATGCATGGGCACGCCAGGCTCAGGCACCACCGATGTTTCGAAGTAGCGCTCGTAAGGAATCCGGCCCAGCTGCCCCACCATTCCAGTATCGATCACCTCGCCCGCCCAGTGTTGCGAATTGCGGCGAGTAGATACGCCAAGTTTTGCAGGACATAGGCCAGCTTGCTTGAGTCGCGGGTGCCTTCCCTAGGGGAAGTTGCCGGCGCACTGCGACTTCCTCACGAGCGGCAGCCACAGCCTCAGCCCACTCATCTGCTTTCTCTGCGTAATACGCAAGACGGTCCAAGACATCGGCCAGGCTGTACCCAGCGTCGGTTGACCCGTCGGCCGCCATTTGCCGACGAAGCGTGGCGGCCTCCCGGGCGGAACCGAACGCCGTCGCGGACTTATCGAGATCACAAAACAGCTGGCCAGGTTTTCCAGAGCATCAGCGAGCCCGGACGGATCAACGGTGGGATCGGCGAGTTGTATCTGCGCCTCCACGCTGACCGCTTCTTGGGCCGCCGCGAGCGCTTCTTCGAACCGGCCGACTTCGGAAAGGCAGCGCTGCACGTTTATCAAGTGGACCGCCAGTTGCAGCAGGACGTGGCAGCCGGCCCCACCGGCCTGCCGGATCTGCCTCACGGCCTCCTGCGCCGCGGCCAACGCCTCATGATGACGGTCGACCATACCGAGAGAGAGCGGCTCAGTTCGTCCAATGCATACGCCACGCGGACCTGATTCTGCGGATCGGAGGAAGCGGTCGCAAGCGACCGGCGAATCGCGAGATTCTCCTTGGTCACCGTGCAGGCCGCTTCGCCGTGGCCGCGAGTGCGGGCACGCGCCGGTGTGGAGTCATCTGCAGCTGGGTCGGTTTCAAGGTGGCCAGTGAGTTGATCTGTACCTGCTGGCCCGGCACCGGGCAAAGGCGCCAATGCTGAGTCACCGTCGCCAACGCGATGGCTGCTTCCGTCCACGCAAAGGCCTCGCCGATGCACTGATGTCGCCCCGCGCCGAAAGGCAGGAACGATGGCTTGACCGCCTCGCCGAGGCGATCGGGCGCCCAGCGGTCCGGGTCGAAGGCGGCGGGATCGTCGTAGATCGCAGGGTCCCGATTCAGAGCGTAGTGGGGCAGCAGCAGCACAGCCCCGGCCGGCACATCCACGACGCCCAGCGTGACCGGTACGGTCGGGGTCCGAACCAAGACCCATGCCTGAGGGTAGAGCCGCAGCGACTCGCTGATTAGCCGGCGGATCAGTTCGAGCTTGGGCACGGCATCGATCGTGACCGGCTGGCCGCCCAGAACCGTGTCTACCTCTGCGTTGACCCGCTGCGTCAGGTCGGGTCGCTGGCCGAGCGCGTGCAGAACCCACGCGATCGTGTTGGCGGTGGTTTCCGTACCGGCCACGAGGATGGTGATCACCTCGTCTCGTACCTCGAGGTCGCTGAGCCGTTGCCCAGTTTCGGCGTCGTGTGAGAGCAACAGCATCGAGGCCATGTCGCCGTGGTCGACGCCCCAGGCTCGATATTGCTGGATCATCCGGTCGACCACGTCACGGATGCGCTCAATGGAGGCGTTGAACCTACGGTTACCGGCGGTGGGCAGCACGTGAAGCAAGCCAAACGGGTCGCGTCCGCGTCGGCCTACCCCCTGCAGGATCAGCGGCATGGAACGGACGATCTCGTCGACCAGTTCTGCGCCGAAGTCGGTGGAAAACAGCGTCCGACCGACGACTCGCAGCGTCACCTCAGTGATCTCGTCGTTGACGGCTACCGGCCGACCCTCACGCCACCGGTTGGTCATCACCTCGGTCTCCTGGCGCATGGCTTCGGCGTATCCCGCGATGCGCTGGCGGTGAAATGCCGGCTGGACGAGCCGTCGGTTGCGTAGATGCTGGGCGCCGTCGGCGTTGGCGATTCCGTTGCCGAGAATGACCCGCATCCGTTGTGCCTGAACGCCGCGGGTGAAAGTGGTCGCGTCAACGAGGATGCGGCGCACGAGCGCGGGATCGTTAATCAGGTAGGCAGTCTGCAAGCCAAGACGGATCGCCACGACGTCGCCGACGGCGTGCATCGTCTCCAGGAACGCCAGCGGATCCCGCGCGAAGCTCAGCGCGTGACCCAGCAACGGCAGGCGCCGAGGCAGACCTTGTTTGTGGATCACATTTGTCGTCATGACCTAACCCCCACCGGAACGCGAGTGTTGCTCAGGGAGTTTGATCGACTTCACGCTCATGGTCAACAACGAAACGGACACGATCGACGCAATCTTGGGCAGCCCGTTGACGGGCGAACAGGTGGCAGCGCGGAACCCGGCGGGGCAGGTCGAGATCGGCCGTCTGGCCCGAACCAGCTACAGGGCTACCCTCAACATCGACATCCTGCCCCACCCAGTCGTTGACAGAGACAGCGATGTTCTCAACTACAAGGCCTAGCGGCTAGTCCGATGTGGCCGCGTAGCCCAGCAATCGCATAGCCGCTCGGTTGTTCGGTTGGGACCAGAACAGCTTGTGTAGCTCGACGGATAGCTCATCGCGGTAGGTGTTGGTGTGCCCGCGGCGGAAGAACCGTTCGTCTGCCTGACCCCCGAACAGGAGAGGCAGTCGACATTTCCGATTTACGAGAGCCCAAACCGGTGTCGCGGCTGCCTGGCTCGACACCTGTACCCTTGACGCCGCCGTCCTCGGTCGGCACGCCGCGAGGGACTTCGTCGACACTGGAGCCCCTGTCGTCAACGGAAAACGTCCTCAGCAAGGCTGAGCATCCCACGGGCCGGCCGACAAATATAAACGGGATGGCCCGCAAAGCCGGGTCATCCCGCTTCTGTTGACCGCAGGGTCTCAAAGGACGGGCTGGACGAAGTGCGGTCCGTACAACATCACGTTCTTGGCCACGTCGTTGTCGGGTGTACACGGCTGGCCGTTGGCCGGGTCGCAGCCGAGCCCGTTGGTGCTGAATACCAGCAGACTTGGCGTGATGAGAAAGCCGCCGTAGTACCACCGTCCCTGGGGAAATCCGGTCCCCGCGGGCACGATGTCCGCCGGTTGGCCGTTGCTGAGCAGCTGTTCCCACGGTCCGGTGGGGCTCGTGGCGAACCAGGCGTGCACCGTCGGGCCGAACGCCCCGAACGGGGCGGGCCGGCTGGTGCTCATATAGCGGTCGCCATGGCGCATGGTTGCCTGGACCCACGGTGTCTCACCGCCTTGCCAGCTCATCGGCGCCGCTGAGTTGATGTCGTTGGACCAGGCGCTGCCCGTCCAGTACTGCCATGGGCCGCTGGCAAGCCGTGACGGGCTGGTCCTCGCCACATAACGCCCGGCCGGATACGGCCCGGGATCGGTGCGCTGGCACTGGAAACCGGCCGCGTCGCCGTAAAGGTAGACATGCGTGCCATCGACGAACAGCGAGGTGCCGAAGCTCGGAACGTTGGTGGCCGACTGGTTGTACGGCGCGGGCGCATCCGCGATGACCCGTAGCGCCGGCAGGGAAAGGGTGAACACGCGTACCCCGGTAAGCCGGAACCAGCCGCATTCGCCGCTGACCACCTGCGTGCCGGCGATGTGCAGCACGGCCGGGGTGACGCTGGTATCGACGTAGCCGTTGACCGGCCAAAACCGGTTGCCGGCCGCGTCGGTGAGGAACTCGCGCGGCGCCTGTGGCGTGCCGCCCATGACCGGGGTGAAGCATGTGCCCGACTGGACGATGACGGAGTTGCTTGGCATCCGCCAGCCCGGCAGCAGGGCGTTGGCCGCGTCGATCTGGCCGGCGAGCGTGTCGCCGAACAGCCAGATCACCCGGCCGTCGGGCAGCGGGATCGGTTGTGCCCCATCGGCGCCGGCCCAGCCACCGCGGCGGTGGTCGAAGGCGGCCTGGTAATCGGCCGGTGTCACGGCGACGTGATCGGCGCAGTAGCTGCCCCAGTCGTGTCGCGTCACGTTGTCGACGGTGAGCACGACGGCGGGTGAGCCATGCCGCGCACCGCCCGGACCGGTCGCGTTACATGTCAAGCGATAAACGCCCAGCGGGACGGAGGCGGAGTCCCAGAACAGCACCCAGCCATAAATTGTTGGCTGGGCCTGTCCGAGCGGGATCGTCGCGATATCCTTGCCGTGCAAGTAATATTCAACCTTTGTGGTACCAGTGACGTGCGCAGCCGCAGAGAAGGTCGCCGTGCCCGACACCGGTTGGTCACCCGTGGGAAGCACCACCTCACATCCGGTCGCGTTGGCCACGTTGATCCAGACGGGTGCGGACGTCGCGCTCTGCCCGCCCGCCGATACAGCGACGCACGTCAACGCGTACCGTCCATTGGCGACGGTGGTCGAGTCCCAGCCCCACGTCCGGCCGCCGTCGGGGGTGAACAGCCAGCCGTAGCCGGTCGACCGCGCCTCGCCCAGATACGCGCCGCCCAACCGGTAATGCACGCTCGCCGCGTCCTGCGCCGCGGACGACATTGTCACCATGCCCGAGACTGTCGCTTCGGTGGAGGGAAGCACCACCTGGCAGCCGACGGCTTGTGGCGCCGCCGTGGTCGGGCTCGCAGGCGCCACCATCGCCAGTACAAGCGAGAGCACCAGTCCTGTTCGGAAATTCATCTCTCCAGGCTTGGACCGGCGCAACGCAGCGTCAACTACACAGCGGTTCGCTTTACTGAGATTTGTCGTTGCAAGGGCGAATGCGCGGCTGGGGCATCACCGGGCGGTACCCGACCCTGCTGCTCCTGATCGCCGGCTGGACGGTGCGGCGGTGGGGTTGTGCCCCTATAATCTCCTAAACATCGAACAATTTCGCTATTTACGTGCTGAGATGGCATCTGACCCGGAGGAGAAGCTGATGCGCTGGACACGGTTGGCCCCGGTTGTCGTCGTGGTCTGCCTGCTTTCGCTGGTCGGGTTCGGGCCGGCGCCCGCGCACGCGGCACCGGCCATCACCTCGTTCACCGCAACGTTGTTGACGGCTCCGGACAAGATACGCCTGTCGTGGACGACCTCTGGTGCGGCGCAGGCGTACATCTTCGCGGCCAGCGACGAGAGAGGCTTGGCTACTATCGGGTTTGTACCTGTGAACGGCGCGAGAGACGTTGTCTCCGGTTGGGGGGTCCGCAGCTACCTCCTTGGGGTCATCGATGCGGCCGGCGTTTGGCGGTACAGGACTGTTAGTACTGCTGGTCTGAATATCGACCCGCCGGTGCCGGTGACGATAACAAGCGCCAACCCGAAGGTCATAAGCTACTTTCGCGCGCCGAATGTCGGCAGTCCGCTACCGAGCCACACGATCACGTGGAACAGCAACGGCGCCAGTGTGGTGAGGATGCGGGCCTGTGTCACGGGAGGCTCGTGTAGCGATCTTCCCAATACCACGAGCACGTCCTATGAGGTTAGGGGTGACGAGTTGGCGTCGATGAACGGCGATGGCTCGTTCAGTGGCTTGCTGGCGCCTTCCGGGCAGGGCGAAGTGGTGTATGAGCTGACCGCGTGCAGGACTCGTGCCGACCTGTCGTTGTTTTGCGGGGAGTCGGCGAAGGCGTCGGTTCGTGTGCTGCCGGCTCAGACGACCGCGACTTACCGCCAGTATCGCAACCATCCAGTTTGGCTGAGCCATACCGTGAGCTGGTCGGCCAACGATGGCAACTGGTTCTATGTGGACGCCCCGACGTTGGGCGTCTACAACCACCTCACGGCCGCCACCTCGTACACTTTCACGGCGGCGGAGCTGAACAATGCCGGACCCGGTCTGCACACGATCAGGATCAAGTCCTGTAAATGGTACGGGGGGACGACGTTCGACTGCGCGATGACCCATCACGTAAAGGCGGCATCGGCTGGCACGGTAACCGACCTCATCGCCGCACCTGCGGGGGCGGATGTTTGGCCGAGGGGGGCCGTTTTTCCGACCTCGATCGCGAAGGTGAGCGGCACTGACCAGCTCACATCACGGGGTGGCAAGCTGGTCAGCACGTGTGGCTGCCAGGGGCAGAGCGTCCCGGCCGGTACGATCTTGGCGACGATCGAAACGTATGACTATTCCGTGGTACAGCTGCAACTCGGCGGCGGACAGACGTGGGCCACGAGAGCGTGGAGCCAGGACTTCGACTCGACCCGGTCGACCTACGTGCAGGCCAACACGCTCAGGGACGTGCGCCCGGGAGGTGGGTTCACCGTCAACGGCACGTCGATCCTGTCCAATGGTGACATCTACGCGCTGGGAGAGTTCACCACCAGCGCGGTCCACATCTCCGGCGGCACGCCGGAAATCCGTCCGCTTCCCTTCCTGCACAAGCTGAACCGGGCCGGCACGCTCATGCAACCCGTTCGGCCATTCGGCAGCTTTGGAAACCCGACGAACATCTCGAACTCGCAGGACTCGTTCAAGGACGCCACGGGCAAAATCTGGTCGACCCAGGGCTGGGCGAGCGGAAAGGCCGAGGTGCAGCAGGTGACGGTCGATGCTACATCCGGCAACTGGAGACTGACGTTCAGCGGCCGGCAGACCGCGGACATCGCCTCGGAAGCGGCGGCGGCCACGGTGCAGGCACGGCTGGAGTCGCTGCCTAACATCGAGCCCGGCGACGTGTCGGTGACGGGTTCGGCGGGCAGCCCATACACGGTCACTTTCACCGGCAGGCTCGCGGCGGACGTACCACAAATGACGGCGCAGAACGTCTCACTCGCCGGCGGCGGCGCATCGGCGACGGTGACGACGACCCAGAACGGCGTGGCCAACCACAGCCGCATCTACCGCTACGACCCCACCGCAACCGACTCCGAACTCACCTTGGCGGACGACCGGTTCTGCTCGTACAACGTACCCGGCAACCAGAATGACGTCATGGGCGTCACCAACGGCGGCGGGATAACCTGGTTCATCGAGTCGGGTTGGAGCGGTCTCAGCCCGGCCAGGCTGACATGGTTCAACCCGACCGAAGCGGCGTTCACCAACTGCGCGGCGCAGAACACGCTCGACTATGGGACCGCTGATGACCCGATCCCGTATCCACCCGGTCCGGCGTTCAACCCGGCGTACTGCGTGCCACCGGCGACGACGAACTGCTATCACACGGTCGAGATCCCGGACGCCATGGGCGCACCCGGTCATCTGGTCTTCGACGCCACCAGGAACGCCATCTGGACGTCCACCTACACCTGGGGAACGCCATCCTCCCTCGGGCGCTACGACATCTCCACCGGGCAGTGGTCGGTATACCCGCTGCCCACTCAAGTCAACCAACTGCCGCCGTGGGTCCCCCACACCTGGGGCGGGAGCAGCACGTGGGAGATTTCACTGTCCGGCCAGTACGTGTACATCAACGACCACACCGACGGCGACATCATCCGGTTCGACGCGACACGTCCGGCCACCGACTGCACGACGCTGAGGAACGAAACCCAGCAGATCACCGTCGATGCCACCTCGGGTGACTTCACTCTCACATTCATGGGGCAGGCTACGGCGAACATCACCGCCGAAGCGACCGCGGCGACCGTGCAGTCGCGCCTGGAGGCGTTGGCGAACATCAATCCAGGCGACGTCGCGGTGACCGGCTCTGCCGGTGCTCCGTACACGGTCAGCTTCCAAGGCCAGCACGCAACCAAGGACGTCGCTCAGCTGCTAGCCACGAACGTTTCACTCAACGACGGCGCACGGGCGTCGGTGACCACAACACAGCCCGGCGGGCAAAACCTGTGCATGTCAGAGGTGCATCTGCCCTCGTTCTGGACGTGGCAGTCGATCGCACGAGGAACCAAGCTGTACTGGACCGCGACGGGTCCCCACGGCGGCAGTCTGTCCGGAGGCTTCGCCAAGGAGCCGTACATCAACGACGACTCCAAGTTCGGCTTCATAGACCTCAACAATTGGGGAGCGATCACTACCTATACCGGCCTGGACACACTCGTTGCGCCGCAACGCGCCATGGTGGGGGCGCCGACCTACAGTTGGTTCGATATCGATCAGCCCACTGGAACGGTGGCGATCGGGCAGCACGCGCGCGGACAGTTCTTGAGGCTGACTCCGTGAGCGCCACGGCAACGCTACATCCGGGAGCCTACGCCGCGGCGGCACTCGACCTGGCGAACCGGATCAGTGCGATGGAGACGACACTCGACATCGGAGGCCTTGCAGAGTCAGAACAAAGACGACGTCATTTCAACCCGATGGTTGTCATCGCCACGCTGGGCGGCCTCCCGGGAGATGCCGCCGCTCTCTGTGAGAGCGATCCACGACGGCAAGACCGCCGGACTGGCGGCAGTAGAGAAACCGCGGAACAGTACGGCTTTCACTGGCCGCCCGTGAACCTAGCAGATTAGGCTATCCGGTTCGTGATTGGGGACCAGACAGACACTCAACCTTGTGACACGGACGCGTGCACACGGGACGGCCCGAACGAATAGCCCGCCTACATCAGGGCAATCGTGGTGGATAACGTCGGACCCGGCCGTTGGGTATTGGTTTGTGTCGATCCGAACACACACCAAACTCCAACACCGAGGTCACGCGAGGTCATGGAGTCCCGTTGGGGTTCACATCGGCAGCGACATGAACCCCCACACTGATCCGCTCACGAACCGATCTCCGCTGCGAGCGTGATACGGCTACGGGCTCTCGCTCAAGCTTTAGTCAGCGGTTGGGTGGCCAGGTTCCATCCGCTGCGGGGCATCCGTCCGATCCGACCCAGCCGCCCAATCGTTGAGATCCGCGAATGTCCGATGTGTCGTGTCAGGCTTCGGCGGGAACCCCAGTAGTGAGTTTGGCAGCGCTTCGGTCTCGCTGTAGAAAATGTCCGTCTCTCACCCTGATGGTGTGTGCGGGTGCACCGGCACACCATCAGGTCCGTCCCCGAACAGGTTCTCAGGCAGGGAGCCTGGTGGGGCAGGTTCTGTCCGATCACGGAATCGATTGTCTACTTTTGGGTCGTCTGATCGTTGTCAATCTCCAGAGCTGTCACGGATACCCCCGCAATTAAAAAGAACCGCACGCCGATACCGGGTTCGTTGTCCTCGGCCGAGCATATCCGCACCAGCTGCGGGACGTTCCAGTTGGCCGGGGTGAACACCAGGGTTTCCCCGACACAGATGGTGATGCCGAAATCCCCCGACCCGGAGAAGTTGTTAAAGGTGATGTCTGCTGCGGGTTGCCCGGACAGACGGACGCTCACATCAGCGCTGCCACCCTCGGGCGGGAAAACCGATGTGGGTGACACTATCGGCGGCGGTTCGTTGTCAATCTCGTCCGCTCCCACGGGGACCCCCGCGACTATAAAGGCCCGTGCGCCGTTGCCGAAGTCATTGTCCTCGGCCGCGCATATCCGCACCAGCTGCGGGACGTTCCAGTTGGCCGGGGTGAACACCAGAGTGGCCCCGCCGCAGATGGTCAGGTCCAGATCCCCGTCTCTGGCCGAACTGACAAAGGTGACGTTGGCCGTGGGTGGCCCGGACAGGCGGACGCTCACATCAGAGCTGCCACCCTCGGGCACGTGAACCACCGTCGGAGACACTATGGGCGTCGGCGGCTGGGGGCGGCCGTTGCACGGGACCCCGTTGATGGCGAAGTCGTTGGGGTCGGTGTTGCCTTGGCTGCCATGGGTACCGTTGAATCCGATGCCCGTCGATCCGCCTGTGCCAAGGTTTCCGTTCCACGGCATGCTTGTCGCGGTCACGTTGGGGCCGTCCTGCCGCCAGTTGGCCGACCACCCGTTGGTGATGCGCTGGTCGCCGGGGAAGGTGAAGGTCAGCGTCCAGTTTGTGATGGGGTCACCGGTGTTGCGGATGGTGACGTTCGCGCCGAATCCGCTGCCGTTGTCCCAGCTTTTCTGATAGGTGACCTCGCATGAGGCCGCGGCCCGCGCCGGCTGCGGCGAGGCGATGACCACGGCGGCCACGGCGGCCGCCACGAGCACCGCCGCTGCGTGGGTGGTCAGGAACTGTCTCAAAGGGAGCGTCATGGGTTTGTCTCCTCACGCTGGCATCGATCATGATGACTGCGTGCCCCGGCTCCCTAGAAATCGATGATACGACATCAAGGCATCAATTGATGTCTCTTGACGCCGACCGGGGTGGGGCCCACATCGTGTGCCCACCCCGGGCTCTACAACCGCCACGCCGCCGCGGCCGACGAGCATGGCATGGCCCGGCGGTCTCACCTCGGCTGCCGGGCCACACGTCAGGCCGGGGACAGGCCATCGAACACTGACCTGGAGCTACACCCTCGTCATACGAACCTCCATGGTGATCTCACTTGTCTTGTGCAACCCACTCCGCACTCGCTTGGCGGTCCCGCCCATGCCCCGCCTGGTCCGCGGCACGCCTGCCCAATCCGTCAGACTTTGTCGACGCCGCCGTTCGACCACCCAGTGCTGGCGGCATAACGGAACTCTCCACCGCGAGCAGGGCATGTCGATAGAGCGATGGAGATGGGAATTCGATTACGCGGCTCATGCGGATGGCTCCCGTCCGGGAAAAGCGACGGTGGCTGGCCTCGCTCCATCCAATTTGGAGAACTTACAGTCCTGTTGGTCGGCCGGCTTCGGTGGTAGACGTACGGTCTATTACGTGACACGATACATCGTGACGCGATGTAGAGGAGGGTCATAGAGCTCGCGGGCTGGGCCGCTCCGCCGATCTAGCCGTGGTCATCGGCAGCAGACTGGCCGGGGTCAGTGTTGCTGCCATGTCCGGCCCGAGCCGCATCGCTGTGCGTCGCCGGCTCGCCGGGCGCCGTCGGCGGCGTTGGGCGCCGATCTCACCAGGTTGTCCGCAGGTCCGTGTACTTCTTTCTAATGGAGGATTGATGGCAATCAAGTTGTCTCGCCGGTCGATGCTCGGCGCGCTCGCGGGCGCCAGCGCCAGCGTGCTGCTACCCGGCGGCACCACAGTCGCGGCGTCGCAGGCGCCTGGACCGTTGCGGCTGACCCTGCCGCGGCCGACCGGGCCATTCCGCAACGGTACCACCACACTGCACCTGATCGACCCTGCGCGTCGCGACCCGTGGGTGCCGTCGCATCCCGTACGGGAACTGATGGTCAACCTGTGGTACCCGGCCCGGGAAACCGACGGACACCCAGTCATGCCGTGGCTGGAACCCCTCGCGTGGCAACAGTTCCAGGCCGACAACGGGATCGCGGAAGGGTTGCTCGCGGTACCACCGACGCACGGGCACCTCGACGCTCCGGTGGACCGGTCAGGTGGCCCGCGCCCAGTCCTCCTGTTCTCGCCCGGGTCGGGCGGCAACCGCAACGGCAACACGTACCAGGTCGAGGAGCTCACGAGCTACGGGTACGTCGTGGTCACAATCGACCACACGCACGACAGCTCGCAGGTGCAATTCCCCGACGGGCGGCTGGAGGTACGCACGATCCCGCCGGACACGCTGGAAATCAACACCGAGGCAACCCGGGTACGCGCAGCGGACACCCGCTTCGTGCTGGATGCCTTGTGCGCGCTCAACTCCGGACACAACCCCGACGTAGAGCGCCGGCGACTGCCCGAGGCGCTGGTCGGCTCGCTCGACCTCGCCCGAGTCGCCATGTTCGGCCACTCGATGGGCGGGGCCACGGCCGCCTGGGCAATGCTGGACGACCGCCGCGTCCGCGCCGGGATCAACCTTGACGGCGCCTTCTATGGCCCGGCCGTGTCCGCCGGACTCGACCGGCCGTTCATGCTGATGAGCTCGGAAGAGCATGACCGCGACAACGACTCGACCTGGGCAGAGTTCTGGTCGCACCTGCGCGACTGGCGCTTGAATCTCAAGCTGCGCCAATCCGGGCACAACTCATACAACGATGTGCAGGCCCTCCTGCCTCAGGCAGCGAGCACGATCGGCTACCCGCCCGACCTGGTTGTCCAGTTAATCGGCACGATCGACCCCGCGCGCACGATCGCGACCGTACGCGCCTATCTGCGGGCCTTCTTCGACCTGCACCTACGCCGCCGCGACGAGCACCTACTAGACGGCCCGTCGCCGCGCTTCCCCGACATCGAGTTCCTCCCGTAGACCCATGGTTTGTTGAGACGTAAGCAGATCGGACTCGCTTCGCCCACGCTGATCTATGTGCAAAGATTGGAACACAGGCTTTCTCGGTTCAGATGCGCTCATCCCAGGCATCTGTACACAGCCGATTCGTGCCCGGAGACCAGGACCATGCCGACGACGGCCAGCCTGCCTCTCACCTCATGGGCACACTGTGCGCAGTGTGAAGGTAATCCGGGCGAGGCTGGCCGCTTCCGCGATTGCCATAGCCCCCACGTTGACCGGCGCGCCCAGTGCCACAGCGACCAGCATGGCAGCGTCGAGTGTGGTCAGTCCGACAGCGCTGATACCTGTACATCCAGACCCGCTCGCACAACCGCGCGGACGGGGCCTCCCTGCTCCACGATGACGTTGCGGGGGCGCCCTTGCGCAGGCACACCAACCTTCCGCGGGTGGCTTTGGTGCGGTCGCCGCGGACGATCGAGTGCACCAGCACGTCGGCACGACGGGCGATCCATCACCGGACTGGATGTCCGCCGCTCCTCCATTTGGCAGCCGCGCGATGAGGCGACTCTCAAATACGCCGTACGCTCGTCGCGGGGCGCTGTTTCGGCGCGGGGCGTCGGCTCGCCGCGGTGCGGCGGGTCGACGCCGGCCGGCAGGTCCCGCGCCAGCGTCGCCATGTCGCCCGCGCCGACCCGCACCAGGTACGCCTCTCCACCGGCCATCGATTCCGCGGTCCAGTGTCGCACGTCAATCATTCATAGGAGTCTGAACGGAGCGCTCGGATGAAGTCAACTGCGGAATGGCCGACGTTGAACGGACATTGACAATACCGGCCTCTTTGGAAAGGTTGGCCGGGTTGGCCAGAGCCGCGGCACGACGATGGACCATCGACCCGGAAGGGGACACACCGATGAGCACGTCAAACCTTACGCTTGATAGCGTGGAGCGCGCCGTCCCGTTGCTGCACAAGGACGGCTACGCCCTTATCCGCGATGTACTGTCGGCCGAGGATGTCCAGCGCGCCCGGGCGGTCTGCGACGAGCACCTGCTGCCCGACGCCGACGCCGAGAACGAGATCGAGGCCACGACGCTGTTGCGGACGCCCGAGCTGGCCTTCATCTTCGATGAGCGACTTATAGAGGCGCTCATCGCGTTGCTGGGCGGAACCCTTGCGTACTATCCCAATTACGTGGTCAGGCTCAACCGTTTCACCGACTGGCACATCGACAACGGGTTCTCCCCGAAGTATCTGCCCGAGGCGAGTCATGTGTACGACCCGGACTTCCGGCATGTGCAATGCGTTGTCTACCTTCAGGACAACGAGCCCGGGGCCGGAGGAGGCTTGGACGTCAGGCCCGGGTCTCACGGATGGGCGGCCGCCGGCCAGTTTCCCGACGACGATGAGCTCGCTCACGCCTATCCCGACATTGTCTCGATCGACTCGAAGGCGGGCGATCTGATCGTCTTCGACGGTCGGCTCGTGCACCGCGGGTCACCGGCGGACGGCTCCCACAAGCTCAGAAAATATGGTCTGTTCTGGAGCGCATCACGAAATGACCAAACGCAGATAGACCGGTACCTCGAATACTTCATGAGTCGGGTGGATTTCCTGCGTACGCTCAATCGACCGCCCGAAGAGTTCGAGCGTGATGTGCGGCGCCACAAACTCATGTACAGTGTCCGCTTTCCGGAGAGCTATCCCCCGCGGGCGGTTGAGGTGGTCAACAAATACGGCATCGCCATCGCCGAGATGCCGCACCACGGTGTCCAGCGATAGCCGGCACTCCCCGTTCCGGTTCTGCGTGGCTACCGGCGGTGTCAACACCGCGGCGCTACGAGCTGTTGACGATCAACGATCCCCACCGAGGTACCACCGCGAAGATTCACAATCTTCGTAGTGAACTCACCACACAGCACCTGGTCGGCGTCGACCGCGGCCTTCAGGTACCCGATCGCCAACGGAATCGATTCCAGCGGCATTGCCCAAACACCCTGCCGAACGAACGTGATGAGTCTACGGCGCATCGACATATCTCCCATGACTCGGAAGTTATCGCGACATGATGCCCGCGCGGATCGCGTTGTGCAACAAAGCAATTTTGGCCGTGATGCGCCGTGACGCGCCGTGGTGCCTGGAACTACGCGACCGGCGACTCTGTTCTCAACCGGGTTCCGCTCGGGTCTGGCGGCTCTGGGCGCTGGGGCGGCCGTCGAGCCGCGAGTCCCAAAGCGATGACATAGCCGATGCTGCCGGCCACGAACGGCGCACGCAGGCCATGGGCGTCGGCGAGCAGGCCGCTGCCGATCGCGGCGAGCGGCGTGACGCTGAAGACCAGCAAGCGGAACGTGCTCACCACGCGACCCATCAGTGCGTCGGGCACCAGCTCCTGCCGCACCGCGATGGTGAGGAGGTTCCAGACGGACATGGCCGCGCCATAGGTGGCCGCCGCGGCGAAGGCCGCGATCGGACTGTGCGCCAAGCCCATCGTCAGGCTGCTCACAACGCAAGCGGCGATGCCCAGCAACAGAGCCCCGCGTTCACCGACTGCACGAGCCAGCCGTGGCGAGAGCAGGGCGCCGATCACGCCGCCGACACCGAAGACAAAGATGATAGCGCCGTAACCGACGGCGGGAAGGCGCAAGACCTTCCCCACATAGAGGACCAGGACGGCCCCGGCGCCGGCCTCGATCGCCTGCGCCAGCGCCAGCAGGCCGCACAGCTTCCGCAACGGCCGGCTGTGCCACAGGAACTGGAATCCCGCCGCCAGGTCCGCTCGGACGGTGGATCTGGGCCTGGCATCCGAAGTCTCCGGCCGGAACGTTCCAGGAATCAGCGCGACGCACACGGCGGCAGCGAAGAACGCCACGGTGTCGATGCCGAAGGGAAGCGCGATCGAAACTCCAAACAGGACAGCACCGACCAACGCGCCCACCAGGGGATCGGCGATCAGGTTCCCAGCCTGTATCTGGCTGTTGGCTTTCGGCCGTTGCTCCGCCGGTACAAGCATCGGCACCATCGCGGCGTGCGCGGCTGTCCCGATGGTGTCGCCGCAGGTGAGCACAAAGGCGACGGCGGCCAGCATCCAGATCTGCGGCTCGCCCAACAGCACAACGAGGGTGAACCCGCACATCACCAGACCGCGGCCCACACCCGCTTGCCAGAACAGGGTTTTGCGGTCGTACCGGTCGGCGAGAACGCCGGCGATGAGGCCGAAGACGAGAAAGGGAGCCTGCTGGGCGGCGACGACCACAGAGACCGACACCGGATCCGCGGACAGCTGGGCCGCCAGCAGCGGGATCGCGATCCAGCGCACGCCGTTGCCGAGGGAGGAGACCGTCAATGCGGCCAGCAACAGGCGGAAGCTGGACATGGACCGGATTCTGGTTTCGGTCAGCTGGTCACGTCAATTAGGCTGCGCACTCACAGGCGTCGGAAAGAACGGTGACAATGAGCGACCACGACCTACATCAGCGTGTCATCGATATCGTGCGGCGGGTTCTGCGGATCGAGTCGATTGACCCGGCCGCGGATTTCTTCGATCTGGGCGCCAGCTCCATGGAGCTGCTGCAGATCGTCGAGCTGGTCGAGGCCGAGTGCGCCCGCAGCGCGAGCGTCATTGACATCTTCGAGGCCGCCGATGTCGACTCGTTCGCCCGGATCGTCGCCGAGGCGGAGCCGGTCGGCCCGCTGGCGCGGGAGTGACTGAGCCGTAAGCCATTTGGGCCGCCGGATCACGCGGTCTGCAGGTAGGCGCATCCCCACACGGCCGTGCCGGTCATCAGAGCCAGCAGCCGGTCCCCGGAGCGCAGCGCGCCGGATTCGCCAAGGGCGGCAAGGTTAATCAGCGCGTCGGCCGCGAAGCAGTGACCGATGTCCGCGGCGGTCGGGCACCATATCCGGTCGGCCGGCACACCGATCGCACTCGCCATGATCCTGACGGCCGAGCCGCCATAGTTGTGAGTGATCAGATGTGCCACTTCTGAGCCGCTGAACCCGCCGGCGTCGAAGAGCGCCGTGCCCATCCGGCGGATGCCGAAGGCCGTGGCTTTGAGCACCGGCAGCGTCTGGGAATCAAGCGCCAGCGCGTGCAGGCTTGCCTCGACGGCGGTGCGCACGTCGAGCAGCCGGAAAGCGCCCTCGCCGGGTTCGGCCGACACCAGGCAGCTGGCGGCGCCGTCACTGAGCACCGACAGGTTCGCCCCCATGAGACGGCGCCCGGGCGGGCACGCATCGGCGGTGATCACGAGGACCGTCCGCGCCACTCCGGCCAGGACCAAGCAGCGCGCGGCCTGAAGGGCCGTGGACAGATTGCCGCAGCCGGCCATGCCAGCGCCGTAGAACGGGATCTGGGCAAGGCCGGTGGCCTCGAGCACGCGCAGGGGCGCCGGATCGTCGGGATAGGAGTCGTACACGTACACCACGGCGTCTACATTGGATGGTGGCTCGCCGAGCGTTCGGCGTGCGGCCTCGATCGCCAGCTCCCACGGCGCCCGGTCGGAGACCAGGCAACGCGACAGCCCCTCCTTTTCCAGGTTGGCGGCGGAGCCCGCCGCGACCACCTCCGGCAGCTCGGCGATGGGCACCGGCTCACCCAGTGCCACACCGATCCGGCTCAGGTACACCTCGGTCATGCTGGGGTTCCTTTTCGTTGGCTCACAACAGGGTCAGCTCGGCACCGGCCAGATAGCCGGCCAGCGCGTCGGCCATGGTGCCGAAGGACGGGGGATGGTAGGTCAACGCCCGGCACGCGGCGAGCAGGTAGGACACCTCCGACGAGCCGATGAAGGCCATGCCGCCGGCCAGAGCCGCCGCGGCCATCGCCGCCCGCTCCACGGTCTGCTGCACGGCGTACCGGACGAACAACGCGCCGGCCAGATCGACTTCACTGCCATCGGAGTCGCTGTCGAAGGCGAGCGCAAGTCCCTCAAGGGCATGCATCGCGCCTTCGAGTTCGACGCCGAGCCGGGCAATGTCAGCCGAGGGGGCTCGTCCGGAGAGCAGCACCCGCTCGGCCAGCCCGCTGGCCATGCCGAGGTAGGTGGCGCTGATGAGCATCTCGAACCATACGAATCCCTTGGCGTGCACAGGGTCACGGCTGATGTCCGGATCCTCGGGATAGATCACCAGGCGGTCCGGTACGAAAACGTCATCGAGTCGAATCTCGTCGCTCTCCGCACCGGCCAGCACCCAATTGCCCCAGAACTCCCGGCGCGCTATGCCCTCGCTCTTGGCCGGCACCACCAGCACGGCGAGGTCCGATCCCTCGCCGCCGCCGTCGACCACCCGGGCGCTGGCGCTGAGGAGATCCATCGACCAGGTGAGGCTGCACGGCTTCTTGGCCCCGGACACCCGCAGCCCGCCCGGCACCCGCCGGGCCGTCATCGTCGGGCGCAGGACGTGCTGGCCCGGTTGCCCCTCGGCAAACCCGGACGCCAGGAGCAGATCGCTCTGGGCGATCGCTTGCAGCAACAACCATTCCATGCCGGAGCCCGCGGCCAGTTCGACCAGCGCAGCGGTCGAGAAGTGATGCATGGTGCTGGCGACGGCCAGTGATGGGCTCAGCGCACCGACCGCGCGTTGGACGCGCACCGCGTCCAGCGCGCTGGCGCCTTTGCCGTGATAGCGCCGCGGCACCAGCAGCGCGGCACCACCGGCATCGCGGAACAGCCCGATGCCCGGCCCGCGAGGCTTCTCCCGCTCGAGGAAGGGCGTGCGTTCCAGCTTCTCGCGCAGGCCCGGCAGGTACCGCTCGAGGCAGTTACGTTCGCGCACAAGCAAGCCTCGCTCGGTTTTCATGCGTCGGCCCGCGCGGCGCCGATGTCCTCCACCGCCTCGCCCCAGGCCGCCTCCGGCCGGGTGCCCGCGCCGAACAGGCCGGTGCAGATCCCTTCGACGTTCTCGTACAGCGCCTCCTCGGCGATCGGCTCCAGCACGTCCTCCAGCGTCGGGATGCCGAGGTCGAACTCGGTCACGAAGGTCACCATGCTCCCCTCATCGGCCGGCTCCACCAGCCACGAGCCGGTGAAGGCCTCAAGATCGCCCTGGACCTGACGGAAGTCGATCCGGCGCTCGTCCGGATGGAACTCGTCCTCCTCCACCCAGCGAAGGATGCCGCCCCGGAAGTCGACCTCCCATGCGGATGTCGGTGGCTCGCCCGGCCGGTGGCGCATCTCCACCGAGCGCACCGACTTGGCGTAACCCAGATAGCTTGGGAAGTCGCTGAGTCTGGCGTAGACCCGCTGGACATCGGTCTCGGGGACGAACGTGCGCATGGTGAACCGGCGCATACCTAACTCCTTCTGATCAGGCCGACCCGGCGCCGTCCCACCGTGTCGGCCGCCTCGTCGAACGCGCCTAGCAGCCAGTCGACGTCGCGCTCGGTGAGCACCGCAGGCGGCGTGAACCGCAGGACCGTGTGGGTGTTGAGGGGAAACGAGGTCAATACCTTGCGGCGCAACAACTCGGTCATCAGATCCGCCGCTGTCGATGCCTTGGCGAACTCGACGCCGATGAGTAAACCGCGCCCGCGCACCTCGACAACGGCGTCCGGGCATCGATACTCGACGATCTCGCGAATCCTGGCGAGCAGCCGCTCGCCCAGGTCACGGGCGCGTTCGACCAGCCCTTCGCCTTCGATGACCGCGAGGGTGGCCGTCACCGCCATGGCGGCCAACGGGTTGCCGGCGAAAGTCGAGGAGTGAAGCAGCGGATCGCGGTTGAACGGCTCGTACCAACGGCTGGACGTGAGCATCGCGCCGACCGGGAGCACGCCGCCGCCAAGGGCCTTGCCCGCCAACAGGATGTCCGGCGTAATCCCTTCGGCGGCGCAGCCCCACCAGGCGCCGAGCCGGCCGAGTCCGGTCTGCACCTCGTCGGCGACGAGCATGGCGCCGTGCCGGTCGCACAACTCGCGTGCGCAGCGCAGAAAACCGGCTGCGGGCACACGAACCCCGCCTTCGCCCTGCACCGGTTCGACCAGCAGCGCCGCCTGCTCGCCCCGACTCAACGCCGATTTCAGCGCCGTCTCCAATGCAGCGGCATCGTTGTACGGTACGAAATCGACACCTTGCAGCAGTGGCTCGAAGGGTGACCGATAGGCGGGCCGGCCCGTCACGCTGAGCGCGCCCGCCGTCTTGCCGTGGAACCCGTTTTCCATCGCGATCACCCGGCGTCGCCCGTTGGCCCGAGCCACCTTCAGGCCCAACTCGACCGCCTCGGCGCCGGAATTGGTGAAGTAGACGTAATCCAGGCCCGGCGGTGCGACCGTGGTGAGCGCGCGGGCGGCCGCGATGACTCGCGGTTCGAGCAGCGATCGGGTCGCCAACGGATGGTCGCGCAACTGTGCGCTGACCGCGGCGACGACCGCCGGATGGCAGTGGCCCAGCAGAAAGACGCCGTACCCACCACAGTTGAGATAGACGTCGCCCTCGGCGGACTCGACATGACATCCCGACGAGCGCACCTCCGTGCCGGCGCCCAGCAGCGACAAAACCCTTGCCAGGGAACGGTTGAGATGGTTGCGGTGCCCATCGAGCAGGTCCTGCCGGGAGTCGAGGTCGATCATGCCATGGCCTCGACACTGGCATAGCCGCTGCGCACGGCCCAGTAGTCCAGGCTGCGCGCATACGCCACTCGGGTGTCGGGCGGGTCCGGCATGTCGAGCCAGCGGCACAGCCAGGGCAGGTCGCAAGGGTACGGATCGCTGCCCACCAGGTACGCCGACAGGTAGTCGAACATCAGGCTGACCGTCTTGCGCATTGCGAAGGGCAGGCTGGGCAGGAAGACCGGAGCGATGAGCCGCAAGTACAGATCCGGGTTGGCGTACTTGGGCCGCGGCGGCTCCTCGCGGGCGTTGCGCACCGCGAGGGCCAGGATCTCATCGGAGACATCCTTGACCGTGAGGGCCGTCGTCCCGGCGGTGAGCCACAGCACGCTTTCGCCCGCTCGCTGGGCGGGCCCGACGTCATCGACCCGGCGCACATCCCGCTCGATCAGCCGCGCCACGATGTCCGCGACGGTGCTTTGCGGGATGAAGTCCACGACCCAGTCCTCGCCGAAGGGAACCAGCGGCAGCCAGCCGGCGAGCCCGGCCGAGGCGATGTAGTAGAAGGATTGGAAACGCAGGATTTCGCCGGTGAGCGCGTCGCCGATCACAATGGACGGTCGCAGGATGACATGCGGGAGGCCGGAGGCGCGCACCACCTCTTCGCCGGCCGACTTCGACTTGGCGTAGGCCAGCCCCGCCATGCCGGTCGCGCCGCGCTCCGCGCTGTCACGAAACGCCGTGCTCATGTGGTACAGCGGCGCCCCCGCCGTGGCGGCAAACTCGAGCACATGCCCCACCCCCGTCACGTTCGTGGCCGTGATGACGTCCGGGTCGGCCCGAAAGTCGGTGACCGCCGCGCAGTGCACGACGGCGTCCACCCGCGCAGTCAGGCGTTGATACGCCTGCCGATCCAGCCCGAGCCGGGGCTGCGTCACGTCGCCGGTCACCGACTCGGTGGCCTCCGCGATCGGGCGTCCGCGGGTCAGGCACACCAGATTGGCCGTGCGCAGCCGGGCGGCCAGGGCGTGCCCGAGCACCCCGGAGGCCCCGGTCAGCAGGATCGTTCGCCCGGCCAGCCCACTCACGAGGCCGGCTCCTGGGACGGCGGGGCAGCCGGGCGCTCGGCGCGGACCAGCACGTAGTCGATCACTCCACGCCGGCACATCCACGCCAACGTCTTGAGCATGAACCCATAAACCAAAGAACCCACCAACCCGTGCTCGGCACGCTGGGCGCGGGCATTGGCCGGGACGCGGATGAAGTCGGCCGCACCACCGAACACATCAGCACCAATCGACTCCACCCTCACCCCGGTGAAACCACATTCCCTAAGCCTTTCGACATACCCGTCCAACCCGTACCGGTTCGACGCCGGCACATACCAGTAGGACTGGCACCACCGCGCCACCCTCTGCTCAACCCGCGACAGCCTAGCCCTACCCGCCACCACATCAGCCAAAGCCAACACCCCACCCGCACGCAGCACCCGGTGTGCCTGGCGGAAGAAGGCCTCGCGGGAGTCGAACTGGAAGGCCGCATCGACACAGATCACCTTCGTAAACTCACCTTCGCCGAAAGTGAGGTGGGTGGCGCTCATGTTCCTGACGTCGACCACGTCGTCGAGCCCGTCGCGGCGCAGCGACTCACGGGCGAATTCACAGACCTTCGCCGCTACCTCGATGCCAACAGCCCGGTCACACCGCCACCGAGTCACCAACTCCGCCGTGCTGCGGGCATATGAGCAGCCAACATCCAGCACGATGTCTCCCGGACCGGCGCCCGCCAACTCGACAACCGAGGTGAACAATGCGGTGTTGGCCTGCTCGATCGACTCCGTGACCCCGCTCCACCGGCCAATATTGTTGTAGCTCCGGTCAGTGCGCCCCCCAAGCAACTTCGGCATCATCCCGTCGTGGAACCGCGCGACCTTTTGCGTATGGGTCTGCGCATCACTCATCATGGCCTCCCTCTTAACTCAGCAACGGCAGAACGATCCACTATGGACAATCACCCACACCCTCCCGCATGACCGAGGTCCGCGGCGGCCTCAAGTTGCGCGTGATCGTCCATAGTGGAGTCGAGCCCGGCGCTGGCGGCAGAGGGTTGATGGCCAAGTGCGGCCACGAAGTCCGCCATCCGGTCCACGCCCCAGAATTTGTCCCGACCCGCGATGAAGAACGGCACACCGAAGACTCCGTCGCGTGCGATCGCCCGCAGCGCGTCCAGGCCCTCTGTCCGAAGTCGAGGGTCGTCGGCGGCGGTGGCCAGAACGTGCGGGTCAAGGCCCACCTGGCCCCCGACCGCACCCACTACCTCGGGATCGCTGATGTCACGGCCCTGCTCCCAGCGGGCTCGATAGACGGCATCGATGAATTGCGGTCCAGCGTCCAGGCGCCGGGCGGCGAGGTAGGCCAAATGTGCCACCTCCCAACGCGGACGACGATCCACCGGCCACCGCGGGGACAGGCCACGCCGCAGAGCCAGACGGCGCACGTCCTGCAGGATGTACAACGCTTTCGGGCGCGACATGTCGACGTACGGGAAACTCTCGCCGGACTTCTCGAGCCGCCGCAACAACTCCGCCTCCGGTTCCCAGAACGGCCGCCACTGCACCGCGGCGGCCACATCGGGATGGTGCGCCAGCAGATCCCGGTAACCGAGCCAGGAGTACGGGCTGCGAAAGGAGAAGTAGAAGACGGCGGCGCTCACAGGACGATTCCCCCGTCCACCCCGAAGACCTGTCCTGTGATGTAACCCGCCTGGTTGGACAGGAGGAAGGCGACCAGATCCGCGACCTCCCGTGGGGTACCCATGCGCCCCATGGGAATCTGGTCGAGCGCCTGCTTGCGAACCTCGTCCCGGAGTGCGGTAGTCATATCGGTATCGATCATTCCGGGCGCGACGACGTTGGCCCTGATGTTGAAGCGCGCCAACTCCTTTGCCAGGGAACAGGTCATGCCGATGATCCCGGCCTTGGTGGCGGCGTAGTTGGTCTGGGTGGCGTTGCCGCGCACACCGACCACCGAGGACAGCGTGACGATGCTGCCGGTGCGGCGCTTCATCATCGAGAAGACCACGCTGCGGCATGCGTGATAGGTCCCATCGAGGTTCACCTCGCGCACCTCGCGCCAATCCCGCTCGCTCAACAGCACCATGGGGTTGTCCCGCACGATGCCCGCGCTGGTCACGAGGGCGTCGACGGGGCCGAGGTGCTCTTCGGCGTCGGCCACGAACGCGCGGACCGCGTCCAGGTCGCGCACGTCCACCTGCCGGCACCGGATGCTGGTCCCATACTCCGACGCGTCCTGTTGCGCTTGTTTTGCCGCAACGCTGTTGGACAGGTAGCCAAAGCTGACATCGAATCCGGCCTCGGCCAGCCGGCACACCACCGCCCGCCCGATTCCGCGCGAGCCGCCGGTGACCACGGCCACCAGCCGCTTATCGTCCACATTGGTCACGGCAACACCGCCACCTTGGTGAGTTCGTCGGCGGGGCGCAACACGATGACGATCTGCTCCACGTTGAGCACCGGCACATCGCCGACCAGGCACTCCCCCTCGAATACGGCCGCCTGCGAAAGGATCTTGATCGCGCGAACCCGATGCTCCAGAACATCTCCGGGTTGCACCCGCCCCGTGAGGGAGATGTTGGTGATGGCACCGAAGAGGGTGACCTGGCCCGCCAGCACGTCGGGAATCAGGTGATCGCGTACCGCCAGCACACCGGCCGCCTGGCACCACGACTCGACCAGCAACACGTCGGGATAGCCGTGGTCGTCATCGTGCGACAGACCGGCATACCAGGGCTCGTTCGCGGAAATGGCTTTGGTGGCCACCAATTCTTCGCCGACGCCAACGCCGTCGACGCGATCGAGAAGCAACATCGGGTACCGGTGCGGGATCATTCGCTTGAGGTCGCCGATGCCCAACCGGGTCAGCGCGGGCAATGTCGCGGGTTGAGGTGGGGCTGCGACCGCGGTGCGGCGAGCCGTGCCGTAACGCAGCTTGACCACCGCCGCGTCGACACAGCGATCCGGAGTGGATGCGCGCTGCGCCTCAACCCGCCCCGCACAGATCCAACCATCGTCGTGAGTAGACAGTGCGATGTGGACGACCAGTCGGTCACCCGGGAACACCGGCTCGAGGAAACGGACTTTCTCGATGACCTTGAGGATCGGCGGCGGGGCGAACGGGGCAAGCGCCACGAGCGCGGTCTGGTGGACGCACTCGACCAGACAAACGCCAGGCAGGATGGGAAATCCAGGGAAGTGTCCGGCGAGCACGGGTTCAATCTCGTCGATGGCGATGACACCGACGAATTCGTCACCGCGCCAGCCGACCTCACGCACTGTGCTGACGAGTGGAGATGCACGAGTGGGCATCCTGACTTTCTCCCTGTCGTGGCCGCCTTGAGCACCGACGACGATTACACACGGTTCACCGTTTGTCATGGGCAGCTTCATCACCGCATTCTGTTGCGCAGCCGAATCAGTACCCCGCGGAGTTGACATGCGTTCATTTCTGCTCATCGAGAGCCGATCCGGGCTGGAAAGCCCGGATGTGGGCGCGTTTTTCAATCTGGCTACCAGCCTGCTCGACGCCGGGCATCAGGTCACCCTCTTCCTGCTGCAGAACGCGGTTCTCGGGCTCACCGAGGATGTCCAGCTGGCCGGCACGATGGCCAAGGGCGCGCAGACGTGGGTGGACCGATACTCGCTTGAGGCCCGTGGAATTGACGCCACACGCCTGGCTCAGGGGATCAAGGTGGGCGGTCCGCGGCAGCTGGTGCGGATGTTGATGACGCCCGGTGTCGTCCCGGTATGGCACTGAACCGATGAGCGGCACGCGTTCCCTGTTTCTCGGGCTGATCGGCGCGCCCTACGAGTCCGACCTGTTCACCACCGCCGTGCGGTTGGCCGAGGAGGCCGTGCGGCAGGGATACGAGGTCACGGTGTGGACCTGTGGCTACGCCACAGCGCTGACCGCCGCCGCGGTGGCGCCGGAAAAGCCACGCAACGCCGCGGACTGGGGTAGCCGTAGCCCGTCACCCGCGGCGCTGGCGAAACATCTGTTGGCCTGGGCCGATGGCCGGTTGTCCTGGCTGGTCTGCCGCTTCTGCGCCGAGGAACGCGGGACGTTGACCCAGGTCGACGGGGTTCGGATCCGGCCGCCGTACGAGTTCGTGCAGCGGTCGCTGCAAGCCGATGTGCACCTGGTGCTGGGGACCAAGTGACATGGCAGCCACCCTGGCCATCATCGAACGAGCCCACCGAGGGGCCGTGGAGCAGCAGTTCGCGCACGTTCTGTGGTTGGCACACGGCCTGCACCGGCAGACGCCGATGACGGTCCTGTTACGTGGAGTGGCCGCGGTCTATGCGTTGGCACAGCCCCCGCCACCACCGCTGTCCTTCGGCAAAGTGACGTGGGGCGCCGCACCCGACTACCAGACCGCGATCGGCCGGCTGACCCGCGACGGATCGCGGGTCCTGGTATCGGCCAGTTCGCTGGCGGCCCTTGCAGCGGCCACCGATCCACTCCTGCCACAGGTGAATGCGGTCTCCGACCTGGATATCGCCGAATTGGTCGCGGCACATGACCGGGTGTGGTTCCTCTGACCACCTGTACAAGTGTGAGTTCCCCCAGTTGTACACCTGAGCTATCAAAGGGTTGTCCGCTCCAACTGCTCAGCGAACTCGCTCCACGAACTCGCTCCACGCACGCTCGCACCTGCGCGCGATTCTGTGCCCAATGGCCAGATAGGACACCGGTGTTGTTCCCGACTCTGTCTCGGCTGCTCCCACCCTCCCCCACCGTCCCGTGGATCAGCCGGCGTCGGCCGGTTGGTAGGTGATCGGGAAGTCTGCGTGTTCGAGGACATCCATGGGCTTGATGCCACGACCCGCGATCGTGTCGGAAGGCACTCCCATGTAGACGGCGTCAGCCGGGAAGAACGTCGGCCGATAGACCCACCGCGGCTGCGTGCCGACGTTGGCATCGGTGCCGTGCACGACCCAGCTTGCGTGGGCGATGACATCGCCCGGTGCGAACGCCATCTGTTCGGACATGGGGCACGAACGCAGCCTTGGCGCGCGCCGGTACGCCTCGTCGAGTTCGACGCACTCGCCGCCGCGCCACAGCGGTCCAAGTTTCTGCGATCCGGACAGGTAGCGAACGCCGCCCTGGTCAGTTCCTACGTGATCCAGCGGGATCCAGAAGTAGATCCAGGAGCGGTCGGTCGGGTTCTTGTCCTGGTGCCAACCGAGCGCCTGGCCGCGATCCTCCCGCTGGCTCAGCGGCAGCTTCACCAGGAGCACATCGTCGAAGAAGCGGTGAGCGAAGTCGCGACCCAGCAACAACGCCGCATTGCGGCCAAGCTGACGGGACAACACGACCTGCTGAAAGAGCGGATCAACCTCGGACGGGCGCCGGAAAGACTGCGAGGCCGGCGAGGTCTCGAAGTCATACCCGATGCGCGCCTCATTCTCGTCGCCGCCCGGACCCATCAGCTGTTGCGCCTGCTGCAGCAGCCAGCCGACCAGATCGGGGTCGAGAAGGCGGTCCAGCCGGACCCAACCGTTCTCCCAGAAGCGCTCTATCTCCGCGGTCGTGACTTCCCTGATGCCGGCAACATCGGTCGACGTCGGCTGCCCGGTGGTGAGGTGCGTGCTCATGGTGGTCCCTATTCGTTGAGATCGAAGGGCTAGAAATCGCGGTGCGGTCCCTGCTGGGCCTTGTACTCCGGATAGGCGCCATACAGCCGCCGCAGCCCGAGGCGAACCTCGTCGACGGTCCAGAAACCAGGCTGCTCGATCGAAGCGGCTAGCTCCCACGGCTGATACCGGCCGACCAGGCCGCCCATGACGCGAAACACCTGGCCGGTGATCCACGCGGCGTCGGTCGAGGCGAGATAGGTTGACAGGGTGGCGGAATGCCGGGGCGAGCTGGAGTCGCCGGCGTCGTGCTCGGCCGATGTCCGGGCACCAACGTGACGCGCCATCCGCCCGCGCACGTTCGCCGCCGTGACCGCGTTGACAATGACCCCGTACGGGTACATCTCATGCGCGAGTTCGAGCGTCAGTCCGGCGATGGCGCCCTTCGCCGCAGCGTGGGTCACGCCGAGGTCGGGCCGGCCGACCAGACCGGTGGCGGCGGTGAACGTAACGAGCGAACACGGTGAGCCAGCCCGTTCGGCACAGTTCTCGCGCCACCGACGGCAGGCGGCGGCCGCCACCAGGTAGGTGTGGGTGGCGTGCGAATCGATGACGTTGCGCCAATCGTCGAGCGTCGTCTCCCAGATCGGGCTGGTCCGCAGCGTGCCGGCGGCCGCCATGACCACGTCGACGTTGCCGTACCGCTGGAACAATTCGGCGAACATCGATTCGACCTGGTCGCCGTCGGTCACGTCGCAGAAGTGGCCCGACACACTGACGCCATCACCGGCATCTTTGGCCAGCCGCGCCGCCACATCCGCCACCACGGAACGGTCGGCGCCGACGCCGTCGACACTGGTGCCGTTGTCGGCGATGATCACCGTCGCGCCGAGTCGCGCCGCCAGGACGGCGATGGCTGAACCGATGTCACCGCCGCCTCCCGTCACCAGGATCACGCGGCCTTGAAGGTCAATCGGATTGGGCATTGCCGGCAACTTCATACGTCTTCCACCTAGCGGTATTCCGGTTTGACGAACAGATTCGACCGCATACTAAACACGGTGTGGCGCGGCGACCTCTCTCAAAACGTTGAACGCACCAGACGTAGGCGCACCGGCCACGTCCCTTACGATCAGCCTCCACAGACCTGTTAGGGGAATTCATGACTGTCGGTACGCCACTGCGCCTCGTCCAGCTCGCAGACACCCACCTGTCCCGTTGGGATGGTCCGCTGCGGCGGAACTTCCAGACGCTGGCCACGTTCGTGAACGAGACGTTGCGACCGGACCTGATCATCCACGCCGGTGACGTCGTGTTGTCGAACCCCGACGCCGAAGCGGACTACAAGGCCGCCAAGGAGTTGCTCGCAATGATCCACGCGCCGATCAGGTACATCCCAGGCAACCATGACATCGGCGAGCCCTACGAGCGCACGTGGTGGACAACCACCAGCGAGCGGATCGCGCGATTCCGGCGGCATTTCGGTGATTCACCATGGTTCGAGTGGTTCGGCGACGTAGCGCTGTTGGGTATCAACAGCCAGATCTTCGGCACCGGACTGCCCGAAGAGGCCGAGCAATGGCGTTGGCTGGAGGGCATCGCACCCTCGATCGAGGGCCGCACCGTCCTGCTGTTCCAGCACAAGTCGTTCTGGACACCCTACTGCGGCAGCGACGGCCGGCAGGGCGGCATCGATCCCGCCGACAGCGGTCGCATCCTCGAAATCCTCAAGGCGACTCGGCTGCTGGGCGTCTCCAATGGAGACGTTCACCGGTTCCGCAAGGTCTGGCACGGGGACCGGTTCGAGCTGTGGGGCCCGTCGACCGCCTTCTTGGTGCACCGGGAAGAGACCGAGAAACTGCCCGCCGGTCTGGAGCAGCTTGGCGTCGTGCTGTTCGAGTTCAGCGGCGAGAACGTCAAGGCCACCTTCCAGACCACCCCTTGCCTCGAGGAGGTCGAGGTCGGCGGCTTCCCCGAGTCCCGCCTGATCCGCAGCGAGATCGCCGCGGCCATGGATAGCTACTCGGCAAGAACGACGGAGTGCCTACGCCGGGCCGCCGCGGCCACCGGCAGATAGCTGTCGGGAAGCCGCACGCTCCGCATCAGGCGGTGGCGCTGGACATCGCAAACGAACGCCTCGGCCGGTCGGTTCAGCGTACGCAGATTGTCGATCCGGGCCACGAAGTTCTCGACAAAGTCACCGGGATCCAGCCACACACTGGGCGAGGCTGCTTCGCAGCCTCGCCCAGTGTGTGGCCGCGTTGTAGGCCGGGATGACGACGCTGACCTTCGTTGTTAGGCCTTCGGTACAGCGTCGTCCCGGTTCCACCGCGGCCGGATGTCGTTGACGTCGGGTCGCCACAGCGCGGCCAGATCCGGCCAGTGGTCGACCGCCGCGAAGCCCGAGCGCAGGGCCGAGATGCACAGCGGGGTCAACTGTCGCGCGGTCGACCGCAGGTTCCCCAGCGGGAACATCTTGCGGAGGCCGCTGGCGGTGAACGTATCGAGCGCGGGACGCGCCCAGCGGTGGTTGTTCAGGGCGTCTTCGAGATCGTCGGGCTTGGTCAGGTCGGGTAGGCCGCGGGCGATTACGCCCTGGATGAACGTGGCGAGCCAGAACTGGAACAGCAGGGTGTCCGACCAACCGAGCGCCTTCGCCTCCGGATGGTAGTCAAGGTCACCGCGGAAGCTCTCGGCCAACTCCGCCGCGCTCATGCCGTGCGTGATGAGCGCCTCGTGCCCGTGGGTCGGCGATCGCTGCGCGCTGATCAGCGAGTCATAGTGGCACATTAGCTCGAAGTCGCCCAGACCGAGGTGGGCGATGGCCGGGGGAGCGACCACCGCGTCGGTGAACGGAGCCGGCCCGACATCGGCGGACTCCGGGAAGACCACCGAGCTGCGTATGCCGTAGAGCAGGTCGTTGCCCAGAAGGCTCGGCGTCGGCCGGTGCTCCACGAGGTTAGGGATTGCGATGTAGACTGTCAGGCCGCGGTGGGCCAGGTAGTCGGCCATCGCAAAGTTGTCCGGCTTGTTCGGGCCGAAGCGTTCGCAGAAGCCCGCGAACCCCCGCGCGACCTCTGCCTGCAGGATCAACGCCTGCGTCGGCGTCCATGAGTCGACGGCGGGCGTCCACGATGCCCCGTGCAGGGCGGCCAAGCGGACCGCCTGCGCCGTCGCCATCGTCCAGTTGGCGTGCAGCGCGATCGCACCATCCGGGGCGACCGACAGGGCTTGATGCATCACCGACTTGAAATCGTGGCACAGTTGGACGTCCTCCTGGAGAACGAGATGATGTGTCGCACCCGGCCGGACCTGGCTCCACGCTGCCTTGGCGGTGCGCAGCGTGGCCGGCGCGGCGCCCGGATCGGGGTCGTACACAATCTCGGCTTCCAGCTCAGGGTGGCGCCGCTGGAGCTGCTCGGCCTGCTCCCGGCGGGCGGGATGAGCCATCACCACCGTCGAAACCTGACTGTCCTTCATCGTGAACACCAGAGCGCACCTTCCTGTCGGATGCCGATCAGCTGCAGTGGTACCGAAGCGCGAAAACAGACCATGACTTGCGACCGGACGCTAGCGAGAGGATCGGCGTGGCGTCCGGCAGTGCCTGAGCGGCCGCCAGGTCGGCGAGACCGCGGAACATGTCGGTCGAGTAGCAGTGCCCGGCCGGAGCGTCCGCTTGGAACTGGCGCGAAATACCCGACGCGTTGGCCAGGAACCGTCGGGACGGTCGATTACACTCCCCCACCACCATTCCCGCTATGTCGTCGTCGTCGCGCGCGACCCGGAAGTCTGACAGATTGGCTGTGGCAGTGCTGGTCATCCGGGCAGCGTCTCCGATCGGTCGCCGGTGAGGCTTTCGACCACGGCGGCCAGCGATCCGAACGTCTCGAACGTTGCCAGGTCAAGGGCAGAATCGGGGAACTCGATGTCGAGCTCCTGTTCAAGTGCGGCAACGATTTGCATCAGCTGGAGCGAGGTAACGCCAAGGTTCATCAGCCGTTGCTCGGGTGCGATCTCGTGGTCGGCCGGCACTTGGTCCATCACGTTGTGAAGAATCGCCTGCAGCGCCACCGTCGACCCGGTGTCGGTCTGTGACTCGGCCATGGCCCGCTACCTCCCCATATCCACCTGGACGTGCCGGTGCAGTTCCGCCATCATCGTCAGCCGGAGACACTTGGGCAAGGCGCCATCGCCAAACCGGCGGCGCAGGAACAATGTTCAACCTCGGATCCTCCGCAGTTGAACGACCGCCCTTGAAGGACAAGGACACTGTCTCGGAGGAGGACGTTACTGTGGTATCCGGAACCGATAGCGACACGTTGCGGCAACGCTACGCCGGGGACGGTTTCTGCGTGACCGCGCCGCTGTTCCACCCAGAGGCGGTGGCGGCGGCGCTCGATGCGGCGGAACTCGTCGCCGCCGGCGGGACCGATACCGGGATGATGCCCCGGCTGCACGAGCGTGAGGCGGGCGAGGCACCTCAGCGGCTGGTGAAGATCGCCGAGCCGCACAACGCCAGCAACGCTATACGCCGACTGCTGCGCAGTCCGGAGCCGTGGCGGGTGATCGCCGAAATCGTCGATGCTCGGATGCTGCAGATCTGGGCCGTGGACCTGTTCATCAAGCGGCCGGAACCCTCGGCGCGGGCAAACATCGGCTGGCACCAGGACGGACCTTTTGCGCCGTACTGGCACGGCAACATTTTCACGGTGTGGCTGGCGTTGGCCGATGTGTCGGTTGATTCGTCGCCGCTGCGGTACGTGCGGGGTTCGCACCGGCTCGGCCCCATCGGTAAGGCCGACCTCTTCCGGACCGACCTGGATCCGGCGTGCACCGGGTTTCCAATGCCGGACGGATTCGAATGGGACGAGGTGGCGGTGACCGTTCCGGCCGGCGGCATCGCCATGCATCATCGTGACACCCTGCACGCCAGCGGTCCGAATCGGACGTCGTCCTCCCGGTACTCGCTGGCGATCCGGGTGCGGACCGACCGTTGCCAGGTCGAAGGCAACCCGATCCAGGTGGCGCACCTGAGTGATCCGGACCTGGCACCGGTCGTGTACGACCAGCCTGACAGGGTTCCCGGGTCAGCGGCACGCTGATGCCGAAGATCCGCACCGACGCGGACGGCCAGATCCTCGATGTCCTGCGCGCTAACGGAGTGCCGTTCACGGAGTCCGACGATGTCGCCGACGCTATGGCGGATCTGATCGTTGACGGCCGGGTGGTGGGCTGGTTCCAGGGCCAGGCCGAGGCCAGTCCCCGAGCGCTGGCGCAGCGGTCGATCCTGGCTTCGCCGGTGACCCACCCGATGCACGAACGGATCGACACGATCAAGAATCGTGAGCAGTGGCGCCCCCTGGCGCCCAACCTCTCGGCGAGCGCAGCGAAGGACTACCTGACGAATCCCGGACCGTCGAAAGTTCATGCTGGCCGCCTGCGCCGTCGGCCATCTGCTGGTCCAGAAGACCGGTCGGTGACCGACGATCGGCCGCGCCACTGGCCGGCCGATAGCCACGTGCATAGCGAATGGTCATGGGACGCGCCGTACGCCTCGATGGAACTGGCGTGCCGCCGTGCGATCGACCTGGGGCTGCCGTCCATCGCGTTCACCGAGCACCTTGATTTCACCGCCCGGCGGCTGGATCCCACCGTTGAAGTGTCGTCCTGGCAGGCTCCGTTCGTCACCGATGGTCTCCTGACTCCGCCCCCGCTCGACGTGGGCGGCTACCGCGAGAGCCTGGATCGGTGCCGGACCCGCTTTCCTGGATTACGGATCCTCAGTGGCGTCGAGATCGGCGAACCGCACCTGCAGGGCCATCGGCTCGGGCCGACCATCGCGCGCGTACCGTTCGACCGGGTGCTCGTATCGATGCACACACTGCCGAGCATCGACGGCGGCTACACGACCGTCGACGCGGCGTTCCAGAGCACGCCGGCCGCTCAGGTTCTGCGCGTCTACCTGGGCGAGGTTCGAGCCATGGTGGAGACCTTCGATCAGTTCGACGTCCTGGCCCACCTCGATTACGCCGCCCGGTACTGGCCGGCCGACGCCGGACCCTACATCGTTGAGGAGTTCCAGGAGGAGTACTGCGCGGTGCTGACGATTTTGTCCGCCCAGGGTAAGGCCCTGGAGGTCAACACCTGCGGTCCGGTGTCGTTGAGCCTGCTGCGCTGGTGGTATCAGCTCGGCGGCGAATCCATCACGTTCGCCAGCGACGCGCACCGGCCCGAACAAGTGGCCCGAGGCTTCCCGGCGGCCGTTGCGCTCGCCGAAGCGGCCGGCTTCGCACCCGGCGCCGATCCGCACGGTGTATGGGGCCGCGATTCCGCGCGTTGACTGAGACAGTCGCTCCACTGCAGCATGGCGGAGGTCATGTCAGGGATGGGAGGACTGCTCGTGTCGGCACCGGTCATCGAGGTCGAACACCTGGCCCGCACATTCAGGAGCAGTCTGGTGATGCTCCAACGCGGGCGGTGCGACGCAAGGTCGTTTACGTCTTCGGCGGCGACGACTCGGAGTGGTCACCAATAGTGGAAAGTGTTCCCCCTCATTGCATCCGGACGGTCGCCACGTACGCTCGGCGCATTTCCGAGTCGTGGGCCTGTCTGGCGTACGAGTTCGAGCAACGCGATGAGTTGTCGGCCTAATCGATACTATGGACGGATCCATGACGCAGCAGCCCGCCGCCCTTGTCCCGCTGCCGACGGTCGCGACCGCCCCCGCCGGCAGCGCCGGCGTTGGTAGTCTTTCCTGGGCGCAACAGTTCATGATTGAGGTCATGTTGGCCAGCCAGGCCACCGTCGGCGACTTTGACCTCCTCTACCTGCACGACCTCGAGCCAGCGCTGTCGGTCGATGCGGCGAGCGACCTGATTCGGCGGCTGGTCGTCGCTCACCCGGTGCTGCGGGTGGCAATCCACGAGACCGCCGACGGCCAGACTGTTCATGACAGCGTCCCGCTGCCGATCGCTTCGGTGCGCATCGAAGACGTGTCGGGCCGGCTGCGGCCGCTCGTGCCGAGCACGTCGTTCGGCCGGTCGTTCAGTGCCCTGTTCGTCATCGACGGTGACTCGGTCGTGCGGATCGCCGTACGGTTCAACCACATGGTGATCGACTCCGAGGGCGCCCAGATCCTGATGGACTCCCTGGCCGCGCTGGCCCTGGGCGAACCCACGGAAGCGCATCAGCCGCTCACCGATTCCCCGACGGATCTCGCCCGCTTCGAGGAATCCGAGCTGGGCCAACGCATCCAACGCCGATCACTCGACCATGCCATCGCCGCCTACGAGTCTGCGCCGCCGACCATGTGGCAAGGCCGCCGCCCCGCGGAGGCCGAACGATTCTGGTTCGGCGACCTGCGTTCGACCGGTTTGCTCCATGCCCTGACCCGTCTGGTCGACGAGGCGAGCCTCAGCCGGGTCGGTGTGCTGGCCGCGTCCATAGCGACCGTAGTCGCCGCCCGGGCAGGCACCCCGTCCGCCCTCATGTATCTGATCTCCGGCAACCGCTTCGACCTGAAGTGGACCGGCTACCCGGGCCAGCTGGCGCAGGAGGCAGTCCTGCATCTGCCGATCGGCGACACAGTGCTGGATACCATGCGAACGACCACCAAACTGGCCATGCGGGCTCTGCTCAACGCGCGCTACTCGCCGGCGAAGCTGTACGAGGTGCGGGATCTGATCGAGCGTCGCCGCGGCGTCAGCTTCGACAAGCTCGGAAATGCGGTGGTGCTGAACCTCTTGGGTCCGGCGGTGGCGGTCCCCGATATCCGACCCATGCCGTCCACATTCAGCTGGCACGGCTACACCAACCAGGAAAACCTCGGCCTGTACATCGACGCATTCCAGGATGACTTCGCGTTCGTACTGCGCGCCCGGGTTGACACCGCCTTGCTTGCGCCCGACGAGGCCGAAGCGGTGCTGCGCCGCGTCGAATCGACCATCGTGGCGGCCGCGTCCGACTCGGCAGTTCTCCGGGAAGCCTCGTGCTGATCTGCGGTATCAAGGCGTCCCATGATGGGGGCGTCGCGGTCATCGACGGAAACCGCCTCGTCTTCAGCATCGAAGCCGAGAAGATCGGGAACGGGTTCCGCTACAGCCCGCTGGCCGACCTCGAGCAGGTGGCGGAGATGCTGGCCAGCGAGGGCGTCGATCCGGCCGATGTGGATCAGTTCGTCGTGGACGGCTACTGGACCGGTGACGCACCGGTCGTTCGGACCCGGCGGTCCGGTAAACCCTTCACGCTTCCGGTGGCGCCGTATCTGGACTCTCCCCACGGCGGTCCGCTAAGCCGCTACATCTTCAGCGACCACGACTTCGGCGCCCCGGCGACCGGCTACGCGAGCTACCACCACACCGCCAACCATCTGATCGGGGCCTACTGTTCAAGTCCCTTTGCCGCGCGGGGCGAGGACGCGCTGGTGCTGATCTGGGACGGCGGTATGACGTCGCGGCTCTACCACGTGGACCCACACCTCGGCTCGGTGCAGATGCTGGCCACCCTACTACCCATGATCGGGAGCGCCTTCTCGGACTTCAGTGCCAGCTTCGATCCGTTCCGGTTCAGCGCCGATGCGGCCGACGGCGACGCTGTGGTTCGGCACAGCCTCTCGGTGGCCGGCAAGGCGATGGCCTACGCGGCTCTGGGTTCCGTACACGAGGCGGCCTTCCCGGTCATCGACGACCTTCTCGCCGAGCGATTTGCCGCAACGCTCGAGAATTCCGGCGCCCAACGCAAGTACACGTTCTGGCGACTGGTGACGATGATGGCCAGCCTGTCGGTCCGGATCCCGGACAGCGCACGGGAAATCGGCGAGAAGATCGCGGCTAACCGCGACGAGATGTTTCCGGGGCTGTCGAACGCTGACCTCATCGCCACGTTCCAGGAGTACCTTGGACGGAATCTCCTGCGCCGGCTGACCGAGATTGTCCGCCGCCACTACCCAGACGGCACCCCGCACCTCGCCATGGCCGGTGGTTGCGCGCTGAACATCAAGTGGAACCGGGCGATCCGCGACAGCGGTCTCTTCGACGAGGTCTGGGTCCCACCCTTCCCGAATGACTCGGGAGCCGCCATCGGCACCGCCTGCTGCGAAATGGTCAGCAAGGGCGAACACTGGGCACTCGACTGGGATGTCTACTGCGGCCCGAACCTGGTCCGGGGTGGCGTACCGTCCGGCTGGTCCGCCCGCTCGTGCGACGAGCGTCAACTCGCGGCCGTGCTCCATCAGGAGGACGAACCGGTCGTCGTGCTGTCCGGTCGGGCGGAGATCGGCCCGCGGGCGCTGGGCAACCGGAGCATCCTCGCGCCCGCAGTGGACCTGCGCATGAAGGACCGGCTGAACAGCGCCAAGGAACGGGCCCACTACCGGCCGGTTGCGCCGATCTGCCTGGCGTCCCGGGCGTCGGAGGTGTTCGATCCCGGCGGTGACGATCGGTACATGCTGTTCGAGCACCGCCTGCGTCCGGGATGGGGCGACCGCGTTCCGGCCATCGTCCACCTCGACGGTACAGCGCGGCTGCAGACCATCGAGCCGGCGACGAGCAGCACGGGACGCATCCTCGAAGCCTACGAGCAGTTGAGCGGGATTCCCCTGTTGTGCAACACAAGCGCCAACCTCAACGGACGCGGCTTCTTCCCGGATGTGCAGACGGCGGCCCGCTGGGGGCAGACCCAATACATTTGGTCCGATGGGCTCCTGTACACCAACCCCCGTCCGGCCGACGATCAGGCCTAGGCCCAATACAGAGGTGTGTCTGAAAGCAGCAGGCGGCCCATCCTCAGCAGATCCGCCAAATCGGCCGCGTCACGCTCATCGTTCTTCACCCTGCGCTAGCGAATCCCTTAACCCCAACGGATGCGCCAAATGCACCTGCGCACCCGCATCGGCCACCTGCGGGTTCTCTCCCCACGACGCGACCTGCCGGGACAACTCAAACCGACAGTCTCTACCGGGCTCCCTGGCGACGACCCGGACCGGACACACACCGGCAGGCGACGACGAGCTTCCGATCAGGTCATGACCGCTGAACAATCACCTCCTGATGCGCTGGGCGCACGTAAGTTCGGTCTACGAAGGCTTGCGCCAGGTCATGACCTCGGTCGGCGGTAGCAGCTCCATGAAGTGGTCGTCGGACGACGTCTCGTGCAGCATCGCGCGAAGGCTCCGTTCGAAGTCGTCCAACCGATCGCCGAACAGGTGTGGCGCCGAGTCGGACCGGGAAAAGGTCCAGGCCACAAGATCGTCGGTAGTGCGATCGACAACCTGACCAGCCGGAATCAGATACCGCTTGAAATCGACAAAACCGGCCCGAGCAAGGACAACGTCCTCGCCATCGGGAGTGCCGTTGACCAACAACCCTCGCCCGGCCCGGCGGACAGGTCCGAGGTACTCGCGCACGAGCGCACTGATCCGCCCGTACGGCGGCGCCGGCTCGGCCGACAACTCCTTGATACTCAGATGGACGATGACGCCGCCAGGCTCGAGCATTCCCATCACCGTCGCAGCGACCTGATCGCGGTCCATCCAGTGGAACGACTGAGCAAACAACGCGACGCGGAACACACCGAGGCCAGCCGAAAGGTCCTCGGCCCGGGCGGTCACCCACCGAGCATTGGTCACCTCACGGATCTTGGCCCGCTGCGCGGCCTCGACAAGCATGTCCTCGTCCGGATCGACACCGACCACCTCGGCGAACAACGGGGCCAGGGCCAACGTCACCGTGCCCGGCCCGCAGCCGATGTCAATGAGCCGACCCCGACCGTCCCAGCCCAGATCCTTAGCCAGCCGCTCGGCGAAACCTGGCGCATACGGCAATCGACCGCGCTGGTAGTAAGCCGCGCTTCCCTGGAACAGAGTCCGGTCCCACTCCCACCCGTCAGGCATGTCGATCCCTCCCAAAGGCAACGGCGGACGCTTTACCTTAAGCGCAAACAGGAGAGGTCAGTGTTCAACCACCCGGGCTCTATTCCTCGGGTCGGATACCCTGGCGCCGGCCGGGCTCGGCATCGACGGCGCGGTCGCAACGAGTGGCCTAATTAGATCATGGAAATACTCGATGATGGAGAACCGCTCACCACGCGCGAACATGCGGTCAAGAATTTGTGCTCCACACCGTCGGGAATGCGCAGTGTCGTACGTCAATCATTCGGTGGTCTCTTCAGCCGACTGCACAGCACCGGACAGATCCGCGGGTCACGGAAGCCCGAGTCGCCGTTGGGTGGCTTCAGTTCGACCCGGTGCGAGCCGATGACGACTCCCATGTGGAGGATGGCTTCCTCATGATTGTCGATGTATGCCTCCAGGCCCAGCCGCCATGACAGGTTGAACACCGTGGGCTCGATGGCTTGGCCGCTGGCGCCGACAGGTCCGGACGTGGTCGACCTGCTCCACCGCGACCTGCTCGACACTGCCTTCCGTTATGGGCAATGTCATGAGGTCGAAGCGAAACACCTCATCGGCCAGCCACCGGTGCTCCTCGGCGATCCGGGGCCGGATGCGTTGCGACCACCATTGCTGCAGCAGCACCCGAACGACCGGGTCGAGAAACAGCGCCCGCACGGCCGCGTTGACGGCCAACGGCTCAACGATCGTCTTGGGTGTCTTGAGCGGCTCGGCGGCCGGGTCGTCCCGATCGTCGAACCAGCCGGCCAGCGTGAAGAGCACCTGCGACTGGGGTCATGCCGGCGTAGGCGAGCAACGGTCGCCAGATGTAACGGAAAAAGGAGTTCTCCGCGGCCGCCCGGGCCCATAGCAGAAACCCTTGCATGCGCAGGTTTTCCTGGTACGACATCGACTTGGACGCCAGCACGTACTCGAAGTCGTCCCCCGCACCGCGCGAGCATGTCGTCCAGAAGGAGCCGGCGCGCCCGTCGTGACCAGACCGAGCTCGGCCCGCCGCTGCGAGGAGGCCGAAGACGAGGAAGGGGGCCTGCTGGGCTGCGATGACGAGCGAAACCGTCACCGGATCCGTGGACAGTTGGGCTGCCAGCAGGGGATCGCGATCCGGCGCACGCCGTTGCCGAGGGAGGAGACTGTCGATGCGGCCAGCAACAGGCGGAAGCTGGACATGGACCGGGGTCTGGCCGTGGCGTGGCCAAGTCAAAATATCGCGTACAACCATTTTCGGCCATTGGTTGAGGTGTTCATGAGCGACCACGACCTACATCAGCACGTCATCGATATCGTGCGGCGGGTTCTACCTATCGAGTCGGTTGACCCCGAGGGGCCGTGGAGCAGCAGTTCGCACACGTTCTGTGGTTGGCACACGGCCAGCTGACCCGCGACGGATCGCGGGTCCTGGTATCGGCCAGTTCGCTGGCGGCCCTTGCAGCGGCCACCGATCCACTCCTGCCGCTGACCACCTGTACAAGTGTGAGTTCCCCCAGTTGTACACCTGAGCTATCAAAGGGTTGTCCGCTCCAACTGCTCAGCGAACTCGCTCCACGCACGCTCGCACGTGCGCGCGATCTTGGCGATCGAGACGGTGGTGTGGGGCGGCATGTCCTCGAGCCACCTTCGAAGGTGCGGCGCGGTCACCATGCGATGACGCAGGTCGCGAAGCAGGCGCCGCCCCGACTCGCTGTAGCGCAGGGAAGGGTCCCGCTGTAGGCATTCGAACACCAGCAAGGCGTCGGTGTTGTCCTCGCTGCGGGTGCGCGGCTTTGGCCTCTCGTTGTTCACCTTGCCGTTGCCGTTGCCGTTGTCGTTGCCGTTGATTTGCTGGCGCTCGGGGACTGGGTCCCTTCCCGCCTGCAATCTGTGCCGGACGTCGCGTGCCGTGCCGACCGAAACCCCGGCCGCCTGGGCCACTTCTCTCAGGGAAGCTTGCGGCTTGTCGATCATCAGCCTGCTTGCGGCGAGCCGCCCCTCAGCAGTGCTCATGGGTCTGAGCCTGCCGTCACGCCCCATGCGGACGGGCTCCGAGGTCACTTGGAGCTGTTGCCGGATGGCGGCCACCGTCTTGGAGGACAGGCCGGTGGTCTCGGCCACCGCACGATCGGACAGACCGGGTTGAGCTTTCACGATACGAATGGCGGCGCTGCGCCGCTCGGCAAGCGTGAGCGGAAGGCCGTGCGAGACGTTTGCCGCCACGCCGACACGGAACGCCTCCGCGCTGGTTCCGTGGAAGAAGACAGCGTTTATTTCCGTCCGGTTGGCCATGATGGCGGCGCTGAGGCGATGCATGCCATCGACTACCGACATTGTCTCGCGGTGGACTACTATCGGCGGCAGGTCCCCTTCGACGTTTGCCAACACGCTGACGTGCTCGTGGTCAATCCCGTTGGCCCGCGGGGAGTCGGCCGGACGCAGATCGCAGATCCGGAGTCGGACCACCGCGCCGAGGCGACTGTCCGGGTTCGGAGAGGTCCTCTCCCCGGTGCTCAAGGCGGGGGGGTCGGCCGCTTTCGCATTCCTGTGCAACAACTTTGCCCTCCCGCATAAACCGACGTGATCGTAGCTCAGGCTGAGGTGGCGAGCGTATCCAGCGCTATTCGGGGCCAGTAGATGAGTCGATCTAACCTAATGCTCGATCAGGTGAGTCAATTTCCACGGGTGATGCGGTGGCCCCCGCACGGCAGCAGCAAAATCATGCTGGATAAGCCCTCCCGGCATTCAAATGCGGCAATATTTGCCAGTCCGTCTGAGGCGATTGACCTACCTACGCCGACGCCCGGCACGTACAGTGGCGGCGCCATGATGTCGCCCAGCAAGTGGAGGGGTTAAATGTCGAGTAGTACCGGGCAGGTTCTGGACCCTGAGGAGCTTCGCGGATTTGTCGCCGACGTGCTGGATCTGGACGTCGAGTCCGTGACCGACGACGCGAATTTCATGGCCGAGCTGGGTGTGGATTCGCTGAAAGCGCTCGAGGTGCTGGTGGCGCTTGAGCGCAGGTACCAGATAAAGCTCAACGAGGACGAACTCAAGGACATGACGTGCTTCGCCGACGTCCGTGAGTTCGTCTCGGAGAAGCTAACAGTGGCCTGAGAGCTCCGTTAGAACTCGACCGGCAGCGTGATCAGACCGCGGTTGCTGGCCGAGGGCAGGTAACGCAATTTCACGCCGGTCAATCTGAGCTTTGGGGCAGTCTCCAGCAACGTATCCAACGCGATGCGGGCCTGGGCACGCCCCAAGGCGGCCGCGACACAGTAGTGCAGGCCGTGCCCGTAACCCAGATGCTCCACCGGTGGCCGGTCGATGTCGAAGCGGTCGGGCTCGGCATGGCGCGCGGGGTCTCGATTGGCCGCGCCCAGACACAGCCGGATCAGCTGCCCGCGATGCAACGCCACCCCGCACACCTCGACGTTCTGTGTGGCAACGCGGTCGTTCATCTGCACCGGCCCGTCGTAACGCTGCATCTCTTCGATGGCTCCGGCTATCAGTAAGCGGTCCTCGCGCAGCCGCTCCCACTGATCCGGGTGGCGCAGCAGGGTATGCGTCCCGAGGGCGATGAGCTGGCTGCTGGTTGGGTGCCCCGCTTGATACAAGAAGGTGATGCTGTCGAGTATCTCTTGGCGGTCCATGCGCCGGCCCTGTGCCGAGCCGGCCGACAGTCCACTGAGGACGTCGTTGCCCGGAGCACGGTGGCGGCTGTCCACCAGCGGGCCCAGATAGTCGTACATGCCTTGCAGCGCCTGCCTTCCGGCCTGCAGCACTTTAGTGGTCAGCATCGGTTCCGAGGTGAGTGCGATGGCCCGGGACCAAGCGACGAACTGATCCCAGTCGGAGCGGGGCAGGTCGAGCAGGTGGCTGATGAGATAGACCGGCAGCCGGTCGGCGAACTGCCCCACCAGGTCCATGCCGCCGTCTCGGATCGGCTGCTTGAGCAGGTCGGTCACGATGGCCTCGATGGCACCGGCGGCTTCGGCCATGCGGCGGGCGGTGAACACCTGGCTGTGGATGTCGCGCAACGGGGTGTGCCGGGGTGGGTCGATCATTACCAGCCAGTTGGCCATCATCTGCTCCAGGATGCCGTCAGCGCTGCCTCGGCGCCAATCCGCGAAGCCTTCCCACTGCCGGGTGTCGCGTGACAGCAACGGATTGTCGTAAGCCGCGAGCACATTGTGGTGACTGCTGAGCATGAGGAAGCCGAACTTGGTGATGTGAGCCGGGTTTTCCTCACGCAGCTGCGCGTAGTGCGGATAGGGGTCGGCAAAGTATCCGGGTGTCATGGGGTTGTAGGTGATAGGCTCTGAATCCACTGGCCTGCCTCACTTTCACCGTCTTCGCTTGGTCGCTGCTGCCGCGACCGGTGCGACAGCGTCGTGAGCCTACGGCCAATTTCCGGGTCAGACCTAGACCCTCGACCTATGCATCTGGATGTTCTGCTGAATAGGGTGTACGCCGTGAGTCGGGTTGTCATCAGTGGTCTCGGAGTGACCTCGTGTCTGGGATCCACTGTGGACAGTTACTGGGCCGCCTTGATGCGCGCGGTGAGCATGCCGGTCGAGGTGCGCGACAAGTACGCGCGGATGGACAACAAGCTCCTCTACGCGATCGCCGACCATGCACCTGTGGCGGCACCGGATGGCTTTGGGCGCCTGGGGCGGACCTCGACCTTCGCGGTCACGGCGGCGCGTGACGCCTGGCATGACGCGGGGCTGGACCCGGCGAGCATGGCGAACGCCGGCGTGGCGATAGGCACCGGAGTCGGAGACACCAGCCTCTACGAGGACGTGCCCGGCGGCGGCCCGCATCCACAGGGCCTCGAAGCGTACCCGTTCAAGGTTTCGTCGGTTCTGGCCGCCGAGTTCGGTCTGACGGGTCCGATCTGCAGTGCCAGCACCGCGTGCTCCGCCTCCGGCTACGCCGTGAGCCTGGCCGCCGAGATGATCCGCGACGGTGAGGCGGACGTGATGCTCGCCGGCGGAGCCGACGGGTACACCCGGGTGGGTGTGGCCTGCTTCAACCGGATGGGCGCGCTGGATCCGCTGCGGTGCAGACCGTTTGACGCCGCCAGGCAGGGCACGGTCTTCGGCGAGGGCGCCGCGTTGATGGTGCTGGAGTCGGAGGAGCACGCACGCGCCCGAGGCCACACCGCTTGGTATGGCGCCGTCGAGGGCTCCGGTTGGAGCTGCGACGGATTCCATGCCACGGCTCCGGACGAGGGCGCCCGCCAGATTATCCGGGCCATGCGTGAGGCGTTGGCCGAGGCGGGCATCGAGCCCGATCGGCTGGGCTGCGTGGTACCCCACGGCACCGGGACCCCATTGAACGATGCGATCGAGTCGCAGGCGTTGCGGAAAGCGCTCGGTGAGCACAGCGGGTCCGTTGGCATGTATAGCCTCAAAGGGATGCTCGGTCATACCGGGGGCGCCGCCGCGGCCTTTGCGATCCTCACCGGGGCGCTGATCCTGCGCCACGGCGTCATCCCGCCCAACGCACCGATCGACCGGCCGGATCCGGACTGCTCGCTGAGTCTGCACACCGGGCAGTCGCGGGCGTTGCCTTCGCGACACGTTCTCGTCAACGCGTATGCGTTTGGTGGCAACAATATTTCCCTCATTATCGGACGGGAACCGCGGTGAGCGCGGTCGTGGTGACCGGAACCGGCCTGCTGAGCCCGGTCGCGTCCTCACCCGCTGAACTGTTGGCCGCCAATGCCGACGAGTCGCCACCGGGCCCGCAGGCGTGGTTCGACCCGGTTACGCTCCTGGGCCGGCGCGGCTGGAAGTATCTGAGCCCGGCGACTCGATACCTGTTGGGAGCCACGGTGTTGGCGCTTGCGGACGCTCGGCTGGAACCGGCCGGGCTACCCGACGAGAGCATGGGTGTGGTCGTGGGCACCAACTTCGCCGCACGCCCGGTGGTGGCCCGGATCGACGAGACGGTCATCACCGAAGGGGCACATATGCTCAGTCCGGCGGAGGCGCCGAACTTCTCGGTCAACGTGGCGGCCAGCGCCATCTCGATGCGTTATGGCATGCGAGCGTTCAACCTTTCCCTGACCAACCCGATGGTGGCCGGGCTCGAGTCGGTGCTCATACTGGCCGCGTCCATCGGGCGCGGCCGAGCCGAGCTCGGCCTGGCCGGTGCGACGGAGGAGAGTCCTATTCCGGCGTCTGCCGGCGACGGGGCGTGCTGTTTCGTCCTGGAGACGGTGGACGGTGCGGATCGGCGCGGCGCCACCGGGCAGGCCCGGGTGGCGGGCGGCTTCAGCCGGTTCATACCCCCGGGCGGCGACATGCGAGCCGTGCGCGGACCGCTGACCCGTTTGCTCGCCTCGACCGAAACGGGTCAGGTGCCTCATGTTGTCGTCGGTCAAGGAGATCTGGCCAGCAGCGTCGAGGACCTGGCTGAGCGTTCGGCCGCCGACGCCGGGATCAGCCTGGCACGCCGAGGTTTCGCCGGTGCCGACGGACGCTACTTCACGGTCTCGCCGATGCTGCAGATGGCCGGGCTGATCGCGACGGAGCGGCAAGGAGTCGTCATCGCGGTCAGCCCCCACGGAAACCTTGCGGCGCTTCGACTCGCCCGGTGGTGAAGGAGACCGACGTGAGGAGGCCAGCGTGAAAAACCGCCTGCGGGGCACCTGGAGCCTGATCCTGGGTGCCTCGGCCGGAATGGGCCGCAGCTGCGCCCTGGAGCTGGCGTCGGCGGGCACTCACATCGTCGGCGTGCACCTGGATCCCGCCGCGCGAGAGGATGCCGTCGCCGACCTGACCACTCAGATCGCCGACCGTGGTGTCCAGGCACACTTCTTCAACGACAACGCCGCCAACCCGCGGGTACGTGAGCGATTGGTCGAGGAGATCGCGAAGTTGACCGGAGGCGCGGGTGTTCGGGTGATGCTGCACTCGTTGGCATTCGGTTCGCTGTCGCGTTTCCTGCCGCCGGTAGAAGGTCCGCCGGACGCGGAGGTGGTGACCGCACGGCAGATGGACATGACGATGACGGTCATGGCGCACAGTTTCGTGTACTGGGTGCAGGATCTGCTGCGGGCGGGCCTGCTGCGCGACGGCGCCAAGGTGTTCGCGATGACCAGCGCGGGAACCTCCCGGATCGCGCCGAACTACGGGCCGGTCTCGGCGGCCAAGTGCGCCTTGGAGTCGCATGTGCGCCAGCTCGCGGTGGAGGCCGCGCCGCGAGGGGTGAGCGTCAACGCCATCCGGGCCGGCATCACCCTGACCGATTCATTCCTGCGCATACCCAACAGCGGTGAGCTCAGTGAGCGGGCCAGGCGAGCGCACCCGCACGGCCGGCTGACCACGCCGCAGGATGTCGCGGAGGCGGTGGTGCTGCTGGCCAACGCCGGGTCGTCCTGGATCACCGGCAACGTCATCGGCGTCGACGGCGGCGAGATCCTCACGGTATAGGCAACGTCCTAGCCACCACTGATGGCGGGCAAGATGAGCAGCTCGTCGCCGTCTTGGACCTCGGTGTCCAGGCCGGCGCCGTGGCGGATGTCATTGCCGTTGACATACAGGTTGACATACCCGTGCAGCCGGCCGTCGGCGGTCAGCAGACGCGCGGTCGCTCCCGGAACCTGTTGCTCCAGCTGGTCCAGCAGCCCCCGCAGGCTCCCGCTCGCGGTGAGCTCGACCTCTATCGTGCCCGGCTGGCCCTTGCGGCGCATCGTGGCGGGCAGGCGAACAAGCATGGCATCCCTCACACGATTACGCGGACCAGAACTTGTTGACGAACACGTCGTCGTACACCCAGATCCTGGCCTCCACCACTTTGTTGGTCACCGGGTCGGTGCGAAACGTCTGCACGCCAGGCATTTCCAGCACTATGCCCTTGCGCTCCCCGCGATAGGTCGAAATCACCGCGGCCCAGGTGTCCTCGGCGAGGATGCGGTGGATGTCGGCCCGGAACGTGCCGTTAGTGACCTCGGCGCTTTGGCGAAGCCACTCCAGCACACCGTCGATCCCAACGATCTTGCCCGATAGCGGGTGGTCGCCGGGTGTGTACCAGACCACGTCGTCGGCGATGCCTTCGCGCAGCCGCTCCAGATGGGCGGTCCCGAAGCGGGTGTGGCCCAGTTGGAGCAATTTGACTAGTGGGTTGTCGGATGCGCTCATAGCTGTGTCCCTTTCTAATAGGCCCAGAACTCATCGGAGGCCGGCTGGTCCTCCATGAACAGTTCGCGTTCGATCACCTTGTTGTCGCCCGGCCGCAACCGCCAGACATTGACAACCTTTTGGTCCAGTGTCTTGCCCGCGCGTTCGCCGTGGACTCGCATAAGGCAGAACACCGCCTCGTCGTTGGCGGCGATCTGTAACACCTCGCCGCGGAAGGTCCCGTTGGTCTCGCGCTGCACGCGCCGGAAGAACTCGAGCACGTTGTCCACGCCGATGATGTCGGTGGCCAAGGGGTTGCGATGCGGGACCTTCCACACCACGTCCTCGGCGAGCATCTGGCGCATGAGCTCCACCCGACCCGAGTGGAACAGCTCGATCGCGATCCGCGCCGCGTTGAGGTTGAGTTGGTTCATCAGTGTCCTATTCGGAGGGTCGGCCGGCCGCGCAGCGCGTCCATCGTCTTGTCGTCGAACGGGACATGCCTCCAGGTACCCCGGTCGACCACCTCGGCGTACCCGTGGGTGATCCGGCCGGTCGCCGTGTGGGCCAGCACCCCGTCGCGTGGGACGTAGCAGTCCATCCGTGCGGTGTAGAGCAGATCCTTGAAGATGTCCTCGACCGTAAGGACGGTGTAGATCTCCTCCTCCATCAGCGCCGGTCGCAGGATGCGAAGCTGCGCGCGGGGGACGACCGGGATCCAGCGCTGCCCGGCGAGCATGTCGCGGATCGAGATGCCACGTGCGGCCAGGAACAGGTCGACCACCTCCTCCATCAGTCGCAGGTATCCGGAGTGCTGCAGACGTTCGGAGAAATGGCAGTAGAAGTACGGGATGCGCCACCGCCACACGAAGGCGTTGCTGTCCCCCACCACCGGCGCGATCAGCGCATCCACGCCCTGGGTCCCGCGTCCCACCACCATCGTGGTGCCTACTGGCACCGGCGGGACGGACACTCGCGGCGTGCCCACATCGCCGGCGGGCACCAGCTGGACCCGAACTGTCGCGGTCGCGGCCCGCAAAGTCTTGACGCCATCGCCGTCGGGACGGTCTACATAGGACGCTGTCCGGAAGGTCAGCGTCTCGCCCACCACCTCGGTGCGCACCTGTTCGTCCATGTGCAGTGCGGTGGCGATGCGGGTGTCGCTGTCGACGATCTCCACGCCTAGCGCGTCGCGTTCATACAGCTGCCGGGGCACCGATCCCCCGTCGCGCAGGTGCGCCAGGACAGCCTCCTCGACCAGATACATGACGTGCTTGAAGCCGATCCAGGTACAGATGTTGGAGCCCTCGTACCGCGGCCGCCCGATCACGCTTGTCATCAGAGTCTCGCCTCCAGCGTCATACTCGCGTACGGTGCGCCCCAGCAGCCGCCGGCGCTGACCAGAATCCGTTTGGCCGGCCCACCGGCGACCAGGGTCGCGGCGGTGGCGCATTGCAGCACGCCCAACGCGGCGGAGGCCTCACCCAGGGCGCGGCTCAGGGTAACCACGTGGCGCGGACCGCTGGCGCTCACCCGGTCGCGCCGGTGTTGGTCGCACGGGGCAAACCACATCGTGTCCGGCGCCTCATGGTTGGGGACTTGCTCGGTACACATGTAGCCATCGAGGTAGGCGTAGGCGTTGGCACCACGGTCACGGGCCGCCGGCGCCGCCTCGAGCACCACCGCGGCCGCACCATCGAAGGCCCGCAACCGCGCCGGATCGTCGCCGTGCCGGGCGGCTGTCGCCGCCAGCAGGCGGGTGACCGTGGGATCGGCGGGTTCGACGCCGACGACGATCATCCGGGTGGCCCGGCCGGCCCGGATCGCCATCGCCGCGTGGCGCAGACCCTCCACTCCGGACGTCGCTCCGGCCGTCACGGTGAGGTTCAATCCGCGCAGGCCGCACCAGATCGCGATGTGCGCCGCCGTGACATTTCCCGAAACGTTCGGCAGATCCATTGGGCCGCAACGTATCACGCTGTCCTCGTGGATGGTCGAGACCACCTTGGCCACCGTGTCCACCAGCCCCAGTTCGGTGCACACCACCACCCCGCACGAACTCGGGTCGGGCACGCCGGTGCCCTTGGCCCATCCCGCCGCTTCCAACGCCTTCACGGCCGCGCACAGGCCCAGCAGGGTCGCGCGGTCCTTGTAGCGAAGGCCACGCTCGCCCAGTGTGGCCCTGGGGTCGAAAGGCGCCGGGGTCAACCGGCGTCCGGTCACGGCGTGGTCGATCAGCTGCGCCGCGTCCGCGGCGCCGGGGATCTCAAAGCCGACACCGGTGATCGCGATGTCGTGACGCGGGGCGGCGACCGGAGCCGGTACCGTCGGGCGTTGGCGGTCGACCACGGCGACGGCATTCACGCCACCGAATCCAAAGGCATTGATTTGCACGGTACCCAGCGAGGCATCACTTGTCGGCTTGGTGATAACCGGGAAGTCGCGGATGGCGTCGATGGGCTCCCGATGGTGGCGGGTGGGCGGAATGCGCCCACCGGTCAGCGAGTGCACGGCCGTGATGAGGCTCATCAGCCCGGAGGCGCCGGACGTGTGGCCGATCAGGGACTTCAGCGCTGTGATCGACGGCCGTCGCCGGGTGTGCGCGAACACCTCGGCCAGCGCCCGCGCCTCGGTGTCGTCGTTGAGGATGGTCCCGGTGCCGTGCGCGAACACGAGATCGATGGCGTCGGGCGCCACCGAGGCGCGGCGGTGCGCGTCGTGAAAGGCACTGACGATGCCCTGGCACAGCGGCGCGGTGACATGGTGGGCGTCGCAACTGGTCCCGACACCCCGCAGCGTCGCCAACGGCGCGGCTCCCCGGGCCAGGGCGTGGGCCAGCGGCTCGACCACGACAGCGGCCGCGCCCTCTCCCAGGATTACGCCGACGCGGTTCACGTCGAAGGGCCGCACCTCGGTCGGCGGTCGCGCGTTGACCCGGTCCAACAGGCCGAACATGCTCTCGCTCAACGCATCGGTGCCGGCCACCACGACCGCGTCCGCCTCCTCGAGGCTGAGCAGGTCGGTGGCGAGCGCCAGGGCGAAAAGACTCGCCGCGCAGGCATTGACAATGGTAACTGTGTGGGTGAGTCCGGTGGCGGCCCGCACGGTGCGGGTGAAATGCAACTCGTCGAGGGTGACCTCGGCGTTGCCCGTGGACCACAGCTCCAGCGACCTCTGCTCGGCCAGCCCGGTGCCGACCAACACCGGTATCCGCGGCCCGGTCGCCTCGGTCATCCCGGCCTGGGCCAGGGCCTCGGCGATGGCCCGTCCGAGCCAGCGGCCCGGCCGCCCGACCGGGCTGGCGTCGTGTTCGACAAGCTCGTAGGCGTTGGTGACGCGGTAGCGGGAGGGGTCGAACGAGCGCAAGGGGTGCACGCTGGTCCGGCCCGCGTTGAAGGACCGCAATGAGCTGGTGGTGTCGGGGCCGAGGCTGCTCACCAGTCCCATTCCCGTGATCGCCCAGGTCATTGCTGATCCGGTGGGCCGGCGAGGATGAGAATGGCGTTGTTGCCGCCGAAGGCGAACGCGTTGTTCTGCACGATGCGCAGTTGGGCCTGACGGGCGTGATTGGGTACGCAGTCCAGCCGCACCTCGGGGTCGGTGTGGGTGTGGTTCACGGTCGGCGGTATGAACGCCCGATCGATGGCGATGGCGCAACCGATCGCGGCCAACGCGCTGGCCGCTCCCATGGTGTGGCCGATCATCGACTTCATGGAGATCGTGGGGGGCGGGTTGTTCCCGAAGACATCATGGATCGCGGCCGCCTCGGTGAAGTCGTTGGCCTTGGTACCGGTCCCGTGAGCCGAGATGAGATCGACCTGCTCCGGTGTGATCTGCGCGTTGTCGTGTGAACGGCGCATGCAGGCGGCGATGCTGGCCTGATCCGGTGCGACCGGGTGACTGGCGTCGCAGGTCATGCCGTACCCAAGAATCTCGGCGTAGATATGGGCACCCCGTTCCTGAGCACTGGCCAGCGATTCGAGGAACAGGATCCCGGCGCCCTCGCCGGTGAGGATCCCCTTGCGGTCGCGGTCGAAGGGCTGACAAACCTCAGGGGCGATCGTGCCAAGGCGGTAGAAACCGGCGAATGTCTTGCGGCACATGGCATCCGCGCCGCCACACAGCGCATACTCGGCTTCGCCCAGGCGCAGTACGTCATAGGCATACCCGATGGCGTAGTTGCCCGCCGCACACGCGGTCGGCAGGGTGATCGTCTCGGCGGCGCGTAGCCCGAACTCGTGGGCGATCGAGGCGGACAGCCAGTTGGCAGGCACGCGCGCCATCACCCGGGCGGGCAACGCTTCCGGCCCTTCGCGCACCGAGAGCTCGGTGAGCCAGTCAAGGTCCTGAGACTCTCCATCGGTGGTACCCACTGAGACCAGTCCCGGCCGACGGGCCAGCGCGGCGCGGTCGACGCCCGCGTCAGCCAGGGCCATAGCGGCCGCCGTCACCGAGAACAGTGAGGCGCGACCGAGCAGCCGTTCATCCAATGTGGATAGAGCCGAGGCGAATCCCTTTACCTCGCAGCCGTTCGCGTGGGCGAATCCGTCCGTGTCGAACACGGAGATGGGAGATACCCCAAGCCGCCCGCCCGCCAGGCCGCTCGCGAAGTTGTCCACGCCGATACCGATGCTCGAGATCGGGCCGAGGCCGGTGATGACGACTCGCTGGTGCGGCGTTTGGACGGTCGGCTGGGCCATCTCGCGGTCAGCTCGCTCGCTGGGTGGCTTCGAAGACCACCTCGTAGATTCCGTGCAGGTTCACCATGCGCGACAGCTCGGCCTGATCGATCTCCACGTTGAACGTGCGCTCGAGCGCAGCGAGGATTTCGATGGCGCGCAAGGAATCGGCCCCATGGTCATCCTTGAACAGGCTGTGGTCGGTCATCTCCTCCTTGTTGATCTCCAAGACCTCGGAGACAATGCCGGCGATGCGTTCCCGGTGGAGATCGTCGAGCAACTGCATGAGCCCATACCTCCGGATACCACCCATAGGCAGTAATTGATATTGCTGTTCGAGAAGTGGAATCTAATCGTCGCGGCGATGGTTGTCACCCGTGCGTCTTTGACAACAACGATGGCCCGCAAGGCCATTGCCGCGACGGCGGCCCGCGCGTACAACGGGATACCGTGCACACGTCCAACGCTCACTCGTGGCCCGGTATCGTCGGCTGGTCGGCCCTGTCCCCGTTAGGGCGGGATCGACAGTCCTTTATAGACGGTCTCGTGAACGGGAGATCGGGTCAACCGGTCGCCGTGAGCGACGGGACTCCCCTGACCGGTTATCTGGTCGATGCGCGGGATCCGGCCGAGCTGATCGGCGCCCAAGGCTCGCGCACGGTGGACCGGATGACCTCGATGGTCATCGCGGTGACCTCCAGCTTGCTCGCCGAGCAGGCCGCCGCGATCGGTGACGGCCGGTCCGGCATCGGTTTGGTGCTGGGCACGAGCACCGGAAGCATCAACAGCATCACCGAGTTCGTGAAGGACACGTTCGTCCAGGCCAAGCCGTACTTCGTCAAGCCCGCCGACTTTCCCAACACGGTGATGAACGGTGCGGCCGGGCGCACGGCCATCTGGCACGGCCTGCGCGGGCTCAACAGCACCGTCTCCGGGGGCCACGTCACGGCGTTCGCGGCGTTGCGCTATGCCGCCCGGATGATTCGCCGCGGGTACGCCGAAACTCTTTTGGTCGGCGCCGTGGAGGAGCTGTCGCCGCCGGTGGCGTGGGCGGCCACAAAGATTCGAGGCGGCAACGGTGTGACCCCGCTCGGCGAAGGATGTGTGATGTTCCTGCTCGAGGATCAGGCCACCACGCGCCGGCGCGGGCGGCGCCCCCTGGCCAGCCTGGTGGACTTCGAGTCCACTGTGGTGGCGCCGAGATCGGGCCCGGCGGAACGGGCCGGGGCCCTGGCCGGCGCGATCACCACACTGCTTGCGCGGTCTGGCACCAGCGCGGCCGACCTGTGGGCGGTAAGCCTGGCGCAAAGCGGCAACGCCGATCTCGACCGGGCGGAGCTGGCGGCGATCGATGAGGTACTCGCCGGGGCGCAGCCGCGCCGGATAGTGCCGTCCCGCCAGATCGGCGACACCTTCAGCGCCTCCGGCGCCTTCCAAGTGGCCGCGTTGCTGGCGTGTGCGCAGGAGCGCAGTCAGCCGCCGGGCAGCCGCCTGGCGCTGACCACCTCGCTGGGGTTCGACGGTGCCGCAGCGTGCGCGCTGATCCGGGTGTAGCGCTTAACCCCGTGGCGCGCGCCAGATCCTGATCTCGGTGGCCGGAAGGTGCTCGGCGAACCGGTCGCCGAACAGGTGCGGCGCGGAATCGGAGCGGGAGAACGTCCACGCCACGATGTCGCCGGCGCCGCGGTCGATGATGTGTCCGCCCGGTACCACATATCGCTTGTAGTTCTCGAACCCGGCCCGATCGAGGACGCGGTCTTCCCGGTCCGGCGTCGTACCGGTGACGATCGTGCCCTGCCCGGCCCGGCGCACCTGGCCGAGGTACCGCTTGACCAGTTCCCCGATCCGCTCATACGGCGGGGCGGGCCGCGGCAACGGAGTTGGCTCGGCCGGCGGATCCTTCAAGTCGCTCATGTGGACGAGCGCGTCACCCGGTTCCAGCATCCGCCGAACGGTCGCGGCCACCCGATCCCGGCCCACGACTGGACACAATCGCCGCACCCGACGGAGGATCCGGTCTCGGGATCTGCCATGGAGTCCGTGACACCAGAGGCATTCACCACCCGATGTCGTCGCTTCCACGGAGGAACGAATGATCATTCTGGGACTCGCCGGTGGCCTGGGCCACGACGCCTCGGCCGCACTCGTGATCGACGGGCGTCTGGTCTCACTGGCCGAAGAGGAGCGCTTCATCCGCAGCCGGCACGCGCCCAACCAGCTGCCGGTGGAAAGTGTGGCCTACTGCCTGGCCGCAGCCGGTCTCACCATGGCCGACGTCGATGTTCTCGCGACGAGCTGGCTCGAGGCCGACCGCGACAACGTCCACCGCGACATGGATCAGCACCTGTTGGCGCACCCATACTTCGCCGGCTGCCCGCGGCCGCGGGTCGAGAAGGTCAGGCACCCGCTCGCGCACGCGGCGGCCTCCTATTACACCTCCGGGTTCGACGAGGCGACGGTCATCAGCGTCGACGGATCCGGGGACTGCGCGTCGACCGTCATCGGCCACGGCCGGGGCCGGACCATTGAGCTCAAGCGCGAGTTCCGTATCGATGACTCGCTGGGCCTTTTTTACCTGGGCGTGACCAACTACCTCGGCTTCCGGTTCGGCCAGGAGGGAAAGGTCATGGGGTTGGCGTCCTATGCGGACCCTGACGAGAACTGGATGCCGTTCACGCTCGACAGCGACGGTTACCGGTCCGGTCTGCGCTCCGCCGCCAAGGACCGCCCGGACTTCGGCCCGCCGGTCGTCAATGCGTGGAAGGCACGCCTGATTGACCACTTCGGCCCGGCCCGGCCGGCCGAGTTCACCTACGCGCGCTCCACCGCCCGCCTCCTACCGGACCTGGAACCCAACAAATGGCGCCAGCGCGTCGCCGCGACGGGGCAGCACGTCCTGCAGCGCATCATGTTGCACGTAGTCGAGGCCGCGGTCCGGGAAACCGGCTGCCGCAACCTGGTCATCGGCGGCGGCGTCGGCTACAACTGCACCGCCAACGGTGTCATCTGGCGCTCGGGCCTGGTCGACAGGCTCGCGGTGTTCCCCGCCAGCGGCGACGCGGGAACGAGCGCGGGTGCCGCGCTGGCGGTCGCGGCCGGCGCGGGAGAGGTCGACGTGCGGCCGCTGGCCGAAGCCGCGCTCGGCCCGGCTTTCGCGGACCACGAGATCCGATCCGCGTTGCTGCGCTACGGCGTGCCCTTCACCGAGCAGGACGACATCGCCGACACCGTCGCCGACCTGATCACCGATGGTCGGGTGGTGGGTTGGTTCCAGGGCCGGGCCGAGGCGGGCCCCCGCGCTCTCGGGCAACGGTCCATCCTGGCATCGCCGCTGGAGCGGCCGATGCACAAGCGGGTCAACGAAATCAAGAACCGGGAGCAGTGGCGTCCGCTGGCGCCGAGCATGTCGGTCCAGGCGGCCGAGCATTATCTGGTCAACCCGGGCCCGGTCCGGTTCATGCTGTCGGCCTGCCAGGTCAAGGAGTCGGCGCGCCAGGAGGTGCCCGCTGTCGTGCATGTCGACGGGTCATGCCGCCCCCAGGTCCTCGGCGAGGACTCCTCACCGCTCTACCGCCGCCTGATGGAGATGCTCGCCCATCGCGGCCACCCGGAGATCGTGCTGAACACGTCCTTCAACCTCGCCGCCGAGCCGATCGTGCATTCTCCGTTCGACGCCGTGCGGTCGTTCTACAGCTCCGGCCTCGAGGCTCTGGCCATCGGGTCGATGCTGGTCCGGAAGCCGGCAAGGTGACCGCCCGGGTAGCCCAGCTCGCGCAACTGCCCGCCGACAGCCACGTCCACAGCCGGTGGTCGTGGGATGCACCGCACTCATCGATGCAACGGGCCTGCCGGTACGCGGTGGAGCTGGACCTTCCCTCGATCGTGTTCACCGACTTTCCGGTGGTGTACCAACCGACCTCCGATGACGGTTGGCAAACCACGACGTTGCATGTGCGGCGCTACCACCATGACTGACCCGAGCGGTGACGAGATCTCCCGGGGCAACCGCGACACGTGGGATCGGTGGAGCGAGGGCTACCAACGCAAGCACGGTGGGCTGCTGGAGGGCGAGAACGCTGAGGCGTGGGGGCTGTGGCGCCGCCCCGAGCGCGAGCTTCGCATCCTGGATGCGATCGAAGGACGCGACGTCCTCGAACTCGGGTGTGGAGCAGCCCACTGGTCGGCGTCGATGGCCAGGCGCGGAGCGCGGGTCGTGGGATTGGACATCTCCGAACGGCAGCTTCGCCACGCGCCGGTCGTGGAGGGACTGCGCCTGGTCGTGGCCGACGCCGGGTCCCTGCCTTTCCCCGCGGGCTGCTTCGATCTCGTGCTCTCCGACTACGGCGGCATGTCGTGGGCCGACCCCTATCGCACCGTTCCGGAGGTGGCCCGGGTGCTGCGCGCCGGCGGCCAGCTGGCCTTCTGCACCAACACGCCCCTGTTCGCGATGTGCTGGGACAGCGACGAGCGCACGCTGAGCGCCACGCTGCGGCGGGCCTACTTCGGCCTGCACACCCGCGAGGTGGCGCCCGGGGCCATCGACTACGTGCTGGGCTACGGGGACTGGATCCAGCTGTTGCGCTCCAACGGGTTGGTGGTCGAGGCGCTCATCGAGCAGCCCCCACCGGCCGGTGCCGTGACGACATTCGCCGACCGGCCCGCCGAGTGGACGGGCCGGTGGCCGATCGAGGCGATCTGGAGCGTGCGCAAGCTGTGACGCTCAGGGCGCCACCTCGACGCTTCCGTCCGCGCGGTACCAAGTGCGCCGGCGGTACGAGCCGAAACTGAGGCTACGCACGGCAAGCCGCTCCCCGGCCAGGACGACTCCCGCGTGATGCAGAATGTCACTGTCGAACAGAATCAACGTGCCGGCCTGGCCGAGAACCGGTGTTGTCTTCCCGGCGGCGTCCGCGGTCAAGCCGTCCGGCAGCCGCCGCACGTCGGCGTCGGAGGGCACGATGTGCCTTTCCCTGTTCTCCCGCTGCGCCTCGCGAGCCAGCAGATGCGAACCGGGCAGGCAGTGGAAGGGACCGTTGTCGATGCCGACATCGGTCAGGTAGATGAACGACTTGAGGTGGCGCATCTTGTCGTAGTGAAGCTGCTGCACATGCGTGGTGCTGCCGACGATGTCGAGGATCGCGTAGATGGTGCGGCTGAAGATGTAATCTTCGCCGAAGAAGGCACTCACCACCGATTCGAGCTCGGGTCGGGCGAACGCCGAACAGATCACCGGGAACGCGGTCGCATCGACATCGACGCGTTCCATCCGGACGGACTGGCCCACCGAATAATCCTCGTGGTGCGCCCAGGAGGGCGTGCGCTCGAACAGCTCGTTGGCTTCGCGCGTGGCTTGCGCGATAGCCTCCGCGTCCAGATAGTCGGGCACCAGCACCACGCCGTCGGCTTCCAGCCGCTGCACCACGGCGCAGACATCGTCGATCGCCGCGGTTTGCACATCAGGCACTTCGGGAGTCTTCATCATCGGTCCCTCGCTATTCGTCATGTCGTACCCGCCAATCTGGCCACCAGCGGCCGCACCTGCTCCAGATCCTGGTCCCGGAACGCGTAGTAGCTGATCCCGGTGCGCGCCCGGCGTTCCAGCATCAGGTCCACGGCTTCCTCCAATGAGGACGCGAGCAGGTTTTCGGGAGTCTCCCGGGCCGTTCGCGCGGTCACGCCGGTCGCCGTCACATAGTCGTCCAGTTTGGCGCGGGAGTCGACGCCTATCGCCGCGCGCACGACCAGGATGTTCAGCTCGACCTGCGCGGCACGCGCCCCGAGGCGGGCCCGCACAGCACCGGCCTTGCGTTCGGTGGACTCCAGCGACGCGTCCGCCGCGATTTGCCGTGGCGTCGATCCCGCGGACATGCTCCGGGAAAGGCTGACGATGTCCGCGCAGTCGGCGGCCAGCCGAAGCATCTGTTGGCCACCGGCCCCCACGAGCAGCCGAATCGACGGCGCCGCAAGGCCTTTGAACGACTCAAGGCGATAGTGCGCGCCGTCGTAGCTGAACTCCTCGCCGCTCCAGCACCGGCGCATCACGTCGATCGCCTCGGCCAGGCGGGCGGCACGCCGCGCGCCCCGCTCCAGTCCCACCCCGAGCTGCTGGTAGTCGCGCTCCATCCAGCCCGCGCCGACACCGAGTTCGAACCGGCCCTCCGACAGCACGGCCAGGGTCGCGACCTCCCGAGCCAGCAGCGCCGGGTGCTGCATGTCGTTGTTGTGTACGAGGGTTCCGATCCGCAACGAGGTCCGCGCGGCGGCGTCGGCCAGCGCCACGGCGGGCGAGAACTGTGGCGTCGAATGGGCCGGGATGAGCAGGGTGCTGAAGCCGGCGTCCTCGACCCGGCGCAGCAGCTCGAGCCACGCCTTCGCGGTGGCGGCGCCCTTGGTGAGAATGCCGAACCGGAAAGTGTTCACAGGCGCCTCACTTCGTAGGCAGGCGGTGCCGGCTGAGGTTCCAAGGGCTCCGAACCGGCCGGACGGTCCAGCTCGGGTGGTATTGCGCAGCCGGCGGCGCGCAGCTCGTGCAGCAGCGACCATCGCGTCAAACCGTTGACGGCCAACGTTTCCCACGCGGTCGGCCGCCATCGTTCGCGGTAGCCCAGATGGGTCGAGGGCGCCGGGCGCACCGACCAGTAGACCGGCGCGAGATGGTGGCCGGCGACCCAGGAGACGGCGACCGACGGCACATCGGGCGGGCAGGCCCGCCGCGTCGCGGCCAGATCGAGCCGGCCCGGCTCCACCAGCGCGACGATTCCGATCCGGATGCCGTGCTCGGCGGCGAGAGCCATCGCCGCGGCCGCTTCTGCCACTGCGATGTCGCCTACAGCGAGGATTGTCGCATCGTCATCGGTCGCATTTTTCATTCGTACCCCGACAGCCGCGCCGCCGGGATCCGGAAGATCGAGCAACGACTGCTTGGAACAGGTGACCACGGCGAGCACGTCCCGCTCATCGAGCAGCTCGTTGACCCGCCGGCGGGCGGATGTGGCGCCGATCGGGAAGACCACACGGACCGGACAGTCCGCCGTCCGGGCCAGTAGCCCGCCCACCAGGTCGGTGTTCTGGTGGGTCGGCGAGTTACCCCAGCCCAAGCTGGTGAGCACCACCGTCAACGGCGGCCGGCCGGCCGGTGGACGCGCGCTGATCAGCTTGAGGTACTGGGCCAACTGCGTGGATACCAAGGGCGCGAACGCCTCGTAGGAGACCAGGGCGCCGGACACACCCGCCTCGGTACTGCCCCATGTCCAGGCGCAGCAGAGCTCCTCGGCGAGGACTTCGGTGACCAGGCCGGAAACCAGGCACCGGTCGAGCCGGTTGGACGCGGCCTCATCCGGTGAGAAGATTCGCACGGATCGATCGGCGAGCACCTCGTCCACCGCCGCCATCGGCGAAACCTCGGTCCTGGCACCGGGAACACGCGTGACCGATTTCCGTTGCGCATCAACGGTCGGCAGCTCCAGCCGGATACGCCCGGCCAGGCGCCGCACCTGCGGTGAGACACCGCCGTCGGGGCCGATCACCGGTGGGTCGTTGAGCCGGCGGAGCCAGCCGTCGATCTCGGACCGGATGGCCGCGTCCGTGAGGTCCAGGCCCCGAGGCTTATGCGCGTGCGGGCCACGGAACGCTTGATTACCAAGCAGTTCCGGGGCGGGCCAGCCCTTCTCGGAGACGCTGAGCCACACCACCGGTACCCCGGAAATTGCCAAATCCCACGCACGGCGAGCGGCCGCGGCCGCCTCCTCGGCCCACGGTCCGCTGCGGATAACCGCAAAGCCCATGCCCTCCAACACCTTTCGCAGCCGCTCCGGCGAGAACCGGGCCGAGGAGCCCATCCGAGCGCCGTTGACGTTGATGACCGGTAGCCAGCACGCGCCCGGTGCCGCCGGGAGCACGTCGTGGTGGGCCAGCGCGGCCAGTGCCACCGGCGTCTCGCACTCGCCATCGCCGATCACCGTGACCACCCGCAGGCCGGGAGAGGAGGCGGCGATGCCCTGGCCCACACCCAACGCGGGCCCAAGTTCGCCACCGATGTAGGGCAACCCGGCAATGCCCATCAGTTCGGTGGGTTCGCCGCCGGCTTGGCCGTAGCACCGGTTGGCCTCGCTGATCGCCTCCGGCGGCATCGCTGAACGCAGCGCCCGCTGAGCGAAGACGAAGCTGCTCGCGTGCCCGGTCCCGACGATCAGCAGGAACTCCTCGGTCGACGCCTCGGCCAGATGTCCGGCCGCCCAAGCGATTCCCGGGTTACAGCCCCAATGGCCAACGGCCCGGCTTCGCCGCGGCGCACCCGGCGGCGGCCAGGCCAGCCCGGCCGCGTGGCTGAAGCTGAGCAGGCACGCGGCCCGCCAGTAGTCCGCGGCCGCACCGCTGTCCCGAACCGTCACCGTCGCGCCACGATCACATCGGTGTGCTCAACCGTGGCGAAGCCGGCCTCGGCCGAATCCAGCTGCCGCAAGCGGCTGGCCAGCTCCGCGCGGAACTGCGGCAGCCGATCCCCGAGTTGCACCGGCGAGGCGTAGGACGTGGACAGCTGCTGACCGATGACCTCGTCGATGCTCAGGCGCCGGGTGGTGGTGAAGCGGCGGGTCTCGAGGCGCCCGAAGGCCGAGTCGAGCAGGACGTGCTCGTGGGTCCGCTGCGGGTGGTCGTAGGTCCCGCGGCCGGCGCGCCGTTGCGGGCCAAGGAATTCGGTGACCACCTCGCGCGTGACCTCCAGCCAGGCTCCCTCCACCGCGGCGGTCGCGGAGAAGATGCTGGCCGAGCCGGACACCAGCGCGATGCCGCCCTCGGGCTCGACGATCTCCTCGAGCGCCTTCAGCACCAGGTCGCGATCCATCCAGTGGAAGGAGGCGCCCATGGCGCACAGCCGGATCGGCGGCGGGCCCAGTGACCGGATGTCCTCACCCCGGCCCAAAATCCAGCGGATGATCCCGGACTCGGCTGCGGTCTGGGCCCGGTAGCCCTCGGCGAGCATGTCCGAGTCCGGGTCGACGGCCCAGACCTGGATTCCTTTGCGCGCCAACGGCAGCGCCAGTTGTCCGGTCCCGCAGCCGAGATCCAGCGCCGTGCACCGGTCGTCGAGCCCGAAGCCGGCGATGAGGTGCTCGAACAGTTCGGCCGGGTACGGCGGGCGGTAGCGGGCGTAGTACTGCGCGGTGCCGGCGAAAAGCTCGGGATCGTGGCTCATGACAGGAGTCCGTCCTTGCTGCGTTCTCGTAGGAAGCGCACCAGGTCGGCGGTTCGCTGGGCGACCGTCGTGTCGCTTCTCGCCTCACGGATCATCGACAGGGCGTGCCTGCGGTCGGCCGTCGACAGTACATCCAACGACAGGCCGTACCCCTCCAGCACGCCGCGCAACCCGGCCGGAATCGTGTACGGCGAGCGCTCTCTGCCCGGGACCAGCCACGCCACGCCGGGCAGCGCGTCGCCCGGCCCGAGCACCGCGGGCGAGCCCGAGGTGCGCCGCGCCACCACGGCGATCCCCTCCGCCTGACCCGCGACGTATTTCACCCGGGCTCGCGTCACCCGCGTGAGCAAAGAGCAAAGGTGAGGCGCCACTACGATTTCCCGGCCGGCCCACGGTTCGTGGTCACCGCCCAGGACCGCGAACGCGTCCGGCGGCGGCGGTCCGGCCGCGGCCAGATCGGCGGCTAGGAGCGCCAGCTCGCCCTCTCGCACCAGCCGCGACTGGAGTCCGGCGGCGGCGGGAGCGTCCCGATCGGCCTGCGGCTGGTCGCCGACGACCAGCGCCAGGTGCGGATCGACCCGCTCGGTGTCGACCAGCTTCGTCCAAAAGCGAGGGTCCTCCTTGACCAGCCCGCAGCGCCGCGACTCCACCACCGCGCTCACATGGCGGGCAAGCGAGTCGGGAAGCTCCGGCGTGCCCGGGCCGGCGTTGCTGGCCACGACCACCCGCCAGCCGGTCTCGACCGCCGCGCGCAGCAGGTCCTCGGCGCCGGGCAGCACGATCGCCTCACCGGGATCGGCGGCCAGCTCCCCGGCCACCAGCAGGCGAGTGCCGTGCGGCGGGTTCAGCGCGCGCAGGCAGGCCTCCGCGTCGGCCGAGGTCAGCACGGTCCGGCGCAGCTCCCCCTCCGCCTCGGCGGACAGGCCTTTGGCCAGGCGCACCGCTTCGACGATGCGCTCGGTCTGTCCCATGCGGGTGCGGGTGACGAGTGTGCCACCGACGTCCACCACCAGAACGGGCTGCCGCTCAGCCATCGGCCAGATCCCTGCGCAGCTCGCCACCCCAGCCCGGAGCTTGCGGGACAGCCAGTTCCGCCGTGTCCAGGCGCGGCGGCTCGGCCAGATGCGCGCAGCGCCGCGGCTCCAGCAGCAGGTGCAGTTCCACCATGGCGATCGGTTCGCCCAGCGCGGCCAAGTGCAGCGCCGGCAGGAAGCCGCCGCCGTGCGGGGCGCAGATCGCCCCGGCGGCGGCGGCGGCGCGGACCAGGTGGGCCAGGTTCACCCAGCCGCCGCAGAACACCGCGTCGGGCTGCCAGATGTCGACCTCGCCGGACAGCAGCTGGGCCGTGTCGGCCGGACCGTAGCAGTGCTCGCCCGCCGCGTGGGGCGCACCGAACTCGCCGCGCCGCCCCAGGTGCACCTCGTCGGGGTGGTAGGGCTCCTCGGCCCAGGCCAGCACGTCGGCCAGCGGCGTGCAGACTTCCCGCACCCGTTCAGGCTTCCAGGTACCAAGAAAATCAACGGCGACCCGCCCGCCACCTTGCCGTTCGGCGAAGCCAGTGGTCACGCCGAGAAGGTGCGGATCCAGGACGACCGGTCGCCACTTCTGCACCGCGAAGGTCTCGGCGAGCTCGTCCATGACGCCCGCCACCCGCTCGCGGGTCGGGTATCGCCCCGGACCACCTACCCCGAAACAGGTCGCATAAGCCGGCACCTTGGCTACACGAGCGTCGCGCCCGGCGTGCGGCGCGATCAGCGCCCAGACCGGAAGCCCGGCCCGCTTTGCGGCCAGATCCCAGGCGGCCAGCTCGAGCGAACCGACCGTCAGGGCAAGCAAACCGGTGTGCGCGTGCCGGGTCGCCCGGCGCAGGCACCGCGCGAAGCCGGCGAGATCGACCTCGGCCGGCAGCGCGGGAAACGCCGCGGACAGCAGGTCGGGGGCGGGGGCGGCCACGGACTGCGGCACCGGCCCCCACCACCCCCAGGTCTTCCCGTCGGTGAGGCCCACCAGCCAGCCCCGCACGTCATCGCCCCGCGCGTCGCCGCGCACGGCACTGTGGTGGGAGGGGGGTGCGGGAGCCGGCACGCAGAACGGACGCAGCTCAACCTTTACCAGCGCAACGCCGATGTTCATACCCTCGGCCCTGGCACCGGCGCATCGCCGAACGTGGAGTACCACAGCGGGCGGTAGTTCTCCCACGACTTGGGGATCAGGCCCGTGGGCGCGAACACCGACTCCAGTTGCGACCTCAAGCTCAGGTAGTAGCTCAAATTCTCGGCGTGCGGGTGCCGCGCCTGTCGCATGTAGTCGTTGTGCGCCTGGAACACCTGGATCCGGGGGAACGTGCTGACCCGTGAGGCCAGATAGGCGATGCCCTCAACGGCTTTCTCGTACGAGTCGAGCCCGGCCACATAGGTGAAGTCACCGATCATGCCGATGTCCCGGCAGTCCTCCATGATCTCGCCGGCCCGCTCGAGGGTCAGGGAAGCCTTGGTGTCCTTGAGAAGCAGCGACCGGCGCTCGAAGCACTCCATCGTCACGGTCAGATGGAACGGGCCGCACGCGTCATAGAGCCGTTGCAGATCGACCCGCTCGCGCAGCACCGAGGACAACAGGTGCAGTCGCCCGGCGAATCCGTAGCGGTCGGCCGCCATCCGCAGCGCGGCCATGTGGTCGATCGCCATGCCGGGATAGTGGAAACAGCCGCTGCACACGGTGATGACCTCGGCGTGCGACAGGTCCGGCCAGCCGTTGTCGGCCATCAGCCACTCCAGCACCCCGGCCAACTGGTTGGCGGTGCTCAGGGTCTCGTCGGCGGCGTCCTCAATGACGTTGGGACAGAACAGGCAGCCCGTGCAGCGCGACCGCGAATGGGTGTTGAGCGTGATGGACCGGCCGCCCGCGCGCAGATAGGTCAGGACCACGTCGTCGTTCTCCAGCGCGACAACGTCGGCGACCGGCTCATCGCCGAGCATCAGCGACCCGTCGCGAACCTCGAACGGCGAGAGCGGATTGTCGAACGGAAGGATGATCTGCCAGATCTCCTCGGAGTCCAGCGGCCGTAGCCGCATCCGGGCCCGCGGGTAGTCCTGCAGCGGCCGAGCACCGCACGAGTTCGCCGCGATCAGCGCCACATCCAGGTAGGGCACACCGTGTTGCTCCGCAAGCATGCGTAGCTGCTCGACGTCCAGATCGGTCGTCTTCGTGCTAGTCACAATGCTCCTCCAATTCGGGCCGGATGCCCGGCCCCATCGCGGTCAAGCAGACTTACCCGGCCCAAGTCGGTCACCGACCCGTCCAGATGCCCTCCTTCGCGGCGGGCGTCCTCCTTCTCCTGGAACAACCGGGCGTCGACCATCGAGACGAATCGGCGGTACGCCTCGGCGGCACTGTCGGGCGTCACGCTCCGGTCCTCCAGCGTGCCGAGGGCGAAACTGCACGGCCGCGGCGCCGTACCCCGGATGGTGCGGCACAGTGTGTGAATCTTCGAAGCGAAAAGCCCATGGCTGATACCGGAGACGGCGATGATCACCTCATCGCCGCCGAACGTCCCGCAGACGTGGAACGTGCAGTTGCTCAACTCCTCGGCCGCCCACTGGGCGGTGACCCGCCCGATCGTCTGCATGCAGGCGTTGCCGGCCAGATGACCGAAGTGGGCCGGGTCGGCGGATCGGCGCTCCGACACGTATTCGCGCAGACCGTCCACATCGCCGATGGCGATGTGCAACCCTTCGCCGGCCAGCATCGGGATCATCTCGACGATGCAACGCTCGAACGAGGGGTACGCGGCCAGCGACGTCAGCGGATCCAAGTACATGACGCCGTCGTCGGCGAGGTCGAGCGGTGGGTCGTCCAGACGCATGTATCCGAACCGGTAGTGGTTTGCGCTCACGACACCCGACTTTCGACGTTGACCGACGCCGGGGTGCCCACGCGCGCCCCGAGCGCTTCCAGCGAGCTGAGCAGATCGGCGGCCACTTCGACCCGGCGACGCGGGTCCGGGACGTCGACCGGGAGCATGCCGAGCCGCTCGACCAGCTTCTCCACCCACAGGCTCGCCTTGACCGAGGCGTTCGGGATGAGCGGCGTGTGGTAATCGCTCTGCCACAGCAGAAGAACAGCTTGGTCGCTGCGCGAGCGCACCACGTCGAGCGTCCGCTTACGCAACTGCTTGGCGGTGATGTCATTCATCCCGACGTGACTCCACGCCGCATCCGGATCCTCAAAGTCCGCCACCTCAATCTTCAGTCGTTCGGCGTCTTCCCAAACAGGCATCGTCTCATCGGTCATCGAGAAGACCGACAACATGAAGTGACCGGTGTACTCGTTGAGCAGATACTCGTGGGTCAACTCGTAATCCTCCGGCGCCTCGCCCGGATACCCGCACATAAACGACGTGCGGTACTTGACCGGACCGCCGGACAGCGCCTCGTGCGCCCGCCGGTTGTGTTCGGCTCGGACTTGCTTATGCATCAATTCCAAAGACTTCGGGCTCATCGACTCGAAACCGATGGACAGGGTCGCGCAGTGTGCTTCGGCCAGGCGCTCCACCGTCTCCCGTCCGGTGATCACGTTGGCTCGGGTGTAGGCCTCCCAGGTGACATCCACCGACGGCAGCAGGTCCATCAGACGCCGCATCCTGGTCGGCGGCACGGTGAACGTGGAGTCCATGGCGCGGATGTGGTGGGCCCCGTTGACCTCGTGATAGCGCGCCCAGTCCGCGGCGATCTTCTCGGCGGATTTGTAGCGCCACTCCGGCGAGGCGAAGGGGAACGAGCAGAACCGGCAGGAGAAAGGGCAGCCGCGCATCGACTCATACGGCACCACCGGGCGGTGCTGGTCGCCGAAGCCCGGCGACGGGTGCTCCTCCAGATTGATGTATTCGAATCTGGTCATCCGGTGGGAGTCCGGCCCGGTGCGGATCACCAGGTTCGGCACGTGGTCGAGGTCGGCGCCCCGGTCCAAAGCGTCCAGCAGCAACGGGATCGCGGCCTCGCCGTCCCCGCGCACGACCATGTCGACCGTGGGGCAGTGATGGATGATCCAGTCGTACTTGAGGTTGCTGTACTGGCCGCCCAGCACGACGAGCGCGCCGCCGCACCTCTGCTCGATCCAGGTCAACGCCCGGCGCAGGTTGTGCCGGTCGCAGATGAAGGTGGTGGACAGGAACACGACGTCGGGGCAAACGGAGGGCTCCCGGGTGAGGTCCCAGACGTCCATGAGATCGATGAGCTCGAACGGCCGCCCCGCGGCCAGCAGTATCGACTCGAGGGTGAAGGAGGTCAGGTGCGGGACCGCGCCCCGTTTGGGCCGCATCAACGGCCGCGGCGACCCGCCGTCCTCGTAGTAGAGATCGACCAGTCGCAAGCCGCTGAGGGGATGCCGCGGGATCTCCGGCGCGAGTGGATGGCTGGCCTGCTGGTCGAACATCGTGCCGTCGAAGTAGGTGCTGTTCTTGAAGTACGGTCCCTCGCCGGAGAGGACCAGAAGAGACTTCGGACTGGGGGCGGGACTAAACGCGACCACAGACGCCTCCGTGTATCGGTATGGCCGGTGAGCGAATGCCGGCGTTCAGAATTCGCGGTGCAAACCCTGTAACGCCTTGTACTCCGGGTAGGCACCGGTGAGCCGGCGGATGCCCAGGCGCATGTCGTCGACTGTCCAGAAGCCGCCCTTGTCCAGGGATGAGGTGACCTCCCACTGGCTGTACCGGCCGATCAAGCCGCCCATCACCCGGAAGACCTGTCCGGTGATGAACGACGCGTCGCCGCTTGCCAGGTAGGCGGCCAGCAGCCCCGCGTGCTCGGGCGAGCTGGTGTCGAACGTGTCGGTGTCCTCGGACACCTTCGCATTGACGTGATCGGCCATCCGGCCGCGAACGTTGGCCTCGACCACCGCGTTGACGCTCACATCGAACGGAAACATCTCATGCGCCAGCTCGAGCGTCATCCCCGCGACGGCGCCCTTGCCGGCCGAGTGGGTGATGCCCAGGTCCGGCCGGCCCACCAGGCCCGTGGCCGCGGTGAAGTTGACCAGGGAGCACGGGGACCCGGCGCGCTGCGCGCAATTGTCCCGCCACCGCCGGCACGCGGCCGCGGCGACCAGGAAGGTATGGGTGGCATGCGAATCGAGAACGTTGCGCCAGTCGTCGGGGGTTGTCTCCCAGATCGGCTTGACCCGAAGCGTTCCGGCCGCCGCTACCACGCCGTCGACGTTGCCGTGCTCGGCGAACAGGCTATCGAACATCGCCTCGACCTGGTCGGGCACGGTCAGATCGCAGTGGTGGCCGCTCACGATACCGAACTGCGCCAGCTGCTTGGCCACGACCCTGACCACCTCGGGGTCTTCGCCGACACCCGTGACGCTGGTGCCGTTGTCCGCGATCACCACCGTCGCTCCGAGCCGGGCCGCCTGACCGGCCACGGCGGAGCCGATGGCGCCGGCGCCACCGGTAACCAGGATGACCCGACCCGTTAGATCAAGCGGCCGGGACATGTCCGGTGTGCGCATGGATGGCCTCCCCAAAACGTCGTGAGCGGGGTCGAAAGTTGAGTTAGCCAATCCTGTCGACGGTGAGCTGTCAAGGGAACGACAACGCTACATATTGATGTCGAATCCCTTCGAGCCCAGGACTTCACGCAGCGCCCGCTCGTGCACGGCACCCTCCCGAACCAGGCGCGGGAGGTCACCGGCGGCACAGTCCACAACCGACAGTCCGCGCCCGATCGGGCAGACCCCACCGTCCACAATCACATCGACATTCATCGAGGTTTTCTCGATGAACCGTCGCACCTGCACCGGGCTCAATGCCGGCCAGCGCTCCTGTTTGTCCGGCGCATCGCTCACGCTGACCACCGATGTCGCCGGCGGATGGCGCGTGCGCGCGGCCACCTCGCCCAGCAGCCCCGGATCCCGGGTGACCATGGCCGTCTCGCCGCCGAGCCACCACCGGCCGCGAGCGAACTCCGGCTCCCGCCACCGCAGCCACAGGGCGAGGTCACCCGGCCACAGACCCTCGGCCAGACAGCGCGCCGCCGCCGGCATCGAGAACCACGCCGCCACCGCGGAATCCGACGGCATCACCAACGCCAAGGGCTTGCCCGTCGATCGGCCCTTTCCGTGGAAAATCCGCCGGCAAGCCTCGCTGTCGGTCGAGTCGGCGCAGAGCATGTACCAGCGTCGTGTCGGCAGGACAACGACCCCGCCGGCGTTCAGCGCCGCCACACACTCCGACACGGCAGCGCCGGTCCCAACGTCGGTCAGCCGCATGGTTTATCGCTCGTCATAGACGACCCGTCGTCGGCATAGCGCCGGCGAAGCACCTCCATGCCATTTTCGAGTTTCATCCGCCACCCCTTCGCGATAACGCCCGCGCAAAAGCGATGCCAGTGATGCCAAGCGCGAAACAGCATGGCACCCATCAGGTTGCGGCGCGCGCCCGCCTGATGTTCCACCGCGTTCAACCGTGGAATCTCCGAGGTTGAACACCGGTGCCGGCGTTCACTGGGCCGGGGCTTGCCGCCGCGCGGGGGGAAGGCAACGATGCTGGGCACCAACCCGGCGTCCGTGGTGTCGCGGTGCGCTGCGCGAATCCGCGACGCCGGACTCAGCGCGGGATCCAATCAGGAAGGTGCGCTCGTGAGTACGAGTGGAAAAGTCCGCGGCGTCAAGGTGCAACCGCGGTGAAGGCCAGCGTCGTCCTTCCGGCCTACAACGAGGGCAAGAGCATCGGCCGGCTCTTGCGAGGCCTGGCTCAGTGCCGGATCGATCCGGCCGACTCGTTGGAGGTGGTGGTCGTCGACGACGGGTCCACCGACGACACCGGCCGGGTGATCGCCGAATTTTCCACCGATCTCGACCTGGACTACCTCTTCCTGCCGCGCACATCGGCCTCCGGGCGGGCGGCGGCACGCAACGCCGGCATCGAGAAGGCCACCGGCGAGCTCGTGGTGATGGTCGACGCCGACCAGGTGTGCGGTCCGGACCTCATCGGCGAGCACATCCGCTACCACCGCCAGCATGAGGACCTGGTGGTGGCCGGACCCCGCCACGACCTGGCCGAGGGCCTGTTCGACGACGAGCGGCTGGCCCACGGATTCGATTCATCGTCACTTCCCGATGTAGTGGGCGAGGACGGCCGGTTGGACGTGCTGGCCGCGTTCTCGGAGAACTTCAACAACCTGGAAACGTGCTGGCATCACATGTTCAGCTGCAACGTGTCCGTCCGTCGCCGGCACCTGCTGGCGGTCGGCGGCTTCGACCCGGGTTTCACCGGCTGGGGGCTGGAGGACTCGGAGCTGGGCTACCGGCTGCGCCGCGCGGGTCTGGCGTTCGCGTTCAACCCCGCCGCCGTCGCCTACCAGACCGGCCGCCACCAGGTCACGCCGAACATGTTCGAGCAGTGGCGGCGCAACCTGACCTACTTCGTGGCCAAGCACGGCGGCGCGGCGGAGGTCGCCGTACAGGCGATCATCTGCCGGGTGTTCGACCCCGCCGACCACAGCATCGACTGGCTGGAAGGCGTGCGCCGGATGGAACTGGCGGCCCGCGCGCTCGCCGGACGGACGCCCACCGCCCTCCAATGGGTCGAAGCCGACGAGGGCAATGCGGCGCAGGTCCTCACCGGGCTTGCCCAGCAGGCGTCAACCCACGACCTGCTCGTCATCGACGACACCGAACGGGCCATGCTTGCCGCTCCGGTGCAATGCATCGGTACCTCCAAGGACCTTCTCTACTTCCACCGGCCGACGCCGCGGCTGCGCGATCGCCTCCGGGAGCGCTACGCGGCCGGTTAGGCGGCCAGATAGGCGTGCAGTTCGGCTATCGGCACCTCGCGCGACGCGGCGGCCACGACCGTCCACTCCACCGCCCGCAGCACCTGTTCCAGGTCATCGGGGCTGAGCAGGGCGGTGTCGACCCGTCCGCCGAGCACGAAACTCTCGGGAGTCTGATACGCGTCAACGAAGAGCCCAAGATTCTCGTCATTGGTGGTCTCACGCCATTGGAACGTCGTGGAAGTCGAGCGGGCGCCCGGCGCGTCCGCGGCATCAGCGGCATTAGCGGCAACGGAAGCGGCCTCGGCGGACAGGAGGTTCAACACCACCGCGGTGCCCAGCCCGTCGAAGGTGACGCCCCGACGGTCCGCCGCCGCTTGCCGGACCTTGTCCATCTCCGACGGGGCGTAGCGGGCGTGCCGCAAGGCTTGCATCGACAGTTTCGTGGCGGCTCGCATGGTCTCGCCCACCGTCTGCGCGATGGGAACGCGCAGGATCGCCTCCTGCGAGAGCAGGCCCGGATAGGACGTCCAGTGGGGATCGAACCGGTTGCCGGAGATAAGAAACAGAAGGGCGGCGTCGGTTCCCGCATGAAACGCGGTCACCGCGGCCAGCGCGCCGATGAGCGCACCGGCACGGGTCACCCGGCGGCCCTCTGGCATGCGGTCCAGCGACACCAGCAGGTCGGCCGATCGGAGGTCGCCCAGCCAGAAGCGCACCGGCTGCGGTACACGCCGGCTTGGCCACATCGTCGGCGGGGCGGTCTCCAGGACGGCGGCCGCGTGCTCGAGCGACCGGCGTTGAGCTCGCCGGCCTTCGTCGGAAGCTTCGAACCGCGCGAGATCCAGCGGGGAGGCCGGGTCCGGCTCGTCGACGCCGGCCGCCGCGGACCTGCCTGCCGCCAGTTCGGCGAAGGCGCCCAACAGCATCTGGGCGGCGTGCGCGTCTACGACGAGGTGACTGATCCGCATCGCGACGCGTACCACCTCGTCGCCTTGGACCACGAACAGCACGCTGAAGGTCGACTCGAGCGTGGTGGCCGGGACCGCGTGTCTGAGCTCGCCCGGCAACGGAGTCTCGCTGTGACGCACCGAGATGCCCAGGCGTCCTGCGTCGTGAACGCGCTGGGTCGGCAGGCCGTCGGCGTCGTGTGAGATCGAGGTCCGGAGCACCGGATGGCGCACCACCAACCGCCGCACCAGATCCACCGCGGCACCGATGCTCAGCGCGCCGGAAACCTCATGGGTCACCATAAGGTCGAAGTTGCCGACCTGGGCGCCCGTGGCGCGGATCACCTCGTGCATGAACTGCTGAGCCCAGGTCAGGCCGCCCGTCCCCGCCGCGGCCGCATCCGAATAGGAACAGACAAGGCCGGAAGTACTAGTCACCAAACAGGTGTATCCCACCTCCCCCCGATCGGAAACCCTTGCCCGCTCGCCGCGCGAGTGCCACCATGCCGATTAATTCTGTACCGTGGACGTGCCCTCAGCGTGGGAGGCGGGCCCGGAAGCGGAAGACGCCATCGCGCAAGCCTATCGAGATGTCGCCGAAACCGGTTGCCCGCAAGCGATCCGGCCGCGCATCCGGGTCTCCGGCTGGTAGATGTCGTTGTCGTGGAAGGCGAGCAGGTCGTCGGAGGCGCGGCTGTCGGTCCCGGCGAACCAGCCGCCGAGCCGCAAAACCCTTGCCGCCTCGGCGGAAGGCTTGTCCTGCGCGACTTCGCCGGGCACCGGATCTATCCGGTGCAGCAGAACCGTCGCTGCCTCGTCACCCCATGGCGTTCCCACCTAGGCACGTGCACGTATCGGTCAATGGGCATGTGCACACGTCTGGCAGCATGTCCCCGTACGATCGGACAAGCGGGGGTGATCGGATCGTGTTTGGTGAGATGGTGCGGGCGCAGCGGCAGCGGCTTGGTCTCAGCCAGGAGGACTTGGCCGAGCGGGCCGGCATAAGCGCCCGCAGCATCGGTCGGATCGAGGCCGGTCGCATCCCGACGCCGCGCCCGGCTACGGTGCGGCTGCTCGCAGACGCGTTCAGGCTGACCGGGGCGGATCGGGAAAGTTTCTGCCGAGGCGTTCACGCCGCCGCCGGCGCCGCCCCCGCGCAGCTGCCCCCGCGTACGGCCACTTTCGTCGGTCGTGCCGAGCAGCTGGCGTACCTCGACTCCGTGATTGCGGCGGACGCACCGCCTTTCCCGGTCACCTGTGCGCTGTACGGCACGGCCGGCGTCGGAAAGACCTCGCTGGCCGTGCATTGGGGCCACCAGGTTCGTGATCGGTTTCCCGACGGCCAGCTGTATGTGAACCTGCGCGGATTCGATCCGGAGGGCCGGGCGACCGGTCCAGCCGCGGTGATCCGTGGTTTCCTAGTCGCGCTGGGCGTTGCTGCCCGGCAGATCCCGGCGGAACCGGACGCGCAGGCCGCGCTCTATCGCACGGTGGTCGCTGACAAGCGGTTGCTCATTTTGCTCGACAACGCCCGCGATGCTGATCAGGTGCGGCCGCTCCTGCCTGGCTCGGGCGCCGGAATGGTGATCGTGACCAGCCGCGACCGGCTCACCGGCCTCGTCGCGGTCGATGGCGCTCACCCGGTTACGGTCGACCTGCTATCCCATGCGGAGAGCCACTCGCTGCTGGCGGCCCGCCTGGGCCAGGCCCGGATCGAGGCCGACCCCAGGGCGACCGACCTCATCATCGACCGCTGTGCCCGGCTGCCGCTCGCACTGGCCGTTGCCGCCGCTCAGCTTCGGCAAAGCGGCGCCCCCATCGCCACGCTCGCCGCGGACCTCGCCCATGCGCGCGACCGGCTCGACGTCCTGAACGGTGGCGAGCCGTCCAGCGAGCCGCGAGCCGTCTTCTCCTGGTCGTATTCCACCCTGTCCGGCGCCGCCGCCGGCCTCTTCCGTCTGCTCGGCCTGCATCCGGGCCGCGACTTGTCTGTCGCTGCGGCGGCCAGCCTCGCCGGCTGCCCGGTCCGAGCGGTGCGGCCGCTGCTGTCCGAGCTGACGCGGGCCAGCCTCGTGTTCGAGCAGCCGCCGGGCCGCTTCGGCTGCCACGACCTGCTGCGGGCGTATGCGGCGGAGCTGGCCGACCTCGCCGAGACGCCGCAGAGCCGGCGCCAGGCGGTCCGTCGCCTTTTGGACCATTACCTGCATTCGGCCTACGAGGCCGACCGGCTGCTGACTCCCGCCCGGGACCGGGCCGAGTTGCAAGCGGCCGCGTCGGGCGTGACGGCGGAGAACCACACCGACCTCCGCCTGGCTTCGGCCTGGCTGGATGTCGAGCATGAGGTGCTCCTGCGGGTGAGCGACCACGCCTTCGACGACGGTTGGGACTACCACTGCGTCAACCTGTATTTCGCCCTGCAACACCATCTCGACTGGCGTGGTGACTGGCATGACGCCATCGAACTCGGCGGCCGGGCCGCCCGGTCCGCCCGACACATCGAAGATCATGCCGTCCAGTCTCGGGTTCACCGGCTGCTCGCCCATTCCCTCATGAGGGTCGGCCGCTACGACGAGGCCACCCGGGAGCTGACCCACGCGCTCGACGTCTGCCGGCGGGCCGGCGACCTTCGGGGCCAGGCGCACGCCCATCGGACCATCGCCCTGGTGTGGGGCGCACAGGACCGGTACCACGAGGCCCTTTTGGAAGACAAGCGTGCGCTGGAGCTATATCAATCGATCGGGTACGCCGGCGGCGAGGCGTACTCGCTGAACGCCGTCGGTTGGGATCTCGCGCAGCTGGGTGCGTACGACGAGGCGCTGATCCATTGCGAGCAGGCTCTGCCCCTGAACGTGAAGATCGACAGCGCGGTGGGCGAGGCCAACGTCTGGGACAGCCTCGGCTACATCCACCACCGGCTCGGCCGGCTTGACGACGCCGTCGCCTGCTACAAGCGTGCGCTGGAGCTGTTTCGTTCGCTGGGCGATCGCCACGAGGTGACGTCCACATTGGAGCGTCTGGGCGACGCCCACCGGGCCGGCGGCGACGCCGAGTCGGCCCGCGACTGCTGGAACCAGGCGCTGCACGGTTACCGCTCCCTCGACCGGCCGGAGGCTGCCGCGGTGGAGGCCAAGCTGCGCGGCCTGCACGGGTAGGCGCTCACGGTAGCGCCCACCCGGTTTCCCGCCTCTCATAAGCACACACCGAGCCAGTTGTTGCACCACGAGAAGGTCATCACGGCGGTTTCGGACGTCCCCTGCGTGTAACCAGCGGGAGCGCCGAAGGAGTAGCCGCCGGAGTAGACGTGCACTCCACCGCCCGACGCATAGCCGCCGCCTACGTTGCCAACGTTTCCCGACTTGTATTGGAAGGGACCGTTCAGGTCCGACGAATCGGGGGCATCAGAGACTTGGATGCCCGCGCCGACGCCGAACTGCCCGCCCTTACTGCTACCCGGCTCCGCCTTGGTGGCCTCGAGGAAGAGGCCGTTCTTGTCCATGCCGATGCAGATCTCTCCGCCGAAGTTCCACCAAGCGCCGACGCCGCCGGAGATGCAGCCGGCAATGGTGCCTTTGTCGTACATCTCGAAAACGCTGCACGCAGACCCGGGCATCTGCTGCCACCACGGGCATCCACTCTTCTTGTCCTCGTCCGGTCCACGGGCGGGTCCGCGCACCGCTTGCAGGGCGCAGCCGACCCCGCTCCACCACGGGCAACCTGTTGGATGGCTGTCTTTGGGAACCTGCACCGGCGGCGGGGTCTTCGCCTTCGGTTCACGGTCCTCCCCCGTGAGGCGGTTGAAGCGGGCCAGATCCCGGCGGTACTTGGCCCAGGTCGCCTGCCGACGGGCTTCATCGGCGACCACCTCGTTGAGCCTGCGCTGCCCGGCCGGCGTGTTCAACTGGCTGATGCATGGGCCGTTTCTGTCCTCGATGCGGATGCAAAGCCCGGTCGCGTCGCTGGCGGTGACGGGTGTGTTGTTGGCGTAGGCGTACCCCTGCCAACTTTGCGGATCTTTGTTGTCGAATAGCGGGTCCACGCTGATGAAGCGGCCCAGCGCCGGATCGTACTCGCGGGCACCGAGATGCGTCAGCCCGGTGTTGTCCAATGTGCCGCCGACGAAGCCCTTGTCCATTGTGGACGGCCACGTGCCGCTCACCGTGCCTCGCGGCGAACCATAGGGGGTGAACCGCCGGAGCGCTGCCACCTGGGTGGTGGCGGTGATCGCGACCTGGGCCGTGCCGTGGTTGTCGCCGGCAAGCCAGGTCAACCCGGCCGCGCTGCGCGTGGCGATCGTCGTAGCCGCGTACGAGTAGTAACGGGTGGTCTTGCGCGTGGCAGTCGCGGCGTTGTAGCGGACCTCCTGGCCGGGCAGGTAAAGCGTCTTGCCGGTCGGATCGCTGCGCACGAGGCGGTTGCCGTCGACGTCGTACAGGTACGACGTGGTGCCGCTTGCGTCGACGGAGGTGGACACGCGGTCCTCGGCGTCCCAGATGATGGTCTGGCCCGGCCGGCTGGTCGTGTTCCCGTTGGCGTCGTAGGCATAGGAATCGGTCCGGGTGAGCGCACCGCTGTACGCGACCGAGGACGCGGCATGCGGGTGCGGGCTCGTGGCGGACGGGTAGGTGTAGGTGGCGGTGGTGTCGGTCGCGGCGTGGTCGGTCTGGCTGAGCCGGTCTCCGGAGGCGTCGAACGTCCACGACTGCCAGTACCGGGCCGGCCCGCCGAGGCCGCCCACGGTTGGCGCGGCGGCGCAGTCGCCCGACGCCGGCGTCCACGCCTGGGCCAGCCGCCGCAGGCCGTCGTAACCGAAACACTGGGTATCGCCGGATACGGACTCGGTCAGCTTCGTGACGTCGCCGGCATCAGAGTACCTGTACGCGAGGTCGAAAAACGTGGTGGTCGGCGCCACCGCGCTGGTCGTCTTGATCTGGCGGAGCCGCCGTGTGTCGTCCTCATAGTACTGTCCGATCTGGACGATCCCGCCACCGTTGTTGCGCAAGGTGACGATGTTTGACTCACCATAGTTCGTGTAGCCGGTCGCGGTGACGAGCGTGCCGCCCAGGTTGGTCGACAGCGTGCTGGGCTGAGCCAGTGCCGAGTACCCGTAGGTGAGGTTCTCGGTGCCGAGATCGCCGGCGGTCGGCGTCCGGCTCGTGGCCACCGAACCGTCCACATTGTAGGTATAGACGTAGGTGAATCCAGTCGCGCCGAAGCTGGTCTCGGTCGCGGGCAGGCCGTACCGGACGCTCGTCGGCTGGTTCGACACGTGGTATCCGAGCACCTCGTAGGTGTAGGCGTTGGCGGACGCGTCGTACCGGATCGACTTGGCCAGCAGCCCCTTGCCGGAGGCGACGGTGTCGTAGACCCACTCGGCCCGCTTGCTGCCGGTGGCGGACCCGTTGCGCACGCTCGTCTTGCGACCGAGCACGTCGTAGGTGTAGGCCAGGGTGGTGCCCCGCGCGTCGGTGCCGGTCAGCGTCCGGCCGGCGTCGTCGTAGGTGCGGGTCGTGCGGCCCTTGTCCGGGTCGTCGGCCTGGATCTGCCGGCCGCGCAGGTCATATGTGTAGGACCAGCGACTGCCGCGCGGGTCGGTCACGCCGGCCAGCACGCCCTTGCGGTTGTAGGTGTAGGTCGTCGTGTCGAATACACCGGTGGGCGTGTTCGAGTGGTACCGGCGAAGGGCCACCGTGTGTCCGCGGGCATCGGTGACCGTCGAGGTCGCGCTTCCGCCCGCCGGAGTCGTCACGTCGGTGCGGTCTCCGGTGTACGCGGTCGTGGTGCGCCATTTCTCGACGTTGCGTGCCTTGACGATGCTGGCGATCACCCGGCCCGTGCCATCGAAGACGCTCTCCGTCCAGGCCGGGATGGACTCCGGGCCGGAGTAGTCCGGCGGCCGGGGCACGTAGACGTCGGTGCCCGGCGGGCCGGTCATCGGGTAGGCCCGGGTGGTCTTCCAGGCGCGACCGGCGCTGTCGTACAGGGTGTCGGTCACGATCCGGGCGCCCGCGATGGACGCGTCGGCCGACTGGCTCTGCCGCATGCGCAGCAACCCGTCGTAAAGCGCGATCGTGGTCACGTACCCGCCGGCGGCGTTGAGCTTGTTGGAAGTGACCGCGTTAGCCCCGTTCACACGCAGGAGGTAGGCGTAGGTCGCCGACGCCGGTTGGCCGGCCGATCGGCTCTGGCCGGGCAGCCACACCGCGATGGTGCGGCCGAGGCCGTCGTAGGCGACATCGGTGCGGCGGCTGTTGACGTCCACCACCGACAGTGGTTGACCCCACGCCGGCTCGATTGTCGTGGTAGTGGTCCAACCGAGCGGGTTGGTGACCTTCCTCTGGGTCACCGGGCCGGTATCCGGTGTGTAGCCGGTCGTGGTGCGGTTGTTGTCGATGTCCCAAGCGTCCGTCGGCCGGCCGTAGGCGTCATAGGCGGCCCGGCTGACCGTGATGTAGGTGGGGCCGGTCGGGCCGTACGCCTTCAAACCCTGCACCTCGGTGACGTCGCCCTTGGTCGGCGGCGCACCGAACGCCAGGCCGTCGTAGGCGGTGCGGACGTCGCCGGTGACATCGGCCTCGCCGAGCCCGCCGGCCTTGGCCGCCGCGCACCCAACCGCGAAGTCCTGCGTGCGCGACACCAGCGAGGTCAGCCAGACGTTCGCGGCGGCATTCATGTTGCGCGTGTACGTGGTGAGCTTGCAGGTCTCGTCGCCGGTGACCGCGTCGTCGCCGCGGTCGTCGACCTCGACAGTCATGCCGAGGGCGTCGAAGGTGGACCGGCTCGACGTGGTCCGCACGCCGGGCGCGCGGCGGCCGCCGTCGGCGTCGAGCGCCGTGCGGTTGTGGGTGGCCGCAACGTCGCTGAAGCGCGCGTGCACCGTCGTGCCGTTGATAGTGCGGCTCGCGGTCGGCGCCGACTGCCACGGCTCCGATACGGACGCCGAGACCTCAGCCCCGCCGACCCCATTGAAGGTCGTCGACATCCGGGTCATCCCGGCGTAGGCGTCCTCGTCGGCGACGGCCGGCGCGTCAACGGCGGCCTCGCCGCTGCCGCCGCTGCCGTTGACATCCACCGCGGGAAGCGTCACGCTGCGGCTGCCGTTGGGCAGGTGATCGCCGTTCATACCGCGGAAGAACTTGGTCTGGGTGTAGGTCCGGGTCGTGGTGGCCGCATCGCCGGCACTGACGCGGACCGTGTCGTAACCGCGCCACACCGACCACGTCTTGAACTCCGCCTTGATCAGGCCGTCGTCGTCGGTATAGTGCCACGCCGGGTTGCCCACGTACTCGTAGGCGTGCACGACGTCTGGCGCCCCGCCGACGAGATCGCCCTCGCGCACCTCGGTCACGACGTACTTGTGGAAGAAGTCATTCTTGGGTGTCGACGAGCCGACCTCCGTCCACTTAACCGGGTAGCAGCGCAGGGTGTTGTCCTGCAGCGCGGACTCGTTGGGCATGCGCGAGCCCGCGACGCAGTCCGGATCCGAGTAGTCGACGAGGATGGCGCCGCCGGTCTCGGTATCGATGCGGGAGATCCGCCACCAGTTCATCGGCAGCTTGCCGTCGGTGAGCGTGTCGACCCGGTTGCGCAGCTGCACGCCCGAGAACCTCAGGTCGGGAACGCTCGTGGTCGCACCGACCAGGCCGGAGTGGGAGACCTTGGACAGCCACAGGCCAGCCCGCGTGCTGTCGCCGGGATCGGGGAACGTGTGGGTGAACGTCCAGGACTCGACGTCACGGTAGCCAGGTGGCGTCGCGGTCGGGCTCCACACCTTGGTCGTGATGGACGCCAGCCGCTTCGTGGTCCAGTAGGTGGGCGAGCCGGTCAGGCACGGAGCGGCTGTGCATTGCTGATCCCATGGCGTATCGGTCCAGTTGACCCCGTCGTGGGTACCGCAGCTGGCCGTCAAACACCGATCTGCGACGGCAAAGGAGACCTGCATCGGCGCCGGACCGCTGTCGCCGACCCGGGTGCCGTAGTTGATGGTCTCGAGGTAGCCGGCCCGGTCGTAGGCAGCAAGGTCGCTGGATGAGTTGTTGCGGGCGTATGAGTTCGTCTCCTTGCGGTAGGAGTACGTCATCGTGTTGGCGTGGGTATCCACCGCGTAGTCGAGGTTCCACCGGTAGGCCTGGGTGCAGCTGGATGCGGCGAACGTCGCCTGGTGGCAGGGCTCTGTCGGGTCGTTGCCGTACACCGGTTCGGTCAGCGTGGAGTTGGCCGCCGGGGTGGCGCCGAACCGGTACTGGGTGCCGTCGGGCGTGATGACCTGCCACCACTCGCCGTCGTTGTCGCCGTTGCCGGCGCCGGTCTTGTGCACGACGAGCGTGCCGTCGTCGTTTCGCAGGTGCCAGCGATTGGGGTCGCCGCCGTCGCGGATGAGCTCACCGGAGTGGCTGGATAGGGATAGCGTCGCGTTGTCGGTCTTCCAGCACAGGTCGCCGGTCTTCGTGGTGTTGTTGTGGCCGCTGCCGGCCATGTCCTCGCCGCAGGAGGTGTACCGGCGCTCGATCGAGCCCGGCGACCACTCGAACCCCTCGCCGATCCAGGACGGCTGGTTGTTGGTGGCCGCGTTGCGCCCGTCGACGGACTGGGAGGAGTACGACAGTGCGATATCCGGCGACGGCCCGCCTAGCGAGGGCGGAACCCGGATCGGGTACGTCCACGAGAAGGAGCCGGCGTTGGCGCCGGCCGACCACGTCGACGACGACGACAGCGCGGTCACCCCGAAGTCGCCGGTGCCGCCGGAGCCGCCCGCGGCCAGCGCGACCACCGAGCCACCCGAGGGCACCTCCACCGTGGCGGTGATCCTGCCCGTCTTCACGTCGTTGGTGGACGGCAGCACGGTGGCGGCTGGGCACTCGACGGCGACCGGCGTGGCCAACGCGCAGGCCGGTAAACGGAAAAGGCGCAGTCGGCTGGGCCAGTCCGCGCCGTACCCCGTCGCGAACCGTCCATAGTCGACACTGAGGCGACTGGACACGGTCGCGGCCGCGCCGTCGGCTCGCTCGAGCCGCATCAGCGTTCCGGCCACGCCCGCCGATCTGGCGGCGCCGCGGTCGAGGACGGCCAAGCGCATCCGGACCGGTATGGCAGCAGCCGCCTCTGCCGGATCCGCGGCCGAGGTCACCCGGGCCATCGAGATGGGCAGGTCACCGGCGGACACCGCATCGCCACCGGCCGGCAGGGTGACGTCCACAGTGGACGCTGCTGGCCATTGCGGACCGGGCCGGGCCGCGGTCCGGGCGGCCGCGGCGGCAGCTGGATCGACCGGCCGGACCCGTGGCGCCAGCGGCACGCCCGGGATCGGCGTGTCCACCTGGCCCGCAAGCAGCGTCGTGGCCGGCGGCCGGGCCTGGCCAGCCTGGGCAGGCAAGGCGAGCCCGGCCAGGGGCACGACGGACACGACGCACACCAGTCCAACCGCGACCCGACCAGGTGTCCGGTGAGAAAGACGAACCATCAGACCAAGCACGACGATGCCTCCAGGCGAACGAAGGTTCAGGGGATGCTGGCGATCGAGCCGGCCGCAACGGCGCCCTGGTACACGTGGACCGTGTCGATCGAGCCCTTCCAACGGTCGACCAGGGTGGGAAGGCCACCCGGAGCGCTCCACAGTGCGGAGCCCACGGTCAACGGTCCGGTCACGTTCCACCGCGGGTCCGTGCGCGTGGCCGAGGCGGCGAGCGTTCCATTGACGTACAGGCGCATGGCACCGGTGGTGGCGTCGTACACGCCGACCAGATGAGCCCAGCGGTTGACGTCGGCGGTGGTGACCGGATTGGTCGACAACGCGCTGACCCAATATCCCGGCGCGTTCGGGTCGTTGCCGCCTTCGATGTCGGTCTCGGGTATCGCGAACCCCCAGTGCGGCACGCCTGCCCCGTCCACGCGGTAGCCCAGATAGAACCCGCTGACGCGGTTGCCCGACTGACCGAGCGCGGTTCGGTTCCCGTTCGGCAGCGTCGGCCCGGCGTCGGTGGTGTCTTCGTCGGCCAGTCGCACCCACGCCGATACCGTGAACGACTGATCGGTGTTGAGCACCGGCCCGTCGGTTAACGCGTCGCCGCTGCGGTCGAAGGCGAGCGCCGCCGCCCCGGACTGGCTCTCGGTCGTCCAGCTCACCCCGCTGGTCAGGTTGAGGTTGACGTCGTGGAAGAAGTTCGAGGAGTCGAACGCCATCGGGCCGGAGCCCTCGTCCATGCGCCACTGCCCCACGTTGTCGGTCAGCGGATCGGACATGGCCGCTACCTCTGACGCGGAGAGCACCCGGTCCCAGACCCGCACGTCGGCGATACCGCCAGCGAAGTACTGTGCCGAGCCGCGACCGATGCGGAACGGGCCGGCCGCGTTGACGTTCGCGGCGGCGATAGCCGTCCCCTGCCGGACACCGTTGACGTAGATCTGCAGCGTGCGGGTTGCCGAGTCGTACCCGCCGGTGATGTGCGTCCACACGCCCACCAGCGGCACCGTCGTGGACCGGGCCCGGCCGGTGACGCTACCGGCGGTGTCCACAGTGACCAGTTCCCAGCGGTCCTCGCCCACGCCCGCCGCGTACTCGAGGTTGAAGCCGGGCTGGCTCACCACGACGAGGTCGCTCGTCTTGGCGCCGAGCTTGGCCCAGGCGGACACGGTGAAGCTCTTGGTGGCGTTGACAACAGCGCCGCTGGCCGTGATCGAGTTGGTCGACGCGCCGTCAAGCGACAAAACGGTGGAGCCGCCGACGACCCGGCCGGGCGCGCCGAGCGTGGAGGAACCGGACAGCGCCGAGATCGCGCTGTACCCGTGACCCGTCGAGTCGGCCACGGTGGTCGATCCGGTCGGATCGTCCAGCGGCCAGCGGGCCACCTCGGTGGCCGCCTGGGCGGCGTTGAAGACGTACGTCGTCTCGGCGCTGAGCTGGATGCGGTCCTTGGCCTTGATATGCACCGTCCCCTGGCCGGCGATCGGCGTCCAGTCGATGCTGGCCGTCGCTCCGGCCGTGAACGTCGTGGCGTGGGTACCCGCGCCGTCCACCACCCACCACGAGTAGCCGGTGACGTCCGCGTCGGCCGGAGTGTCGCCAGGGGCGAGGGCCAGCCGGATCGTCTTGCCGGCTACGAACGGCTGGTTGCCCGCGTCCGGGGTCAGCCGGGGCGCGCTGGGCGCCGCGCTGTCCACTTCGAACTCGCACCAGCCGCTCCACCCGGAGGAGTCGGTGCCGGAACTGCCGCCATAGGACCACGAATCGTTGGCCCGCGCCCGCCACCGGTACACCGCCCCGGTCGCGAGAATGGGTGCCGGGAACGGGATCGTCGTCCCGCCGGCCTGCGGCGTGCCGGCGGCGGAGCCGGCCGCCGTCCAGGTGCTCGTGGCCGTGTCGAACCGCTCCCACGCGAACTCGCCGCGCAGCGTGCCGCCGATGTCGCCTTCGCCGGCGCCGTCGGGATCGGTTACCCGGGCCGACAGCACGGGATTGGCCACGGCGACCACCGGCCGGCCGGCGCCGGTCGCGCACGCCTGGCTGTGCGTTGTCAGTGTGTCGGGCACATTCGGCACCGTGTTGTACACAATGGACAGTGAGGCGGTGTTGTGGTCGAAACGCTTCCACTGGGAGACCGTGGTCTCGTCGACCGCACGCAGGCCCAAGGTGATGTCGGCCCAGCCGTTGGCGTACGCCGTATCGATTATCGTCTTGGCGTTGAAGGAGACCGTCCCGGTGTCGCTGCAACTGAAGCCACCCCCGGCGCGGTGGGAGGCGTTGGCCGTCGCGGTCAGCCCATCGTTCCAGCCTGGTTGCGTGTTCCAGCTCGTCGAGGACGAGATCGCGCCCGTGGCCCAAATCTTCGCCTGCGAGGCCGGGCTACAGGTCCACGACCACTTCTGCGTGATGTTGAACGAGGCGGCCAGGATGTGCTTGCCGCGCGCTCCGTTGATGTCCATCCGGAAGAGCGAGCGTACGAGGTATTGGGTGCTCAAGCAGGTGTTGCCGCTGAAGTTGTCGCATGTGCGACCGGCCCCGGCGTCACCGCGAGTGGCGCCGTTGTTGAGCGTGAACGTCGAGCTGTTGGCCACGTCGGATCGGCTGGCCACGACCTTCCACACGTTGCCGGAGATGAAACCCGACCAGGACGGGTCCAGAAACACGGGATAGCGGGTCTTCGGGTCGGTCAGAAATGCTTGATCTGGTACCACGACCACGCCGCCGGCGTCGAGGCCTTCACCCATCGCCGCGTACCGCGGCAGGCCGCCTGGACCCTCCGTGCCGACGCCGCTCGAGTCCCACATCATCGGCGGCGGGGAGGCGAACACCACCCGACCGTTCGCGTCCCGGGCCTGGAGCCCACCCCCCTCGGCGGCCGACACCGACAGGCCCGCGGTCGACAGTCCCAACCGGACCGCCGACAGCGACGGATTGTCCGCCGCCTTGCGCGTCTTGACGACCAGTACCTCCTCAAAGCCGGTGGGTGTGGCGGTCAGCCGCAGATCCACCTCCGGCAGCACGTTCGAGTAGGTGGCGGTGTCGCCGGAGATCACCGGGGTCGGAAGTGTTGTGGCCCAAGTCATCGCGAGCGTCCGGTCACCATCGGCCAACCGCGCCAACCGATCGTCGCCACCCGCCGAGAACGCCATCGCGACGACCGTCGCCGCCGGCGCCACCGCCGCACCCGTCCGGCGCAGCGTCGTATCCGCCTCGGCCCACGAGCCGTCGGCCCGCCGAACCCAGCGCGGCTGGGCGTACTCGACCAGCTCCCGGCTGCCGTCCGGGCGGGCTAGCACGCGGGAGGTGGGCGAACGACCCGACATGTCCTCCACCACCTGACCACACGCGGACGCCATGGCGGCGGCCGCCCGGGCATCGCGTTGGCTGCTTTGGCAGGGCTTCGCCGCGGCCACCGCCGGACGGGATCCGTGGATCGCCAGTGTCCCGATGACCAGAAGGGCGAGCGCGCTCCCGGCCACCCGCAATCCATTCCCGCTATGCACCATGCCGCTACCCCTTACCCGCTCGGCCGGCACCGCGATCGCTTTCACTTTCCGCGGCATGCCAGAACTATGTCGAAGTGTCGATGGAGCGGCCAGGACATTGGCCGACATTCGCCAGACACTTGCCGTCGGAGGCCCCTCGGCTTCGTAGGCCACGACGGTCCCGTCGTAGTTCGCGCTGACCGGGTACGACCAGGAGGACCGCTGCAAGACGCTGGCCGGATCAGTTGGACCGGCCGTGCGGGCCGCGAATGGCTCGGCGACGAGCTTTGGACCGCCATCGCGCCGGTCCGGGAAGTGGCGGCACGGATCGCCCAAGAATCCGTACCACCAACGGCGCGCGATTCTCGGCGGACTGATCAACTGGTTCTGGCACATTTGTTGATCGGCCGATGTGGATGGTCGTCACGCGAGCACGATTCGCTGGCAGGGCTGCGCATCTCGGAAAACGGCCAGCCGGAGGCCGTACCGATCCATCGTTGTTCCTGGTAATAGTCAGCCGAGGTGCCGCAGGGTTCGCCAGCCGTCGGCGGTTGTCGCGAAGACGGCTACAAGTCCGGCGGCTGTCAAGCCTCCGAGTCCTGCGCCAAGGGCGGCGGTGCCGGCTATGAGCGCCACCGTCGTCCCGCCGGCGAGGATGACAAGGACAGCTGCGATGGATCTGCGGGCGCGGGTCACCGTCGGCCGGTCGTAACGGTCCCCGGCGATCGCCGTGCGGGCAGACAGCAGCGCGGCGGCTACGGCGAGTTGGGCGAGGGCACCGACCACGCCGAACACGAGGAACGGTATGCCTACATCCCCGGTGGTGGTTATGCCGTATCCACCGTAGACGGCTGCGGCCAGGTAGAGCATGGCGATCACGACTGCAGCGACGGCACGCCATTGGAACTCGCGCCGGACTCTATCGCCCGTACCGGCCTGAAGTTCAACTTCGGCTGCAGGCGAGCCGCGGCCGGGCGCTGTCACGTCAGTACCTCATTTGCCAGTCGCTCTTGTCGTGGTCGCTCCAGACGGCGTCGGAGAAGTCTTGAGTTGTGGATTTGGGCCAAGTGCCCGCGGGCGGGCCGGGGAAGGCCCTGTTGTCGTTTAACTGGTTTCTGAGGTTGGTCTGCTCCTCGAACAGGCTGGTGACGTACTGGTGAAACGCCAGAACGACGGTTCCCCACAGGGCGATGAATGCGGCGACGGATGCGACGGCCCCGGCAAGACCAGCCGGTGCGGTAGGCGGCGCGGCGGTGGCCGCGGCTTCGGGAATCAGCTCGGCGATCACCTTGCCAACCGCGATCAGGGTACCCAGCCAGAACCCGCCGATGGCCAGTGCCAGGTCGTGCAGGGAACTTTGCATCTTTTCGCAGACCGCGTGGACCTGGGCCGCGGCACCGCTTTGCAGGGGCAGGCCTTTGAGGTACGCGTCGGCGGCGTCGCCCTTCCACTTGTCGTCAGCGTTCATGAACCCGACGGTGATGACGCTTACCTGGTCGCCAGCCCGCCTGCCGACCTCGGCGACCCATCGATCGCCGTTTTCCCACAGCGCGACGGGATGGCCCGGCCGGGTGAAGAACTTACCGATCTCGCTGAGGAGCTTGCCGACGTTGTCGACAAGCCAGCGGATGGCCTCGGCCATCCATTTGGCCACGGGGACTAGCCAGGGTGCCCATCGTGTGCAGTCTCGGATGATCTTGTTGACCCACCGTTTGAAGTCGTCGATGCTGAAGTCGAGTTTGGACAGCGTCTCGTCGAAGTTCATCACCGATGCGGGCATGGGTATGGATGCGGCCATGTCAGTCCCTACCAGATGTTCTTTAGGCGGTGTACGGCGTTGCGGTCTTCTTCCTGATAACCGTTGGCGGCGATATTGAGTGCCTGTGCGACGCTGCGAAAATTTACAGCACCATCATTGAGTAAGTCAATTAACTTCTCCTGCAACAGTCGGTAGGTCTCTGTGACGCCGATCTTGTCGCCGATGTAGGAGAAGTGGAACGCCTGGAAAATCCATCTCGCCGGCCACCCGGGCAGCGATCTCCAGCTCGCCGGCGGCAGCACGCCACTTCTGTGCATCGTCGCGCAGGGCCTGGATCGCGACGTCGATCTGCCCTTGTGAAGGTCCGGTCATGTGCCTTCCCTCCCGTCAAGTCTTGGTTCAGCCAAGGCCCAGGCGGCGCAGCAGCTCCCGCGGATCCGCGCTGACCTCCTGAAGTTCACGAATACTGGGTTTGTCCAGTGCCTTGGCCGCCGCGGATCGCGGGCTGGCCTGATCAACGGCGCGGAAAGCGGCGCGCAGCCGCCGGGTGATCTCCACCGCGGCAGCCCGCCTCAACCAGGACTGATCGAACTCGATCGCAACCACACGGCCGCCACTCACGGCAACAGTCACCAACCTGTCCGGGCTATGCACGCGTACCGCAGCGGCGGTCACGTGCTCCATAGCACGGCTGGCCTCACCCAACCGGTCGATCGCATCCATCGCCAGGTAGTACAGCTCCCTGGTTGACTCCACCACGGCATGCTCACTGCGCGAATGTGATCGGCTGGCTCCGCCCATATGATCGAAGCCCGAGGTCCAGGGGCCGCTGTCGCCGGAGTCGTCCGTTACATCGTCAGCCGGCTGCTGCGTCGCACGCGTCCAGGCGTCAATCCATTCCGTCTCGGCCGCGTCCACAGCTTGGATCACTGCCGCGCCGAGTTCTGCGGGCCCGAGGACGTCACGCCACGACAGGCCGATCTCTGTGTCCACGACCCGGCCTGAACCGTCCACTGTCACCCGAACCGTGCGAGAGCCGTCCCAACCGTCGACACGAGTCTCCGGATCAAGGCGCTGCGAGGGGCTACGAGCGATCCTGCCGGCCTCACGCAGCAGCTGTCTCAATTCATCTACGTCAATCGCATTGTCGTCCGGTCCCACATCTCCTCCAAAAACACGCTCAGTTGGCTGACCGACGACGTTCAACATCGACATTCATAAGTCTCCACAATAGTCGAAACATGCAAGTGAATGATTGTGTGATTCATCCGGCGGACCTTTAGGAAGGTCGTCAGGAATACGTTGAGGTCACTTGCACATGAACCAAATGACAGATGGTCATGCGCTCCGGCGGACTGCAGCTGTGGCACAGCTGTGCGAAAGCCCGCAGTGCCCGTTCCCTGCGCTACAACGGGATTCCCGCACCACCATCCCGACGGTCCGTCAAGCACATCGCTTGGCGGGCCTTCGTCATGTCCACCAACCGAAGGAGAGGGCTATGAACATCGTGCGAAACCGTCCACTGTGGACGGATGATGCCATCGCCGACGCGGACGACCTGCGCCCGCTCCGCCAGCGAGTCACCGACAACATCCCACCATGGTCAGGGTTTCTCACCCCCACTGCTCCCTTGAACTCACTTCCTAACTGGATGGTTGTGTAGGAAAAGGGCCCCACCGCACCGTCGCAAACTCCTGGCGCACAGGCAAGCGATCGTTTCAGCCAGGTGTAACAAAGAAATTGGAAATTGGAAGGGTGATGGCGAGGGTGCCGACCGGCGCCGGCCGCGGGTGAGATTCAGCCTGTAGCCGTTGGCTCAGGAGTTGCCGCGGCGCACGGCTGTTCGCACTTCTCGTACACGATCCGGTTTCCCTGGTCGGGATCGCTGAGATAGTACGCGAGCACAACCTCCCCATCCAGCCGCTCGACCCGCAGGTCCATCCCGACCGCGACCTGGCGGCCGGAAAGCCGCCGCACGAACAGGTCCACGTGATTGCGCGGTGTGCCAGGGTCGTCGCGCGGCGCCTCCAGCTTCCACTCCCCCGACCCGTCCAGCTTGTCGCGGGCCGGGTCGAAGCCGGGTGGCAGGACGCCGGTGAATTTCTCCAGCTTCTGGTGCGGGAGGCCCGTCGCCACGAACCGGCCTCCCGCATCGAAGGTCAACCAACGGCTGTCGGTGCTGGTCCAGTCCCCCACAAGGTCGGCCTCCTTCATGTCCACGCGGTCGTCCCGCCCCATGGGCACACAGGCGGCCGACATCAGGACAAGGACGGCAGCGGACCTTGTGGCGCTTTTCCAGCTCATTTCTCACCCCTTTGGAAGGGCCATAGACGCTTCAATGGTTCCAGGACGGGAATCCACTGTCCGGGCCGCTCGGGTGCCTGCCCACCGGGGAACGTCTCCCGCCACCTTAGCCGCTGCTGCAGCCAGTGCTCACCGAACATCGTGTCAGCGCCGCAGCCCGCGCACCGCCCCTCTTCGCCGTAGTCGAGGACCTTGTGTTGCCCTTGGCTGGCTCTGTGTGGTCTCGGGTGGGTACGGCTAATTAGGCTGCGGGCTTGTGTGGGCCAATGATCGCGTGCTGTACGAGGGATCGTCCAAGCGATCCGGGGTGCGCATCTGCGTGACCACGAGTTGGTGCATTGCCGAGGGCATTCATTATCCCATCGCTGGCCTGGACAACCTGGGCCAACGCCGGGGACAGCGGGACCCGTGGCATGTACCAGCCGTTGCCAGCCTTGGCCTGGTGCTGGCCCTGTTTGCCCTCGTCGTCGTCGCGATCGGCCGTAGGTGGATGGCGCGGGCACCCACGCCGCTTCGGCGAGCGCGGCGCGCAAGCACGACGAAGGAGTCGGCCACGGAGCCGGGCTACGCTCGGCTCCGTGTGGCGTCAGGCGGTGACGTGGCCCGCGGTCCAGCAGGCGTCGTGGTTATGACAGTTCTTGAGCCCGTTCAGCGCGTCGTGCAACGTGATCTGCCGGGCGGCGGGCAATTGGGCGTACGCGTTGGTGAGCTGGTACGGATCCGCCATCCGGTCATAGAACTCCCGATCGCCGTTGCTGTACTCGACATAGGTGTATGCCGCCGTTCGCAACGCCGCATAGGTGGTCGGGTTGCCGTTGCGGACTGTCTGCAGATCCGGGTCGTCGGCCAGTGTTGTTGGGCCGTGGTGCTCGACCAGTGCACCGGTGCGCCAGTTGGGCGCGGCATCGCCGCGGGCCAGCGTGTGCAGGCTGCGACCGTCCACTGCGGACCCGACGGTCCCGCCGGCCCAGCGCTGGAATGTGGGGTTGAGGTCGATGTTCTCCACGATTTCGTTCCTGACCGATGCGGGCGGCACGCCCGGGCCGGCCACGATGAGCGGAACGCGTATATCCGTCTCGAAGGCGGTCTGTTTGCCGCCGGTGAGCCGGTACTCGCCCATGTGGAAGCCGTTGTCGGAGCTGAACACCACATACGTGTTCCCCGAGATGCCGTTGTTGACCAGGGCCGCGCGGACGTTGCCGATGAGCCGGTCCACCGCCTGTACGGCCTGGGCGCGCTTGCGGAAGTTGGTGTCCATCGTGTCCTTCTCCGCTTGCGTCAGCGCAGAGTTGCTCGCGAGCCAGGACGGTGCATTGGTGGGCAAGGTGTCATAGGCGGGCGTGCGCGGTGAGGTCAGACCCGGGAACTTGTCCAGGTCCTGATTCGCCGGAGTGAACGGGGAGTGCGGGGCGAAGGTGGCAAGCTCCAGCAGGAACGGCTTTTGCGCCCCGGCTTGCTGGTTGATGAACGCGACTGCCTTGCGCGAGAGCACATTGGTCAGATAGTCCGACGGGTCGCTGCCGTAGGAGACGATCGTATTGTTCTCGTTGAGGTCGTAGTTGTACTCCGGGTAGCCGTTTCCCGCGACATCCCATCGCGTCCAGCCCGGTGGAACGTGAAGGTCGGCGGGCTGGTATCCATTGAGGTACTTGCCCATAAAGCCGGTTGCGTATCCCAAGGCCTGAAGCTGCACGCCGAACGTCAGCGGCTCGTTTCCCTTGCTGTTGAAGGTGGCGTACCCTCCATCGCTTCCGCTGTTGGTGAAGACCCCGGAGTCGTGCGGAAACTTGCCGGTCAGGATCGAGGTGCGCGACGGGCAGCACAGTGAGTCGGTGACGGTGTAATTCGTGAACGTCACTCCGTCCTGCTGCAGTTTCTGCACCTGGGGCATGTACTGCACCAGGTTCCAGGCAAGGTCGTCGGTGAGCACGAAGACGATGTTGGGCGGAGCAAGGTCCACGATGGACGCATGACCACCAGTGCCCAGGGCCGGGTTGGCAGCCGCGGCGGTGACGAGCGCCAGCGCGCCGAGGACGGCGCAGGCGAGGGTGCGATGGCTCCGAAGGTGCATGGCAAGAGCCTTGCAGACAATTGTAAGGATAATTGAAACTCGTCATTTTAATTCTGTACACGGCCCACCGCCGAATCGATCTGGAGTCTGGTGAGTGGCGCAGCAAGCCCGCAAGATCCACGTTGGATGCTGACATAGGTCGGCCGGACGCGACGCTGCGCGAATCGCTTCTCCAAGTCACCAGCAAGGAACTCACGATCTGGCCGGGCGCGGCGCCTGGATGAGGTCTGGCGAGCCGAGGACACGACGCTCGGCCGCGTCGTCGCCGTGAAGCTCACGCAGCCCTTGCTGTCTGACGACCCCGGCTTCATGCAACGGTTCCGGGCCTACGCCACCGCCTCGCTCAATGGCCCTGTACAGCAAGCTTCTGAAGGAGAGCGTGCACAGCACCCGGACAAGGCCTGATCAGCCGTCCAGCAAGGGGAGAAGGGGCAGCTGGCGCGCGACCGGCCCGGATGGAACGGGTGGGGCGGGCGCCGCCCGGCGGCGGGCCCGGACCGCCAGGCCGACCACCCAGTCGCCGCGGGGCAGCGCCAGCCCGGCGTCGAGCAGCGGCTCGAAGCGGGCCGGCCCGCGCACGAGGTCTCCGCCGACCTCCCGCAGCAACGCGTACCGCGGGTCGGCCGCTGCGATGACGGTACGGGCCAGCCGGCCGGTGCGGCGGTCCTCGACGACGACGAACCCCGGACCGTACCGCAGCATGAGCCCGGCCGGGCCGGGGCGGTGCCAGGCGAACCCGCCGACGGCCTCGTCCACCGGTGGGCTCAGGTGCCGGATCAACGCGACCGGGACATCGCCCGGCCTGCCGCGCCAGAGCACCCGCAGGCCGGCGCCGGCGGCCTCGCGCAGCAGCCGCAGGAACCCGAGGGCCGCCTCGGCTGGCATCTCGTCTAGGCGCACCGGCCCGCTCATGCGCACGCCGAGCCGGCCGCTGCCGGCGAGCCGGTCGAGTTCGTCCGGGCTCCAGGACCGGTACGGCGACCAGGTGACGAACAGCCGCCGGGCGCTCATGCGTAGGCCAGCCCGGTGGCCAGCGCGACGTAGATGTCGTCGTCGCGGAAGACGAGCCCGGCGGTCTCCCACGCGTCGAGCAACTCGCCGACCTGCTCGGGCGGTAGCCCGTCCGGGAGCCGGGCCATCATCGCCAGCAGGGCGGAGCGGCTGCGCCCCTTCAGCAGCGCGGCGTACACCGCTGCGGCCGGCGCGGTCAGGCGGTATTCGACGCTGCGGCCGTGGTCGCGCTCGTCGACCAGCACCAGCCTGTCGCCTTCGGCGAAGGCCACCAGGCTCGGCCCGACGCCCCGGGCGGTCCAGGTGTCCACGTAGGACTTCATCCGGTTCACAAGTACGTCGCTCACGCCCGCCCGGGGGCTGCGCAGCACGTACACGAGGTCGGCCAACTCGGTGTCCGGCAGGCCGTAGATGTCGGCGTACATCGGGGCCGGCCCGAGGTTGGCCAGGCCGAGCGAGGGATCGGTGAAGTACGGGCTGAACCGGGTCAACTCCAGCCGGGTCACACCCATCGGCGGTCGCAGGTGCACCAGGTGGGGCAGTTGAGCCACCATCGGCGCGTAGTCCTCGTCCGTCTCGCCGGGGAAGCCGTACAGCAGGTTCCACAGTGGATCAATTCCGAGCGTGCGGCAGTCGCGCAGGAACCGCACGTTCTGCCAGCTGGTCACGCCCTTGCGCATGCGCTGCAGCACCGGGGTGCTGAAACTCTCGATCCCGGGCTGCAGCTGAGTCACGCCGGCCCGGGCCATCTGGGCCAGTTGGGAGTAGACCTGGTTGGACTTGGTCTCGAAGAACATCCGCAGGTCCCAGCCCAGCGCCTCGACGCGCGGCAGCAGGTCCTTGAGGTAGCGCTGGTCGATGATGTTGTCGGCGAAGAAGACGTCTAGGACCTGGTGCTTCTCCACCGCGCGGCACAGCTCGTCGTAGACCCGATCCGGCTCCTTGGCGCGGAAGGGCATGATCATGTCGTTGAGTCCGCAGAACGTGCAGTGGTGCTTCTGCCCCCACCAGCAACCGCGAGCGGCCTCCATGATGATGCGCGGACGCACCGCCGCACACACCGAGGCTCGGGCGAACGCATCGAAGAACTCGTCGTAGACGGGCTCCGGCACGGCGTTGATGTCCACCCCGGTAGGCGGCATGGGATTGGCCACCGAGGTCACACCGTCGCGCCAGCAGAGGCCGGCGATGTCGCCCGGCACGGCTCCGGCCCCACCGGCGATTACGTCGAGCAGGGCCGGGAACGCGACCTCGGCCTCCCCTCGCACGACGTAGTCGATGTAGGGGTAGTTGCGGTGCAGCGCGGCGCCCTGGTCGTCATCACAGTTGGCCCCGCCGAAGATCACCGTGACTTCCGGCGCGCGCTCCGTCACGGCCTGAGCCACGGCCAGCGAGGCGATGTTCTGTACGAACATGGTGGTGATGCCGATGACGTCATAGCCGGCCGCGCAGATCTCGTCGGCCAACCGGTCGACGAATGGGATCGCCGCCCGGTACATGGTTTCCGCGGTGCCCGTGTCGAAGGGCGTGTCGGCCAGGTGCGGATGGTAACGCGAGAACTCCGGGGCCGGCTGGCGGTGTAGGGCCCCGGAGAACACCCACTCGCCGATCGCGGTGCCCTCACTCTCCGCGATCGCGCGGTACTCCGTGCTGTCGAAGCGGCCGCCGGTGAGCACCCGCAAGTGTTCGGCCCACTCGATGTTCACGTACCGCACGTCGACCCGCTCCACGCTCGGATGACGACGCCCCAACGGCGTCAACGTGCTGAGCGCGAGCGAGGGAAGGTGCAGCCCGTGCCAGGGCAGGCAGAGCAGGAGCAGCCGCATGGCTGTCAGGCCGCGGTCGCGACTTCGTCCAGATTCTCCCGGGACCGCATCGAGAAGCCCTGCACATGCAGGTAGTCGTCGATGTCCCGGTGGCACAGCGGATCCAGTTCCTCGGTGCTGGTGGAGGTAACCGTCACCATCAGTTCCTCGGCGCGGTCGATAACGTCGACACCGTTCATGATGATCCCCGTCCTACGAGATGGCACGATGAGCATATACGAATCGATCCTCGCGCGCGGCCCCGACGAAGTGCTCGACACCCTGGCGGCCCAGGGCTACCGCGCCCCCTGGTCGAGCTCGGCGACCCCGACCAGGTCCGGGAGGCCGTGGTCGGCCACGACGAGGGGGCGCTCATCTCCGGCGCCCGCGACCGCCTCACACAGCACCGCCAGACCAAGCTTCCGCCCTGCGAGGAAGTACTAGCGGGTCAACTGTTGCGCGTGCTCCTCGACGAACTGGGCCGGCCTCGAGAACAGCACCGCCCGCAGCGTGCCGAGCCACACCAGGACCACCGCGGCGGCGCAGGCGCCCACGGCCCAGCGTAGTCCGGCCGTCGCGGCGACCGTGCCCGCGAGCATGGCACCCACCGGAACCGCACCCCAGCACAGCATCCGATGGACGGACAGCACCCTTCCAAGGATGGCGGTGGGCACCTGGGTCTGGCGGACGGACATGCCGACGACGTTGAACAGGCTCACCGCGAGTCCAAAGAGGACCATCGCGACGCCGGTGCTGACGTGGTCGGGGAACAGCGCCATTGCGGTGAAACAGACGGCGACCGCGGGCGCGGCGAGCAGCGCGACGAGGCGATGGTCCCGGCCCCGCCGCAGCGCGCCCGCGAGCGCACCGGCGACCACGGAGCCGATTGCCCCGACGGCGAGGAGCACGCCGTAGCCGGTGGGTCCGAGCCCGAGCTCGTCCCGGGCGAACAGCACGAGCACCGCGTAGAACCCGCCGAGGCCAAGGTTGATGGAGGTCGTGAGCAGGGTCAGGGTACGGATGAGCGGCGCCCGGGCGAACCACCGCAGCCCTTCGGCCAGCTGTCGCCAGAGCGCCTCCCGTGCCACGTCGACCGCCTGCGGGGCGGCGGCGGTCGACCGCGCGATGACGTACAGCAGCACCGCCGAGACGACGAACGTCGCCGCGTCCATCGCGAGCGGCAAGGCGGCCGCCACCGTGAACAGGACGCCACCGAGTAGCGGGCCCACGAAGTCGAACGCCGTCACATGGGCCACGATCAGACTGCCGTTAGCACGCGGCAGCCGTTGCCGTGAAACGAGTTCCGGCAGTATGGCGTGGGACGCGATGTCGAAGACGACCTCGCAGCTGCCGAGCAGGAAGGCGAGAATGGCGAGCGCCGCCACGCCGATCGAGCCGGTGAGTACGCCGACGACAGCCGCCGCGCCGAGTCCGCCCCGGATTGCCTGTAGCGCCGCCATCAGGCGGGCCCGGGGTAGCCGGTCGACGAGCACGCCGGCCGGGAGTCCGAACAGCAGCCATGGCAGCCCTGCCGCTGCCGCGACCGCCGCCACCTCGCGTGGTCCGGCCGACAGCGACACCGCGAGCAGCGGCAGGGCAGTGACCCGCATCCCGTCGCCGAGGTAGGAGCACGCCGTCGACGTCAGGTAGAGCGGATAACGCGCTCGAGTCACTGTCAGCCGCTCACCGCGGCGAGCAGGCCGCTCACCTGTTTGGCCGCCGCGACTGACCAAAAAGGACACTCATGTCCTGCCTCCCCGTGACCGGACACGGGACGTATCCGGTTGCGCCCATGATGTGCCGGACCTCGGACTGCGTCAATGCCGTTACAGTATTGTCCACAATGGAGTCTATTGACGGGGCAACTTTTGGGAGGAAATGGGCGGTACACTACTAAATGTCGTCCGCCGCGAAGACAACCGCATGACTCTGGCCCCGGTGAGAGCCCGACCGCCCGGCAGCGGACCGCGGATCTGTGTCACCCATGGGAGAAACCCTTGCCCACCAACCGGTTGACTCCCGCGCGGGTACGACGCGGATTTCATACCACCCACCCACCACAAGAAAGGCACCAGAGCCAGACGGAAGGGTTAAACGTCAAGCTTAGGGCAGGTCTTCGGCGAACGCCGCTTGAAGGGACGCGGCCAACGCGGACGGCACGACGGCCACGACATGGTATCCCTCGTCGTGCGCCCACACATCGACATGAACTTGACCGTCCTCGCTCGTCGATTCCGTCGCGAGCTCGGACGCGCCGCGTACGACACGGAACCGAACCTCGCCCGCCGCGGCCGAGTCAGCCCACGGATCGTGCATCACGAAAGTCGCGGCGAACAGCCGCGCCGGATCGACTCCGGCACCGGTCAGCCTGCTACTCACGGCGTCGAAGGGAAGGTCCACATTGGCCAGTGCCCGGACAACTGCCTCGCGAATCGTGGCGATGCGCATTGCCGGATCCGGTGGGACTTCCCGGGGCAGCACCATGCCGAGCGTGTTGGTCAGTGGCCCAATCGTGTCGGCCGGAACGAGGGCTTCGCGCATCGAAGCCAGGGTGCCCACGACGACCGGGCCCGTGCCGGGCAAGGCGGAGAACGCCCGCGACCACGCGCTCAGCAGCACCACCGCAGTAGTCGTGCGCTCCCGGCGTGCGACCTCCTGAACCCTTTGCGCACACGCGAGATCTATGTCGATCTCGATGCGGGTCATGTCCACGCCGTCGGCATCGCCGTCCGTATCGCTGAAGGGTGTGCGCCCGTTGTGGGCCACGGCCTTGGCCATCTCCGTCACCAGGCGATCCATGCGCTCGGCTTGCGCCTTCTGCGCCAGCCAGGCCGACTCCGACGCCGCATAGTGTGGATAGCTGCCCACGGCGCCACCGCTGCGGCGGCTCGCGTGGGCGTCTGCCAAGTCGGCGAGGAAGATCGGACGCGAGCCTGCGTCCCAGACCATCGCGTGCACCAGCATGAGGAGCACCACCGGCCCCGGCGTCGAGGCGATCACAAAGTGGGCCAGCGCATCGTCGGGCTGGACGGCGGGTATCACGGCCATCGCGCGCTCGGCCACAGCCATAGGATCGAGGCCATCCTCGGTGATAGCGACCTGGTAGAGGGAGGCGCCGCGGTCATCGAGGGTGATGACCGGATCATCGCTGTCGTCCTCGACAGTGACGCTGACGCGCGAACGCAGCACCGGGTGCCGATCAACGACAGCACGAATCGCGTCCGCAAGCCGATCGGCCTCGCCGCCGTCGATTTCGATCACTGTGGGCATCCACATCACCAGGTCGTCGCCGGTGACCGCCTCGATGCCCCAGTAGGCACACTGCGCCGCCGACATCCGATGGCTCGTGATGGGCGCCAGCCTTGGCGATGCCTCGCCCAGCGGCGGCCGACTCGCCAGCATCGCCGCCTGCCGGTGCAGTACCGGCTCCCGGAGGACGTCCACCGCGGTCACCGCACGGCGAAACTCGGCCCGCAGCCTGCTGGCCAGCCGGTTCGCCAGCAGGGAGTTGCCACCCAGCTGGAAGAAGTCGTCTTCGGCCGCCGCCTCCTGGCCGAGCAGCGCGGTCCACACGGCAGCCAGTTGCCGGACCATGTCCGCCGGGGCAGGCGCTGGCCCGGCGACACGCTCCTGCGCTGGCCCGGCCCGGTGCACGCGCGGAATCGGCTCCAGGTGGACTTCACCGAGTGGCTTGTCTGGGAACGCGGCGAGCTCGACGATGACGTCGGTGAACTGCTCGGCAAACTGATGCGCTATCGCGGCGTCGCCGGTCGCGAGGCGCAGGAACCCGCTGAGCTGGCCCCCCGCGTAAAGGTGCGCCTGGATCACGAAATCGGCCCCGACCCGCGAGCGCGCGGTCGGCGGGAACCGCGGGTCGACCACCGTCTCCGACGACGACCGCGCCACATGCAAGTCGCCGTGGCGCATCTCCACGAACGCGTTTGGGTCGAGCTGGAAGGTGGCCTGGATGAGTGGATGCCGTCCCGGCGTTCGCTCCGGCTTGAGCAGATCGACTATCAGATCGAAGGGCATCTCGGCGTGGTCGAGGTCGTCCAATTGCGCGGACCGGGCACTACGCAGCAGGTCGCGAAACGTGGTCGCGGCACCAACATGGAAGCGCATGGGAACCGTGTTGATGCATAGCCCCACGACCTCCTCGAGCTCCTCCTCGCTGCGAAGGTCAACGGGCGTCCCGATAATCACGTCGTCGCGCCCGGCCAAGGCCGCGACGAAAACCGCGTACATCGACAGGCACGTCATGAACAATGACGCCCGCTCCTCCCGGCCGAGCCGCACGAGCGCGGCCACGGCGGCATCCGGCACGACGACGGCCGAGGCCACTGCGCCCGGGCTTTCGAACGACAAGCCGAGATCCGTTGGTACACCGCCAAGCCGGCGGCGCCAATAGTCGCCCAGTTTGGTGCGTTCGTGCTCGCTGAGGCGGCGCGTCTCGTGGGCCACGTATTGGTCGTACCCGACCGGCGGCGCCAAGTCGGCGGAGCCGCCGGACAGGGCCGCGGTGTAACGCGCAAACACGTCGCCGATCAACGTGTCCATGGAGTGGCCGTCCGCGACGATGTGATGGCAGTAAACGCCAAGCACGTGGCTTGAGGGACCGAGGACCAGCAGGCCAACGCGGAACAGTGGTCCCGTTTCCAGGTCGTATCGTTCAGAAAGCCAACGGTCCAGCCGCGCCTCGGCCGGCATCCCGGATCCGTTGCCCTCGTGGGTATCCTCCACATGAAAGGCGTGCCAGTCGTCGGCGACCACGCGGTATGGCTCGCCGTCGACGTCTTCAAAAGTCGTGCGCAGCGAGTCGTGACGGCCCACGGCGTAACGGAACGCCTCTTCCAGCGAGGCAACGTCGAGTGGCCCGGTGAGCCGCATGGTGAAGCCAAGGTTGTAATAGACGCTTTCCGGCTGGAATTGCTGGACCAGCCATATGCGCCGCTGTGCGTGGGACACGGGCCGACGTGCCCCGTGCGGAGTTGACATCGGTGGGCCTTCCACTCAGCGCTCGTCGCTCGGCATGAATTGCTCACCGATGGTGGCGCTTAGATCGGCCAGCACCGGGTGGTCAAATAGCAGCCGCACCTGGATCCGGCCGCCAAACTTCTTCCTGAGCCGCGACACGATGCGCATCGCGTTCATCGAATTGCCGCCGATGTCGAAGAAGTTGTCGCTGGGCAACGGATTGGGATGCCCGAGCACCGACGACCATACCTCCGCGATCGCCGCGAATACTGCCTGGCCATGCGGCTCGTGGGCCGCTGTACCTTGGACCGCAACGGATTCGAGCCTGCCGGAGTGGATCCGTTGCACCGCTGCGGCACGATCGATTTTGCCGCTGGACGTGCGATCCAGTGCGGCCAATACGTGTATCCGGTCCGGCACGACGTATGGCGGCAGCACGTCGGCCAGCGCCGCCCGCAACGCTTGCGGATTGGTGGCGGGAACGCCCGTCACGAGCGCCACGAGCTGGGTACCGGCGAGGTCGGAACTGACCACGGCCTCCCGCGCGCCGAGGCGCCGCAGCGCCCCTTCCACCTCGGCCGGCTCGATGCGGTAGCCGCGCACCTTGATCTGGTCGTCGATGCGACCGCGGAACACCAGCGAACCATCGCCGGCGATGACCGCGCGATCTCCCGTGCGGTAGAGCAGGCGCTGCGGGCTAAGGGGGTCGGCGACGAACGCAGCGGCCGTTGCCTCAGGCGCCCCAACGTATCCCTCGGCCAGGCACGCGCCGGCAAGGCATATCTCGCCGGCCACGCCTGTCGCGACCGGTTGCAGCTGCTCGTCGCGTAGGTGAATCTCCACGTTGGCGATCGGGTTACCAAGAGGTACTGAGCCCGTCCCCATGGCGGGAAGATCGGTGCAGTCCAAGAAGGTGACCGAGATTGCGGCCTCGGTCGGACCGTAGGAGTGGTGCAGCGCTGCCCGGCTGACCGTGCGAAACCGGCGCACGGCCGCCCACGGCAACGGTTCGGCGCTGGCGTGCACGACCTTGAGATGCGGCAGCTCGGCCAGCCCCGGCTCGGCCGCGACGAACTCGAACATGGACGAAAGCATGTGAACGACGTCGACTTGGTGCTCCCGCAGGGCCGCGACCACCAGGGAGCTGTCCATCCGTTGCGCGTCGGGCAGGAGCACAACGGTGCCGCCCATGGTCAGCGGCCAGACCACCTCACGGAGCATGACGTCGAATCCGAGCGAGGCCATGGCCAGGACGCGGAAACCCGGCGGCAACGGCAGCGTCGCCGCCCGCCACGAAAGGTAATTGCCAAGGGCGGCATGGGAAACGGCAACACCCTTGGGCACGCCGGTCGACCCGGACGTAAAGATCACGTAGGCGGGCGCGGGATCCGCTGCCGCGCCCTTGATGAGGCCGGTCAACGACCACTCGAATTCCTTGAGCCGCCAGGCGCCTGGATGCTGGGCCGTGTTGCCGTCGATGAAGGCGCAGGTTACGTTCGCCGCGGCGAGGGCCGTTTCCACCCTGGCCGCGGGCCAGGCGGCGTCGATCGGTACGATGGTGCCGCCGGCCTTCCACACGGCGAAGATCGCCACGATGGCCTCAGGCGTGCGGCTGGAGACGATCCCGGCCGGCATGCCGGCCTGAAACCCTTGTGCGACCAGATCGGCGGCGAGGTGATCAGTCGCCGCCCGCAGCTCCTCGTAATGGAGACGACGCCCATCAACCGTCCGAATGGCCTCGCCTGCGCCCGCCCACAGCCGTTGGTCGACGGTCGTTTCCACAACCGGCATTTGCTCGCCGAGTAGAAATGCTTGGATTTGCGCCGCCACCCCGCGCCTCCTGCCTGGTTTGTGGAGCGCATGTCCTGGTGTTCTTGCGGCATCGCTATCGCCTTGAGGCGACACGAAATAACGCGGCCGACTCCACGCCCACGCCCCGTATCTGCATCAATCCCTGCGAGGCTAACGCGGGTTACGACAAAAGTAAATCGTTGGTATCGTTGGGTGCCTGTCCACATGAGAGGAGTCGAAATGGTACGTGTGATGAAGCAGTTCTGCTTCGCTGCCTCTACCCGGCGCATCAAGAAGACCGGAAAGTAGCTTTCCCGGCATGGTGCGCACGTGCTAGACGCGGGAAGGCGCGACGCTGCGGTTGCGGCGTCGTGCCTTCGTTGACAGGCGAGATACACGCACCGAAATTCATCTATGTCACGTTGTGATGCGGGACTGATTTCGAAGTGTGGAACAACGTGAATCATTCCTCGCCCAGGGTTCTGGTGGTCGACAACCACGACTCATACACGTACAACCTGGTCCACCTGATCGCGTCGATCACCGGCCAAAAGCCCGATGTCGTCACCAATGACGACCTTGTCGTCGACGCCGCGCTTGACGGACGCTACACGCATCTTGTCATCTCCCCGGGTCCCGGACATCCGGCGGCCGTCGCCGACTATGGCAACTGCCTGCGGCTTACCCGTGAGGCGCGGATTCCCTTGCTGGGCGTATGTCTCGGCCACCAAGGCCTGGCGGTGGCGTTCGGCGGCCGCGTCGACCGGATCGCGCCGGCCCACGGGGTGATCACCCACGTCCGCCACGACGGCCACGCGCTGTTTCAGCATCTGCCCCAAGGATTTCGGGCGGTCAGATATCACTCGCTCGCCGTCCTTGACGTCCCCGATGACCTGGTGGTCACGGCCCGCAGTGACGACGGCGTCATCATGGGACTGCGGCACCGGTCACGCGAACTGCATGGCGTGCAGTTCCATCCGGAATCGGTGCTGACCGATCACGGCCTGCGGCTGATGGGCAACTTCCTCGGTGGCGGGCGAGTCGCACCACGTCCCAGGCGTCCCGGGCGTGTCAAGCGATCCACCTCGCGCCGGGGCCAGGCGATGGTTTCCCGCTTGGATTTCTGGGTCGAGCCAGAGCATCTCATCGCGGCGGCAGCGCGGCGCTCAACCCGCGTGGCCTGGCTCGACAGCAGCAGCGTATGCGACTGGTCCGGCCGATTCTCCTATTTGGCCTGGCTCGAGCCGGACGACCTCAGCATCACCTATGACACCCACAGCCGCACGCTGACCAGACATCGCGCCGGCACGACGACCGTCACGGCCGGCGTGGACCTGTTTGCCACGTTGTCGGATTGGCTGCGCGCCGAAGTCACCGGTCCTGCCGCCACGCCGTTCGGATTCACAGGTGGCTGGGTCGGATACGTCGGGTACGAGTGCCGTGCGATCACGACCGGCGGCCCGATACGGCATTCGCCCACGCCGGACGCTTGTCTGATGCGGGTCACCCGTTACTTCGCGTTTGACAACGCGACACATGCTGTCTACGCGGTATCCCTCGATCCCGACGCACCGGCTCGGATCGAGTCGATGCGTCGCTTCGCCGTGCGGTCCTGCGGTGCGGCTTCCAACCTATCCACTCACGTGCCCGGCCCGGCACCCGGCGATTCCTCATCGGCCCGGCCGCGCTATGACAAGGCGTTCGCTCAGGTGCAAGACGAGCTGCACGCCGGCAACTCGTACGAGGTGAACCTCACCTACCAGTCGTCGCTGGAGAGCACCGCCGCGCCGCTGGCCGTGTATAGCTACCTGCGCCGGGTCAATCCGGCGCCGTATAGCGCTTTTCTCTGCCACGCGGGCGTTTCCGTCCTGTGCTCGTCGCCCGAGCGGTTTCTGAAGATCGACGCCGGGGGTCGTCTGGAAACCAAGCCCATCAAGGGAACGATGCCCCGCGACCCTTGCCCGGACAGGGACGCCGCGAACCGGCGCTCGCTGTCGACGGACGCAAGGTTCCGCAGCGAAAACCTCATGATCGTCGACTTGCTCCGCAACGATCTCGGGGTGGTGTGCGAGATCGACTCGATCGAGGTACCCCAATTGATGGCGGTGGAGAGCTATGCGAGCGTGCACCAGTTGGTGACCACCATACGCGGCCGATTGGCCGCCGGGCACGACAGCGTCGACGCCCTGCGGGCCATGTTCCCGCCCGGATCGATGACCGGCGCGCCGAAGATCCGCACGACTCAGATCATCGAAACGGTTGAGGACAGCCCGCGCGGTGTCTACTCGGGCGTCCTGGGTTGGCTGGGCTTCAACGGCTGCGCCGACCTTGCGGTGGTCATCCGCACGCTGGTCCATCACGATGGCACATACACCTTTGGAGTCGGGGGCGGCGTCACGGTTCAGTCCGATCCCGACTCGGAATACGCCGAGACCGAGTGGAAGTCGGAACGATTGCTGACCGCGTTGCGCATGGCCGAAAAGACGTCAGCCGAAGATCCCACCAGAGCACCCGCCACGGTGGGCGGCATAGAGGCAAAGGGAGAGGCATGATCAACGGATCCGCTTCGGGGGCCGCAGTTGGCCGCACACACCTGCGACTTGCGCCGCAAAGGGATCGAATGCGCGATCTGGGCCAGGCCGAGGATGCAGTGCGCGATCTACTCAGCGCGCTGGGCGTCGACGTAAATGACGAGCACATCCAGGGGACGCCGCGGCGCGTGGCCGTGGCGCTTGCCGAGTTCTTGACGCCGGAGCCGTTCGTCGCGACGACGTTCTCCAACGACGGCCAATATGACGAGCTGATTCTGGTGCGCTCCATCAGGTTCAGCAGTCTGTGCGCCCATCACCTGCTGCCGTTCGTCGGCGTCGCCCATGTCGGTTATCTTCCAGGCGATCGCATTGTGGGACTGTCCAAGCTCGCGCGGATGGTCAACTACTTCGCCAGCGATCTGCAGTTGCAGGAACGCCTCACGATGCAGATCGCCCACTGGCTTCAAGACGCCGTCGGCGCGCGCGGTGCCGGTGTGGTCATCAGCGCCGAACACATGTGCATGTCGCTGCGGGGTGCCCGGGCGCATGACGCTGTCACCGTGACCAGCTGCCTGTCGGGCCTGGTCCGCACTGATCCCAAAACTCGGGCCGAGTTTCTCGCGTTGGCTCGGGAGCCGACGTTAGGTCGGCCCACGCAATGACCGGCGGAACCACGACTTTGCGCCAGTCGCCGGCGCAGGAAAGGCTCTGGTTCCGGCATGCGCTCGACCCCGGCGACCTTGGCTACCACGTTCTGGGCGCATATGAGCTTCGCGGCGCGCTGGACGTAGGCGCCCTGCGCCGAGCGGTGCGCGGCGTCGTTGCCCGCCACCCGGCGCTGCGCGCGCGATTCCCCGCCGACGAGGACCCGGTTCAGGTGATCGAAAGCGACAGCCGCGTCATCCTAGAGGAGTTCACCGCGTCGAGCGATCTTCGCGAGCACATCCTTGCGTGGCTGGGGAAACCGTTCGACCTCGAAGCGGGTCCGCTCATGCGCATCGGCCTGTGGCGCCTGGGACCTGAGGACCACATTCTCGCGTTGTGCCTGCATCACATCGTCTGTGATCACTTCAGTTGGCTGGCAATCCTGGACGAGCTGGGCGAGTTTTACGCCGATGCGGATACCCGGATAGGGGCCGACGAACGACTTCTTGAGTACCGCCAACACATCTGGGCCGAATGCCAAGCTGCCGAGGAGATCGGCGGCCCGCCGCAGGCCGAGTTGGCCGGGCAGCTGATGCCGCTTCACCTGCCGCCCCCACACCCCGGTGAGAGTCCAGAAGGCCACGGCCACCTCGATGCGGACCTTCCGCCCGGCGCCGTGCGCATGGCCGAATCGGCCGCCCGCGCGAACGGCATCAGTCCCATCGGGTTCCACCTCGGGCTCACCGCCGGGCTGGCCGCCTTTCTGTGCGATACCAACGATGTCGTGCTCACCAGCCCGCTTACCCTGCGCCGTCCCGAGTCTTCGCGATCGCTGGTCGGATGCTTCGTCAACCTTGCCCTGCTTCGCCTGGCCGTCGACCTCGACGAACCCGTTGTGGCACTGACGATCCGGGCCCGAAATGCGCTCGTGGACGCGATCGGCGATCGGATGCGGCCATACCAAGCCGTTGTGGCCCAATTGCGGGCGGCGAGACAGATCTCCGGAGCCGACCTGCCCTTTGGCCTTTCCTACAACTACGTGGCCGACGCCGAACGGCCGCCCGAATTCGCGGGACTGACCGCCACCGCCTACCCCTGTCCCCAGCTCGGCCTGCGCAATCCGTTCGCCGTCACCGTGGTCGCCGACTCGTTGCACACGCGCATCCGGCTCGGCTGGAAACGATCGCTCATGTCGAGCCGTGCCGCGGGCGCGTTTGCCGAGACCTACCAGCAGGCCTTGGTACGGCTGTCGACGCCGCCGCGCCAAAGCCTGCGCGAGGTGCTCACGGGCCTTCCCCTGACCCGCCTGGCCTATCCGACCCGGTAGTGCAGGAACAGTTCCTCGCCGGCCTGTTCCGCGGTCACCAGCGACACGGCGGGCAACTGTCCTAATAGGAGGTCTGGACCGTCGACCGGCGTCGGGGCGCCGCGCCCGCCGATCAGTACCGGGCACACCGTCATCCAGATCTCGTCGACGAGTCCTTGGCCGAGCACGCCGGCCACCAGATCACCTCCGCCGGCCAGGCAGACGCGCCCGATGCCACCGGCCGCGAGCTGGCTCATCGCGTCATGCCAGTCCACCTCGTCGTCGCCTGCGGTCACAACCCGGTCAAAGTGGTCGCGGTTTTGCCACGCGCCCGCGCTGGATGACACCGTGACCAGCCAGCGCGGCACGGGTTCGGCGAAGAACGCCATCGAGTCGGACAGCTTCCCCGACAAGGACGCGACGATCTGCACCGGTTGCCGCGAGCCATGACGCTCCGGCCGCGCCGCAAGCAGCCCAGGATCACGGATCTGCAGGGCATAACCTATGGCCCGCAACGTGGACGCGCCCATGAGCACCGCGTCGCAGTCGGCCAGGCGCCGGTCGAGGTGTTCGCGATCGGCGCGGCTGCCGATGCGGTGAGGGCTGCGGCTGCCGTCGGCGATGTGGCCATCGACGCTCATCGCCAACACCACCTCGACGTGCGGCCGACCGGTCACGATGCACCAACCAGCTCATCGACTCGGGCTGCCATGCCGGCGACGGTTCGCTGCTCGACCAGCAGTCGCAGATCCATCTCCACGTTGAACTCGCGACTGACCCGCGCCACGAGTCGAATACCGTCGAGGGAGGCCCCGCCCAGCTCGAAAAAGCTGTCCAGGATGTCGATCTGCGACGTACCCAGGACCGCCGACCACAGCTCGAGGATCCGCCGCTCGGTGTCGGTGCGCGGTGGGGTCAGATCGCGGGTCGGCAGTTCGGCGGGCAAGGCGACAACGGCGGTTCGGTCGAGCTTGCCGTTGGGCGTGCGGGGAAGCGAGTCGACCATCCCGATCCGCACCGGGATCATGTACGCGGGAATCTTGGCCGCGAGCGCCGTACGCAGGTCGGTCGGGTTCACGGTCAGCCCCGCAAGGGGTACCACGAGGGCGATCAACCGGTTGTCCCCAGCCGGTCCGGGCTCGACCGAAACCATCGCCTCGGCCACGGACGATTCACCGGTCAGCGCCGCCTCGACCTCCTCGACGGCGACGCTGTGCCCATGCACTTTCACGCGATTGTCCATGCGGCCCAAGACCTCCAGCGTCCCGTCGCGCCGAATCCGGCCGCGGTCGCCAGTGCGGAACATGTGCGCCCCTGGCCTTTTCGAGCGCGGGTCGGGCAGGAACGCCGCCGCGGTCAAGTCCTTGTCGTTGAGGTAACCGCGGGCCACGGTGTAGCCGGCGATGTAGATATCGCCCGGGACGTTGTAGGGCACCGGCCGGCCATGCCCATCAAGGACATAGGCGATCGACAGAGCGGACTCACGCCTGGCCGGGGCGAATGCCGCGCCCGGCGCCAGCCGGCCGGACCAGAACAGGGCAGGGCAGGCCTCGGTTTGCGCATAGCTGTTGATCAGCTCGGCTCGTGGCAACCGCTCGGCGACACGTCGCGCCAGCCAGCCGGGGACTGGTTCGCCGAGTACCTGCAGCAGGCGCAACGGGCACGCCGCAGCCTGATCGTCGGTGAGTTCCTCGATCAGGGTCTGCAGCAACGGCGGGATGACGCTGACAACCGTCGCGCCCGAGCCGATGACAGAGGTGAACCACTGCGCCGAAGCGATCGGGCCATCCGGCGCGACGGCAACCCGGGAGCCGGCCAACAGGGGCCAAAACACTTCCCCGACAAGACGAGCCGAGCCTGGCGGCGAGGTCAGCAGGAGCACATCCGACTCGGCAAGCGGGTAGGGCACGTGGGCGGGCAGCTGCCCGACGGCGGCCTGACGATGTTCCACCGCAACGAGTTTGGGCTCGCCGGTCGTGCCCGAAGTGGCAAACACGAAGGCCAGATCCGAGCCCGATATCCGGTGGCGCGGCGCATCCGGGCTGCCCGCCATCGGTGGGTGGAAGACCGAATAACGGTACGCCGCGAAGCGCTCCGCCTCCTCAGGTGCGGCCACAACGGCCACGGCGCCCGCCAGGTCGAGCAGGTGCGCGACGCGCGCGTCCGGCAGCGCCGGGTCTAGGCACATCACAGTGTGCCCGGCCCGCAACACACCCAGCACCGAAACGGGCAGGCCAGCCGACCGTCCTAAGACGACACCGATCACCGCTCGCTCTTGGCAAAGCTCACCAGAAAGCTTATGCGCCAAGGCATTGGCCCGCGCATCGAGCGCGGCATAGGTCAGGGCCGTTGCCCCATCGGCGAGGGCGATCCGGTCCGGGTGCGCGGCGGCCGCGTCCGCAAACAACTGCGGCAGAACCAGGTCGTCGTAGCCGTCGACCGCGGTCGGCAGCGGTGGCGCCAGCCGGTCCTGCCCGCCCGTGTCCACGAAATCCAAGTCGGCGATCGTGGAACCGGGTTTGTCCGCGAGACAGCGCAGCAACGCGATGTAGTCGCGGCGCATCGCCGCGACTGTGGAGCCGTCGAAGATGTCGGTGGCGTATTCGATCCAGCCGAAAACCCTTTCTCCCACCGGTTCCATGAAGAAGCCGAGGTCCAGCTGGGAGCCGAGCGTCGGGGATCGCAGGCCCATCGTCGCGACGCGCTGGTGCGACGCCGCGTTGGCGTTGGTCACGACAAGGCCGCCGAAGCGGCGCTCGACACCCACAGGGTTTTCCTGGAAAAAGAACATCACCTGGTAGTTGCTGCTGTCCCGGACGTCCTCGTCGGCGCGCGGATAGGGCCAGCGCTCGGCCGTCGTGTCCTTGTACTGGAACGCCTCCAGGACGGTGCGACGCATCCGCACGAGCATCTCCGTCACCGTCGGGTTGCCGGACAGGTCAGCGCGCAACGGCAACCGGGTCACGAAATAGCCGATCAGGTCGTGGAATTCCTCGCGCTCGCGGTTGTTGACGGGCGAACCGATCACGATGTCGTCCTGCCCGGTGTAGCGGTGCAGCAAGATGACGAACGCGGTCAATACCAGCATGTAAAGCGTGCAGTTATGGTCACGAGCCAATCGCCGCAAGTCCTGCGCCAGCACGGGATCGAGTTCGTAGCCCATGCTCGCGCCCTCGTAGCGGCGGCGTAGCGGGACTGGCCGGTCGGTGGGCAGCTCCAGGCGCGGGATTTCGTCGCCAAGCTTGCCGCGCCAGTATTCGTGGTGCGGACGCACCGCATCACTGGCAAGCCGCTGCCGCTGCCACACAGCGTAATCGAAATACTGTAGGCCAAGTTCGGGCAGCGGTTCTGGATCGCCGGCCACAGCTGCGCCGTACAAGGCGCTGATCTCGTTCAGAGTGATCCGCTCCGACCAGCCGTCGCACGCAATGTGGTGAAAGTCGAGGAGGAAGACGTGATGATCGGCGCTCATGCGGATGAGGTGGCCCCGCATCAACGGCCCGGTCTGCAGATCGAACGGCATCGCGACCAGTTCGTTGGAGATCCGGTCCAACTCCGTTTCCCGCTCGGCCTCCCTGAGCCCGCTGAGGTCCAAGACCGGCACGGTCACCGGCACTGGATCGTTGACCTGCTGCACCATCACACCATTGCGCAGATGATAGGTGCACCGAAGGACGTGATGCCGCTGCACGATCCGCGTCATCGCCCGTGCCAGCAACTCCGGCTGTAGCGGTCCGCGGATCGCGATGAGCCGCGGCACGTTGTGAAACGGCGCCTCGGGTGCCAGTACGTCATAGAACCACACCCGTTCCTGAGCGAGGGAAAGTGGCGGGTTTGGCCCGTGATCCAGCGCAACCGGAGAACCGGTGTCCGGACCGCTTTGCTGAGCCATGTGCTCCTCTCCTTTCGTCATGAACGCCCGGCCGGCAGCGCGTCATCAACGAGCGCGGCGAGCTCGGCAATGGTCGGGCACTCGAAGACGACATGGAGGGGGATCTCCACGTCGTACTGACGCTGCAGTCTGGCCAGAAATCTAATCGCCGCAATCGAATTCGCCCCAAGCTGGAACACGCTTGTCCGGGTGTCCACATCGCGGCCCAGGATTTCGGCCCAGACACCGACCAGGTCCTTCTCAATCGAGGTGAGGGCCGCGGCCAGGTCGGCCGCCGGGACGGCTGATTGAGGCTCGAATTCCTTGAGCGCCAATGCCGTGAGCATCGCCTCGTCCACCTTCCCCGATGCGGTCCGTGGCAATTGCTCAACCAGGACGACGGGTGCCGGCACCGCGGCTGCCGCCAGGCGGCCAGCGACGTCCGAGGCGACCTGTGCTGCCGTCGCACCATCGCGTACCACGACCGCCGCGGCCATCGCCGCGGTATCACCGGTAGTCACCGCGAACGCGTATGCCTCGGCGACGAGTCCTCCGGCCAGTAACGCGTGCTCGACCTCGCCGGGCTCCACCCGGAACCCGCGCACCTTGACCTGGCGGTCAGCCCGCCCGACGATTTCGAACCGGTCGGGCGGCAGCGGGCGGGCGAGATCGCCCGTGCGGTACCACCGCACACCGTCCATCATCACAAACCGCTCCGCGGTTTGGGTCGGGTCGCCAAGGTATCCACGGGCGACCGTCGGGCCCGACACGTACAACTCACCCACCTCGCCTGTGGACGTCGGGGTGAGACCGTCCGAAAGCGTCCGGAAGAGGGTGCCGGCCAGTGGCGGCCCGACCGGAACCGTCCTCGCCCCCTCGGGTAGTTCGGCGGGCACCGGCCCGGCGGCCACGCCGATGGTGCACTCGGCCGGTCCGTAGTGGTTGATCAGCCGGATGCCCGGGCGCAGCGCACGAACCTTGGCGCACAAGGCCCAGGGCAGCCGTTCGCCGCCCAACAGCACCCCGGTGCGCGGAAGCACCGCGGCGTCGCCCTCACTGAGCAACGCCGCGAGATGCGACGGCGTGATCTTCAGATAGTCGACCGGATGGGCGGCGAATTCCTTAGCCAGCAACAAAGCCGATGTGCCCGTCTCGGCGCTGGCGAGCAGGAGCCGGCCACCGCTGCACAGCGCACCAAAGATCGCCGTATGGCCCAGGTCTGTCCACAGTGGACTAACGCAGGCGAAGCTCGCTGGCGTCGTGAGGGCGAGCCGGTCGAGCAGGCCCTGGACGTAGGCGTTGAGGTGCCGACGCTCGACCGCGATTTGCTTGGGCCGGCCGGTCGTTCCGGACGTGAGCACGACATAGGCCAGGGCGTCCTCGGCGACCTCGGGCGGCGTTGACGTTGCGGGTGGGTGGCCGCTCGGCGGCACGACGGTGTAGCCGAGCGCGACGAGGCGGCGGCCGAATTCGCCCTCGGCAACGGCGATGCGCGAGGACACCGAGGCGAGCGTCGACTCGATCACGGCGGGCCGGCTGCGATCGTCGATCACCATGAACGGCACACCGGCCACGAGCGAGGCGAGGAGGGAGACCATCGTGTCCGCGGTCCGCACACCGGCAATGACGACACAGTCATCGGGTGCCACGGCGAGCGCGCGAATCGCGCCCGCCAAGGCATCAGCTTGGGCCATGAGCTCGCGGAAATTGAGTGAACGGTCCGGCGCGTGCATCGCGGGCGCGTCCGGGGTGGTTTCAGCGAACGCGCGGACGCATGCGACCACGTCGGGTGCCGGGAGGCTCACTATCGATGCTCACTTCCTGGATTCGGCGGTCAAAGGGACGCGGGCAATTGGATCTGGGAGTCGTCGACCGCTCCGGTCAGCCCGACGACGATGCGCCGCGGCGCCGTGAACCGATCGCGGGCGTGTGCGTACCGCATGTTATCGAAGACCAGCACATCGCCGGATTCCCAGTTGGTTGGCATGGAGAGCCGCGCATAGGTGGCGCGGATGGCTTCCAGCGCGGGCAACGGAATCGGTGAGCCATCGCCGAACATCGCGTTGCGCGGCAGGTTGTCCTCCCCGTAGCGGCGTAAAAGCCAGTGGTGTACGTCCTCGCCAAGGCTGCTGGGGTGGAACAAGTGCGCCTGGTTAAACCAGATCCGGTCGCCGGTGTGGGGATGCAGCACGACCGCCGGGCGGTTCTGGGCTGTGCGAACGGTTTCGTCACCGATCCACTCGTGTTCGATTTCGAAACGGTCGCAATATTCGCCCACCGCCCGCTGGTCGTCGGTCTGGAAGACGTCACGCCAGCTCAGATCGACGTCGGGGCCGATCGTGCGGGTATAGCGCACACCGAGCCTCTCGAACGGTTCCCGGATGTCCGCGTGGAGTTGGCGGTAAACTTCCGCGGAGTCGGCCAAGGGCGTGTCACCGTCGGCCGCGGCGGGAATCTCGCAGAGAAACCAGACGTGCCTTGGCCAAACCGCGAAGTAGGACATCTCATTGTGAAAGGGGATCCGTTCCGATGCCGGGTACTCGGTCGAGTTGAACAGGCTTCCGGTAAGGCGCTGCCGATTGTTGGACCGGTATTCGTATTCCATGAAGGGTCCCGACACCTCGGTGCAGATCTTCTCGAAGTCTTCGCGTGAGGGCATGGCGAAGCCGCGGAAGATAATGGCACCCGGCTCCCGCAGCAATGTGTCCACCTGTGCGGCATGGCCGAGGGTCCACTCGTACAGGTTGGTTTCCGGCGCGTCCGGCCGCACCACCGTCGCGCCGCTCGCGCTTTGCGTCGTCAATGTCGCCATCCCTTTCGTTTAGGCCCGGTTGACCGCCGCCGGGCCGGGTGTCCCGACAGGCGCGTTGAGCGCGCGGGCGACGAGCAGCGCGTCACGGGTGGCACGCACATCGTGGACCCGGATGATGTCCACGCCCGCCGCCTCGCCGTAGACCGCGACCATCGCCGAACCTACGACCCGCTGATTGACCACGGGCTGGCCAAGCAGAGTACCCAGAAAAGACTTACGGCTCGCGCCAAGCACCACCGGGATGCCGGTGTCCACGAAGACGTCGAGCCGGCGCAGCAAGTCAAGGTTGTCGACGTAGCGCTTACCGAACCCGATGCCCGGATCGATCCACACTCGGGGAACCCCGAGCGCCCGCGCGGCTTCGGCCCGCTCGCCGAGGAAATTACGGACCTCAGCCACCACGTCTGTGTAGGACGGATTGGTCTGCATGGTGCGCGGCGCCCCTTGCATGTGCATGGCGATCCAGCCGACGCCGAGCTCGGCGGCGACGTGAGCCATCGATGCAGAAACATCGTTGATGATCTGGGCGCCTGCGGCGACGGCGGCCCTGGCAACATCGGCTTTCATGGTGTCGATCGAGACCACGCATCGCTGCGCCAGCGCCTCGACGACCGGGAGCACACGGTGCATCTCGGCCTGCGCGTCGACAGGCGCCGCACCCGGACGCGTTGACTCACCGCCGACGTCGACTATGTCTGCACCCTCGGACAACATCTGCTCGGCCCAGGCAACCGCGGCATCGGGGTCGAGATGCTCGCCGCCATCGGAGAAGGAGTCGGGCGTTACATTGAGGATTCCCATTATTTGCATGTGATCACCCCGCCAGCGCTCCGAGCGTGAGGGTGCATCGCCATGCCGGCCACTATAACCAACTCTGTCCGTGCTCGCCGTCCTCGATTTCCTCCACACTGCACAGTCACACGATGACGATGACCTTTGATATGGTCTGCGTCGTGCTGAGGTCACGATTGCTGACGCCGCTGCGTTCGCGGGAGTTTTCCCAGCTCATCTTTGGCCAGTTCCTGAGCGGAGTTGGCGACGGGGCATTCCTCGTCGCTGTCGTCACAGTCATGGTGGTCAATCGAAACTCGGCCACCGATCTCGGGATTGTGCTCGGCACCCGCAGCGCGGTCGCCCTTGCCGCGATGTTCTTCGGTGGCGTCGTCGCTGACTTCGCCCGGCGCACCCGGATCATGGCGGCGACCGACGCCGTGCGCGGCGTGCTAGTTCTGGTGGCGGCGTTCACCTCGCCGTTTGCGCCGTTGTGGGTGTGGGTCGCGATCGCGGCCACGATAGGCCTCGCCTCCAGCGCGTTCCAACCCGCCTACCAGGCCGCGGTGCCGGCGTTTGTCCCAAGTGACGCACTAGAGGCTGGCAACGCGCTGAAGGTCCTGTCGACGCGCGGCGCACTGATCCTCGGCCCCAGCATCGGCGCGCTGCTCGTCTCCACCGGCGGCGTTCGCCTGGCGTTCTTGGTCGACGCATGCACATTCATGATCAGCCTCGCCACGCTCGTCGGCCTCAAGGAACCGCCGCACACCACGTCGGCAGAGCGCCGAAATCCCTTGCGGGCGGCCGCACAGGGCCTGCGCGCCGTTCTCGATCGCCCGTGGATCGCGTGGGTCATCGGCTCCGGCACATTACAGATCATGTTCGTTCTAGCGCCTATGACAATCATGATTCCCTTGGTACTGCACGCCCGTCACCAAGACGCGTTCTACGGACTGGTCGTCGGCTTTCGCTCGGCTGGCTCGGTCATCGGCACGGTGGCGGCGGCTCACTGGCGGCCACGCCGTCCTGGACTGGCGGCCATGTGCGGCCCGCTGACGATGCTCATCCTGCTGGCCTTCTTCGTCATTCCCGCACCGGCGTGGGCGATGCTCGTCGCCGCACTCCTGTCCGGCATCGGGCCGTCCCTGTTCATTGTCTACTGGCCGACCGCGCTGCAACGCGCCGTGCCGGACGAGCTGCGGGGCCGAGTCTTCGCCTTCGACCAACTGGGCGCCTACACGCTGCAACCCGTCGGGCTGGTGCTGGTCCCCCTTGCGGTGGCGGCGCTGGGCTTCACCTGGCCCACGATCATTGCAGCGGTGGTTCTGCTCGTCACAACGTTTGTGCCCCTGCTGATCCCGGGCGTGACCATGTTCGCGACACCGCAACAACCGGCGCAGAAGGTGACCGCTCCCGGATGACCGTGCCGTGTTGTCGACCACTGCGGCAGGTTGCACCGGATTGCCCATCAGTCCATTTGCGACGGCGACACCACGTCTCGACTCCCGGTGGGGAGTGGGCATGGAACGCCGCTGTTGCGTTGTCCCACGCCGTGCCGGTTGTGTTGCTACGCAAAGCCTGTCTCGCCAGGAGGCCAGGCGAAGAGTGTCGGACCGCCTCTCGGTCCCGGTTCGCATCTCGACAGTGAGGCGGGCTCTGGCGACGCGTGCGGCCGGTGGTGGCTTTGGAGAGGCGGTGGTGTCGCGGCGTTGGGCGCAGGTCGTCTGAAGGGTGGTGGCGTCGCGATCGGTGAGCTGGTTGGCGGCGGGCAGCAGCGTCTGCTGCATGAGGTCGGTGGCCTGGCGGTAGCGCTCGAGTGCCGCTGGCCCGTGTCCCGGGCGATGGCCAGCGCGGTCCGCGGCCCGAACGCTCGCCCTTCCTGACGCTTAGAGCGTCGAGGATCTCACCGCGCTGCTGACCTCGGCGGGGAGCGCTGAGGTCGAGACAGTTACCGCTGCCGGACTGCGTAGGTCAGGTGGGTCACCCGCTGGGTCGGCTCCGCGCGGACCGGCTCCAGGGCCACGCGGCCGGCGTCCACGCCCTCGAACAGGCGGATTCCGGAGCCGAACAGCACGGGTGAGAGCGCGATCGAGAACTCGTCGATCAGGCCGGCGTTCACGTACTCCAGGATCGTCGCGCCGCCGCCCGCGATGCGGACGTCGCGGTCGCCGGCGGCCTCGCGGGCCTGGTCGAGCGCGGACTCGATGCCGTCGTTGACGAAGTGGAAGGTGGTCCCACCCGGCCGCTCCCAGGGGTCACGCTTCTCGTGCGTCACGACGAAGACCGGCGTGTGGAACGGCGCCTCCTGCGGCCACGCCTGCTCGCCGGCGTCGAACATGCGCTTGCCCATCACGCTCGCGCCGGTGCGCTCGAACGTCTCCCGCACGATGTCGTTGTCGCGTCCTTCCTCACCGCCCTCGCCAAGCTTCAGGTTCTCCCGGAAGAACCGCTGCGGAAAGATCCACTGCTGTAGTTCCATCCACTGCTGCCCCATCAAGTCCTCGAGGGACTCGGGCGCGATGAACCCGTCCAGCGACATCGACACGCTGAAGAACACCTTCCCGGCCATCAGCCCTCCACTCCCTTCCGAACGATCTCGGTGACGTAGGCAGCCAGGTTGCTCAGGGTCTGCTGGCCGCCCTCGATCGCGTGGTACTTCTCGACCGCCTCGTCGCGCAGCTCCTTGGTGGGGAACACTGTGTGCATCTCGATCCGGGTCGCCGCGCCGTCGGGCGCGAACGTGAGGACCGACTCGAAGGCGTTCGGATCGCCGCGGTATTCACCGTGCAGCAGCGCGATCCGCTCCGGCGGGGCGATCGCGGTCCAGGTGATCCACTCCTGGTAGTCCGTCCCGTCCGGTCCGTGCATCACGAAGTCCCACTCCCCGCCGACGCGGAACTCGAAGGACCGCGTGGTGGTGGTGAACCCCTGCGGCCCCCACCACCGCGACAGGTGCCGCACCTCGGTGAATGCCTCGAACACCAGCTCCCGTGGGGCGTCGATGACCCGGGAGATCACGATCTCGCGGTCGGCCGTCGCGCTCATCAGCTACTCCTCCTGCCTTACCCGCTGCCCTGCCTGCTTGAGGTCCTGCACGTACGCGTCCAGCCGGTCGAAGCTCTCGTTCCAGAACCGCTCGAACCCGCCGGTCCACTCGTGGACCGGTCGCAGCCCGCGGGCGTCAAGGCCGTACAGGCGCTGCTTGCCAGCCTTGCGGTCGCGCACCAGCCCGACCTCCCGCAGCACCCGCAGGTGTTTGGACGCCCCCGGCTGGGTCATCCCCAGCTCCTGGGCCAACTCGGTCACCGGCCACTCACCCGCCCGCAGCAGCACCAGGATCTCCCGGCGCTGCGGCTCGGCGATCGCGTTGAAGACGTCCGACGTCGTCGCTGCTCGTGCCATGGCAGTCATCATATACCCATAACGGCATGCGTCAAGCTGGACGGCATACGCGCCCAGGAGGTGCCATCGCCGACCTCCTCTTCGGCCGCGTCAGCCCTAGCGGCCGGCTCGCCGAGACCCTGCCGTTGCGATTGCAGGACAGGCCCGTCCTACCTCAATTTCCCGGGCGATTCCGGCCAGGTCCGATACGGCGAGGGCATCTTCGTCGGGTACCGCGGCTTCGATGGTCTGTCATACATGACATTCAGCTACACCGATCTGTCCGCCACGGTCGGCGGACACGTTAAGGAGGGCACACTTGCCCTGACGGTGGCCTGCACCGTGACCAACACCGGCGATCGGGCCGGCAAGGAGGTCGTCCAGCTCTATGTCGGCGACCTAGACGCACGGGCCGGTCGAGAAGTCCCAGCTGCCGAGCGGGGGCCGTTCCGTCACCGTTCATCGACGTGTTTCTTGCTCGGCGGCCGCGGCGTAGGCGGCGTCGAGGCGCTCGAACGGGCCTGGACCGTGGTGCGGCTTCGGCGCGGCGCCGAGGTGGCGGACGCGGAGTTCGTCCATGAGTTCCTCGATGAACGCCGGACCTTCATCGCGCATGAGCTGCTGCCGGCTGCGGAGCTCGTCGCTGCCGGGGCGCCAGTCGAGGCCCCAGTTGCTGAGGGCGTAGATGATCGGAAGAGTCTGGATACCGGCTTCAGTGAGGCTGTAGCGAGCCCGCTGTCCCCGGGCGGCGGTGCCGCGGGTGAGGATCCCTGCGTCGACGAGCCGCACGAGGCGGTCGGCGAGGATGTTCGATGCGATGCCCTCGATCGACCCGGTGAGCAGCACCCGGAAGTAGCGGCGGTCGCCGAAGATGACGTCGCGCAGCACGAGCAGCGACCAGCGATCTCCGAGCACCTCGACGGCGGCGTTGATCGGACACCCGGACCGTGGTTCCACGATTCCTCCTTGACAGGTATTTCGCCCTCACTATAGTAGTTGCAGAACGCAATCACTAGGGATGGGAAGAGGATGGGCCGCTTCGTTTACTCGATGAATGTGTCCCTCGACCTGCGGATCGAGCAAGTTCCCGGGGACAACGGTGCCGGCGAGTGGCTGCGCATCGACGAGGAACTGCACCGCGAGGCCAACGCGCGGACGCGGGCGCTCGCGCTCATGGTCCACGGCCGGGTTATCTACGAGGTCATGGAGGAATATCAGCCGCGTGCGCGCGAGGACGCGTCGCTGCCCGACGTCCTGCGTGAGTACGGCGAGATCTGGACCGCCAAACCCAAGGTGCTCGTCTCTCGTACCCGCCGCAGCGCCGATCACAACACCCGGATCATTGGCGGAGACGATGCGATCGAGCAGCTCGCCGGCCTCCGGGCCCGGACCGACGGCAGCATCAGTGTGGGTGGCGCCGCGCTCGCCACACAGCTGCTCCGGGCGGGGCTGCTCGACGAGTTGCTGCTTTTCACCCATCCGGCAATCCTCGGCTTCGGCAGGCCGCTGTTCGACGACTACGACATGCCGATCGAGCTCGACCTACTCGAGCAGCGATCGTTCGAATCGGGAGTCACGATGCATCGTTACGTCATCCAGGATGCAAAGGAGGCGAGCTCATGCTGAGGCAGGTCGCGGAGGGTGTGCTGGTCCACGAGAGCGAGTTCCTCCAGAGCAACGCCATTGTCGTGCACGGCCGGGCCGGCGTGTTGCTCATCGACGCTGGGGTGCAAGGCCACGAAATGGCCTGCCTCGCGAACGACCTGTCCGATTCGGGCCAGACCGTTGTGACAGGCTTCTCGACGCATCCTCATTGGGATCACCTACTCTGGCACGCCCAGCTCGGCGCGGCCCCTCGTTACGGCACGGCCCGCTGCGCGGCCACTGTCCGCGATGAGCTGTCCGACCCGGGTGCGAAGGCCCGCATCACCGAGCACCTGGAACCGACGGGCATCGCCGAGCAGGTCCCGCTGGACCTGTACGGCCTCATCACCGCCCTGCCCGCCGAGACCGCGCAGATTCCCTGGGATGGCCCTCAAGTCCGGATTATCGAGCACCAAGCGCACGCACCGGGCCATGCGGCGCTGTTCATCGAAGAGCGCGGGGTTCTCGTCGCCGGCGACATGCTTTCTGATGTCTTGATTCCGATGCTCGACTTGAACGGCACCGCTGACCCGATCGAGGACTACCTGGCAGCGCTGCGGCTGCTCGAGGGCGTGGCGGACGATGTCGATGTCCTCGTCCCTGGCCACGGGTCAGTCGGCGGAACTGATCAGGTACACGCACGGATCGACCAGGATCGCACGTACGTACTCGCCTTGCGTAAGGGCCAGGTTCCCAGTGACCCGCGGATCGGCCCATCGGCTAAGCCCGGCTGGGAGTGGGTAAGCGACGTGCACAACGGGCAAGCCCAGCGCCTCGCCGAAAGAGACGAACGCGGCGGCACTCGTGGCTGACGATCGGTGCACGGCACCGACGCCAGGCGAGCGGCCGTCGCACCGGTCGCGCATGTCGCTGTCGGCGTACGGGTTCCGATTGCGTCGGCGGCAAGCAATCACTCCGGCCATCCACCGTCGCGACGATCTTCAGACGCGAACCGGTAACCTGGTCGGGTAGCCCAGGCGCGTTTGCGGGCCTTGGCCCTGAGAGTCCGGATTGGAGATTTCCCGCATCCGACTCCCGCAAGCCCCGTGGGTATCCCGGCAGAATCGCTGCCCGGCGCGGCGGCAAAAGAGGCTCAAGGTGCACTAGCCCACCCCCCTTTTGGCTTCCATCTGGCATGTCCTACCTGGCCGAATCGCCTACCGCGATCTAGGCGGGGACTACTTCGTCCCAGGCTCGGGCGCAAAGGGTGCGGCTGCTAGGCCGCGGTGGGGTGCTGCAGCAGCTGACCAAGCAGTTTGGCAAGCGTGCCAAGACGTTGCTGACCGAGGTCGGCCGGTGGACATCGACGTCTACGCGACCGGGAAGGTA
>Ga0075428_100000031_pt1 | contig 119070 bp, 117 predicted proteins | sample RhiMetdeltSRZDD2_FD_75291 | JGI IMG/M metagenome (GOLD analysis project Ga0075428, IMG submission 75291) | Populus rhizosphere microbial communities from Tennessee, USA - Rhizosphere MetaG P. deltoides SRZDD2 | ecosystem: Host-associated > Plants > Roots > Rhizosphere > Soil | place: USA... | reverse complement strand
TCACGTCGGCGAAGTCGGTGTTGATGAGGCCCGGCGTCGTGATGAGGTCGGTGATGCCCTGCACGCCTTGCAGCAGAACTTCGTCCGCGTGTTTGAACGCGTTGATCATCGACGTCTTGTCGTTCGACACCGTGAGCAGTCGGTCGTTGGGAATGACGATGAGCGTGTCGACCTTCTCGCGCAGCTTCTGGATGCCCGTCTCGGCTTGCACCGCGCGGCGCCGGCCTTCGAACGCGAACGGTCGCGTGACGACGCCGATCGCCAGCGCGCCGAGGCCGCGTGCGATCTCGGCGACGACCGGCGCGCCGCCCGTGCCCGTGCCGCCGCCTTCGCCGGCGGCGATGAACACCATGTCGGCGCCCTTGAGCACTTCTTCGATCTCGTCGCGGTGTTCCTCGGCGGCCTCGCGGCCGACCTCGGGATCGCTCCCGGCGCCGAGGCCACGCGTGAGCTGGCGCCCGATGTCGAGCTTGACGTCGGCGTCGCTCATAAGCAGCGCCTGCGCGTCGGTGTTGACGCCGATGAATTCGACGCCCTTGAGGCCGGCATCGATCATGCGGTTCACGGCGTTGACGCCGCCACCGCCGATGCCGACGACTTTGATCACGGCGATGTAGTTCTGCGCAGCTCCAGCCATTCGAGTCACTCTCCTGTTCGATGGCCGTGGGCCATGTGTGCAGGACTCGAAGCGAGAGATAAGGCCCTTCTCCGTAGGCTTGCGCCTAGCCTCAACCTCAACTTCAGGTCTATAGTTATGTCAACCTCAGGGAATGGTCGAGACCATACCGAGGCGCTACCGCCGGGTCAAGACCGGTGCGCCAGGAACTCGCACGTCAAGCACGGAAAGTCCGGCGATATTGGCGTGCTCGAGGACGGTGACCACCGCGTCGAGCTTGGCCGCCAACTGCGCCGCACTCCCCAACCGGACCACGCCGGACGGCACGAGGTGCAGTTCGATGCCGTCGGCGGCGACGCCGATCACCGGCGCCTTCGGACGCAGCTCGTTCGGTAACGCCGCGGCCACCTTGAGCGCGTCGAGCAGCGGCGCCGGCACCGTCGTGCCGACGCGCCCGGCCGCCGGTCCACCAGAGATTTGCGGCACACCCGCCGTCGGCGCCGCGCCGTGCGCGAGCACGCGGCCGGTCTTGTCGACCAGCGCCCATCCCCCACCGTCGACCGCCAGCGACGCGACCGGGACGCGTTCGGTGAGCTTGATGCGGATCGTCGCCGGCCACTCGCGCTCGACGTTGACGCGATCGACCCACGGGAGGCGCTTGAGGCCGCCGATCATCGCGTCGGCGTGGACGTCGACCATCAGCCGGTGTCGTTGGAGACCGCCGGCGCGCATGATGTCGGGAACCGCGGTGTGTTGCGCGCCGCTGATGGTGACGTGATCGACGTCGAGGACGGGCGACCGCGTCATCGCCACCGCGCCGGCGGCGGTCAGCACCACGGCAAGCAGTGACACCAGCAGACGAAGGCGGCGGCGACCCTGCCGGCGCGCCACTTCGATCCGCCGTTGCCGAATCCGCGGGTCGACCGGCGGCCGCGGGCGCGTGCGGGTCGGCGTCGTCATGCGAACCCCACCAGCCGCACCTCCGGGACCAACTCCACGCCAACAGCTTCATGGACGCGCCGCTGAACCTCGCGGATGAGGGCGAGAACGTCGTCGGCCGCGCCGCCCACGTCGGCCTGGATGAAGTTGGCGTGTTTGTCGGACACCTGCGCGGTCCCGACGCGGAAACCACGCAAGCCGGCGGCATCGATGATGCGCCCGGCCGAGTCGCCGTCGGGGTTCGTGAACACCGACCCTGCGTTCTGCCCGCCGGGCTGGTTCTCGCGGCGCCACTGCACGATCTCGCTGATGCGCGCCTCGGCGATGGCGGCGTCGCCGCGGGCAAGTTGGAAGCGGGCGGCGGCGACGATGTGGGTCGGCTCGATCGCCGATCGGCGGTAGCCAAAGGCCAGTTGCGCATTCGGCCGCACCGCCGACTCGCCGGTCGCCAGGTCGATCACGGTGGCGTCGATCAGTGACCCGGCGATATCGGCGCCATGGCCGCCGGCGTTCATGCGGACGCCGCCCCCGACGGACCCGGGCACGCCGACCGCCCACTCGAACCCCGTGAGCCCGGCCGCCGCGGTTCGCCGGGCGACGATCGGCAGGGCGGCGCCGCCGCCGGCGGTGACCACGTCGCCCTCGATGTCGATCCCGGCCAAGCCATCGCCCAGGAGCACGGCCAACCCGTGGAAGCCGCCATCGGCGACGAGGAGGTTGGAACCCTTGCCGAGGGCCAGCACGGGCACGCCCGACGCCTGTACGGCGCGGCTGACCAGATCCAGATCAGCCATCGAGTTCACCTCAACGAGCAGTGCGGCCCGGCCGCCGACCCGGTAGGTCGTCAGCGCCCCGAGCGGCGCATCCCGTCGCGCCGCGTCACCCAGGACCGCCGCCGCCCGGATCACCCCGTCTTCACTCAAGCCAACATCTCGTCGGCGAGGGTGGTGAGGTCGCCGGCGCCGAGGGTGAGGCACACGTCGCCCGGCCGCAGACGCGCCCGCAGATAGGGCGCTATCGACTTGCGGTCCGGCAGGTAGGCGACGTGGGCGTTCGGCCGGTGCCCGAGCACCGCCTTGACGATCAGATGGCCGGACACGCCCGGACGCGGTGCCTCAAACGCTGGATACACGTCGGTGACGACGAGCAGATCGGCCCGATCGAAGGCGGCCGCGAAGTCGCGCCACAGTGCCTCGGTCCGCGAGTACCGGTGGGGCTCGAACACGCAGACCACGCGCCGCCACCCGCCGTCGGCCACCGCGTCGAGCACCGGCCGCACTTCACCGGGCAGGTGGGCAAAGTCGTCGATGTACGTGACGCCGTCGCGCTCGCCGCGCAGCTGCACGCGCCGAGCGACGCCGCGATAAGCGGCCAGGGCGCGGACGCCGGCGTCGAACGGGGCGCCCAACTCGAGGCCGGCGACCAGGGCGGCCGCCGCGTTGCGTGCGTTGTGGTGACCGAGCACCGGCACGCTGACCTCGCCCAGCGCGACGCCATCGCGCACCAACGTGAAACGGGATCCGCTGCGGTCGGAGACGAGATCGGCAATCCGGTAGGTGGCGCTCGCACTCGTTCCGTAGGTGATCGCAGCCGAACGTTGCCCAACCGCGTCGGCTACCGCGTCGTCGGCGCAGACGATGCGTTGCTCGGTTGCATTGGCGATGAAGCGGTCGAACGCATCAGTCAAGCGCTGGAAGTCGTTGCCGTAGTGCTCCAAGTGGTCGGGCTCGATGCTCGTGACGATGGTCACTGCCGCCGGCAGCTCGACGAACGTGCCGTCGCTCTCGTCCGCCTCGACAACGAGCAGGTCGCCGGCATCCCACGCGGCACCGGATTCGAGCCCGGCCACCTCGCCGCCGATGAGATACGACGGCTGTAGCCCGGCTTCGCGCAGGACGAGGACGAGCATGGCGGTCGTCGTGGTCTTGCCGTGCGTTCCCGAAATGGCGACCGTTCTGCGGGTCGCACAGATCGCGGCGAGCATCTCGGCCCGACGGAGCACAGGGATGCCCCGCTCCAGCGCGGCGACTACCTCGGGATTGGTCGGTGCGATCACCGTCGAGACGGCGACGGCATCGGCACCGTCAGCGTGTTCGGCGGCGTGCCCGATGGAAACACGAATCCCGGCGGCGCGCAGCCGGTCGAGCCGGGGCGAGTCGGCCACGTCGCTGCCGCTGACCTCATGCCCCATGGCCGCCAACAACAAGGCGATGCCGTTCATCGCCGCCCCGCCGATGGCGACGATGTGAATGTGCTGCGGGCGCGAGAGGTCGATGGTCACCGGGCCGCGGCGACGCGCGACCGCGAAGCGATGTTCACGAGAATCCCGGCCGCCGCCATCGTGAACAACAAGGCCGAACCACCGAAGGAGACAAACGGCAGGGGCACGCCAGTGACGGGAACCAGCCCGATGACCGCGCCGATGTTGATGGCAGCCTGGCCGGCGATCCACGTCGTGATCCCGGCAGCCAAAAGAGCAGAGAAGCGGTCGGGCGCCCGTAGCGCCGTGCGCACGCCGAGCACTGTGAGGGCAGCAAACAAAGCCACGACCAGAACCGTTCCCAAGAGCCCAAGTTCCTCACCGATGATCGCGAAGATGAAGTCGGTGTGCGCGTTGGGGAGGAAGCCCCACTTGGCCCGGCTGGCGCCCAGGCCCACGCCGAACGGACCACCCGAGGCGACGCCGACCAGGGACTGCACGACCTGGTAGCCGGCGTTGGTGTGGTCGTTGAACGGGTGCAGGAACGACATCAGCCGGGCCCGGCGGTATGGAGCGACCATGCCGACCGCCAGCGCGAGGCTCACGCCCGACAAGGCCACGCCGGCCATCGTCTTGAGCGACGAGCCGGCGATGAACGCCATGGCCAGGACCATCATCGACATCACGAGGGCGGTGCCCATGTCGGGCTCGGCCATCACGAGAACGACGAACCCGCCCAGCACCAGCAACGCGGGGTATGGAGAGATCCCCGGGCGCCGCAGCTCGGCGTGCCGGGTAAAGAGATGGGCGACAAACACCGCGAGCGCCAACTTGGCCAGCTCGCTCGGTTGGAACCGCACCGCGCCGCTCCCGAGCCACCGCCGGGAGCCATACACGGTGACGCCGAACCCCGGCACCAACACGAGGATCAGGAGCACAACGGCAAGTAACAGCATCGGCACGGCGAGTTGGCGCAGGCGTCGATGGTCGAAGCGGGCGCCGAGGACAAACATCAGGGCACCCGCCGTCACCCACGCGATCTGACGCTGAAAGAAGAACCACGACGAGCCGTACGTGCGCAGCGACTCGACCGACGACGCCGACAGCACCATCACCAGGCCGATGACGTTGAGCACCACAACGACGGCGACGATCCACGTGCCGGCGTGATCAGGGCGCGAGCGCGGGCTGGTCGTGGTCGTCGCCACTACTGCGCCCCCACGAGCTCGGCGACGGCGCGAGCAAAGTCCCGCCCCCGCTCGGCGTAGTTGCGATACCAGTCGAACGAGCTGCACCCAGGCGACAGCAGTACGGCGTCGCCGGGCTCGGCTTGGTCGCGCGCCAGGCCCACGGCCTCGTCCATCGACGTCGCCATGGCCACCGGCCGCCGGCCGGCGAACGCGGCGCCGACCTCCTCGGCGGCTTCGCCGATGGCGACGACCGCGCGCACGCGATCGGCGACCGCGGCCAGCGCGCCGAGGTCGAGACCCTTGTTGCGGCCGCCGGCGATGAGCACGACGGAATCGAACGCGGACACCGCGGTCACGACCGACGCGGGCGTCGTCGCCTTGGAATCGTCGTAGAACCGCACCCCACCAGCGTCGCCGATCAGCTCCACGCGATGGGGGAGGCCCCTGAACTCTTTCAGCACACGCTGGCAACTGGCGCGGTCAGCTCCGGCCGCCAGCGCCGTCAACGACGCGGCCAGCGCGTTCATCACGTCATGCGGCCAGGCGCGCAGCAACGCGTCGCGCGTTACGAGGACTTCGCCGAGAACGACCAGATTGTCGCCGTCGAGGAACGCGCTGGCGTGTGCATCCGTGAGGCTGAACGTCCTGAGACGAGACCGAAGCCCGTGGGCGGCGGCCATCACGACGGGATCGTCGGCATTGGCGACCGCGGTGTCGTCGGCGGTCTGGTTCATCCACACCTTCGCTTTGGCCGCCACGTAATGGTCCATCGACGGGTGCCAGTCGAGATGGTCCTCGGCCACGTTCAACCACGTCCCCACCGTCGGGTGGAACGAGTCAGCGAACTCGAGCCGGAATGACGACGCTTCGACGACGATCGCGTCCAGCGGATCGGCGAGCGCGTCGACGAGCGGCAACTCGTTGTTACCGGCGGCGACCACGCGCCGGCCGCCCGCCTTCAGCATCTCGGTCACCAGCGTGCACACCGTTGTCTTGCCGTTGGTCCCGGTAACGGCGACGAACGGCGGGTGGTCCCATTGCGAAACCAGCTCGAACTCGCTCCACACCGGCACGCCACGCCCATGGGCCGACGTGATGACGCGATGACCGATCGGTACACCGGGAGCCGGGAACACCACGTCGACCGCGGCAACCAGCGCGTCGATCGCGGCGTCGTCGGGGCCGACGGCCAACTCGACGCCCAGTGACGAGGCGCGCGCGACGGCGTCTTCGCCGCCGCGGTCGTCGGCCGTCGCCACGTCCCACCCGCGTGCGAGCAGTTGACGGGCCACCGCCTCGCCCGCCTGGCCCATTCCGAACACAAGCGCGCGCGTCATCCGGCCACGCCATGGCGAATGGAGTCGGCGTAGAACAGCGCGAGCGCACCCGCCGTCGCCAGGCCGGCGAGGATCCAGAAGCGCACGATGACGGTGGTCTCCGGCCAGCCGAGCAGCTCGAAGTGGTGGTGAATCGGCGCCATGCGGAAGACGCGGCGATGGAACCAACGGAACGCCGCGATCTGGATCATCACCGACACCGTCTCGGCGACGAACAGCCCGCCGATGATCGGCAGCAGCAGCTGAACGTTGAGCGTCAAGCTCAGACAAGCGAGCCCGGCGCCGATCGCCAGCGCGCCGGTGTCGCCCATGATGATCTGGGCCGGCGCCGCGTTCCACCAGAGGAAGCCCGCGCAGGCGCCCATCATCGCCGAGGCAACGAGAGCGAGATCGAGCGCCGACTTGACGTTGTACACGTCGAAGTGGCGGAACTCCCAGAAACCGATGACGACGAACGCGCCAAAGCAGAACACCGACGAGCCGGCGGCCAGCCCGTCGAGGCCGTCCGTGAGGTTCACCGCGTTGGTCGCGGCCAGGATCATCAAGACGGCGAACACCATCCAGCCCCACGTGTGCAGGTCGATGCCGAGCGAGTCGAAGCGCGTGACCGACAGGTGCGTGTCGACGTGGACGACGTGTTGCCCGGCGATGGCAAAGCCGACGGCAACCACGCCCAGGCCGGCCATCTTCGTGCGCTTGGTGAGGCCGAGGTTGCGCTCGTTGCGAACTTTGATCCAGTCGTCGAGCGCGCCGACCGCGCCGGCGCCGACGATGGTGAGCATGGTGATGAGTCCGGTGAACGTGAAGATGGCCCCGGCCCGGCCGTGGCCGATCACGTAGCCGACGACCGCGGCGCTGACGATCATCAGTCCACCCATCGTCGGCGTGCCCGCCTTGGTCGTGTGGCCCTCGGGCATGTCTTCCTGGATCGGTTGGCCGATTCCGCGCGAGTGCAGGAACCGCATCAGCAACGGCGTGCCGACGAGTGAGCACAGGAGCGCAACGCCTCCGGCGGCGACGAGGGCGATCACTAGGACGCCGTCTCCAGCGCGCGGCGGGCGACGTCGCGATCGTCGAACGGGTAGACGGTGTCGCCGATCTGCTGACCGGTCTCGTGTCCCTTCCCCGCGATCAGCACGAGATCGCCCGCCTCGGCTTCGTCGAGGGCGAGCGCGATCGCCCGCGCTCGGTCCGGCTCGACAACGAGACGACCCTGGCCGGCGACGCCGGCCACGACCGCGGCGATGATCGCATCGGGGTCCTCATGCCGCGGATTGTCCGATGTCAACACGGCGACGTCGGCGAGCGTGGCGGCGGCCACGCCCATGGGGCCCCGCTTGCCCGGGTCGCGGTCACCGCCGCAGCCGAAGACGACGATGACCCGTCCCCCGGCCGCCAGCTCGCGCCCGGCGCGTAAGGCTTCGGCCAGCGCCTCCGGCGTATGGGCGTAATCAACGGCCACGGCAAACGCCTGGCCGGCGTCCACCCATTCGAAGTGGCCGCGGACCGTTTGCAGGGCGCGCAACCCGGCGGCGATCGCGTCGCGGTCGACACCGAGCTCTTCGGCGGTTGTGGCCGCCGCCAGCGCGTTGGCCACGTTGAAGCGGCCGGGCAACGCCAGCGTGATCGGTACGCCACGCCAGGTGAACGAGCTGGCGACGCGCTCGACCTTCAAGTCGACAGCATGGGTCATCGAGAACGTGGTCATCGGGATGGTCGCGTGCTGCACGAGGCGACGGCCCCACTCGTCGTCGCCGTTGGCGACCCCCAACGCGGCTAGCTCCGGCGCGAACAGGCTCGCCTTGGCCTCGAAGTAGTCATCCACCGTCGCGTGCACCTCGCCGAGGTGGTCGCGACCGAGGTTCGTGAATACCGCAGCGGCGAAGCGGACTGCGTCGACGCGATGGGCGACGAGTGCCGCAGAGGAAACTTCCATGGCCACCGCGGTGTACCCATCGTCACGAAAGCGAGCCAGCTCGGACTGGAGCGCAGGCGCCTCCGGTGTGGTCCGCTCACTGCTCAAGCTGCCGATCACGCCGCACCGTCCACCGGCGGCGTCGAGGATCGCTTGCAGCATGAACGTCGTGGTCGTCTTGCCGTTGGTGCCGGTGACGCCGACGACCTGCATGGCGCGAGAGGGATGGTCATGAATCGCCGCCGCCAGCCCGGCGAGGGCGCGCCGGCTGTCGGTAACGATCGCCTGTGGCACGTCGACGTCGACCAGGCGTTGGCCGACGACAGCGACGGCGCCTTGCGCCACCGCCGCCGGCGCGTAGTCGTGCCCGTCGGCGTGCCGTCCGACGACGCAGCAGAACAGCGTGCCGCGCGTGACCGCGTTCGAGTTGTGCGTGACGTCAAGGACGTCGACGCTCGCCGGCTCACCCCTGATCAAGGTCACGTCTACGCCGCGAAGGAGGTCGTCCAGCCGCATTGCGCGCAATCTTCCTCAGCGAGTCGCCCGGGGCACCGTCGCGAGCGTAGTGGTGGTTCCTGCGTCCAAATCCCCCACTGGCTTGGCCCGCTCGGCGGTTGTGTCCGGTACGGCAGCGGCCTGCACTGGCGGTGGCGGCGGCACCCGGAACTCGCGCAGCGCGTAGCCGGCCAGCTCAGCGAACACCGGCGCGGCGACCAGTCCGCCGAAGATCGGCGTGGGCTCGTCGAGGATCACCATGATGCTGAACGCGGGCTTCTCGGCCGGTACGAATCCGGCGAAGCTCGACATGTACGCGCCGGGCTTGTAGCCGGTGCCGCCGGGGAGCGGCTTGCGCGCCGTCCCGGTTTTGCCGGCGACCGTGTAGCCGTTGACGGCGGCCATGGTGCCAGTGCCCACCCGCACGACCTCGTCGAGCATCGCGGTCATCTGCCGAGCGGCCGTCGCGCTGACAACGCGACGCGTGGTCGACGGCGGCGTCGATCGCCGCTTGCCCTGACTGTCGAGAACGCCGCGCACCAACTTGGGCGCGACGTACAGGCCGCCGTTGGCGACCGCGTTGTACGCCGCGAGCATCTGGAGCGCGGTCACCGACACGCCGCCCTGCCCGATCGGGATGGTGGCCATGTCGGTCGAGTACCACTTGGCCGGATCGGCGAGGATGCCGGCGGACTCGCCAGGGAAGCTCAGACCGGTCCGCTCGCCGAATCCGAACGAGCGCAGATAGTTGTTCAGGCGCTGCTTGCCGAGCTTGCCCGCGATGGTGATCGCGCCGACGTTCGACGAGTTGGCGACGATGTCGGTGATCGACCACGACTGCACCGGGTGCGGATCGTGTTCAGTGAAGACGTGGTTGGCGATCTTGATCTGGTCGCCGATGGTGAGGTGGTCACCCGGCTGGATCGCGCCGGAGTCGAGCGCGCCGGCGATGGTGATCATCTTGTTGACCGACCCGGGCTCGAAGACGTCGGTGACTGCCATCGCCCGCTTGGCCGGTTGAACGTCGCCGAGGTCGCCGTTCTTCTTGATCTCGCGCGACAGGTTCGCCATGGCGAGTACTTCACCGGTCTCGGTCTGCATCACGATCGCCATGCCACCGTGCGCGTGGGCGGTGACGATCTCATCGGCCAGCGCGTGCTCGGCCGCGTACTGGAGCGAGCGGTCGATCGTGAGCTGAATGTCGTCGCCGCGCAGCGACGCGTTGAACTCTCGTACCCCGCCCGGGATGTCGCCGCCTGTCGCGTCGCGCTCAACGACCAACTCGCCGGGCCGGCCGGCCAGCGCCGCCTCGAACTGGCGCTCGAGGCCCGACTGACCGTCGTTGTCGAGGCCCACGTTGCCGATCAACGGCGCGGCGAGCCCACCAGCGGGCAGGACGCGCGTCGGCTCCTCGAGCAGGAACACGCCGTCGAGCTTCAGGTCCTTCACCTGCTTGCCAACGTCCTTGGACGCCTTGCGGGCCAGGTAGACGAAGCTGCCGTTACCGCTCAGCTTGTCCTGCAACGAGGCGACCGGTTGACCCAGCAGCGGGGCCAGCGCCGTCGCTTCGGAGCGCGGATCGGTTACGAGCCGCGGGTTGGCCCACACTGTGGGCCGAGGGACGCTGATCGCCAGGTCGAAGCCGTTGCGGTCGCTGATAGAGCCGCGCGCCGCGGGGAGGGCGACAGTGCGCACCCGCTGTGACTCGCCGTACGCGGTGTAATGCGCCGGGTCGACGCCCTGGATGAGGACCAGGCGCGTCACGATGGCGGCGAAGCCGACCACCAGGGCGATGAGCAGGGCCACGATGCGCCGGCGCGACAGCGGCGGCGCGGCCGCCGCGGCGCGAGCTGGGTGAAGTCGCGGCCGAGCCTGCGGTCGGGCTGGTGGGCGCGACCGTGGTCGCGCCGGAGGCCGACGCGGCCGAAGTGTGGTGGTCATGGGCGGGCGGCGGCGAGATGTGACTTGACGGTCGCCCACTGGTCATCAGGCGCGTCCGTGCCGGCTTTGTGGCCGGACGGCGTCGTGTGACTGGAAGCGAGATAGGTGACGGTTGCCGGCGTCACCATGCCGAGTTGCTGGGCGGCGGCGACGATGCGCTCGGGCGACTCCAGCTCGGCGACTTCGAGGCGCAACCGCTCGTAGCGCGCTTCCTGAGCCGTCGCTTGCTTCTCAAGGCGCTCGAGGCGGAACTGACGCTGCGTGAGGACGACGTGCGCGGCGACGACGCCGAACACGCCGACGAACAGGATCACCGACAGCACCACACCGAGCCGGCGGGCGCGCCGGCGGCGGCCGGCGACGCTCAGCGTGTTGGGCGCGACGACGCGGAGGTGCGGACGCGGGTGAGCGTTGGGCGGACGGCGACGATCCTTGTCAGGTGATGCTTCACCTGGCGCGCCTCCGGCGCGACGACGGGACGGCGCGAGCGACGGTGCGGTCACAACTTCTCGATCGCGCGCAGACGCGCGCTCTCGGCCCGTCGGTTGGCGGCGATCTCATCGGCGCCGGGTTTGCGCGCGCCGCGGTTCAGCAGCTTGACACTCGGTGTCGCACCGCAGACGCACGGAAGTCGCGGCGGGCACGTGCAACCGCCCGTCGCCGCGAACGCGAACCGTTCCTTGACGAGCCGGTCCTCGCCGGAGTGGTAGGCGAGGACGACGCAGCGACCGCCCGGAGCCAGGAGATCGATGGCGTCGTCAATTGCAGGAGCGAGAACGTCCAATTCATGGTTGACCTCAATGCGGAGTGCTTGGAAGACACGCTTCGCCGGGTGACCGCGACGGCGGGCCGGTGCCGGCACCGCCGCGGCCACCACGTTGGCGAGCTGTCCAGTGGATGTGAACGGCCGGGCGGCGACGACCGCGGCGGCGATACGCCGCGCCAGGCGGTTGTCGCCGCTATCGGCGAAGAGGCGAGCGAGGGTGCGCTCGTCGTAGGTGTTGACGACGTCGGCCGCGGTGAGCGGATCGCGCTGGTCCATGCGCATGTCGAGCGGCCCGTCGCCGATGTAACTGAAACCCCGCTCGGACCGATCGATCTGCGGCGAGCTGACGCCGAGGTCGAAGAGCACGGCGGACACTGGCCCGTCGACCAACGTCGCCAGCTGATCGAAGCGAGCGTGGTGGAACGCGATCACCCGATCGCCGAACCGGCGCAACCGGTTGCCGGCGGCGGCGAGGGCGTCGGCGTCGCGGTCGAACGCGATCAGGCGGAGGTCCGGGCGCGCGTCGAGCAGCGCGGCGGCGTGGCCGCCGCCGCCCACCGTGGCGTCGACGCTGACGCCCGGCGGGACGGAGGCCAACAGGGCCTCCACTTCCTCGACCATCACCGGGTGGTGATCGAATGCGTTGCCCAGCGGCTGGTTCATCCGCAGCCCCCCGACCAAGACGGCGGCGTCGGGGTTTTGTCTCCCCGATCGACCTGGATGGAAGCGGGCGGAGAAGGGTTCTTCCACCTGTCCGGTCGAGGGGCTGCGCATGCTCCAGCAGCTGGTTCGGTTCAGTCCTGCTGTCCTGCCATTTCGTTGGTCAGCTGTTGCTCCGTCGGCTCGACGCGCTCGGCGAACAGCGTCGGGTTCCACAACTCGATGCGATCCAGGGCGCCGTTGACCAGCACGTCGCCCTCGAGCTGGGCGTAGTCGCGCAGGTACGCCGGAATCGCCATCCGACCCGACGCCGTCACTTCCACTTCCGTGAGCCCCTGCGCCCAGACCCGGGTCAGGTTGCGCTCGTCTCTCCCCTGCTCCTGCGTCTCGCGCATTTGCTGGATCTGCCGGGCGAACTCGTCCTCCGGCCAGAGGGCCAGACAGCGCTCGTGGTGCTTGCCCAGGTACCCGCCCCGGTCGAAATGGGCGCGGAACTTGGCCGGCAGGATCAGCCGTCCCTTGGTGTCGAGGGAGTGCTCGTACCTCCCGAAGAACACCGTCGCCACTCGCGTCAACTCCCACCTTGCTTGCCCTGGCTCCCTGGCTGCTACAGGCGCCGGGTCCGCCCCTTCGCGCCACTTCGAGCCACTCTATGACCCCCGATGGCACGCGTCAACCCCCATGCGCACTCGGCGTGAACGTGGGGTGACGAGAGCGGGAGCGGGCTACTGCTGTGGAGGACCGACTTGCGCCGCGAGCTTCTTCGGCGCCATCACGCAGTAGCTCTCGGTCAGCAGCTCCTCGAGCTCGGCGAAGTCCGTCGCCTCGCTGAGGACCATCTGCATCACGTTCGACCCCCAGCCGGCCCGGAAGAACGGGTGACCGGACTGAACGAGGATCCCGAACTCCGGCTCCGGCAACCGGAACTGGATGCCGGTCCGGATTCCGCCATCGGCGTCGACCGCGAATACGTGCGCGAACGTGCGTTTGCGGATCATCCAGCGCCGGCCGACCCACGCCTGCTGCTCGTGCACTTCAGGGAGCCCCATGCAGATCGCGCGGACCGCAGCCTCGATCGTGGGCGGTACGTCGGCGTACTCGCGCATGCACGCAACGTATCGTCGGCGCCGTGAATCCGCGCCAGATCGTCGAGCGGCTGAACGAGACGATCAACGCCCACGATCTGGTCGCGGGCCGGGCGCTCTACGCCCCCGACGCCCGCTTGGTGCCGGCGAGCGGGGTGCCCATCGATCTCGACGGGCTCGACGCCATGATGACCGGCAGCATCGCCGCCCTCCCCGACCTGCAGATGACGGTCCACCGCTGGATCGAGGCGGGCGACACCGTCGTCACCGAAGAGGTCATGGATGCCACCCGGCACGACGGCCGGCCCGTGCGTTTACCGATGGCCCACATCACCCGCGTCGTCGACGACCTCATCGTCGAGCGCGTCGCCTACCACGACACCGCCGCCCTAATGCGCCAACTGACCGACGGCTAAGGCGGTTACGACGCGGGCTTGGAACGGCGGACGATTTCCTTGAGCAACTCCTCCACCTGACCCGACTCGACGAGCTTGGCGAGGTCGGGATCGGAGATCCGGACCTCAACGCCCTCGGCCAACGTCACCGATGTGGGCTTGGGCGGACGCACCGGGGGTGCATCCGACGTGTTCTCGATCCCGATCTCGGCGACCTTGGCTTCGACCTGGGCCTTCGTGACGCCCGCGGCGGCCAGCACCTGGGCCGCCATGCTGTCGGCATCGTCGAACAGGGCAAGCAGGAGATCGTGCGTTCCCAGCTGCCCTGGCTGACCGGCCGCCCAATCCTGGACGCGAGCGGCCGGTCCGGTCAGCCGCGGGGTTCGCGGGATCGGCAAGTCGCGCATGCGGCCGCGCCGGCGGGTGCGCCGACCGCGAACGTCGAAGCCCGGCTCCTCGCCCATGGCCTGCCCCACCCACATTCGGGTGCGGTCGTAGTCGACGCCGAAATCCTGCAACACCTGCGCGCCGACGCCTTCGCCTTCGCGGAGAATCGCCAGCAGCACGTGCGCAACCTCGATGCTGCTGTGGCCGAGCGCGAGCGTCTCCCGAAGGGACAGTTCCAACACCTTCTTTGCCCTCGGCGTGAAGGGCCGACTGTTCCCCGCGTCCATCTCGTCGGACATGGGACCGATCAGCGCGGCGACCCGCTCCCGAGCCTCGTCGAGGGTGACTCCGGTCCCCGCGAGCGCCTGGGTGACTATCCGGTCGTCGACGGCGATCACGCCGAGCAACAGGTGCTCGGTGCCGATGAAGTCGTGTTGCAGTAGTTGTGCCTCGTCCTGCGCGCAGACAAGCACCCTTCGACATTTACTCGAGAAGCGTTCGAACATGGTGGTGACCATATCATGATATGGTTCTTAAATGCCAGAGGAACTGGACGACGCTGAACTCGCCCGGGTGGTCGCCGAGTGGCGGGAGGCGGCCGACGTCGAGTGGGCGACGGTGGCCGAGGCCGAGCGGGCGACGGGCGTGTCCCGGTCAGCCCTGCGGGCTTGGTACCGCAACGGCGACGTGCCCTCGCACCTGGTCGACGGCCCCCACGGGCAGCAGCGGCTCGTCGACCTCGAAGCCGTCGTCGCCCGGGCCGCTCAGGCCGGCCGGCGCGTCGGCCGGCGCCAGCCGACCCGGGACGCCACGATCGAACTTCTCCTCGACCGCATCGACGACCTAGAGCGCCGAATCGAGACCTTGGAGCAAGGCCGCTAGGTCAAAGTCGGGGACGGCGCTCACCGCGCCGGCCAACTCCCCCACCGCGATGTCCGGCAGCTGGAGCGCGTGCACGAGCGGCGCCGGATCCCACGTGAGGTTGACCGCGCACTGGAACAGCGCGCCCTCACGCGTGCGGCGCTGTGCGATGCCGACGATCTTGCGCTGCTCGACGTGCACCTCGCCGGGACCGAGCCCGCCGAAGCAGACGGCCTTGCACCACGGTGTGCAGCGGACAACGCCGCCGCGATGCACCTCGCCCTGGCCGAGGGCGGCGGCCCACACCTCGCCGAGCCACCACGTCGCCCGGCCGACGTCGTCGTCCCAAAGCGCGTGACCGCGGGGCAGGAACACGTCGATCCAGATCACGTCGCCGGGCGTCAGCAACACCGCGCCACCGCCGCTCATGCGGCGGCGCCACGGGAGGCCAACCACATCGGCCTTTTGGGCGCGTCCGAGGACAACCACCTGTTCCTCGATGTCGTGGACGGTGACGGGGCCCTGTGTCACCCGGATCGGCTCCGCCTCCGCCTCCGCCTCCCTCAAGCCGTGAGCGCGTCGGCCGGCAGTCGCAAGTACGGCTGCCAGTCGGGGCGCACGCCGCCCGACGCCACCACGATCCACACGCGCTCGCGCGGGATCGCCGGCGGTCGACGCAACGCCATGCTGATCTCGTGCGGAAGGCGGTCCTCCTTGCGCGCGTTGCACGGCCGGCAGGCGGCCACCACGTTGTCCCACGTATGCGTGCCGCCGCGGCTGCGCGGGATCACGTGGTCGATGTTTTCGGCCGCTTCGCCGCAGTACTGGCAGCGGTGCCCGTCGCGGGCGAAGACCGCCCGACGGTTCAGCGCGACGCGCGCTCGGTACGGCACCTTCACGTAGCGCGCCAGTCGCACGACGGACGGTTCAGGGAACGCAGCGCGCTCGGAGTGGAACACGCGCTCGGTTGAGGAGACCAGCTCGGCCTTGTCGTCGAGAATCAGGACGAGGGCCCGGCGGGTAGGGACGACACACAGCGGCTCGTAGCTGGCGTTGAGCACAAGCGCGCGAGCCACGTGGTCCTCCCTAACGAACCCAAGCTGGTGGTACGCGCATTGCTCGGGAACGCTAGCGCAGGGCGCGCCGTTCGCTCTTGCACCATTTCAGGTAGGCGACGACATCGGCCGCGACCGGCTCGTGGTCGGCGTCGCCGTACTGCGTCTGCAAGCGCCACCGGTAGTACTGGCGATCGGGACGCGGGAGGGGCGGAAACCGCCGCCACCATCCCCGCGGCGACAGTGCGAACAACTGCACGACGCCCGTCGCCCACAACGACGGATGCCGCAGAACGGTTACGACCGTGTCTCGGCCCACGAGCCGGCGTCGGTCTTGGGCTCCTTGGGCAACCCGAGGACCATCTCGCCGACGATGTTGCGCTGGATCTGCGACGTGCCCGCGTAAATGGTGCCGGCGCGGGCGTTGAGGAACACCGTGCCCCATGACGCGGTCGAGTTCGGCGCGCCGGGGTCGTCGGTCTGGAACGCCCCGCTCGGCGCTCGGCCGCTGGGCACAAGGCCGGCGGGACCCATGATCGACATCGCCAGTTCGGTGGACACCTGCTGGTACTCGCTCCAGAAGATCTTGAAGATCGACCCTTCCGGCCCTGGCGCGTTACCGGCGAGGAACGAGCTCAGTGCGCGCATTCCGAGATAGCGCATGATCTCGACCTTCGACCAGCACCACGCCAACTTCTGGCGGATCACCGGATCGTCGGCCTTGCCGTACTCGCGCGCCAGCTCGAGAAGCCGGTCGAGCTCGGTGCGGTACATGATCGGCGTCGTGGCCGCCGCTTCGCCCCGCTCGTAGCCGAGCAGCGTCATGGCCACTCCCCACCCACCGTTGACCTCACCGACGACGTTGGCCTTCGCCGTGCGGGCATCGGTGAAGAACACCTCGTTGAATTCGCTGTCGCCCGAGATCATCTTGATCGGCCGCACCTCGATCCCTGGCTGGTCCATCGGCACGAGCAGGAACGTGATGCCCTTGTGCTTCGGCGCGGTGGGGTCGGTGCGCGTGAGCAGGAAGATCCAGTTGGCCAGGTGGCCGTAGCTCGTCCAGATCTTCTGGCCGTCGATCACCCACTCGTCGCCGTCGAGAACCGCCTTGCAGCCGAGGTTGCCGAGGTCGGACCCGGCGTTGGGCTCGCTGTAGCCCTGACACCAAACGTCCTCACCGCTGAGGATGCGCGGGATGAAATGCTTCTTCTGCTCCTCGGTTCCCCACTCGATCAGCGTGTTGCCGATCATCTGAATACTGAAGACGTCATTGGCGCCCCCACGCGGGACGCCAGCCCTCGTGAACTCCTCGGCCAGTATCACGGTCTCGAGCGGCGTAAGGCCGGCGCCCCCATATTCGGCCGGCCAGTTCACCGCGAGGTAGTCGTTCTCGTAGAGCGTGCGCCGCCACTCGGTGGTGAAGTCGTGGGCTGCGTCGGGTTCGAGCGCGCCGATGCCCTTCCAGTCGGCGGGCAGGTGCTCGGCGAGGAACGCCTGCACCTTCTCGCGATAGGCGTCGGCCTCCGGCGGATAGCGAACATCCATACCGCCAGCCTACGGCCCGCTGCTCGCCAATCCCGCGAAGCCGACGGCGGCGGCACCGACCAACGGGCCGTGGGCGCTCAGCCCGGCGGCGACGACGCGAGCGCCGCGGCTGAAGCCGAGCCGACAGCGGGCGTCGAGCTCGGCCTGGGCGGCGGCGAAGAACGGTTCGCCGAAGCCCAGGGCCACCGAGCCGGCGACCACCGCGAGCGGAAGGTCGAGCAGGTTGGCGACCGATGCGATCCCGCGGCCGACGAGCCGGCCGGTGCGCTCGATCACGTCCAAACCAGCGTGGGCCGGCGGGGCGCCGGTGATGGCGGCAATCGCCAACCCGGACGCCTCGGCTTCCAAGCAACCGCGCGCGCCACAGCCGCACTCGCGCCCGTCGGGCTCGACGATCACGTGACCGATGTGCCCGGCGTTGTTGTCGGCGCCGTCGAGGAGACGGCCGTCGAGGACGATGCCGCCACCCACACCGGTCGACACCACCATGGCGATGAAATTGTCATGGCCGACCGCCGCGCCCCGCCAGCCCTCGCCGCGGGCCAGCGCTTTGGCGTCGTTGTCGACGTAGACCGCGAGCCCGGTCGCGTCGGCCAGCCGGTGGCGCAACGGAAAGTCGCGCCACGCAGGGATGTTGAGGGGCGACACCAACTCGTTGCCGTCGCGCATCGGCCCACCGCAGCCGACCCCGACGACAACCTCGTCACCGGTGCGGACCTCGTCGACCAGCGCGAGCAGCGCGGCGAACATGGCCTCGCCGTCGCCCGCGGTCGGCGACGCGGCCGACACCAGCACGCGTCCGTCGTCGTCGACCACGCCGGCGGCCAGCTTGGTGCCGCCGATATCTATTGCGAGTGCCGGTCGAACCATTCGGCTGTCCGCTCGGCGCGGTCGACGAGATGCGAGGGCGCCACACCCAGCGCATGGAACCCACCGGGATACCGCACGTACTCAACCTCGCGGCCGAGGAGCTTGAGCGCGGCGAACAGCTCGTCGGACTGGCCGATCGGGCATCGCAGATCGCCGTCCTGGTGCAGCAGCAGTACGGGCGTATGGATGTCGGGCGCGTAGGTCAGCGGTGAGCGCTTGGCGTACTCCTCCGGTCGTTCCCATGGCAGCCCACCGAGTTCGTAGGCCGCGAACTGCGGGATGTCGGTGGTGCCGATCATGCTCAGCTGGTCGATAACCGGCGCGCCGACTACTGCGGCCTTGAAGCGCGAGGTATGGCCGACAACCCAACTGGTCATGAACCCGCCGTACGAGTAGCCCCACACGTACACGCGGCCCGGGTCGACGACGGGGTCTTCGATCACGCGGTCGACTGCGGCCATCAGGTCGTCGTAGTCGCCGCCGCCCCAGTCCTCGACGCAGGCGCCCAAGAACTCGTCGCCGTACCCCGCGCTGCCGCGCGGGTTGCACAACAGCACCGCATACCCGGCGCCCGCCAGTGTCTGGGTGATGGCCCATGTCGTCGTGAACGTGCCCGGGTGCCAGCCGTGCGGGCCGCCGTGGATGTCCAAGACCAATGCGGGTCGCCGCTTGCCGCGCCGCGTCGGCTCGATGAGGAACGACTCGCTCTCGGTGCCATCCGGCGCGACCGACGTCAGCCGCCGGCACCCGGCCAGCTCCACCGTCTCGCGCAGCTCCCCATTGGCATGACTCACGGCGCGTTCGTTCGACACCTTCCCGACCCGGGTGATGTTGGCCGCGTACATCTCCGACGGTTCGCCCACCCACGTCGACACGAAGGCGATGCGGCGCTGATCGCGGGACAACGTGAACGCGCCGACGCGCCGATCGCCGGTGAGAACGGCGCGTTGCGAACCGTCGATCGCGAAACGGCGAACGACGCCAGTTCCGCGCTCGATCCGCACCGCATACAGCGCGTCGCCCGCCTCCGACCACGCCAGCGCGGGCCCTTCGGGAACGCCGAGTCGCGCGAAGCCGCTCGCCAGCGCCCGCGGCTCACCGTTCGTCGCTGCCGCGTCGATGACCATCAACTCCGCGCTCCGCGACCAGAACCCGGCCCCGTGCTCGCCGCCGATGAACGCGATCGACCGTCCGTCGGGCGACCACGTCGGCATGGCCGCCGCGCCACGACCGCGCGTCACGCGTCGAGCGCGGCCGCCCGACGCGGCCACGACCCACAGGTCGGCACGCAACTGTTCGTCATGACGCTGACGTCGGCGGTCGGAAAGGAACGCGAGCTGCGTTCCGTCGGGTGACCACGCCGGTCCGTCGTCGTCCCAGTCGCCCGTGGTGACCTGGGTGGAGGTGCCGCCATCGACGTCGAGAACGAACAGATGCGGACGGCGGTCGTCGGACGCGCCGACGCCGTCGAGCCGCCACTTGAGCGATGTCACGACGCGCGGCGCGCGGCGCTCGGCTGGCGTCGCGTCCTCACCGGGCGGCGCCGGCCCCACCCGGGCCACGTAGGCGAGGCGGGTGCCATCGGGAGACCACGCCGGCTGGCTCACGCCTCCATCAGCGTCGGTGACCGCGTTCGGCTCGCCCCCGTCAAGCGACGCGAGGAACAGCTGCGGCTTGGTGCCGCGGTCACCGACGAACACGAGCGAGCGGCCGTCGGGCGCCCATCGTGGGCTGTGATCCTTGGGGCCGGCTGAGAACTGTCGGGGCGGCGTGGTCCCATCGACGACAGCAACCCAGACCGCGCTGTGCAATTCGTCGGCTTCGCGGTCATAGCGACTGACGACGTACGCCAGCGTGGTCCCGTCCGGCGACAGCTGCGGGTCACCGACAATGCGCAGCAGATAGAGGTCGTCGGCGCGGAACGGGCGAAGCCGTGTCATCGACCGGAAAGTAGACCACTAACCTTCCCCGGGATGGCCCGGCAGCGATCGGCGATGCGCGGCACGGCGGGCTTCGCAACTGGCTTCGAACAAGTCGTGGCCAACGTGGAGCGCGTCATCCAAGGCAAGGAGGACGCTGTCCGTCTTGCCCTCGTGTGCATGGTCGCCGAAGGGCATCTGCTCATCGAGGACGTCCCCGGTGTCGGCAAGACCACGCTGGCCAAGGCCCTGGCCGCGTCCATTCGCTGCGACTGGAGCCGAATTCAGTTCACGCCCGACCTCCTTCCGTCCGACGTCACCGGTGTGACCGTGTTCAGCCGGACGAAGAACACCTTCGAGTTCCGACCGGGCGGCATCTTCGCCAACATCGTGTTGGGAGACGAGATCAACCGTGGGTCACCGAAGACTCAGTCGGCGCTGCTCGAGGCGATGGAAGAACGGCAAGTCACCGTCGACTCGACGACGTACCGACTGCCGGCGCCGTTCATGGTCATCGCGACTCAGAACCCGGTGGAGCACGAGGGCACCTATCCCCTGCCCGACAGTCAGCTCGACCGCTTCCTCATGCGGACCACGATGGGCTATCCCGATCGCAACGCGGAGATCGAGATGCTCGACAAGCACGCCGATGAACTGGACACCGTGGCCGACCTCAGTCCCGTCGCCGGTCCCGCCGACATCGAAGCGATGATCACCACGGCGCGCGCGGTACACGTCGCGCCGTCGTTGAAGGGCTACATCGTCGACCTGGCCGAAGCGACGCGAAATCATCCGCGGCTCGCGCTCGGTATGTCGCCGCGCGCCGCCCTGGCGGTGCAGCGCGCCTCGCGCTCGTTGGCCGCGTCACTCGGACGCGAGTACGTCGTGCCCGACGACGTCAAGGCCCTCGCCATCCCGGTACTCGAGCACCGTCTGATGCTCACGCCCGAAGCACAGCTCGACGGTTCCGACGCCGGCGAGGTGCTCGAAGACATCCTCGAGACGGTGCCCGTCCCCACCACCCGCGGCGGGCGGTAGCACTGCTCACCCGGCGCGGTTGGCTCGTGCTCATCGGCGCCGGCGCCCTGAGCACGGGTGGACGGATGCTCGGTCTCGTCGAACTGTTCTCGCTGGCCGCCGGCGCCACCGTCCTCGTCATCGCCAGCGTCGTATACGTCCGCCTCGTCCGGTTCGGCTTTGACGCGACGCGCCAACCGCACCCGGCTCGCGTGCACGCCGGCCAGGCCAGCCGCGTCGAGCTGTCGGTGAGGAACACCAACCGGCGCCGCTCGCCGGTCGTCATCGTGCGCGACCCGTTCGATCGCGGCCGGCGCTGGGCGCGCTTCCTCCTCGCGCCCTTGCAACCCGGGGAGACGGCCCGCGCCGCGTACCGGCTGCCCACAGAGCGCCGCGGCGTGTTCGAACTCGGCCCGCTGTCGGCTCAGCTGCGCGATCCGTTCGGCCTGGCCCAGAGCGTGTCGGATGCCGCGCCGGCAACCAAGCTCACCGTCTACCCGAAGGTCGTGCCGATCGAGCCGCTGCCGCACACGCTCGGTCACGATCCGCATGCCGGCGCCGACCACGCCACCGCGCTGGGCCGCGGTGGCGAGGACTTCTACGCGTTGCGCGAGTACCAGGTGGGCGACGATCTGCGCCGCGTGCACTGGAAGTCGGTCGCCCGCACCGGCGAGCTGATGATCCGCCAGGACGAGATGCCGTGGCAGGGGCGGGCCACCGTGGTCGTCGATCTCCGTCTCGGTATCCACGACGCCGATTCCCTCGAGCGGGCGGTGTCGGCCGCGGCCAGCATCGTCAGCGCCTGTTGGCAGCACCGGTCGCTCGTGCGGCTGGCGGCGACCGACGGCACCGACTCTGGGTTCGCCGCGGGCCACGCGCACGTCGACGCGATCCTCGAGTACCTGGCGACGGCGGACCTCGGACGGGAAGGCGGGCTGGTCCCGCTGGTCGATCGTCTCCGGCGTGATGGCAACGGCGGCGCCTTGGCGGTAGTGACAACGAGCGCGGCGGGCGACAGCGACCTCGGCGCCGTGAACCGCCTGCGCGGCCGTTTCGGCGCGGTGTGGCTCGTGCTGGTCGAGGGGGGCGGCCGGGCGTCGGGACGGATGGCGGATGCTGCGAGCGGCGTCATTCGAGTGCGAACCGACGACGACTTCGGGCCGGCGTGGAACAACGCCATCGCCCTCGGTCGCGCGACAACCGCGGGTCGGCGTTGATGACGACAACGCTGCGGCGGCCAGTTCCCGTCGACCAAGAAAGCGACACGCCTTCTCCAGGGACAACCGGGCCGGCGGGGATCGTCGGCGACCCCACCATTCTCGCAACCGCGGCGCTCACGCTCGTGACCGTGACGGTCGCGCTGGGATTCGGCCGGCTCTTCGCCGACGGCTCCTTCGTCGGCCCGGTGCTGGCGACCGCGATCGGCTGCCACGCGGTGGCGTGGGCGTCACGCCGGTGGTCGCTCGGCCCGATCGGCTTCGCGGCCGGCCTGGTCGTTCCGATCGCCGTGATCGCCTGGATGGTCCTGCCCGACACGACGTTCTTCGGTGTCCCGACGCCGGCCACGTTGGGCGCGCTGGGCGACGAGCTCTCGAAGGCCTACGACGCGTTCCGCCACGTTGTCGCGCCGGCGCCCGTCACCGACGGGTTCCTCATCGCGTCGGTGATCGGCATCGCCATCACCGCCCTCCTGGCCGACGCGGCGGCCTTTGCCGTGCGCGCCACGTTCGAGGCCGCGATCCCGTCGTTCACGTTGTTCGTCTTCACCGCAACGCTCGGCGCGTCGCGGTTCCGCTCGCTCGCCATCGGCGGCTATCTCGCCGCCGTGCTGCTGTTCCTGATGCTGCACCAAGAAGCGCTCGACTCGATGAGCGCCTCCTGGTTCGCCAGTCGAGCGCGGGGTGGACGCGCCGGGTTGCTCCGCGCCGGCGGCGTGCTGGGCGCCATCGCCGTCCTCGCCGCCGTACTCATCGGGCCGCACCTGCCGGGCGCCGGCGCCAAGGCCGTCATCCGCCTTCGCGGCGACGAGGGCGAGGGCCGGAGCACGCGCACCACCGTCAGCCCCCTCGTCGACATCCGCACGCGCCTCGTCAACCGGGCCAACGTCGAGGTGTTCACCGTGAGCAGCACGGCGCGCGCGTACTGGCGGCTCACGTCGCTCGATCGCTTCGACGGCGAGATCTGGTCGTCGGAGGGCTCGTACAAGAAACTCGGCTCCACGCTGCACAACGACGTGCCGGCTCCCAGCGGCGAACCGGTCGCCCAGACGTACACGGTGAGCCAGCTCGATTCGATCTGGTTACCCGGCGCCTACGAGCCGCGCCGCATCGCCGGTCTCGAGGACCTCAGCTACAACCCGGACTCGGCCAGCATCATCAGCAAGGAGGCATCGAGCGACGGCCTCACCTACGACGTGCAGTCCGTCGTCCCCCACTTCACAGCCGACCAGCTCAACACCGCAACACCGGGCGGCCTCAACGCCGAGGCCACGCGCCGGTACGCGGCGCCGCCGCCGGTCTCGGCGCGCGTGCGCGACCTCGCCCTCCAGGTCGCCGGGCGAGGCACGCCGTACCAGCGAGCCAAGGCGCTACAGGACTTCCTTCGCAGCAGTCGCTTCAAGTACGACCTCACCGTGCCGGCCGGCCACAACGAGCGGGCTCTCGACCGCTTCTTGTTCGACGTGCGCCGCGGGTACTGCGAGCAGTTCGCCGGGTCGTACGCGGTGCTCGCCCGACTCGTGGGCCTTCCGACTCGCGTCGCCGTCGGTTTCACCGCCGGTGAGGTGAGCCAGGACGGGCTGTTCCATGTGCGCGACCTCAACGCCCACGCGTGGCCTGAGGTCTTCCTGGCCGGGTTCGGCTGGGTGCCGTTCGAGCCCACGCCCGGGCGCGGCGCACCCGGCACGCAGGACTACACCGGCGTGCCGGAGTCCCAGGCCAGCCCCAGCAACACATCGACGGCGACGACCCTGGGCACCACGCCGACGACGCAGCCGCCCGCCGATCAGGGCGCGACGACGCCGACGACCGCGCCCACGCAACAGAACGCACCGACGCCGGCCGGCGCCAGCGGCGGTGGCATCAACCGGCTCCTCGTCGCCGCCATCGCCCTCGCCGCCCTCCTCGCGTTGTGGGCGCTCGCCGTGCCGGCCGCCAAGCGAATTCGGCGCACCCGGCGCCGGGCGCGGGCGGCCGACCCCGCCGGTCGGGTGCTCGTCGCGTGGCAGGAGGCGAGTGAAGCGCTGCGGGCCAGCCGCGTCGGCCGTCGCCCGTCAGAGACGATGCACGAGTACGCCGGTCGGGCCACGCGTCAGGTTCCCTTGCGGGACGCGCCGGCCGCCGCTCTCAGCGACCTGGCCGACGATGCCGCGGCGGCGAGCTACGACGTCGAGCTACCGCCCGACGATTCAGTCGTGCGCGCGACCAGCGCGGCGGCTGCGGTGGAAACGGCGGTGCGGGCCGGTGCGAGCGCGCGCCAACGAATCCTGTGGGCGCTCGATCCGCGTCCGCTGTTCAGTCGTCGCCGCGCTTGAAGCGCTGACGAAGACGGCGGCCTGGCTCGGTGAGCGTGGCGCCGAAATTGCGCGACTTGAACGACCGCGCCACGTTCGACAGGCCACCCCGGGTCATGCGCCGGAGGTTCGAGACGAACACGAACGCGCTGCCGAGCATGAGCAGGAACCCGAAGGCGGCCAGCCAGAACGTGCCGAGCTGCGAGAGGAGCACGAGCAGCCCGACGACGAAGCCCAGGACCGACCATTTCGTGTTGCGACCGGCGTGCCGGTTGAGCGTGGCCGTGCTGACGCCACGCGCGAACTCCGGATCGTTCTCGTAGAAACTCCGCTCGATCTCGTGGAGGATCCGCTGCTCGTCTTCAGAAAGCGGCACCGCCTCCATCTTCGCGCGACGACCGACCTACCTCAACGCGACTGGGACTGGGACGCCTCCGGAGGCGGCTGAGCGGTACGCGGCGTCGGCCACATGATGGGCGGCCACCGCTGCGTCGAACCCGGGCCATCCCGGCCGCCCGGCCGCCAGCGCCTCGAGAAAGGCCCGGTCAGCAACGGCGTAGGGCGCCAATCCCTGCCGCCAGTCGTCGGGCAACGGGAGTTCGGCTATCCAGCCGCCGGCCGTGTCTGCGGCGAGGGCATGCGTACCGTCATTCGTCTCAACGTGGACCGGACCGGTGTCTTCTCGATCCACCCACAGCAGCGCTTTCTGGCAAAACACCTCAAGGCGGCGTGTCGACGGGCGGGACAGCACGTCATGCCACACACTGACGAGCGTCGAGGTGACACCGTTGTCGTGGACAAGCGTTGCCGTCGCCACGTCCTCGATACCCACGTGGCCGGCGAAGTTGGCGGTGCGGCACGCAACCTCGACGATCGGCCCGAGCAACCATGCCAATGCGTCGAGATCGTGGATCGAATGCTCGAGCAGCGCGCCGCCACCCGCCTGGGCGACGTCGGCGCGCCACACGCCGCCGCCACTGGTGACGTACTGGCCCTGAATCGGGAAGAACTGGTCGTCCCGCAAGATTGCCGTCATCGGGGCGCCCAGCTGGCCCGTGCCGTCGTGCAGGAGACGGTGCAGCTCGAGGAACGACGCTTCGGCGCGTAGAACGAGCCCGACCTGGTTGGCCACGCCGGCCCGCTCGACCGCGGCCGCCATGGCGGTGACGTCGTCGATCGTCGGCGCGAGCGGCTTCTCGCAGTAGATGGCAACACCAGCAGCGGCGGCCGCTTCGACGAGGCCCCGATGGGTTCCCGTCGGCGTGCAGATCCACACGACGTCGACCGCGGCCAGCACGTCGGCGGGATCGGTCGACGCGATGTCTGCCCCATGCGCGCCGGCGAAGGCCTGCGCTCGTTCGAGGTGCGGGTCCGACGCGGCGACGACCTGCGCGTCGACCACGCCGCCCGCGATCAGCGCTTTCAGCGATCGCGAGTGGGCGCCGGCGATCCACCCGCAGCCGATAAACCCAATGCGCAATGTCATTTTGCGCGTCTCCGACGCGACGTCATTTTGCGCGTCTCCGACGCGACGTCATTTTGCGCGTCTCCGACGCGACGTCACTCGTTTGGTCCCCACTGCTGCTCGCCCGGCTTCTTGGTCTGTAGTCCCCGATCGTTCACGATCGCGGCCGGGCCCAGCGCGTCGTCGCCGTACTTGTCGCGGATCGCGTCGACCGCCTTGGAGGTCGCGCTCCACGCCGTGGCGTCGACCACGTCGTCGAGCGACAACTGGCGAGCGCCACCGTCGATGAGATTCGAGACGCCCACGCCGAACAGCCGCACGCCAGCGCTCACGTCGACCTGGTCGAGCAACCCGGACGCGACGCGGGCGATGATCGGCCCATCGTCGACCGCGGTCGGCAGCGACTGCGACCGCGTGATGGTCGCGAAATCGTGGAACCGCACCTTGATCGTCACCGTGCGCCCGGCCAGGTCGCCCTTCCGCAGCCGGCCGGCGACGGCGTCGGCCATGCGGACCGCCTCCCGGTGCAGCACTGCGGGATCGACGTGGTCGACGGCATAGGTCTCCTCGTGGCTCACGGACTTGATCGCCCGATCCGGCTCGACGGGTCGCGGGTCGCGGCCCCACGCCAACTCGTGGAGATGCTGGCCGGCGGCCTTGCCGACGGCACCAACCAGGCTCGTAAGGGGCAACTGCGAAAGGTCGCCGATCGTTTGGATGCCCAGCCGGCCGAGGCGCTCGGCGGTCGCTGGGCCGACGCCCCATAGCGCAGTGATCGAGAGCGGGTGCAGGAACTCGAGCTCGCGCCCTGGCGTGACCAGAAAGACGCCGGCGCCGGGAATCGGCCCCTGCAACGACGCCTTGGGTTTGGCCGCTTCGGACGCCAGCTTGGCCAGGAACTTCGTCGTCGCCCCGCCGACCGACGACCATAGGCCGAGGCGGTCGTGCACTTCAGTGCGGATCGCGGCGGCGATGGCCGCGCCGTCGCCGAACAGGCGGCGGGCGCCGGTGACGTCGAGGAACGCCTCGTCGAGTGAGATGCCTTCGACCAACGGCGTGAACTCGTTGAAGATCTCGAAGATCTTGCGACTCTCTTCGGCGTAACGGTCGTAGTGACCCCGGACGAAGATCGCTTGCGGGCAGAGACGGCGGGCCCGGGTGGACGGCATGGCCGAGTGAACACCGAAGGCCCGGGCCTCGTAACTGCACGAAGCCACCACGCCGCGGTCGCCGGCGCCACCGACGATGACCGGTTTGCCGACCAGCGAGGGATCGTCGAGCGCCTCGACCGCGACGAAGAACGCGTCCATGTCGACATGGAGGATCGTCCGGTCAGCACGGATCACTTCGTGAATGAACCAATTCTGCTCACCCGCGGGCACGGCGAGTCGCAGCGTCGGCGTGAGAGCTGCGACGCGCAGGTGCGAACGCGAGAGCCACCGATCGCTTCGGCGACATCGCGAGAATCAACTCCGACGACCGGTGACGTGATGCACGCAAGGCTCCGTTGCCACCCATAGTGCTGAAACGCGATGCCACTTGGTGCACGTCCACCGAAAAGCGGGACCTCGCGATCCGTAGGATCTCCTCACCCGAGAGACCGTTGCTGCTCGGATGCTGAGGGAACGTCATGATGGCGCGACTCCCAGACGACGCGATCCGCTCCAGTAGGTCGCGTACCGCCGAGAGCGCGCCGCTCTTCAGGCTGTAGTCCGACAGCGGGCGCTCCTCGATCGGTGGATACCGCCCCGCCCCCGATACCACTCCACAGCGGCCCACGGCCATTGTCTCGAGCACGTGGTAGAAGCGGCTGTACTGGGCTGCCGAGTACGGCGGATCGAGGAACACCAGGTCGGTCGGCCGCAATTTGGCAGCGACCGTGTTGGCGTTGGCGACAAGCGTCCGGCCCTTGCGCAGCGCGAAGAGTTTGGCGACGTCTCCCAGCGCCTCCGCCGCAATCTGGATCGGATCCCGCGTCCAGGCATCGCGAATCGAGGGCAACGCGTTTGCGGTCGGTTGAAATGGTTGTGCGGTGTGTCCCGGTGATGCTGCGCATCGGGATGCGGCCTGAAGGGTCGCCGCCATACAGAGCGCCCGCGAAGCCGGTTCGGTGGGCAAGAACTTCAACATGTAGTCGAAGGTCAACGCTTGCAGCGGCGAGTAGTAGTGACCCCCATAGGCATTCCAGATGGGGCCAACGTGGCTCGGTTCTGAGCACACGATCCGCGCGGCCTCGATGTGTCGCGCCGACGCCACCGTCCAATCCTCTGCGCCGCGCCGAGCCTTATGAGAACGTCGAGTGGCGCGAGCGGCACGGTCGAGCCAATCAATCCGGAGTCTTGTCGGATCGACGGGTCGGGTACGCAACAGCACCGCCCCTGACAGTGCCGCCGAGTACTGCTGTAGATCGACCGCTAGGACCGGGATAGCGCACTGGCGGGCGACATGAGCCGATACGACGCCGGTGCCGGCGAACAAGTCGACAAACCGACTCGCACCGGAGGCATCGCTCAATAGCAATGATCCAAGCCCGTTGCGCAACAACGCGCGCTTCGAGCCCATGTACTTCATGTGAGGAGCCCAACCAAGCCGGCAAGTTCCAACTTCGCGAGGGTATGGAGTACCGCCGAGCGTTCCGGATGTCCGAGGCCTACAAACGTGACGTCGCCGCCTCCTGTTAGGTACTCCTCTACTTGCTGGATCGCGTCGGTCACGTCAGCCCAGACATCGAGCAACTCCTGTGGGTAGACGGCGTTGCAGATACTGCGCGACGACGCCAGCTCCTGCCACCAAAACTCGAGTAGGTCAGATTCGATCGCTGCGTTTTGCAGCATTTGTCGAGCAGCACCAGTGGCGACACGCAACATGAGAGCGGCGCGGGCCATTGCGTGCAGATGATGGCCCGCGTTTATCGCCTTCGACGCCGTCCCGGCAGCCTGCAGTAAGAGCGGGTCGGCAACGTGTGTGTCGCGGGTCAGGAAGGATGCAACGCGGTCGCGATGAGCGCCTTCGAGGCCGTGGTGGACCACGAGGGTCTCGACTTCGGCTCGGTACTGCGGAACCGCGAGATCGGCGGCAGCCCCCTTCGCGCGGCGATACGCGCGCTCGACAGCGACGCGAAGTACGTGTCCGTCCAACGCCTCGAATGGGCGCGTCCCTGGTTCAGCCATGGCCCACAGTTCGGTCACAAAACGCGAGGTATCGGTGGCTGAAAGAAGGACTCGATCTGCGCGGAGAGTGTTCGGACGATATGACGCCTCATTCCGGGCGTATTGATCGCGCGCCATGAGCCTCACGTCGACGCCTAGCTCGCGCAACCACGTAGACGCGCTCATCCTCCAGAGCGCCCACGCGGGTGTCCCAGTGAACCACTCCGAGAGCGGTATTCCCTCGGGTACCAGGATCGACGAGGTGAGAGCCGCTGCGTCTGGACTTGCGGACCACTCCTGCAAGAAGAGCCAGGCGGCCACGTGCGTCCCGCCTCCGCCCGAAATCCACGCCCTGCGTACCGGGTTCACGGTTCCCAGCGCATCAACGACCAGGTGTTGCGCGTTGAGCACAGCGATCCCGCTTCGAGCCAGCACGGAGCTCGCGCCCCGCAACTCGGCGTAGTACGCGAGATGTCGAGCGGAATGCGGATCGCCGAGGAGAGTCGAGGACACCGCTCGACCCAACAGAGCCCACCCATCAATGCAATGGGTCACAGCGGAGGCCGCGATCAGCTCCCTGAGGTGTTTCTGGTTTATTGGAGAGAGCTGCCCGCCGGCGTCCAGGTCCTCCCGCAACCGTTGAACTGTCTCCTTGAGGTAACGGTTGTTCGCGCCGAGCCACCGGTTGCCCTCCATGTACGTCGCCAACGAGGCGGCAGCTGCCTCGATGGGAGCCGGCGAGGCGGATCGCACGAGCGCGCGTCCCAACGGCTGGAGAACGATCGGCTGCGGAGCCACCTCCTGAAGTGCTACTCGATCAGTTCGAGCACGTCTGACGCGGCTCCCGAAACTGCCGTCGAACCGTGGTCGGCGAGATGGCGTAGCAGATCCAATCGGATCTCTCGATAGCCGCTCCCCCCTCGGAAGCGGGCTTTCGCCTGCTGCTGAGCGGTTGTCAACGACGGAGCGCTTGACGATCGCCAGTCCCAAGAAGCAAGAGCCGCCGCCAACTGATCTAGGAACTTGCCGACGGGCCGCTTCTTTAGGTCGGCGACCGCCTCGGTAACCGCGGAGTCAGTCGGCGCATCGGTTAGATCGTCCAACGACCAAGCCGCCAGGTCGAGAGTCTCAAGTCGCTGCATCGCGAGGTCGTTGAGCACTTGCAACACTCCGCGCACGCCCTGGTCGGTGTTCAAGAGTGACTGCTGCCCACCGAACGCGGGATCGAGGCTGTCGTCCTTTTGCTTCCATGTCCCGCGCAGGTCGACCGCCCAGGCATCAGTCGACTTCGCGACCGACTGGTATAGCGCTCGCCACGCGTACACGAGGAACCCGGCTTGCTGCGCGCGGCTCCACGCAAGCACCGGCTCGCCGTCTCCGCCTTCGCCTCCGAAGAGGCCGCCGATCCGGACTCCGCGGCCCTGGAACGACTTGATGACGGACGCCGTCAAGGACCGCACCCAGGCTGCCTGAGTGACAAGACGCCGACCCTGGTCCCCGAGCATGTCGATTCGGTCGTGCCACGGGCTTTCCGGATTCGCCCAAAGTGCCTCGACGAGCTCCTGGGCGCGCGTCTCTCGGTAGACATCGTGGCCTTCTGCCCGAGCGAGCCAATCCGCCGTGCGGAGCAACGGGTAGAGATCGAACGCGAGGCTCTGATTGATGCGTTTGGGCTTGATGTTGATCGTGTAGAAGAGGTACGCCTGCCAGCCGATATCGAGCCCGTTGAAGGCTATGACAGGCAATTCAAAGTCCTCTGGCCCAGTGTCCTCGTCGAACGCCCAGAGGCGATGCTGGCCGTCGATCACCTCGAGCGGCGGCACCTGCTTCGGCTCCCAGCCGCCCAGCGCGAAACTCGGTGGATAGTGAAACAGTGCTGATGAGGTGTCCTTTGGGTCTCCCTCGAGACGCACCAGGTCGCGCTGATGAACGACCCTCCCCCGTCGCGTGTCCTCCTGGTGCAGAACGTTCACGACGATGCCTGTCGGCAACCATCCTGGCTTGATTAGGTCATCGAAGTCGCCCGAGTCGCGCTTCGTCTTGCTCAAGCTGGACCACGGAAATCCTTGCCTCAGGTAATGGCCAATCTCGTCCGATCGCTCGGGACTATGCCGACGCTGGATGCCAGAGTCGAGGGATCGCGCCTGACCCGAGGTCGCGACGCGTGGGTAGATCCCACACAATCGTCGCAGATCCCGGCCTGGTACCGACAGCAGATAGAAGTGCGATTCCGGCTTTCGACGCCCGGCAGCAGGGCTGAAGTCAGCCTTCTCCCACTCGGGCAGCCACTGATGGACCCGAATCGCTCGGCGGATAGGGGGCTTGTCGGACATCGCCGGTCACCTTACGGGAAGCCGAATCTTCGAGGTCAGACCGGGGTCTGACCTCGAGATCGGCGGCCTAAGTCGCAGGCTGCGCGTAACAGCCGATCATCCGCTCGCGGCGTCGCGCGTCGGGTCCACCAAGGGTCCCACACGAGCCACGACTAGACCAGACAGCGTCGCTCCGCCCAGTCAGTTGCCATGACACGATCAGTTCGCCACTGGGAGTGGAGGATCGTCCGGTCAGCCAATGCGGGTGATGCTCATCGACGCGCGGTCCGGCCCTTCGACCCGGTAGCGGAACGTGCGGGCGTCGGTCCATCGCTCGAGGAGCCAGGCGAGCATCGGTTCGTGCGTCGGCAGCCACATCGTCGCCACGTGCTCGTCGAGCGCGTCGAGGGGACAGAAGCGAGCGTCGATCACGATGTCGTCGGGATCGTCGGCCACGAGCTCGCCCTCGAACGACAGCGCCCGGTGCACCTCGACCCGGAGGTGCCACCCCATGTCCGGCGCCTCGGCCTCGACCTCATAGATGGGCCCCTCCCACGCGGTCACGCGCAGGCCGGTTTCCTCCTCGACTTCACGAGTGAGGCCGTCGACCACGCCTTCGCCGTCCGCCACCTCGACCACGCCGCCGGGCGGCGACCAGTCGAGCCGCCCGTCGTGGCGCCGGTTCTGCACGAGCAGCACGTGACCGTCGCGCTCGACGATCCCGCTCGCCACAACCCATTCGCGCATCACGGCCAGTCTGTCAGCCCACGCGCGTGTCGCGGCCTTCCCAGAACGGCTCGCGCAGGACGCGCTTCAGGATCTTGCCCGAGCCGGTGCGCGGCAGCTCGTCCATGAATGAGATCGATCGCGGCACCTTGTAGCCAGCCAGGTGGTCGCGGGCATGGGCCATCACGCCGGCGTCGTCGAGCACCGCGCCCGGGCGCACCACGACAATGGCGTGCACGCTCTCGCCCCAATCGTCGCTGGGAATGCCGAATACCGCCGCGTCGAAGATGTCGGCGTGCTGTTCGAGGGCGGCCTCGATCTCGGCCGGATAGATGTTCATGCCGCCGCTGATGATCATGTCCTTCTTGCGATCACAGATGTAGATGAAGCCGTCCTCGTCGCGGTACGCCACGTCGCCGACGGTGTGGTAGTCGCCGCGGCGATCTTCGTCGTACTTGTCGTCGGCCTTGTGATACGTCGAGAACACGCTGGCGCTGCGGACGAACAGCTCGCCGGGGACGTTGGGCTCGGTGACTTCCTTGCCGTCGTCGTCGAACAGCTTGAGCTCGACACCCGGGGCCGGCTGGCCGCAGGATCCCGGCTTTCGCAGCTGGTCGGCCGGCAGCAACACCGTGTCGACGCCCAACTCGGTTGAGCCGTACACCTCGAATAACGAGTCGGCCGGGAAGTCGGCGAGGTACGCCTGCTTGAGTGCGAACGACCACGGCGCGGCGTTGGCGATCATCACGCGCATGCTCGTCACGTCGTACTTGGCCTTGACGTCATCCGGCAGGTTGCACACGAGGCGGATCGGCGTCGGCGCCGAGAACGTCGAGGACACCTTGTACGTGTCGACGAGTCGTAGCCAGTCCTCGGCGTCGAACTTGCGTTGCAGCACGACGGTGTTGCCCAGCGTGTGCGCCACGCCCATGAAGCCGCCCGGCCCCGAGTGGTACAGCGGGCCCGTGGTCAAGTACACGTCGTCGGGCCGGTAGCCGATGAGCTGGAGCAACGCCGCGCCCTGGGCGGGGTCGCCGGCCGAGCGGCGCACAGCGCCCTTCGGGTGGCCGGTGGTCCCCGACGTGTAGATCATCGTCGCCGCCACGTCGGGCGCCGGCGGCAGCTCGTCGGCCGACGCGGCGGCGCACAGCGCGTCGGCGTTGCCGCCGTCGAACACGAGGATCTCGCGCACCTTCGGGGTCTGCGGGCGGATCGTGGCGAACAAGTCGGCAAACTCGGCGTCGACGAAGACCACCGATGCGTCGGAGTTGTCGACGACGTAGGCGGCCTCCTCCGGCGTGAGGCGGTAGTTCAGCGGCACCGCCGTGGCTGCCGCCTTCCGGGCCCCGTGCATCGCGGTGACGATGCCGATCGAGTTCTGCCCGCACCACACGACCTTGTCGCCGGGCGCCATCCCCACATCGCGCAGGACGTGCGCGAGACGGTTGGCGGCCGCGTTGAGTTCGGCGAAGGTGAGGGTGCTAGCCGCCGAACCCGGGCGGTCGTCGATCACCGCCGGCTTGTCGGGGCTAGCAGCGGCGTGGAGGCTCAGGATGTCGGGGACGGGCGCGGGCTCACTCACCCGCCCGACGTTAGCGAGGGCGGTGCGCCGACTTCCGATGCGGCAGGCGGCGAGCCAGGCCCCACCGCGTCACGAGGGCCAGCGCCTCGACGACGATGCGCCCGCACATCTTCGACTCGCCCTTCTCGCGATCGACGAAGGCGATCGGTACTTCGGTGATCGTGCCGCCGGCCAGCGCGACGCGATATGCCATCTCGATCTGGAAGCCATAACCGTCAGCTCGCACCGTCTCGAGGTCGAGGGCGGCGACCACGTCGGACCGGTACGCCCGGAACCCCGACGTCGCGTCGCGAACATCGATGCCGAGCATCACTCCCGCGTAGCGGTTGCCCCAACGCGACAGCATGCGCCGGCGCCACGACCACTTCGGGATGGTGCCGCCGGGGACGTATCGCGAGCCGATGCTGAGGTCGGCGCCCTCGGCGATCGCGCCAAGAAGCGACGGCAGCGCGGCGGGATCATGCGAAAGGTCGGCGTCCATCTCGACGAGGACGTCGAAGCCGGCGGCCATCGCCCAGCGGAAGCCGTCCCGATACGCGGCGCCCAGACCCGACTTGCCGTCGCGTCGCAGCACCGAGATGTTGCCAAGCACCTCACCGGCGGCCTCGGCCAAGTCCGCAGTTCCGTCCGGGCTGCCGTCGTCGACCACCAGCACCGACGCATCGGGGACCGAACCGCGGATGCGCCACAAGACGTGCTCGATGTTGGCCGCCTCCTCGTAGGTCGGCAGCACGATAAGCACTCGGCGCGCCGGCTCCGGCGCGCCACTCGGCATCGAGTGGGCGAGGCTCACCTGTCCTCATCGGCACAATTCGCTCCGGCCTGAGCCCGCAGCGAGGCGCCCTACGATGCCGGCGTGCCCGATCCGGAACGAAAGGTCTCGGCCCTGCCCTCAGCCCGGGCGCGAGCGCTGGCGTTCGTGGCCATCGTGATCGCCGGTATTGCCGGCGGGCTCATCGGTTGGTCGTTCGTCGACATCCAGTGCACGGGCGACTGCGGGACACCGACCGGGATCGGTGCGGTGGTCGGCGGCACGATGGCGGCCGCCGGTGTCGCCGTCGTCGCCGTGCTCGGCCTGCGGGCGATGGGCGAATGGCGCCGAATCCAAGCCGACGCCGCCGCTCAGGCGGGTGACGAACCGCCGAGCACCAGCCTGCGGAACCCCTCGGCGTAGGCAACGCCCGAGGCCCGTCCCGCTTCCTCGGCCCGCTCGCGGACCGCGGTCCGCAGCCACTCCCCCGTCTCACCCACCTGGCTCTCGTGACACAGCAGCGCCTCGGCCTTGCGATCGACGGTCTCGGAGATGTCGATCCACGCGTTAGGCGCCAGCGTCCCCGAGAGGTAGACGCAATCGACTTGATGGGCGGAGCCGGCGGCCGGGAAGTAGTGCGGGTTAGCCGCGGCCGGCGCCACCGCGTCGAGCGCAGCCCAGCCGACCTCGCGATGGTCGCGATGGTTGAAGTAGGTCTGGCCGAAGAAGGCCGCCTCCGGATCGGGGCATACGACGACCTCGGCCCGGCTCGTCCGGATCACCTCGACCAGCGCGGCGCGCACGTCGAGGCTGTTGAGGATCTCACCATCGGGATAGTCGAGAAAGTGGTGGCGGGCGACGCCGAGCACCGCGCCGGCCCGCTCGACCTCGCCCCGGCGGCGGGTGGCCAATTCGTCGGGCGCGACTGCCGGGTCCGACGAACCCTTGTCACCCTGGGTACAGACCACGACCTCGATCGACGCACCGCCGGCCGCCCACCGGGCCAGCGTCCCGCCGCATGACACCTCGGCGTCATCGGGATGGGCATAGATGGCCAGCGCCCGCGCCGGTACCGCGGTGACGAGTTCAGGCACAGGGAGGGATCGTACCGATACGGTCGGTCCATGACGGCCCGCTCGAAGAGCACCCGCGTCGCCGTCCTCCGCGGGGTCGGTCTGGCCAACCTGATGAGCGCGGTGTTCGTGTTCTTCTACTTCACGATCATGGTGCGGTTCACCACGTCGGATCGAGGCTGGAACCACGACGACCTCATTTCGGTGTCGGTGTTCGTCGTGTACATGGCAACGGCGACGGCGTTCGTCGTGCGGCAGGGCGTGACCGGCATGCGCGCCGTCATGAGTTGGCTGGACGAGGGACGATCGCCGACGCAGACCGAAGTGGCCAAGACACTCGGCATCCCGGCCGCCATTACGCGCACCTCGTTCGCGTTCTGGGTCGGCGCCGCGCTTGTGTTCGGCGTGCTCAACGTGGCCTTCGGCAACCCGGCGTCGGACGTGGCGCGCATCAGCATCGGCATCACCATGGGCGGACTCATCGCGTCGGCGGTCGTGTACCTGCTCGTCGAGCGCCAGCTTCGTCCCGTCTTTGCCGAAGCCCTCGCCGGCAACGAGCCGAGTGAGCGCAGCGGGCTGGGGATCGGCTGGCGGCTGGGGCTGGCGTGGGTTCTCGGCTCGGCCATTCCTCTGCTCGGCATCGCGTTGGCGCCGCTCGGCGACCGGCCGAGCCACGAACTCAGCACCCAACCACTCGTTGCCCTCGCGGTCGCCGGGCTGGTCGCCGGCGGCGTGCTGATCGCGGGTGCCGCCCGGTCAGTCGCCGCCCCGCTTGACCAGCTGCGCCTGGCCACCGCATCCATCAAGGAGGGCGACTTCAGCACCGGCGTCACCGTTGACGACGGCGGGCAGATCGGCATGTTGCAGGCGGGCTTCAACCGCATGGTCAGTGGGCTCCGCGATCAGGACCGCATCCGTGAACTGTTCGGCCACTACGTCGGCGCCGACGTGGCGCGTGAGGCCCTCGAACGCGACGTGAGCCTGGGCGGCGAGCTGCGCGAGGTCAGCGTGCTGTTCGTCGACCTCAACAACTCGACCGGACTGGCCGAACGGCTCCGCGCCACCGAGGTCGTCGCAGTACTCAACCGCTTCTTTGCCACCGTCGTCCGCGAAGTCGGCCACGAGGACGGCTGGGTCAACAAGTTCGAGGGCGACGGCGCGCTGTGCGTGTTCGGCGCGCCGGTTCCGCAGCCCGATCACGCCGCCCGCGGCCTTCGCGCCGCGCGACGCCTGGCCGCCGCGCTCAACACCGCCGACAATCTCGACGCGGCGATCGGCGTGTCGTCCGGCCTCGTCGTGGCCGGCAACGTCGGCGCCGAGCAACGGTACGAGTACACCGTTATCGGTGATCCGGTGAACGAGACGGCGCGCCTCACCGATCTGGCCAAGAGCCGCGGCGCGCGGGTGTACGCGACCGAGTCGATCGTTACCGCGGCGGGCACGCCCGAAGCCGACCACTGGCGCCGGCTCGGGACGTTCGAGCTACGCGGCCGGCAGCGGCCGACGGTGGTCTACGCGCCGGCGGTTGACGCCGACGCCAGCGCTTTCGCGGTGCGCTCGACGCCCGCGTCGTCGACGTCGTGATGGGTGACGAACCGCACGACGCCCGGTGCGATCGTCCCGGCGACCACACCCTCACTGCGAAGGTGCGCGAGCAGGCGATCGGGATCCTGATGCCGGAACGTGACGATGTTCGTGGTGATCGTCGCCGGATCGCAGCCGCTTTCCGGTAGGGAGTCGGCCACCGCTTCGCTCAAGCGCCGGGCGCGCTGGTGGTCGTCGGCGAGCCGGTCGACCATCGTGCGCAACGCGACCAGTCCCGCGGCGGCGATCACGCCCGCCTGGCGCATCCCACCGCCCAGACGCTGCCGCTCGAGGCGAGCCCCCGCCATCACATCGGCCGGTCCGGCGAGCAGCGAACCAACCGGCGCGCACAAGCCCTTCGACAAGCAACACATCACGGTGGTCGCTCGCGAGGCGTAGGTCGCCGCACTCACGCCGCTTGCCACTTCGGCATGGAACAGCCGGGCCCCGTCCATGTGAATCGGGACACCGGGCGCGGCGGCGGCAACCGCGTCGAGGCGTTCCAGCGGCCATGCCGCGCCGTTGGCCGGCATGTGCGTGTTCTCCACGCAGATCGCACCGACCTTGGGTTGGTGGTAGTCGACGGCGGCGACCGACGTCGCCACATCGCGTGGATCGAGCGTGCCGTCGTCGTCGGCCAGCTCGTGAAACTGCACGCCGGCGTTGAGGGCGCCGGCGCCGCTCTCGTAGATCACGACGTGCTGGCGGGCGCCGGCTACGACCCAACTCCCCGGGGTCGCCAACAGCCGCAACGCGAGCTGGTTGCCCATCGTTCCTGACGGCACGAACAGCGCGGCGTCTTTACCGACGCGCGCCGCGAACGTGTCCTGCAGCTCGTTGACCGTCGGGTCCTCGCCGTACACGTCGTCGCCCACGACGGCGTCGGCCATGGCCGCTCGCATGGCCGCGGTCGGCTGCGTGACGGTGTCGGAACGCAGGTCGACGAACCCCTCGGGCATCGCCCGTACGCTACCTGCGTGCTGGCGGACGACCTCCTGGCGCTCGCCGTCGAGATGGCTACCAGAGCGGGGGCGCTCATCGGCGCCGCCGTCGCCCAGACGGTCGACACCAAGAGCACGGCGACCGACATGGTCACCGAGGTCGACCGGGCGAGCGAGCGGCTGATCGTCGATCACCTGCGCGCCGCCCGCCCTGACGACGGCATCCTGGGCGAGGAAGGCACGAGCGATCCCGGCACGTCGGGGGTGCGCTGGATCATCGATCCGCTCGACGGCACGACCAACTTCGTCTACCGCTACCCCGCGTACTCGGTCTCGATCGCCGCCGAGGTCAAGGGGGTCGTCGTCGCCGGCGCCGTGTACGACGTCGTCCATGACGAGCTGTTCACCGCCACGCTCGGCGGCGGCGCGTTTCTGAATGGCACGCCGCTGCATGTCACCGGCTCGCCGACGATGGCGACGGCCCTCATCGGCACCGGCTTTAGCTACACACCGGCGACGCGCCGGCACCAAGCCGCCGTCCTCGCCCAACTCATCGACTCGGTCCGCGACGTTCGCCGGGGCGGCTCGGCCGCCCTCGACCTCTGCTGGGTCGGCGCCGGCCGCCTCGACGGTCACTATGAGGCCAATCTCAATCCCTGGGACCTGGCCGCCGGTTCGCTCGTCGCCGCCGAAGCCGGGGCGTCGGTTCGCGACGTCGACGGCACGACCGTCGCGATCGTCCCTCATCTCGCCGATCAGTTCGTCGAGTTGCTGCGGAGTGCAACTCGGTAATCCGAGATCAGCCGACGGGTCGTGCGGCATTGGTCGCTGACCCGTAGGGTCAGATGATCAGCATGGGGTCAATGGCTCTCGGGATCGATCTGGGCACGGGTTCAGTCAAGACGTCACTCGTCGATCGGTCTGGTCGTGTCGTAGATCGCAGCTCTGCGCGGTACCGACGCGGACCCGCCCCAGGCGAGGCCGATCCGCTCGCGTGGTGGGCCGCCGTCGTGTCTTCAGTGCAGGCTCTGGGAGCGACCGGAGGGGACGACATCGCTGCGATCGGCCTATCGGGCCAGATGCACGGGATCGTCCTCGTAGACCATGAGCTGCAGCCGGTGCGCCCCGCCATCACCTGGATGGATCTCCGCTCCCTTGCGGTGCTCGATGATTTCGAGAAGCTCGCCGCTCCGTATTCCGCCGAACTCGCAAATCCCACACTGCCCGGATTCGCCGCCCTCACGCTCCTCTGGCTACGGGAGCGTGAGCCAGTATCGCTGGCCCGAACTGCATTCGTCCTGTCACCAAAGGACTGGTTGGGGCTGCGGCTGACCGGAGCTGTCGCCACGGATCCAACCGATGCATCGGCGACCCTGTTGTGGGACATCCCTGGCGGAACGTGGCACGCCGCCGTCGTCCGAGAACTCGGCGTCGAGCACCTCCTGCCCGACGTCCGGCCGTCAGGATCGCTACGTGGTGAGCTGTCGGACGACGCGGCAACGAGCATGAACCTCCGCGTCGGGACTCCGGTGGCGATCGGGCTTGCCGACACACCGGCCGCCCTCGTCGGCACCGCCTGCTTCGACAGTGGCGTGGCGCAGGCCACCGTCGGCACAGGTGCCCAAATTTGCGTCGTCGGTGCGCGCCCTCAGGCCGACGCGTCCGGACGCACACATGTTTTCTGTGGCCCGCGGCCGGATGAGTGGTACGCATTGGCGGCAATCTCGTCCGCAGGCGTGGCCCTCGAATGGGTCCGAGCGCTGTTCGACATCAGCTGGGACCAGTTTTACGACGAGGCCTTCGAAACCGGGCCGCACGAGAGCGATCCACTGTTCCACCCGTACGTCATGGGTGAACGAACGCCGCACATGGATCCCTACCTCACCGCGGACTGGATAGGCGCCCGGGCAGCCCACTCGCGGTCGGAATTCCTGCGATCGGCGCTGGAGGGCGTGGCGTTCGCGTTGTGCGATGCGTGGGACGCCCTCGACGTCGGACCCTCAGTTGGCGCCGTTCAACTCGCCGGTGGTGGAAGCATCGATATCCGGTTTCAGCAACTGCTCGCCGATGCGATGAACATGTCGATCCGCGTCCCCTCCGTGAGTGACGCATCGTCACGTGGGGCTGCACTCAGCGCGGCGCAGGTCGCTGGGTGGATTCGCGACCTCGCCGACCAGCGTCCGTGTGAGATCAATCACGTCGTCGATCCGGGACCAAACGTTGCGGTACTCGCGGCGAGGCTCGATCGCTTCCGCTCGACGACACGGGGCGGCTCCTCGGCAAGCAACCGTGCGTGAGCGAATCGCCCTCGGCGCCGATTCGGCGATCCTGTTCGACCTCGATGGAACGCTGGCAGAGACGGATGACCTTCACGCGCAGGCGTATGCAAACGCCGTCCGCGAGCTGTGCGGCGTCGAACCTGACATGTCGGGCTACATCGACGCGTGCGTTCGTGGCGGGATGCGCCCCATCGAGTTTCTTCGGAGCACCGGCATCAAGGCCAACCCTCGACACCTCCACCTACTCAAGTCACGCGAGTACCGGTTCCTCATTGCCGAGTCGCTCTCGCTCCGACCCGGAGCACACCACCTTCTCGTGAGCCTCGACGAGCTCGGCGTGTTGACCGCGCTTGTCTCCAGCAGCAGCCGAGCGTCGGTCGAAGTGTTTGTCGAGAAGTACTGGCCGGCCGGGCGCCCGCACGTCATCGTTGCGCGCGACTCGCAGCAGTTGCGTCCGAAACCGAGCGGCGACCCGTACCGTCTCGCGCTCGCGCGCCTCGGGGCGGATCCCGTGCAATGCGTCGCATTCGAGAACTCGCCCGCTGGCGTCGCCGCGGTGCATGAAGCCGGGCCCCGCTGCATCGTCGTGCGGTCGAACTACTTTGGGGCCGCTGACTTTGGCCGGGATGAGTTGTTCATCGACAGCTTTCTCCCGGTCACCGTCGAGCGCGCCGCGGGTGGCTGCTCGCTGATCGTGGGCAGCGCGTGAGTTCGTTGGCCGGGCCGGCACTTTCCGTGGGCGGCCTCGCCGACGTGCTCGCGACGCGGCGCAAGGCTGGCCGTCAGGTCGAGATCTTCGGCATCGGCGGCTTCCCGTTGACGGGCAAGACAACTCTCGCCCACGCGATCGCCACGAAGATCGGCACAGCTCAGGTGTTGCCGACCGAATCGTTTATTTCGTCGCGCGCCGCACGGCGCGGCCTGAACGTGGATGGTTGTTCGGCCGCAGCGCATGACCTAGAGGGTTTGTGCAGAGCAATTTGCGCCTTGCGCAGCGGGGAGCGAATTGAGATACCCGGGTACTCGTGGTCGTCAGGGCAGCACGACTCGTCGATCGTCCTCGGTCCGATGACCACGGGCGGCGCGGTACTCGTCGATGGATCGGCCGCCTGTACGGAACCGGTCGCACAACTGTGCGATCACCTGATCTTCGTCGTACCCGCGGCCCACATTCCGTGGATGCGTGCCGCCGTCGAACGGGATGTTCAGATCAGGAGCTGGGGCTCAGAAGCCGCCGCTCAGCAGAACATCATGAAGGCGCACACCGTCCTTCAACAGTGGCGAGCGTGCACCAGCTTTGTAGACGTGGTCGTGCTCGCACAGGCAGAGGTGGGCGAAACACCGACGCTGAGCTTCGCGATCACGAGCGCGGCCGACGCCGAAGAGACCATCACCCGGCTGGCGTCAGCAATGCCGTGAGCCGTCCATACCCGACCGCGCGCGCCGCACTCCGTAGCTGCGAAGTCTCCTGGTCGGTACCGAGGGTCGATCCCGCCGTGATCATCGCCGACAGACGCTCGTACCGGCAGTCGAGGCGCTGAAGCACCATCCCCTGAGAGTCCGCCAGATCGAACGCCTCATCGATGTCCTCCAACGCGGCGGCGGTATCGCCACCGGTCGAGTTGACACGCGCGCGGGTCAACAGACCTTCGACCAACCACGGTTGCTGCCCAGCCCTCCGGAACAGACGAATCACCTCGTCCTTGTCAATCGTCGGCCGTGCGTCAAGTCCAAGCGCATTGGCAACACGAAGCTGCGCCAACCCGATGAGAGCACTTGCCAACTCGGCTCGTCGGCTACCGCGATTCAGCTCGCTGCCGAGCATGCACAACTCGTCGGCCGCGTCGACAAGCGGCCGCGCCGCAGGTCCCACACCCAACGTCAGTAAGAAGTCGCATTGCCGATACAGCGCGATGTACAGCGTCAGTCGGTGTCCGAACCTGCTCAAGTCGAGTCGGCGCCTGATGTTCTCGGCAATGCCGAAAGCGATCGCGCCAGCGAACAAATCGCCACGTTGGTGAGAGACATCGCCCAACGCGGCGAAGCATGCCATCCTCTCGAAATCGTCGTCAGCGCGACGACATTGATCAATGGCGGCGTTCGCTGAGTCCAGCGCCGCGCCCAAGTCGGCGAGCGTCACGTGTAACTGACTTAGGTGTCGACAGCAATTCGTCGCGAGCCGCCAGTCTTCCGACCGGACCGCTAGTGCGACTGCCCTTTGGAGAGGCTGCACGGCGGCGGCAGTTTGCCCCAGCATTCTCAGGTCGAGGGACTGGTCACACAGAACTCCCGCCAAGTCGGCGTCCGAGAGGTCGTTGGCGGCGTTGATCGTTGGTGACGTCAGATAAGCCAACACTTCGTTATTCGCCGACACAGCGCCGAGCACGTCGCGGAGGTAGTGACTGTCTTGTGAAATGCGCGGCCAGTAAACGTCGTGCAAGGCCTGGCTCGCCATTCCGGCGCTCGACGCATGGTAAATCGCTCCAAGCAACGGCACCATCTCGGCGAACGTGCGTGGCGTGGCGGCCGCTATGCCTACGAGGTGGTCGTACAATCGCCGATGACCGGTCGCGGCTGCTCCTGGATCGAGCGCCAGCAGCTTTTCGCGGTAGTGGTGGCGCACGATCGGGTGAATGTCGAGTGTGTGGGGATCACCAGCGGTCTCACCGAGGAGCAACCCGGTGTCTCGAATGGTCGCGACAGCGAGCCACACGCCGGCGTCCGACAAGCCGCTTAATTTCTCGTTGAGTCCAGGCACTATCGGGAGTGAGCGCAGAACTGCTAACTGGTCGGCCGGCGCGGGTCGGTCGAACAGGGCGACGAGCGAGAGCAACTGACCCTCGGGTCCATCACCAAACCAGTTGTCGTATGCCTCCATGACACGTCCGAGGTGGCCACCCTCGCGGTGATCGATTTCGTCGAGAACCGACATGTCCCATGCGTGGGGATCCCCTGCGTGAGCGAGTCGGAGGAAGTTCCCCAAGAGTGTCAAGGTCAACGCGTGACCGAGCGTGCTATCCGCAAGGGCGGTGAGGTCTGCGGCCGACCCATTGACACCACACTCGACAAGGAGCTCAACGCCGGCTGTCTTCGAGAGCGATTCAAGATCAATTGCCTTGACCGTGTGTCCGACAAAGGCATTCAGGTCGGTGAGCCCGACACGAGAGGTCACGACACAGAGGCCGTCGTTCAACGCAGCCAGCTCATTCAACAGAACGCGCATCGCAGGGTCGCGGATGCGTCCGTGGCGCGGGCTCGAGGGCGGTTCCTGGAGCGGCTCTAGGCCGTCGAGAACGAGAAGGATGCGGCGCCGTTGTAACAACGTCGCGAGGCGATGTCCCCGCTCCCACACCGCGGTGTGCGAGCCAGGAGGATCACCCAGCCACGCAAGCGCCGCGTCGACGAACTGATCGGCGCTATCCACTTGGCCGTTAGGGTCTTGGCGGTAGAAACTCCACGCGAACACCCCCTCCGCGCCCGCGTATCGCTCCATGGCAAGCCGCGTGAGCCAGGCGTTCAGCAAGGCTGACTTTCCCAAGCCACCCATACCAACGATCGTCACGATGTTTTGTGTCTCGTCGGCCCAGGCGTTTCTCAACACCTCCAGCTCCAGCTGGCGACCGAAAACCCTTGGGCTCGTCACTGGTAGCCGCCATAGCTCGCTCACTCCGAGTACGGCGGGTCGTGAGTGCGACGGCGAAACCGCTTGACCTGTGACCGATGGGAAGTAGTACTCCCGCACAGACTCGCCCTCCGGCGAGAGCAACCGTCGCAGGAGCTGCGTAGCAGTCCACACCTCGCAATGAAGTCCCAAGGAGGCTTCGCGCGCGACGAACTCGTCCCACCACTTCAAGCCTGCTGCATCGAGGTCGACCGGTATGCACAGGATCCATTCCGCGACTTCGAATCCGCCGGCCGCGGCGCTTCTGTGCAGGCTCTCTATGGAACGCTCAACCTGGGCTCGTTGCGACCGACCGACACCACTCAGGAAGTACTTCGCCTGCCAGACGGCGAGCGAACCAGCCAGATCACCGATGAACGCGTCAATGCCCCAGTCACCAGGCGCGGCGCGCACGTTCTCAACGTCGGGATGCTCGATCGCGACGAGCTGACGGACGAGCTCTTCGAACAACGCTCGCCCGCCCTCGACGGAACCGGCGCGGTACCGGAGGTACGCGAAGTCGACCCACCCCGCCTCAGCGGGCCGCGGAGCGACTCCTTCAATTTTGTCGGCCATCCATTACCCCAGGACCCGCAATATGCCCTATCCGAAGAAGACCTCAGCGATGTCAAACAGCTCCCGATCCACCGTCTTCAGCTCGCCGACCGCTTCGCCCAGCGGTACTCGTACTATCCCGCCTCCGCGCAACGCGACCATCTGACCGAACGCCTCGTCGTGAACCGCATCGATTGCTGCCAGCCCAAATCGTGTTGCCAAGACACGGTCGAATGCCGTCGGCGTGCCGCCGCGTTGGATATGGCCGAGCACCGTGACGCGCGTCTCGAAGCCCGTGCGTTTCTCGATCTCCTCAGCGAGGAACGCTCCAATACCGCCGAGCCGCGCATGACCGAAGGCATCGACTTCGCCCGACCAAACCGAGAACGTCCCCGCCTTGGGCTGGGCGCCCTCGGCCACGACGACGATCGACGCGTAGCGCCCCGACTCGTGCCGCTTCTTGAGGAACTCGCACACCTCGTCGATGTCGAATTCGATCTCGGGGACGAGCACCTCGGCCGCGCCACCGGCGATGCCGGCGTATGTCGCGATCCAGCCGGCGTGGCGGCCCATCACCTCGCACACCAGCACGCGGTCGTGCGATTCCGCCGTCGTGTGCAACCGGTCGATGGCGTCGGTCGCGACCTGCACCGCGGTGTGGAAGCCGAACGTGACCTCGGTGGCCGACAGGTCGTTGTCGATCGTCTTGGGGACGCCCACGATGCTGACGCCGGCCTCGCTGAGCGTGAGCGCGGCGCCCAGCGTGTCCTCGCCGCCGATGGCGATGAGTGCGTCGACCCCGAGCGACGCCATCGTCGCCTTGACCTTGTCGATGCCGCCGTCGACCTTGACCGGGTTGGTGCGCGACGAGCCGAGAATCGTGCCGCCGCGGGGCAGGATGCCGCGGCAGCGCTCGACGTCGAGCGGCATCCAGAGGCCCTCGAGTGGGCCCTTCCACCCGTCGCGGAAGCCGATCAGTTCGTCCCCGTGGACCCGCTCGCCCTTGCGGACCGCGGCGCGAATGACGGCGTTGAGACCCGGGCAGTCACCGCCACCAGTCAGCATTCCGACCTTCATTGCTGGCGCAACGCTAGGCGACGCGGGAATGATGGGCGCCGACCGGCACAGGGCTGGGGAGACAAAGGGGGACCAGTGGCGTTCCGTGCGACGAGGAGCAACAAGATCAAGCTGCTGAGGGCCGTGCGTTTGTTCTCCGCGTGCAACGACAGAGAGCTGGGCCGGATTGCGTCACTAGTCGACGAGATCAAGGTCGAAGCCGGCCGCGTCCTCACCAAGGAAGGGGCGGCCGGTGGCGAGGCATTCGTGATCGCCGAGGGTCGGGCCACCGCCACGCTGCGCAAGAAGAAGTTGGGCTCGCTGGGCCCCGGCTCGCTCTTCGGCGAGATGTCGCTCCTCGACCACGGTCCCCGTGCCGCGACGATCACAGCGGACACACCCATGCACTTGCTCGTGCTCGACCCGCGGAGCTTCGTCTCGTTGCTCGACGACGTGCCGTCAGTCGCTCGCAAGATCCTGCGCGTGCTGGCCGAGCGCCTCCGCGAGGTCGAGAAGGCCCCCACGAATTAGGCGGGACTACCGGCGTTTGGGCTCGGTGGCTTTGGTGAGCGCGACTTCGCGCTCGAAGTCGCCCAGGTCCTCGAAGCCCTTGTAGACGCTGGCGAAGCGCACGTAGGCCACGTCGTCGAGGCCGCGTAGACGGTCGAGCACCGCGAGCCCAACCTGCTCCGTGGTGATCTCAGGACCGGCGAGGCGCACCAACTCTTCGACGTCGAGCGCCAACGACTCCATCTGTTCGAGCACGATCGGCCGGTTCTTGCAGGCGGCCCGAATCCCGTTCACCACCTTGGTGCGATCGAACGGCTCGCGATCACCCGAGCGCTTGACTACGACGAGGGGCGCCTCCTCAAGGCGCTCGAACGTCGTGAACCGTCGGTTGCACGCGAGGCACTCCCGACGGCGACGGATGGCGCCCCCCTCGTCGACCGTGCGCGAATCGACGACCTTGTCGTCGATTCCACCGCAGCCCGGGCACCGCATCACCAAACGCTACTGCCGTGCGGCGACAACCTCCCGGGCGGGGATCACGATGCGCTCGCCGACCTGGAGCGGGGCACCGTGGCGGGCGCCGGCCAGTTGCTGCACGAGTGGGCGGAGGTCGCCCGTGGGCTGCACGGACCGGGCGATGGTCCAGAGCGTGTCGCCGGGGGCCACGACGTGGACCTCCCGGCTGACGAGCTGGACGCGGGGCGAAGTCGGCTCGGACGCGATGTGGGGCTCGCGGCCGAGCCTCGCGGCCACCGTCGCCAGGGCGAGGACGAGGCCTGCGACGAGGAGCATGGTGACGATGCGTCGCCGCCGGTAGACGGCCGGCGCGAGGCGGCGGGGGGCCTGCGTCTTGAACGTCCAGTCGAGCGCAACTGCGGTCACGATGCCTCCAAACGTGTGTTCGACTCCAAATCAACCACGAACGCGTGTTCGTGTCAAGGACATTAGCGAACAGGTGTTTGTACTCAGCCGGGGCCGGTAGTACCCTGCAAACACACGTTCGAGCGGAGGTCGGAGCATGAGTCCAGAAGGCGAACTCACCGGTAAGCGGCGAGAGATTCTCGAGTTCATCGACGCACAGCTCCGTGACCGGGGTTTCCCGCCGTCGGTTCGTGAGATCGGCGAGGCCGTCGGCCTCACGTCGTCGTCCACGGTGCACTCGCACCTGGCCACGCTCCAGCGCCAGGGCTACCTACGCCGCGACCCCACCAAGCCCCGTGCGATCGAGGTCCGGTACGACGTCATGTCGGGATCGTCGGCCGAGCGGCGACCCACCCGCCACATCCCGCTCGTCGGCGACGTCGCCGCCGGCACCGATGTCCTAGCCCAGGAGAACGTCGAGGAGCTCGTCCCGATGCCGGCCGACTTCACCGGAGACGGGCCGCTCTTCATGCTGCGCGTCCGCGGCGACTCGATGATCGACGCCGGCATTCTCGACGGCGACTACGTGGTGGCCCGCCAGCAGCCGCGTGCCGACAAGGGCGACATCGTCGTCGCCGGCATCCCGGGCGACGAAGCCACGGTCAAGACCTACTCGCGCAAGGGCGCCAAGGTCGCGTTGCTGCCCGCCAACGAGCGGCTCTCGCCGATCGAGTTGGATCCGGCCGACGTGACGATCTACGGCAAGGTCGTCACGGTGCTGCGCCGCCTCTGAAGCCACTCATAGGCAGTTCCGACCGCGGCGGTCAGTAGGCCGGCGATCGCAATGAGGCCGGCCGCGATCGGGACGCCGGAGTCACTGTTGGCCCGCTTGGGCGCGAGTGCGATCCCGCCGGTTGTCGTCGTCGGTGCCTCGGTGGTTGTCGTTGTGGCCTCGGTCGTCGTGGTCGGCGCGACCGTGGTCGGTGTCGTCACCGCGGGAACCGTCGCCGGGCGCGGGTTCGACGCGCGCGCCGGTCGCTGGGGCGCGGCAGCCACCGGAACCCCGCCGCCCCCGCCGCTCGGCGTCGATGCCGCCGGGCAGCTCGCGCCGCAGACGGCGCGCGACACGTTGACCTTGCCCTTGCAACCGCGGCACGACGCGGCGTCGAGGTTCGACATCAGGCGATTGAGCGCCGTCGTCCGGTCGAGGTTCTGGCCGAGCAGCAGGGCCAGCGCGCCGCTGACGGCGGGCGCCGCCATCGACGTGCCCTGCACGTAGGCGTACTGGCTGTCCTTCCACGTCGAGAGCACGCACGCGCCCTCGTTCGACTCGCAGCTCGACGAGTTCCCGCCCGGCGCCAGCACGCCACGAAGCGCAGAACCCGCCGAACAGGAATAGCTGGCTTCCTCGTCCGACGGTCCCGACGCGGCGACGACGACGGCCTCAGTGCCGGCCCAGTTGGCGCACGAGCCGTTGCCGGCGGCGACGACCGGGATGGCGCCGGCGTTCCAGACGGCGGCGGCAACCTGCTTCACCAAGTCGTTGCTCACGAACAGGCCGAGCCCGAGGAAGCCGGCGTCGCCCAAGCTGAAGTTGACGATCTTGGCGCCGTGGTTGACCGCCCACATGGCGCCGGCCATCACGTCGTTGCCCGTCGTGCTGTCGCCATCGTCAAAGACGCGAGCGACGACGAGTTGGGCCGACGGCGCCACGCCAGCCACACCCTGACCGTTGTCCTTGGTGGCGGCGATGATCCCCGACACGTGCGTGCCGTGGCCGTTGCTGTCGGCGCCGCTGCCGCCGCAGTCGGCATTCGGATCGGCCGAGCCGCTGGTGCAGCGCGTGCTGGCGGCGACCCGCCCCGCGAGGTCGGGATGGTCGGCCTGCACGCCTGAGTCGACGACGCCGACGGTGACACCCGCACCGGTGGACGCGCCCCACGCGGGCGGCACGTTCATGCGCGCCAGGTTCCACTGCTGATTGAACGCCGGATCGTTCGACGCGTGCGCCGGCGGCGCGATCCCCATCACCAGTAGCGCGGCGAGGCAGACGAGGAATCGGCGCATGTACCCATGGTGCCATGCGCGGTGACGGCACGGGTCCGCGCCCCGGGTAGGGTCGTGGGCAAATCCGGCAAACAGGAGGAAAGAATGCCCGTTCGCAAGGCCGAAGCGCAGTGGGACGGCACGCTGCAAGAAGGCAAGGGCCAAATGCGATTCGGCAGCGGGGCGTTCGAAGGGCAGTACTCGTTCAGCTCGCGGTTCGAGGAAGGCACCGGCACCAATCCCGAAGAGCTCATCGCTGCCGCTCACGCCGGCTGCTTCTCGATGGCGTTGGCCGGCGCGCTGGGTCGCAACGAGACTCCGCCGACGCGCGTCGCCACCACGGCCGACGTCCACCTGAACAAGACCGACGCCGGGTTCCGCATCCAGCGCATCGACCTGCACACCGAGGCCGAGGTGCCGGGGCTCGACGATGCCAAGTTCCAGGAGATCGCCGAGGCGACCAAGTCCGGCTGCCCGGTGTCGGTGCTGCTGTCCAGCGCCGAAATCAACCTCGACGCCAAACTCGTTTAGGTCAGCAGCGCCCGGAGGGCGGCGTCGACCCGCTCTATTTCTGAGCGCTCGACCCGCTCGTCCTTGGTGTGGGCGAGATTCGGGTCACCGGGACCGAAGTTGGTGGCCGGTGTGCCCCGGGCGGCGAAGAAGGCTGCGTCGGTCCAGCCCAGCTTGGCCATCGGCGGCGTGTCGACGCGGGTGACGAGGTCCGCGAGCAGCGGATGATCGAGCGCGGGCGGCGCCGGTTGGGCGACGTCGAGCACGGTGAACGTGTCGTCGGGCTCGAGCGCGTCGGCAATGACACCCATGACGTGGGTGACGGCCTCGTCGCTTGTCCGGTCCGGGGCGAAACGGTGGTTGATCGTGACGGTCGCCGCATCGGGGACGACGTTCCCGGCGACGCCCCCCTCGACCTTCACTGCTTGCAGCGCCTCGCGGAACTCGCACCCGTTGAGCACCGGCCGCCGCTCCTCGTAGCTGGCCAGCCGATCGAGCAGCACGCCGAGGCGATGGATCGCGTTGCGGCCCATCCACGGCCGGGCTGTGTGCGCCCGCTCCCCCGCCATCGTCACCGCGATGCGCAACGTTCCTTGGCATCCGGCCTCGATGCGCGCGCCGGTCGGTTCGGCGAGCACCGCGGCGTCGCCGGCGAGCAGGTCGGGCCGGTCCCGCGCCAGTTTCGGGAGCCCGCTGAACTCGCTCGCCACTTCCTCGCACTCGTAAAAGATGTAGGTGACGTCCATCGGCGGCTCGGCCACCGTGCGGGCCAGCTCGAGCAGGACTGTCAGGCCGCTCTTCATGTCGGCCGAGCCGAGGCCCCACAACACGTCGCCTTCGATGCGGGCCCGCTCGTTGTCGTTGGCCGGCACCGTGTCGGTGTGGCCGGCCAGGATCAACCGTTGTTCGCGACCGAGGGTCGTGCGGGCCACGACGTTCTCCTCGAGGCGATCGACCGTGAGCCACGGCACGGCGCGCAACTCGCCCTCGATGAAGTCGGTGATCGCCTTCTCGTTGTGGCTCACCGAGGGGATGTCGACGAGCTGCGCGCACTGCTCGAGAAGATCCGTCACGTAGCGACGTCCTGCTCGCGCAGGATGTCATTCAGGTGCTGGCGTTCGCCCGGCTCCAAGCGCTGGCGGATGAGGATGCACGGCGTACCGAACTCACCGCCGTTGAACTTCTTTGACACCCACGACTGCACGGCGACGCAGTAAGGCGGGATCACACCGCGCTCGAGCTCTTCCCCCGTCTCGGCGTCGAATACCGGGATGGTTGGCGTGAGGATCGTTCCCGCGCCCAGCACCGCGCCTTCGCGCACCCGCGCGCCGTTCACCACCATGCAGCGACTGCCGATCAGGCAGTTGTCCTCGACGATCACCGGCGCGGCCTGCGGCGGCTCGAGAACCCCGCCGATGCCGACGCCGCCGCTCAGGTGCACGTTGGCCCCGATCTGCGCGCAGGACCCCACCGTGGCCCACGTGTCGACCATCGTGTTGGCGCCGACGCGAGCGCCGATGTTGACGTAGCTCGGCATGAGGATGACGCCGGGTTCGAGGTACGAGCCCCAGCGGGCCGAGCCGCCCGGCACGACGCGGACGCCGGCGGCGGCATAGCCCGTCTTCAGCGGGAGCTTGTCGGCGTATTCGAAGGGGCCGACCTCGATCGTCTCCATTGAGGAGACCTTGAAGAGCAGGAGGATCGCCTGCTTGAGCCATGTGTGCACGACGGGCGTGCCGTCGATCACCTCGGCCACGCGCGCGGTGCCGGTGTCGAGGAGGTCGATCGCTTCGTGCACGGTCGCGGTGGCGTCGGTGTCGCCCGCCTTCACCGTGTCACGGTTCTCCCACAATTCCTCGATGCGCGCTTGCAGGTCGGCCACGGCGATAGAACGTAGCGTGATCACATGCGACGACTCGTCGTATTGCTCGTCTTGGTCGTGAGTCAGACGGCTGCATGCGGCGGCTCCGATGGCGGAGCCACCGGGAGGTCGGTCAAGACCGTCGACGGCCTGGTCGCGTGGATCGCCACGCACCGCGAGCACGTGGGCCTCGTGGTCAAAAATGCCGAGGGCAAGACCATCGTCGCCCTGAACCCGGACGCCCTCTTTCCCCTCGCGTCGACACGCAAGGTCCTCATTCTCGGCGCCCTCGCGGCTGCGGTTGACGCCGGACGCGAGAAGCCCGATGCGCCGGTCTCACTCCCCGACATCGATCACTGGTTTGTCGGCCTAGACGGCGGTGCGCACGACCGCGCTATGGATGACCTCCGCCGGCGCGATCGCGTCGTTGGTGAGACGGTGACCCTCGCCGACGTCGCCTGGGCGATGACGAGGTTCTCGTCGAACGCGGCCGCGGACTACCTCCTCGATCGCGTCGGCGGCTCGGGCGCGACATCAGCGTTCGCCGCCGCCGCTGGCATGGTGGCTCAGGAGCCACTCTTCCCGATCGCGGCCGAGTTCTCGATGTGGTCGGCCGAACCCGACCGCTGGCTCGAGATGTCGCCCGTCGAGCGCGTGGTCGCCGCGGAGCAATTGGTCAGTCACACGCAGTCGTGGCCGCGCCCAGGCTCAATTGATCGAGTCGGCGAGCTGGCGCGGGCATCAGTGCGGGGAACGCCGGCCGAATGGGCGGAGCTAATGAGCCGGCTGCAACGCGGCACGGTGCTCGGTCGTGAGGGCCTGACGTTCGCGCGCGCAGCGCTGAACTGGCCACTCGAACTGAACCCGGGTCGCTTCGCCGAATTCGGCACCAAGGGCGGCTCACTTCCGGGTGTCATCACGGAGGCGTCCTTCGTCAAGGCCACGCACGGGTCGCCGGTCGCCCTCGCCCTGTTCTTCCGCGACCTACCAGCTGACGTCGAGTCGACTCTGTCGGGTTCCCGCACCCAGCAAGCGCTCATCATCCGCGTCGCCGAGGACGACGCGTTCCGCCGCCGTCTACGAGCTCGTCTCAACCGGTGATCGAGTGGCTCGAACGCGTGATTCCGAGGCCCGAACTCGTCCCTGACCCGCCGCCTCAGAAGGAGGCGATGCAGCGGGTCACGCGCCAGGCCGCGTTCGAACCCGAGAGTTGGACACCCGAACGCGCCGCGAAGGTCAACGCGTTGTTCGACGAGCTGGCGCCCTCGTGGAACGACCGTTACAGCGTCAACCGCTACGAGCCCCTCCGCGACGCACTCGGGCGCGGCAACGCCGGTCGTGGCCGATGCCTCGAGGTCGGGTCGGGGACGGGGCTGGTCACACCGATCTTGGCCGCCGCCTTCGCACCGGTCATCGCCGTTGACTTGTCGCACGAGATGCTGGCGCGGGCGAGCGGCCCACGCGTCGAGACCGACGCCAACGCGCTGCCGTTCGCCGACGCGTCGTTCGACTGCGCGGTTCTCGTCAACGCCATCCTCTTCCCCGGCGAGATCGACCGGGTACTGAGGGCCGACGCCACGGTCGTCTGGGTCAACACGCGCGCCGACGACACGCCGATCTACCTCCCGCCCGACGACGTGGCCGCCGCCCTGCCGGGCGAGTGGACAGGCACCGCGGCCGACGCCGCCCTCGGCCAGTGGTGTGTACTGAGGCGAGCATGATCGACATCCACACGTTCCGACTCCGTCCCGGTGTCAGCGACGAGGCGTTTCGCGCCGCCGACACCCGCGTGCAACAAGAGTTCGTTCCGAACCTTGACGGCTTCGTGCGCCGCACAACAGCGCGGGACGACGACGGCCGGTGGGTGGTCGTCTCGCTATGGGGCTCACGCGAGGAGCTGGCCGCCGCCGACGCCCGGGCCGAGGACGACACCATCGTCGGCGGATTCCTCGCGCTGATCGAAGACGAGCGCCGCGAGCGCTTCGAAGAGTTGCCCGGATAGCGCTACTGCTGCACGAGGGTGACCGGGTTGCCCTCGGGATCGCTGATGCCGGCAATCGTCGGCCCGCCGGGGACGTCAACCGGCTCGAGGGTGATAGCCCCACCCAGCTCGACAGCGCGGTCGAGCGACTCCCGCAGATCGCGCACCTGGATGTACAGCGTCACGCCACTCCGATCGGTGCCGCGGATGTGGCCGGCCGGCCCGGGCTCGGGTCCACCGATGCCGGCGCCGATGTTCATGATGAACCCGTCGCCGATCTTCCAGTTGAACATCGCCGCGTAAAACGCGCGTTGCGCCTCGGCGTCGCGCGCCTCGATCTCCCAATGGACAACCGGACGGGCCCAATCGGTCACGCCATCCCCAATCGCTCGGCGACGAGTTCCAAACGCTCCATGGGCTGCACCATGGCTACGCGTACGAAGCCGGCGCCGGCCGGACCGTAGAACTCGCCGGGACTCACCAGCGCACCGCCGCGAGCAGCAAGATCTTCGGTGAACGCCCACGCGTCGCCGCCGGGGACGGGCGCCCACAGATAGAACGCACCCGCAGGCATCGGCGCGTCGATCACCGCCCGAAAGAACTCGAGACGCTCGCGGTATCGCTCGCGTTGCTCCTCGACGTGGGTGTCGTCACTCAGCGCGACCGCGCCCGCGGCCTGCACCGGGCCGGGCACGAGCATGCCGACATGCTTGCGAACCTCGGACAGGTAATGCACGAGGTCGGGGTCGCCGGCGTAGAAGCCGGCGCGCAAGCCGGCGAGGTTCGACCGCTTCGACAGCGAGTGCACCGCGACGACGCCATCGACGCCGCTCTCCAGGATCGTGCGACCGCGCCCGTCCCACGTGAACTCGACGTAGCACTCGTCGCTGAACACCGGCACGCCATTGGCCCTGCCCCACGCGGCGGCGGCGTCGAGATCCACCACCGCACCGCTCGGGTTGGCCGGCGAGTTGACCCAGAGCACCAACGCTCGCTCGGCGTCGGCCGGATCGATCGCGGCAATGTCGTCAACGGGAACGGCGCGGCAGCCGGCGAGGATCGCACCCATCTCGTAGGTCGGGTAGGCGACCGACGGATAGAGAACGGTGTCGCGCTTGGGCGTCCGCAGCTTGAGCCATTGCGGCAGCGTCGCCACGAACTCCTTGGTACCGACGCACGCGGCAACGGCGGTCTCGGCGTCGAGGTCGACGCCGAAGCGGCGGGCGATCCAGTTCGCCGCCGCGTCGCGATACGCGGGACTGCCGATCGACGTCGGATAGCCCCGCTCGGTGTTCGAGGCTGCCAACGCGTCGACGACCGCGGCGGGCGGCGGGTCGCACGGCGTTCCGATCGAAAGGTCGACGGCACCTCCGTCGTGCGCGGCGGCCTTGGCCTTGGCGCCGGCCAACCGCTCGTACGGGTACGGCGGCGGCTCAAAGCCAGCGTTCATCGGGCGACGAACTCCCGGAAACGCGCCGCGCCGGCGACGTCGAGCCGGGCCCGCATGCGCGTGCCGTCACTCACGTGCTCCTCGTCGATGACTTCACCCTCGCGGTGCACGGCGGCGACGACGTCGCCTCGCTCGTACGGCACGAGGAGTTCGATCACGCCGGTGCTCAGCCGCAACTGCTCGCCGATGGCGGCCAGCAACTCATCGATGCCAGTGGCTTCCTTGGCCGACAGCACGACAGCACCCTCGTGGCGCGCCGCGAGGCGCTTGCCCTCGGGTGTGACGTCGGCCTTATTGAACGCCAGCAGCTCGGGAACATGCCCGGCGCCGATCTCATTCAAAACCGACCGAACCGCGTTGATCTCCGCCTCGGGATCGGCGGCGGCGGCGTCGACCACGTGAACGAGCAGGTCGGATTCGGCCACGACTTCGAGGGTGGAGCGGAACGCCTCGACGAGATGGTGCGGGAGCTTGCGGACGAAACCCACCGTGTCCGACAGCAACACCGTCTCGCCGCCTGGCAATTGGAGTTTGCGGGTGCGCGGGTCGAGGGTGGCGAACAGCCGGTCCTCGACGAGCACTCCGGCGGCCGTGAGCGTGTTGAGCAACGTGGACTTGCCCGCGTTCGTGTACCCCACGAGCGACACGGTCATCAGCCGCGAGCGCTGCCGCGCGCGCCGTTGCGTGCGCCGGGTCTTCGTCAGCCGCTTCAGATCGGCCTCGAGCTTGGTCACGCGCCGCAACAGACGACGACGGTCGATCTCGAGCTGCGTCTCGCCGGGACCACGCGAGCCGATCGGCGCACGCGCCGCGCCGGCGCCCATCGCACCGGCCTGCTGGCTCAGTTGCTTTCCGCGCCCTCGCAGCCGCGGCAGGCGGTGGCGCAGCAAAGCCAGCTCGACCTGCGCCTTACCTTCGAGGGTGCTGGCGTTCTGGGCGAAGATGTCGAGGATCACATCGGTGCGATCGATCGCCGTGCGCCCGAGGATCTTCTCGAGGTTGCGCTGCTGCGCCGGCGACAACTCATCGTCGAACACGACGGTGTGGGCGTCGACCTCCTCCGACAACTCGTGCAGCTCCTGCGCCTTGCCGCTGCCGATGTACGTCGCCGGGTCGGGCGCGGCGCGGCGTTGCAGCACTCGCCCCGCCTCGTCGGCCCCCGCGGTCGCGATCAGGCGCGCCAACTCGTCGAGATGGGCCTCGGTCTCTTCGACCGACGTGGGCGGTATCGCAACGCCCACGAGGATGATGCGCTCGCGGAACGCCCTTTCGATTAGCGACACCGAGTGACCTCCACGGCATACGTACCGGCGACCAGATCGACGAGCGCCGTACCGCCGGGCTGGCGCACCGTGACGGTGTCACCGACCCAACCCCACTGCCGCGCCGCGGCCGCCGACGCGTAGGCGCCGGTTCCGCAGGCCTCGGTGATCCCGACGCCCCGCTCGTGGACCTGCATGTCGATGGCGTCGGCGCTGGTCCGAGCGATGACCTCGACGTTGACGTCGAGATGGTCCCGCCCCAGGGCCAGCACGTCGCCGGTCGCGAACACCAGGTGCGGGTTGCCGACGTCGACGTACAGCGCCCCGTCGTCGGCGTCCTTGATCGTGGGCTCGCCCATGGCGACGGTGACCAGCGCGGCGACGTGTACCCGGCGCCGGCCGGCGTCGGTGTCGACGATGACCTCGGGCCCCGTGACCACTCCCTCGTCGACCGCAGCCCGTCCGAGACAGGCCAGCCCGTTGCCGCTCACTTCGGCTCGACCGCCGTCCGCGTTGCGCAACACCATCGTGAGGTCGGCACCGTCGGCACCCGGCGTTGCGTTGATGATGCCGTCGACGTGCTCGGCCTCGCAGACCTGGCGCGCCGCTGCCTCGTCGACGGGCGCGGCGAATGAGATCACGAACGTGTTGCCGAGTCCCTCGTAGACGGCGCGTGGCATCGCCCCCAGTCTCCCAGGACAAGCGGCGCGACCTCGACCGGTTTCCGCCACTCCACCCGCGGGTCCCGCCGGAACCACGCCCGTTGCCGCCTCGCAAAAGTGACGGTGCGGCGCCGGATCAGGTCGATCGCCTCGTCCAGCGACGTCTCACCGTCGAGGTGAGCCAGCAGCTCGCGGTAGCCCAGCGCCTGCCGCGCCGTGCGCGACATCCTGGCCGCCAGACCCTCGACCTCGGCGACCAAGCCGGCGGCGAGCATGGCGTCGAGTCGGGCGGCAATCCGCGATCGCAGCTCGGCGGGATCGACGTCGAGCCCGATGAACCGGAATTGCGTCGAGGGGTACGTGGTGAGCCCGGCGCCGAACGAGGAGAACGGTCGCCCGCTGCCGAGCGTGACTTCGAGGGCCCGGACGATGCGGCGCCGGTTATTCGGCTCCATCCGCGCGGCAGCCACCGCGTCGAGTTGCGCCAGCTGGGTGTGGAGGGCGGCGGTATCGGGATCCGCCTCCAGCTCGGCGCGCACATTGGGCCAACGACCCGGCATCACGAGACGGTCGGTGACGGCGCGCAGATACAGGCCTGTCCCGGCCACGAGGAGGGCGACGCCGTCCCGTTGCTGGATCGTCGCCATGGCGTCGTCGAACGCGGCCCGATAGCGCGTCACCGTGAAGTCCTCCGACGGCGCGGCCAGGTCGATGCCGTGATGGCGAACGGCGGCCTGGTCGGCGGCAGTGGGCTTGGCCGTGCCGATGTCCATGCCTCGGTACACCTGCATCGAATCGACGGCGACGATCTCAATGCCGTCGCCGCCCTTCGCGATCTCCATGGCCAGCGTCGACTTCCCCGACGCCGTCGGTCCGAGGAGAACGACGGGACCGGCGCTCACGCGCCGAGTAGGTGATGCGCGGCCGCCGTCGTGATCACGACGTCGCGGTACTCGCCGGGCTGTTCGCCGTTACCCGGGAAGTGCACGAGCTTGTTCTGCCGCGTGCGGCCCGTGGTGAGTGACGGATCCTTCTTGCTCGGTCCCTCGATCAGCACTTCCTCGGTGCGCCCTACCCGACCGTCGTGCTTGCGGCGAGCCGAGCGCTGCACCACCGCGTTCAACCGCTCGAAGCGGACCCCGGCGACGTCGGGCGGGACGAACTGATCCGTCATCCCAGCGGCTTCGGTGCCGGGCCGCGGCGAGAAGAGGAACGTGTACGCGCTGTCGTACTCAGCGGCGGCCACCACTTCGAGGGTGCGCTCGAAGTCGTCCTCGGTCTCGCCGGGAAACCCGACGATGATGTCGGTGGTGACGGCGAGATCGGGCACCGCGGCCCGAGCGGCCGCGAGCTTCTCGAGATAACGCGCCGCGGTGTAGCCGCGGTGCATGGCGGCGAGTACGCGATCGCTCCCGGACTGCAGGGGTAGGTGGAGGTGTTCGCACAGGGTCGGCACCTCGGCCATGGCCGCGATGGTTTCCGGACGCAGGTCCTTCGGATGCGGGCTCGTGTAACGGACGCGCCGGATGCCGGCGACCGATCCCACCGCGCGCAACAGATCGGCGAACAGCGGCCGGCGCTTGGTGAGGTCCCGGCCGTACGAGTTGACGTTCTGGCCCAGCAGCGTGACCTCGGTGACGCCGTCGGTTGCCGCCCGCTCGACCTCGGCGACGATGTCGGCAAACGGCCGGCTCATCTCCTTGCCGCGCACTGCGGGGACGATGCAGAAGGCGCACGTGTTGTCACAGCCGATCTGAATCGTGACCCACGCTGCGTAAGAGACGTCGCGCCGTACAGGTAGCGCACTGGCGAAGGCGGCGTCGTCGCCCGGTGGCGTTTCGTCGAGGATCTCCATCACCGGTCCGACGCGGCGCGCCTGGTCGAGCAGTGCGGCGGCCCGACCGACGTTGTGCGTGCCGAAGACAACGTCGACCTGCGGCGCCCTCTCCTGGATCAGGCCGCGGTCCTTCTGCGCGAGGCAACCGGCGACCGCGATCTGGAGGTCGGGCCGTTGCTCCTTCAATGACTTGAGGTGGCCGAGGTTCCCGTAGAGCTTGTTGTCGGCGTTCTCTCGGATGCAGCACGTGTTCAGCACCACGACGTCGGCATCATCGACACCTTCAGCCCGTTCCATGCCCTCGGACTCGAGCAGCCCCGCGATGCGCTCAGAGTCGTGCTCGTTCATCTGGCACCCGAAGGTGCGGATCAGGTATTTCCGGGCCATGGCGAGGAGCCAGGCTACGCGGTCTCCGCTGGTGGCCGACGCTCGTGGGCGCGATCCTCGATCAGCAGGCGCAACGCGGTGCGGGGCTCACCGTCGATCGCCACCTCGGCGAACGTGGGCGTGCACACGATGTCGATGGCGGTGTCGGCGACGAACCCGCGAGCGATGGCGACGGCCTTGATGGCCTGGTTGAGCGCGCCGGCACCGACAACCTGTACGTCGGCACAACTGCCCTGGCGGATGATGCCGGCTACCGCGCCGGCAACCGCGTGCGGATTCGACTTACTCGATACCCGTAGGACTTCGACCCCCGCCATCGTGCCCTGCGCCCCCTTCCCAATCATGGGAAGGATTCGCCAAGGGCACGGGCGGTTCCTGCTGTCAGTCGTCGATGAGGATCGGCTCGTCGTCCTTGGGGTCGTTGCCGAGGGCATCGGCCGCCGCGTCCACCAAGTCGACATCGCCGGCTACCGCGCCAATGCCCGCGGTCTGGCAGATGCGCTCGTAGATCGTGACCATCAGCTCCGGGTTGTCGATCAGGAACTGCTTGGCGTTTTCCTTGCCCTGACCGAGCTGCTCACCTTCGTACGTGTACCAGGCGCCCGACTTCTTCACGACGCCCAGTTCGGTACCAACGTCGAGCACCGAGCCCTCACGGCTGATGCCTTGGCCGTACATGATGTCGAACTCGGCCTGGCGGAACGGCGCCGCGCACTTGTTCTTCACGACCTTCACGCGCGTGCGGTTGCCGACCACCTCGACGCCGTCCTTGATCGACTCGATGCGACGAATGTCGAGGCGAACCGACGAATAGAACTTGAGCGCCCGCCCGCCCGGGGTTGTCTCCGGACTGCCGAACATCACGCCGATCTTCTCCCGCAGCTGGTTGATGAAGATGACAATCGTGTTCGACCGGCTGATCGTCGCGGTGAGCTTGCGGAGCGCCTGCGACATGAGGCGGGCCTGCAGGCCGACGTGGGTATCGCCCATCTCGCCTTCGATTTCGGCGCGGGGCGTGAGCGCGGCGACCGAGTCGATGACAATGACGTCGAGGGCACCCGACCGGATGAGGATGTCGGTGATCTCGAGCGCCTGCTCACCGGTGTCGGGCTGCGAGATCAGCAACTCGTCGACGTTGACACCGATGGCCGCCGCGTACACCGGATCCATCGCGTGCTCGGCGTCGATGTACGCGCAGATGCCGCCGTTGCGCTGCGCCTCGGCCACGACGTGGGTGGCCAGCGTTGACTTACCGGAGGACTCCGGCCCGTAGATCTCAACGATGCGGCCGCGAGGGAGGCCGCCGATCCCGAGGGCAAGGTCGAGCGCCAGTGCGCCGGTGGGGATGGCCTCGATATCGAGGCTCGTCTTCTCGCCCATCTTCATGATGGCGCCCTTGCCGTACTGCTTCTCGATCTGGCCTCTTGCCAAGTCGAGTGACTTCTCTCGCTCCTCCATCGGAGTCCCTCTCTTCTCGATGTGATTGGTCGTTGGCCACCATACGAAGGGGGTGTAACAACGACCCCCGCGGAGTTCCACGAGTGTAATTCCGAACGTCTGTTCGAGTCAACGATCGAGGAGTTGACGAGCCACAACCTGGTATCGGGCGCCCTGCGGGTGCAGCTCGCTGGCGACGAGCGTGACCTCGGTGACCGGCCACTCCCCTGCCAGCGGCACGCCGCACAGCGGCCGCAGATCGACGCCGCGGCACGGGCGGGCCCGGGCCAGCGTGAGGTGCCCGCGGAACGGCCGCTCCTCGGGCCCGAACGCGCCAGCCACCTCGGCGGCGACATCGTCGAGACCGGCGATGGGCACGTGCAGCGTTGCCTGACCGAACCGCTCGGTTGCCGGACCCATCACCGCGGTCGTTGACGCCGCCGCCACTGCTTCGAACGATGCGCGCGCGTCGTCCGGGTCGGCATCGCCAAGGAACCGCAGCGTGGCGTGCCACTGGTCCTCGGTCGTCCACCGCAATCCGTCGACGGCCGGGCGCGCCAGCGCCGCGATGTCCCGCACGACCGCGGGCGGCGGCCACACGGCGACGAAGAGCCTCAGCCGGCGTCCTTGGCGAGTAGGCGGCGTCGGAGGAGATCGAGCAGCGATATCGCCGCGAACTGGCGAACGCGGTCGCGATCGCCGGGCAGGCGGACCTGCGCCGAGTCGGTGACGCCGTCCATCGACAAGCCGAAGAAGACCGTCCCGACGGGTTGCCCGTCTTGCTCCGCCGGCCCGGCAACGCCGGTGACGGACAGCCCGATGTCGGCGCCCAGCGCGGTGCGGGCGCCGTCAGCCATGGCCTTGGCCGCGTCCTCGCTGACCACCGGGCCGTCGGGGACGCCGAGCAGGTCGAACTTCACCTCGCTGGCGTAGGACACGATCGAGCCTCGGAACCAGTCGCTCGCCCCGACCGCGTTGGTGAGCCGCGACGCGACCAGCCCACCGGTCACCGATTCGGCCAATCCAAGCGTGAGGCCGCGGGTTCGCAGGAGATGGCCGACCGCGTCCTCCATCGTCTCGCTGTCGGCACCGAACACGAGGTCGCCGAGTAGCCCGCGCACTTCGGCTTCCTCGGCCTGGAGCATCTGTTGAGCGGCCTCGGCGTCCGGTTGCTTGACGGTGATCCGCACCTTGATGCCTTCGATGCCGCTGGCCAGAAATGCGATCGTCGGCGCGTCGGGGCCGGCGTTCTCAAGCGCCTCCACCCGCGGCGCCAGCACCTCGGCCAGCGTGGATTCGGCCAGGCCCCACGTCCGCAGCGTCCGCGACACGATCGTCGCGGCGGTGCCGGCCCGGGCCCGCAGGTCCGGCAGGATCGCCCGTTCCATCATCTCGGTCATCTCGTAGGGAACGCCGGGCACCGCGTAGATCACCTTGTGGCCGACGGGGCAGATGAGCCCCGGGGCCGTGCCGCGCACTTGCTCGATGATCCGCGCGCCGATCGGGACGTCGGCCTGCCGCAGGTTGTTCTCGGCCATCTCCCGGCCTCGCGCCGCGAACATCTCGCGGATTCGGGCGGCGATGGCGTCGTCGCGCGCCAGCGTCGTCGTCATCACCTCGGCGATCGCCTCGCGCGTGATGTCGTCCTGCGTGGGTCCAAGACCGCCGCACACGATGACAGCGTCGCTGCGCGCCAGCGCGGTCCGTAGGGCGAGAACCATGCGGTCGAGGTTGTCGCCGACTTTGGTCTGGAAGTGCGAGTCGATGCCGGCGAGGGCGAGCTGCTCGCCCATCCACGATGAGTTGGTGTCGACGATCTGACCGAGCAACAGCTCGGTCCCGATCGCGACTACCTCACACCGCACTGCGATTCCGGTTCCCGTCGACGAGGTACTGGAATCCGCTCACGACGGTGAGCACGACGGCGACCCACAACACGGATGTAGCGATGAGCGGGTGCTCGGCTGACACCGGCAGCAGCGCGAACCCGACCGCGAAGGTCTGCACGAGGGTCTTGAGCTTGGCCGATCGCCGGGCCGGCACCGAGATGCCGCGCTGGCCGAGGATGCTGCGGTACGCGCTGATCACGAGCTCGCGTGCGCTGATGAGCGCGACCGGGAGCCACCAGAACACGTCCTGGGCGACGAGCACGAACAGCGCGCCGAGGACGAGGAACTTGTCAGCCAGCGGATCGAGGAAGGCGCCCGAGCGCGTCGCGCCGTGCCGCCGGGCCAGGTAGCCGTCGAGACCGTCGGTTCCGGCAAACACGATCCAGAGCGCCACTGTTACCCACGACGCCCCCCGGCTCGCGATGGCCGCGAGCACAAACGGTGTCGCCGCGACGCGTGTGAGGGTGACCGCGTTGGCCGGCGTAGCCAACGCCGACGGACCGAACGTCTCGGTGGCCACCGGTCAGGCCGCCTCGAGGTCGACGCCGCGCGCGCCGGTGATCGTTACCTTCACGAACGAGCCGACGGCGAGCGACTCCGGTACATGAATCACGCCGTCGATCTCCGGTGCCTCGCGGTGGCTGCGACCGACACCCGGTCGGTCGACCAGCACTTCGACGCGTGTGCCGATCAGCGCGTCGCGACGCGCGGACGTGATGCCGTCCTGCAACTCGCTCAGCTCGCGCAGGCGCTCCCGCATCAGCTCGGGATCGACGGTGCCGTCGAGATCGGCGGCGTAGGTGCCGTCCTCGCGGGAGAACGCGAACAATCCCGCCCAGTCGAGCTGCGCGGCCTCGATGAACGCCAGCATCTGGTCGTGATCGGCCTCGGTCTCACCGGGATAGCCGACGATGAACGACGACCGGAACGTGGCGTCGGGCCAGCGCGTGCGGATGTCGTCGATGCGACGCAAGAACCGGTCGCCGTCACCCCAGCGACGCATGCGGCGCAATAGGGGCTTGGACACGTGCTGCAAGGAGAGGTCGAAGTAGGGAACGCCGCTCTCGCCGATCACGTCGATCAGACCGTCGTTGAGATCAGATGGGTACAGATACAACAGGCGCACGCGAGGCACGCGCGCGGCAACCTCGCGAACGAGCGGAACGATCGCGCCCCGCTCTCCGATGTCCTTGGCGTACGACGCCAGGTCCTGAGCGACGAGCACAATCTCCTTCGCGTTCAACGCGTCGACCTCGGCGAGGATGTCGGCCTGCGTCCGCGACCGCTGCTTGCCCCGGAACGACGGGATGGCACAGAACCCGCACGTGCGGTCGCAGCCCTCGGCCACCTTCACGTAGGCCCACGGCGCCCGCGCCGGCGGTCGGGGCAGGTTGAGCAGGTCGAACGACGGGACCGTGCTCTTGGTCCGCAGCGTGACCGGCACCCCGAAACCGGCAACCAGGTCGACTTCGGGGATGGCGTCGGCCAGTTCGGCGCCGTAGCGCTCGGCCATGCACCCGGTGACCACGACCCGCGCCCCGTCGCGCCTGGCGTCGGTGAGCGCCAGGATCGTGTCAATGGACTCCTGGCGCGCCGCGTCTATGAACGCGCAGGTGTTGACGACGACGAGGTCCGCGTCAGCGGCCGATGCGGCGCCGACGTAGCCGTCGGCCTCGAGAGTGCCAACAAGCTTGTCGGAGTCCACTTGGTTCTTCGGACAGCCGAGCGTCTCGACCCAATAGGCCTGAGGCACCTTACAAATCTACTGGTACGGGAGTTTGAGGCCCTTGCGGGGCCACGCGATCTTGGCCAGGCGCCCGAACGCGGACAGCGTGATGAACGCGGTTCCAAAGTCGTCGCCGCCAAAGCAGATGTTCGTCGTGAGCGGATCGCCAGTGGCCAGGTGCTGGATCGTGGCGCCATCGGGCGAGATCGACGTGATGCCGCCGTTGACCAGCGTGGCGACACATACCCAGCCGTCGCCGTCGATCGCGAGCGAGTCGAGCAGCTGCATGTCGGGCAGCCCGGCCAGCAGCTGACCGCCGTTGCCGAACGGCGCCGCCGGCACGGTTCCCGGCTCCTGCACGTCCCAGTAGAAGACGCGTCCGGTGTGGGTCTCGGCCGCGTACAACCGCTTCTCGTCGGGCGAGAGGCCGATGCCGTTGGGGCCGTCCACCGAGAAAATGACCTCGTGCACCTCAGAACCGTCGGCCTTCCCGTAGTGGATGCCGGTGCGGTCGCGATGACGCTCGTAGATGTGGCCGTGATCGGTGAACCAGAACCCGCCGGCCGAGTCGAAGACGAGGTCGTTCGGCGCCTTCAAGGGCACGCCGTCGGACTCGGTGTACAGATCCTCGAACGCGCCGGTCTCGAGGTCGACGCGCTGGATGCGCCCGCCGATGTAGTCCTCGCCCGCCGTGATGCCGTGCTCGCCGGGCAGCGTCATCCCCGCCACCTCGGTCCACCGCCACCCGCCGCTGTTGCAGACGTACATCTTGCCGTCGGGCCCGAGCGCCGCCCCGTTGGGGCTCCCACCCAGGTGAGCAACAAGCTCCTTGGTCCCATCGGGCTTGACGCGGGTCAGGTTCCCCGACTTGAGCTCGCACACGATGACGTCGCCGTTGGGCATCGCCACGGGACCCTCCGGGAACTGCAGGCCCTCGGTGACCATCGTCAGCTCACTGCTCATGGGAAGCCTCCACAACGGTGTGAATGCCGCCGCGAACGTTCCAATCAGTCGTGACGGTCATCCGTCTCGGCCCGATCGCGGCGACGAGATCGTCGAGGATGCGGTTGGTCACATCCTCGTGGAACGCGCCCTCGTCGCGATAGCTCCACAAGTAGAGCTTGAGCGACTTCAACTCGACGATCGACGCGTCGGGTACGTAACGCACCGTGACGGTTGCGAAGTCGGGTTGCCCCGTCATCGGACAGACGCACGTGAACTCAGGCGAGGTGCAAGACACCTCGTAGTCCCGCCCGGGATGGGGGTTCGATACCGCTATCAGTTCGCGCGACGGCCGCGTTGGCACGCGGCAGAAGCTAATTGCCTAGTTGCTGCTACGCCTTCCCGAGAATCCGGTTCATCTTGGTGCCACAGACAGGGCACAAGCCCTGTGCAGCCCGGCGTCCGTTGGCAGTCTCAACGACGTTGCCCTCGAACGTCCGCTTCTCGCGGCACTTGACGCAGTAGCCCTCGTATTCGGCCATGGCGACAGTTTCACGCATGAACCGTGCCTACGGGTGGATGGGCGGTGACTCCTCGATAACGAGGCCCTCGTGGTCGGCATCGAGGACGACGGCCCGGCCCGGCACGCCGGCCTCGGCCAGCAGGCCCTCGCCCGCCGCACGCACGCGTGATGCGCTGTCTGCCGTGCAGATGCCGAGGAGGCTCGGCCCCGCCCCTGACCAGCACGCGGCCAGCGCGCCGGCGTCGACCAGTCCCGCGGTGAGGTAGCCAGCCTCCGGGAAGAGCGGCGTGCGGGCGCCTTGGTGCAGGCGGTCCTCGGTCGCTTCGCGAACGAGCAGTCGGTGGTCGGCCAGACCGGCCAGGAGGATGCCCATGCGCCCGAGGTTGAACGCGGCGTCGTGATGCGGCACCTGGCCGGGCAACGCTTGGCGAGCCCGCGCAGTGGGCAGCGCACGAGACGGGATGAGCAGCACGAAGCGCAACCCGTGGTCGAGCGACAACGGCGCGGCGACGGGGTGGTCGTTCACGACCGTTGCGGTGACCAGGCCACCGAGCACCGATGCCGCCGCGTTCTCGGGGTGGCCGTCGATGGCGGCGGCGACCGCGAGCGGATCATCGGCGCCGGCGGCTGCCGCGGCGGCCACGGCGAGCGATGCCGATGATCCGAGGCCGCGGCCAACGGGGATCGCCGAGCGCACGGTGATCGCGACGCGGTCGTGACCCAACACGCCGCGCACAACCTGAACGGCGAGGTGGTTGCGATCTGCGGGGATGTCGCTACCCTCCCCTTCGGCTCGCAGCACCAGCTGCTCTGCCGGCTGTACGTCGACTTCGACGTGCAGTGCGAGCGCGAGCGCGAGCGTGTCGAAGCCGGGACCGAGATTGGCCGACGACGCCGGCGCCTTGGCGCGCATCGCGTGAGCGTAGGTGCAAAACCTTGTTACCTACGCGTTGACCCGGCGGTCGAACTGTTGACGGGAATCCACGACCTCCCGTCAGGAGGCAACACCCAAATGCATGACTTTGCGATCACCGTGCTACTCGGTCTCGCGCTGTTCAAGATCGTCGACGTTGTCGAGGATCTGGTACCTGGGCTCACGAAGTTCCACACACTGGTGACGATGGTTCTTGCCGTCGCCGGCGTGCTCGCCATCGACTACTCGCTGTTCAGCGCGTGGGGCATCGTCCTTCGCGAGGAATGGATGAGCATGTGGGCGACCGGCTTCGTTGTGGCGGGCACCACCAGCGTGTGGCGTGCGGCGTTCCACTACCTCGGTTCGTCCGAGGGTGAGGAGCCTGAGGTCCGGCACACCGGCCTCCGTTCCGCCGCCTAGCACCAACGTTCCACCAACGCACGAGGCGCCCTCAATGACGAGGGCGCCTCGTCGCGTCCGGGGGTACCCTTTTCTCGTCACTGGGGCGCTGGGAGGGGCAACGATGCGACGGACACTGACGGTCGTGACATGCGGGCTCGCGCTGCTACTGGGCAGCCTCGCCGCACCGGCCAAAGCCGCGACACCAACCACGCTGACAGTCGACATCGCCTACGCGTGGGGAACGCTGCGCCCGACCTATCCGTTGGCGATCCCCGAGCAATGGAAGGGCAATGGCCTGACGACGGCTACCGGCGAGCGATGGAAGATCCAGATGACGATCTCCAATCGCTACACCGGCGGCGGCGCGAGCGGTTACTACGGGAACTTTCTCCTGGCCAGCGCCACGCATCCGGGCGACGCGGTCGCGGGTCAAGCGCGAGTGCCGCTCTGCGGCTACGACAACACGCTGTACATGAACGTGACCGCCGCGAGTGGCCGATTCAGCGGCCTCACCGCGAACTGGCAGACCGTGAACTTCCACGAACCCATCTCAGCGTGTGGCATCCCGCCACTCCTGCTGCCCCTGCGCGTCGGATCGATCGCGCTGAACCTCGCCTGAAGGGACAGACAACGCCTAGCGGACTAGCGGGCCGCCTCGCGGAGGTTCTCGAGCTCTTCGACGGTCATCAGCACCGTGCGCGCCTTAGAACCCTCTGAGGGCCCGACGACGCCGCGTCGCTCCAGTAGGTCCATCAAGCGGCCGGCACGGGCGAAGCCGACCTTGAGCTTGCGCTGCAGCATCGACGTGGAGCCGAGCTGCGATCGCACCACGATCTCGAGCGCGGCGTCGAGCAGTTCTTCGTCGTCGCCCGCGTCACCGCCCAGCGCGCCAGCGACACCCGCCGGCGTGTCGTCGCCCTCGACGCCCTCGATGTACTGCGGCCCGGACTGGCGGCGCCAGTGGGCCACGACCTTGCGGACTTCCTCTTCGCTGATCCACGCGCCCTGCACGCGGCGGGCGACGTTCGACGCCGCGCTCAGTAGGAGGAGGTCGCCCTTGCCGATCAACCGCTCGGCACCCTGTTGGTCGAGGATCACGCGGCTGTCCGCGAGCGACGAGACCGCGAACGCGAGACGCGACGGGATATTGGCCTTGATGACACCGGTGATCACGTCGACGGACGGCCGCTGCGTTGCGATGACGAGATGGATGCCGACGGCCCGCGCCATCTGGGCAATGCGGCAGATCGATTCCTCGACGTCGCGCGCCGCCACCATCATCAGGTCGTTGAGCTCGTCGACGATGATGAGGATGAACGGGAGGCGCTCGTACTCGCGATCGCCGTGGCCGGGCTCGGCGGTGAGGTCGCCGCGATCGAAGGCGGCGTTGTACCCCGTGATGTCGCGGACGCCGACCTCGGCCAGCACGTCGTACCGGCGCTCCATCTCCTTGACCGCCCATGCCAGTGCGTTGGCGGCGCGCTTGGGGTTGACGACGACCTGCGTGAGGAGGTGCGGCAGGTTGTTGTAGTTGCCCAGCTCTACGCGCTTGGGGTCGATGAGGATCAGGCGCAGCTGGTCCGGCGTCGACCGCATGAGGACCGACGACACGATGGCGTTGATGCAGCTCGACTTGCCGGCGCCCGTGGCCCCGGCGATCAGCAGGTGCGGCATCTCGGCCAGGTTCATCATCACGGGCCGGCCGGCGATGTCTTGGCCGAGCCCGACTTCCAGGGGATGAACGGCGGCCTTGGCGTCGGCGCTGGCGAGGATGTCGCCGAGCGAGACCAGTTGGCGCTGCCGGTTCGGCACCTCCACGCCGATGGCCGAACGGCCGGGAATCGGCGCCAGGATTCGGACATCGGGCGACGCCATGGCGTAGGCGATGTCGCGGTTGAGGCTGGTGACCCGGGCGACCTTGACGCCCGGTCCGAGTTCCAACTCGTAGCGCGTGACGGTCGGGCCGACGGTCATGCCAGTGACCGACGTCTCGACGCCATGGGCAGCGAGGGCGTCCTCGAGCGTGCGGCCCCCTGCTTCGAGCATGCGGCGGTCGATCTCCATCGCCTTGGCCTTCTTGAGCAGCGCTACCGGCGGCAGGCGCCACGGGCCGCGCGGGCCCTTCTGCTCGTGCGCGGGGCCGAGGTCGATCTTCATCTGCTCGCCGGTGGGCTCCTCTAGGAGGTCGTCGACGTGGACGTCAAGCGGTGGCTCGTCGTCTTCGGGCTCCGGTTCCGGCAGGGGCTCCTGGGCGGCGGGGTGACGGTCGTGCGTTTCGTCCAGCTCTTCGCGGTGGCCGACGGTCCCGAGCGAGCGGGCGAATCGGGCGAGGTGCCGACCACAGAACCGGGCCGCCGCGCTGGCATGGGCGGCCACGCCGCGGACCGGCGTGCGGGTCAGCACCAGCGCCGCGAGGAACAGCACCGTGAGCAGCACGGCAGCTGCGCCCCAGCCGGCGAGTAGGGACTTCAGCGGGTGGCCGCTCGCCGCGCCCAAATAGCCGCCGGCATCGCTGGCGATCTCGGCGAGACCGCTGACGGCAACGAGGAGGAAGCCGAAGCCGATCGCGGCCCGGGCCGGCTCGTGGCGGGCCCGACCCTGCATCAACGCGGCGCCAACCCCGGCCAGCGCGATCGGGACCAGGAACCGGCCCCAACCGAAGACGTCAGCCGCGCCGTCTCGGAGGGCGTGACCCGCCGGACCAACGACGTTGGCGTAGATGGCGAGGGCCGACAGGACCGCAGCGAGCACGAGGATGACGCCCCAGATGTCGTCGGCCTGGCGACCGAGGTGCGTCGCCAGCGACGTACGGGCGCGGGCGAAGAGCGACGGCTTCTTCTTATGTACCGGCCGTCGTTGGGGGGACTTTCTCCGAGCTGGGGCGCGCCGCGTCGAAGTCACAATGGCAACAACGGTAACACCAGCCCCAGGCGCCTCCTAGGACCGCCCCGGGGCCTCAGACCATCGTCTGGCCGCCGCTGACGTTGAGCGCCTCGCCGGTGATGTAGGCGGCGTCGTCCGACAGCAGGAAGGCAATGGCGTTGGCCACGTCCTCGGCGGTCTGCAGGCGGCCGAGCGGGATCTCACGAGCGATCCACTCCTCGCCCACCATGGCGGCGAAGTCGCCCTCGCCGGGATTGAGAAGTCGGGTGTCGACGGTTCCGGGGCAGACGGCGTTGACCGTGATGTTGCGGGCGCCGAGCTCGGCGGCCATGACCTGGGTCAGCAGGATGACGCCCGCCTTGGCCGCGCAGTACGCGCCCAACATGGGGAACCCGCGCTTGCCCGCCTGTGACGAGACGTTGACGATGCGCCCGGGCACACCGGCGTCGACCATGCGGCCGGCACACGCTCGCGACACCATCCACGTGCCCTTCAAGTTCACGTCGAGCACCTGATCCCACTCGCGCTCGTCGATCTGCAGCAGCGGCCCGGCGCCCATGCCGAAGCCGGCGCCACCGGCCACGTTGGCCACGCGGTCGATGACGCCGAGCGCGTCGCTCGCTGTCGCAACCGCGTCGTGCACCTGGTCCCAACTCGACACGTCGGCCCGCACTGCGATCGCGCGCCGCCCGATCGCTTCGACCTCGGCGACGACTTCGTCGAGCTCGTCGGCGCTGGCCAACCCGTAGTCCGGAAACTCTTCGTACGGCTGCGCAATGTCGAGGCAAGCGACATCGGCGCCGTCGCGCGCGAGCCGCAAGGCCGTCGCTCGGCCGATCCCGCGTCGGCGCGCCGCGCCAGTGACCAGGGCGACGGGCATGGATCCTCAGACCTCCATCACGACGGGCACGATCATTGGCCGCCGCTTCGTGCGCTCGTTGACCAGGCGACCCAACGCGCGGCGCACCTCGCGCTTGGTTGTCTCGATGTCGACCTTGCCGTGCGCGATGTCCTTGAGTGCTTTGGCCACCGCTTGTTTGGCGTCCTCCAGCAACTCCTCGGCTTCGGGCGCGTGCACCCAACCGCGGGTGATGATCTCGGGCCCGGTGAGCACCTCGCCGGATTTGGTGTCGACCGTGACCACCACCACGATCACGCCTTCTTCGGAAAGCACCTTGCGGTCGCGCAGCACGCCACGGCCGACGTCACCGACGATGCCGTCGACGTACAAGTACCCGGATGGCACGGTGTCGACGAAGGCGACGCCGGCGTCGGCGATCTCGACGACGTCACCGTCCTCGGCGAGCAGCACGTTCTGTTCGGCGACCCCCATCTGCATGGCGAGGCGGCTGTGATGGGTGAGGTGGCGGAACTCGCCGTGCACGGGGATGAAGTACCGCGGGCGGGCGATGGACAGCAGCGTCTTGAGCTCGCCCTGCATGGCGTGGCCACTGACGTGCACATCGGCGATGCCGGAGTGCACCACTTCGGCGCCGAGCCGGTGCAGGCCGTCGATCACTTTGCCGACGTTGGCCTCGTTGCCAGGGATGGCGTGTGAGCTGAGGACGACCAGGTCGTCGGGACCGACCTTCAGCCACTTGTTCTCGCCTGCGGCCATCAGCGCCAGCGCCGACAGTGGCTCGCCTTGCGAACCGGTCGAGATCACGCAGACCCGCCGCGGGTCGATGTCGCCAACCTCTTCGATGTCGACGATGCGATCGTCGGGAATGTCGAGGAGGCCCATCTCGCGCGCCAGGGCGACGTTCTTGCCCATCGAGCGACCCAACGTGGCCACCGTGCGGCCCTCGCCGATCGCCGCCTCGGCGACCTGCTGAATCCGGTGAATGTGGCTCGCGAAGCAGGTGACGATGATGCGCTTGTCCGGGTGGTCGCGAAACAGGTCGGCCAGCACCTCGCCGACCGACGATTCGCTCGCCGTGTAGCCCGGCTCCTCGGCGTTGGTCGAATCCGACAGCAGGAGCAGGACGCCGGGGTCCTTCGACAGCGCGCCGATGCGGGCCAAGTCGGTGATGCGCCCGTCGACCGGTGTGAGGTCGAGTTTGAAGTCCCCGGAGTGCAGGATCACGCCGTGCGGCGTGTGGAACGCGGTCGCGAAGCCGTGCGGCACCGAGTGCGTCACGGGAATGAACTCCACGTCAAACGGCCCGATCTTGCGGCGCTCGCCATCGCGGACGGCCACGAAATCGGTGCGATCGAGGAGACCGGCCTCTTCGATGCGGTTGCGGGCGAGGGCGAGCGTCAGCTCCGAGCCGTAGATCGGGAATGAGAGTTCGCGGAGGAGGAACGAGAGGCCGCCGGCGTGGTCTTCGTGCCCGTGCGTGACAATGCATCCGTCGACGCGATCCGCGTTGTCGCGCAGGTAGGTGAAGTCGGGCAGCACGAGGTCGACGCCGGGCATCTCGAGGTCCGGGAACATGAGCCCGCAGTCGAGGAGGAGCAGGCGGCCCTCGGTCTCGAACACTGCGCAGTTGCGGCCGATCTCACCGAGGCCGCCGAGGAATGCGATGCGGTACGGGCTAGCCACCCAGGTTCGCCAGAACCTCGCGGGCGCGGGCTTCGAGCCCGGCGGGCTCGGGTCCCATCGGCAGCCGGCACGGACCGCCCGGCAACCCCATCACACGGAGCATCGCCTTGGTCGGGATCGGATTGGGCGCCGCCTCGCTGCCCTCAAAGTCCCACGACTCGATCAAACGCGCGTTGATCTCGCGCGCGGTCTGGACATCGCCTTTGGCGAACGCGGCAAGCATCTCGGCCTGCTGGAGCCCGTTCCAGTGAGATGCCACGCTGACTGTGCCGCACGCGCCGACGGCGAGGAGGGCCAGCGTCATCTTGTCCTCGCCGCTGTACAGCTCGAGGCTCGGCGCCGCCGCCACCAGGGCCGCGGACAGCGCGGGGTCGCTCACCGCGTCCTTCACCGCGACGATGTTGGGCACGTCGCGCGACAGTTCGACGAGCGTGTCGTGAGCAATCTTGCGACCCGTCCGGATTGGAATGTCGTAGAGCATCACCGGCAGTTCGGTGGCCGCCGCGATCGCCCGGAAATGGGCGGAGATACCAGCCTGCGACGGACGGTTGTAATACGGCGTCTGGGCGAGGATCGCGTCGACGGCGGTCGCGGTGATCGCCTTCGTGAGATGGACGGAATGCGCGGTGTCGTTGCTCGTCGCGCCGGCGATGACCGGAACGGTCACCGCCTCACGGACGGCCCGGCACAGATCGCGTTGCTCGTCGTCGGTCAACGTCGGCGCTTCGCCAGTTGTGCCGGCGACCACGATGCCGTCGTTGCCGTGCTCGACCAGGTACTTCGCCAGGGTCTGCGCGCCATCGAGGTCAAGGCTCCCGTCGGCATTGAAGGGCGTCGCCATCGCCGTCAGCACGGCGCCGAAGCGCCCGGGGATCGCACTCACGGTGCACCTTCCTTTACTTGCACGGATCGGCTCCGGCTCCGCCTTCGCCTCACTCTTTCGACCGTTCAATACCGAGCGTCACGAGGAGGTCCTCGTGCAGCTCGAACCACACGGTGTGATACGAGTCGATGAGCGGCTTGGTGAAGAAGTCGGTGTCGCCTGTCTCGATCTTGCGCCGCGCGTCCTGCAGGCGAGGGCCGTAACCGGCGAACCTGTCGAAGGCGGCTGCCAACTCGGAGCACACCGGCTGCACGGCGTCGTCGATCGTGGCCAGCGCGGCGACGGCGGCCGCGTCGTGGTCGGGATCGCTGTGATCGTTGGGCACCTGCTCGCCGTCGACGGTTCGTAGCTGCCATTGCGTGCAGCACTCGAGCATCTTGTGGTTGACGCTTAGGAATCGCTGATAGCAGTCCTCCACGATGGCTCGAGCGCCCGTGGCGTCCAACTCGTCGGCGATCGCCTTGGCGTCGCTGGCCCGGCCGTCAGGCGTGACCGACCACCCGCTCAGGCGTCCTTCTCGCTTGGTGGCAAGCCCATCAGCCGCCAGCTCGGCCAGGAGCGACGAGGCTGTGGGCGCATCGACGCCGGCCAACGTGGCCACGGCCGCGTCGTCGACGAACCCGCGCAGGCGCACCGCATGGAGCACGCGCAATCTCGGAAGGCTCTGGTGCGCCATTGCCTGCGCATGCTACAAGTCGAGTACCACCTCCCCCGCCCAGTTACCAAGGCTTGTTTCCCGGAGGTGGTTACCGTGTACCGCATGATCAAGCGTTGCGGTCGTGTGCTCGTATTAGCTGCGGTCGTCGGCGCCGCGGTCATAACCGGAGCGCCGCCCGCCAGCGCGGCGGGACCGGGCGTGGTCATCAACGAGCTGCGCACGCGCGGGCCCGGTGGCGCGCTCGACGAGTTCGTCGAGCTGTACAACAGCAGCAACGTCGCCGTGAACATCAGCGGCTGGAAGCTTCGCGGCAGCAACGGCTCTGGCGTGACCGCCGATCGCGTCGTGATCCCGGCGGCCACCACGCTGGCGCCCAACCGCTTCTATCTGATCGCCAACTCCGGCGGCTACACGGGCCCGAGCGACCTGACCTATGCCATCGGGGTCACCGATGACGGGGGCGTGGCGATCGTCAATGCGGGGAGCGTCATCGTCGACCAGGTCGGGTTCTCCAACGGCAGCGCGTTCATCGAGGCGTCGGCGGCCGCCACGCCGACCACGGACGAGACCGCCCAGCGTCAGCCCGACGGCGTCGACACCGACAACAACGCCGTCGACTTCGCGACCGCGCCTCCCACACCGCAGACAAGCGCGTTCGCGCCGACGAGCGACGTCGCCATCACCGACTTCACCTTCACGCCACACGCCGTCACCGTGACCGAGGGCGATCGCGTGTTCTTCCGCAACAACGGCGCCACCACCCACACCGCGACCGCGGACGACGGCGCCTTCGACTCCGGCAACCTCGCGCCTGGTGGGGTGTTCGCGGTGACGATGCCGACGATCGGGTCGTTCAGCTACCACTGCTCGATCCACCTCGCGATGACGGGCGTGATCGACGTGCAGCCGCGCCGCGGCCGGTTCCACCCCGTCGGCCCGACGCGGATCCTCGACACGCGCGTCACGCACAACCCACTGACCAGCGGCGAGACACGCATCGTGGTGATGAAGGGCTTCAACGGGATCCCGCGCGCCGGCGTGTCGGGCTTCGTCATCAACGTGACGACAACCAACACGACCGCCGATGGGTTCCTGACGGTCTTCCCGACGGGCTCGGCCGTCCCGGTCGCGTCCAACGTGAACTTCCTGCCGAACCAGTCGGTCGCCAACCTGGTGAGCGTGCGCGTCGGCACATCGGGCACGATCTCGATCTTCAATTCGGCGGGCCAGAACGACCTGATCCTCGACCTGGCCGGCTACTACGACACCGCGCCGGCGGGGCCGGCCGGGCGCTTCCAGCCGATCACCCCGGCGCGTGCCCTCGACACGCGCCTCAACGGTGGGCCACTCGGGTCCGGCGCGACGCGCAGTGTTCAGGTAACCGGCGTCGGGGCCGTGCCCGCGAGCGGCGTCACCGCGATTGCCGTCAACCTGACGGTCACGCAACCGACGTCGGCCAGCTTCCTCACCGCGTGGCCGGCGGGCGCGTCGCAACCCAACGTGTCCAACCTGAACTTCGTGGCCGGCCAGACACTCGCCAACCGGGCGATCATCCCCGTCCCGACCTCAGGTCCCAACGCCGGCAAGATCAACATCGCCAACGCGTTCGGATCAACGCAGGTGGTCGTCGACGTCTCGGGCTGGTTCACCGAGACGGGGAGCGGCGCCGGAGCGATCTCGTCGATCAAACCCGTACGGCTCCTTGACACGCGCGGCGGCACGAAGGTCGCGGGCGGGGCGCCGTTGACCGTTCAGGTAACCAGTGCGGGCGGCGTCCCCACCGGCGCGACCGCGGCGATCCTCAACGTCACCGTCGTCCGGCCGAATCTCGACGGTTGGGTCACGGTGTGGCCCAGCGGCGTGGCCGCGCCGTCGACATCGGACGTGAACTTCGCCCCCGGTCAGATCGTGCCGAACCTCGTCGTCGTGAAGTTGGGCGCGAGCGGCGGTGTCGACATCTCCATCAGCCAGGGTGTGGCTGATGTGATCGTCGATGTCTCGGGGTTCGTTACCTAACTAGGACGCGCCGACAGCCGCGGCGGCGACTTCGCCCTCCGCGAGCTGGAACATCGCGTACTCCTCGCCGGTGTCGGCCCAGTCTTCGAAGGCGATGACACCGAGCTCGGTGAACTTCTCGCGGAGCCACCCGGGCTTGCCGTTGGTGGCACCGGCGTCGAGCAGGCCGAGCTTCTTGCAGTTCGGCACGATCTTGGAGAACAGCATCGACTGGAAGCCGGCGCGCTCGGGCGAGTTCATGACGAACGGCAGGATCGTCTTGACGTCGATCCCCATCCGCTCCCAGACCTCTTGCTGGAGGAACCGGTCGCGCATGCGGACCGCAGCCTCGAACGCGAACTCCTGGCGCTCGCGCAACTCGGCGGCGTTGAGCTCTTGGTAATAGTCCTGCAGGCTCAGCACGCCGAACGCGACGTGGCGCGCTTCGTCGCTCATCACATACCGAAGCAGCTGCTTGAGCAGCGGCTCGGTGGTGAGCTGGTGGATGAAGCCGAAGGCGGCGAGGGCCAGCCCCTCGACCATGATCTGCATGCCGAGATAGGTCATGTCCCACCGGCTGTCCTGGATGATGTCGTCGAGGAGCAGCTGGAGGTGGGCGTTGATCGGATAGTGGCCCGACAGCTTGGTGTCGAGGTACTTGGCGAAGACCTCCACGTGGCGAGCTTCGTCCATCACCTGTGTGGCTGCGTAGTACTTGGCGTCGATCCACGGCACTGATTCGACGATCTTGGCGGTGCACACCAGCGCACCCTGCTCGCCGTGAAGGAACTGCGAGAGCGTCCAGTTCTGACTCTCGACGCCCATCTGGACCCACTCCTTGGGCCCCCACTTGGCGAAGATCGTGTCCGCCAGCTCGCCTTCCATGCCGGCGGTGAAGCCGCCCGCGCTCATCGCGTTCGCCATCACGACGGCTTCCTGGTCGACCTCGGTCTCCCAGGGCAGGTCGGTCTCGCCGTTCCACATCGAGGTCTTGGACTTCTCGTACAACCGGTTGAGCTTGGGCCGGGCGCCCTTCTCGTAGTCCCACGTGAAGATCACGTCGTAGTTCGACCGCACTTCGTGGATCACCGCGTCCCTGTCGGTGTTGGTGACCGACAGGATCGCCTCGAGGTCGTTGATGTCGCTACGCCCGATGAGTTCCTCGTTGGTGGCCATGGTGGGACTTCCTCCTGCTAGTTGACGAGACCGGGCAGGACGAAGGTCCGCACCAGGTTTCTGACTGATTCCTCGCTGCCGAGGTCCACGGACGCGGACGGGCAGCAGATGTACGACAAGACAATGCGAGCGACCCACTCCGCGGCGCGTGGCGCGTCGACGCTGACGTCGACCCAACGGGCGAGGTACGGCGCCGCGAACGCGCTGACGGTGCCGAGAACCGCGTCGGCTTCGTGGAACGAGATGCGCGGCAGCACCACTTCGGGCTCGTGGCGGAGCAGGTACTGAAGGGCCGGATGGCCGCCGAGGAGGTTCGCGGCGGTGGAGATGCCGCCGACGAGAAGGTCTTCGAGGTCGGTCGCGGCGTCGAGGCGCCGGCCGATGACGGCGAAGGCCCGCGCCACCTCGGCGGCGACGACGCTGTCGAGCAGCCCGTCCTTACCGCCGGGAACGAAGCGGTAGACGGTCGCCCGGCTGTAGCCCGACTCTCGCGCGACGTCGTCGAGGGTGGTCTTGGCGACGCCCCACCGTGCGTAACACCGCAGAGCGGCGTCGACGATCCGTTCTTCTTGTGCGGTGAGCCCAGCGACTACAGGGGCTTCGAGAACCGGCACGTGAGACACGTTACCCAAATATGTCTCATCGTCAACCGCGTCTCACTGTGCCATAGGTCACACGCGGTAACGTACGGAGGTTCCACGAGCTGGGGAGGCTGTCATGGGACGAATGCGAGTAATGCTCGCTGCCCTGTTTCTCGGGGCCGGAATCTTCGGACTGGCGCCGCCGGCCCACGCAAGTGAGACCGTCACCATCGACGTCGCGTACGCCGCGGCCGGTGAAACGACCTGCACCCCGTTCGTGATGTATCCGACTTGCACCACGCCGTATACAGGCCACGGCATAACCGGGACGCATCGAGCGTGGGCGATCGCGGTCACACAGAGATCCTTCCGGAGCTGCCCGGGCGGCTACACCGGGACCTGGGTGATCACGGCGACCGACGGCAGCGGCGACGGCTTGAGTGGAACGTTCTTCCGCTACCCCGATGAAGCGCTGCACATGACCGTGACGGGCGGCAGCGGCCACTACGCCGGCTACACCAACAGCGCGCCCGGTGGCACCATGCAGAACTTCGGGCCGATCAGCTTCGTCAACCCCGTCCCCTCGGTTCCGTGGCCCTTCGGGTGCACAGGCTGGGACATCGTCGTCACCGACGCCGTCTGGGCAGGCTCGCTGAGGTTCGAGGTTCAGCCCGCGTAGCCGGTCACCGCTCAGGCCAACACGCCGGCGAGGAGCTCGGTGCGGACGAGCTGCTCGACCTGTGGGCGGTCGGTGAGGTCCCACCGCCCGGGCGTGCCTACGAAGCTCAGCACGAGCCGGGCAATGTGGTCGGCGGCCCAGTCAATGTCGAGGCCGGGTACGAGCTGGGCCCGAGCCCGTTCGAGCGGTGCCGCGAGGAAGTTGCGGATGAACGCCGTCAGGCGGGTGCTCTCAACCGTGAGCTGCGGGACGAGGAGTTCGGGCTCGGTCTCGAGCACCTTCTGGAGCACGGCGTGCTCCTCGAACGCCTGGTGGGCGAACATCAACGCGTCGATGAGCAGCGTCTCGAGGTCGGGGGCGTCGGCGACGGCGACCGTCAACCGCTCGAAAAAGCGGCCTGCCTCCCAGGCGATCGTGTTGTTGACGAGCTGCTCCTTGCCGCCGGGGAACTGGCGGTACACGGTCGCCCGGGAGAGGCCCGCCTGGCGGGCGACGTCCTCCACGGTCGTCTTGGCGATCCCGTAGCGAGCCACGCACTCGAACGTCGCCGCGAGCAACCGTTCGCGCGCTGAGGCGGTCATTTCGCCAAACTACGGCGATGGCCCCCTCCCGGTCGCGGCAACTGCTCCACAAGATCGCGCTGCTCGCCTTCGTGGCGATGCTCGCCACCGGAATCGTCATGCGTGACGTCGAGGCAATCGCCTTTTCGATCGCGGTGCTCGGTGGCGTGCTGTTGCTGCCCCTGCGGAACGGCTTGCTCGGCCGCATCGTCCTCGGGATCGTCTTCCTCGACGCCGCGTTCTGGATGCTCCCCGCCGCAGCCAGCAACGTGCGGCACCACGACCAGGTCGCCTACGTCGTCGCGCCGGTCGGCCTCGCCGCCATCGCGGTCGCCGGGATCGTCGCCGCGGTGGGCATCAGCACGCTGATCGTCCCGCTCGCACTCCTCGTTGCCGGCGGCGGCGCCGTCGCCGCGTCACAGACGATCGCCGATGCGCCAGCCAGCCGAACGAGCGATCTCGCGCTGTCGGCCAAGGGCGTCCGCTTCTCCCCCACCAGATTGACGGCGCGCAACGGGGAGCTCTCGGTGCGGTTGAAGAACAAAGACCTGTTCTGGCACACGCTGACGATCGACGCCCTCAACCTCGATCTCAAGGTGCCGGTGGGCGCCACCCGGCGGGCCGAGTTCCAGGCCCCGGCGGGCACGTACGAGTACTACTGCCGCATCCCCGGCCACAAACAGGCGGGGATGAAGGGAACGCTCAGAGTGTCGTGACCTCGAGGTCGCCGTCGGCGTAGCGCGCCCGCAGCACCTTCTTGTCGTACTTGCCGACGCTGGTCTTCGGGACTTCGTCGATGAACGCCCAGCGCTCCGGCAATTGCCACCGCGCGACCGACTCGCCGAGGAACGACCGCAGCGTCTCGAACGAGCAGCTGTCGCGATCCGCCGCGACGACACACGCCAACGGACGCTCGTCCCACCGGTCGTCGGGGACGCCGATAACCGCGGCCTCGACGACGTCGGGATGGGCCAGGAGGATGCCCTCGAGTTCGACGGAGCTAATCCACTCGCCCCCGGACTTGATGACGTCCTTGGCCCGGTCCGTGATCTGGATGAAGCCCTGCGGGTCGACCGAGCCGACGTCGCCGGTACGAAGCCAGCCGTCGTGGAACTTGTCCGGCGCGTCGTCCTTGTAATACTCGCCGGTGATCCACGGCCCTCGGACCTCGATCTCCCCCACTGCCTCGCCGTCCCACGGCAGCGCCCCGCCGTCGTCGCCGGTGATGCGCAACTCGACGCCAACCATGAGCCGTCCGGTCTTGGCGCGCCACGCGAATTTGTCCTCGGGGGCCGAGTCCTTGGGCGGCCAGGCCACCGCGGCCAGCGGGCTGGTCTCGGTCATGCCCCACGCCTGCATGATCGGTACGCCGAAGCGCGCCTCGAACGTTTCGATCAGGCTGCGGGGCACCGCCGAGCCGCCCGAGATGATCATGCGCAACGACGACAAGTCGACGGGATGATCGGCCGCGTAGCGCAGCACGTCGTTCCACACCGTCGGCACCGCGCCGGCGAAGGTCGCCTTCTCCTCTTCGATGAACTTGGTGAACGGTTCGGCCTGGGCGAAGCGGTTCGGCAAGAGGAAGTCGGCGCCCACACTCCACCCCGCGTACGGCAACCCCCACGCGTTGGCATGGAACATCGGCATGAGCGGCAGGATGCGGTCGCGCTCGTTGAGGCCAAAGCTGGCCCCGGACTGCTCGGCGAGCGAGTGGAGGTAGGTCGAGCGGTGGCTGTAGACCACGCCCTTCGGGTTGCCCGTGGTGCCGCTCGTGTAACACATGGCCGCCGCCGACCGCTCATCTACCTCGGGCCAGGCGAACCCGGTGTCCTCGGCGCCAAGCAGCTCGTCGTATGAGAGTGCATTCGGGACCTCGCCGGTGTCGGGCCCGACGACGATGACGTGCTCGACGGTCTTGAGGTCGTCCATCACCGCGGCCAGGAGCGGCAGGTTCGTGTGGTGCACGATCACCACGCGGTCTTCGGCGTGGTTGACGATGTAGGTGAGCTGCTCGGGGAACAGGCGGAAGTTCAGCGTATGGAGGACGGCGCCCATGCACGGGACCGCCATATATGCCTCGAAATGCTCCTGGACGTTCCAACTGAACGTGGCGACGCGATCACCGGGTTCGATGCCGAGGCGCTGCAGCGCGGCAGCCAGCTTCTCGGACCGATCGGCGACCTCGGCGTAGGACGCCCTCCGCGAACCGGTTTCCTCTAACGTGACGATCTCGCTGTTGCCGTACACGGCGCGCCCATGGCGGAACAGGTCGGTGATGACGAGAGGAGCGTCTTGCATCGTGCTGCGCATGGTGAGGAACTTTAGGCATCAGTGACGGAACCTCGCCCTGACGCGCCAGCCGAGGAACGGCCCCGCCCGAGCCGCCGCACGCTCATCCTCATCCTCGCTCCGATCATCGTCCTGATCACGATCGGCACCGTCGGCAACGCGATCCATCCCGCCCTCCTCAAGCGACATCCGATGTGGCTCGTCGCCATGGAGCCGCGCACCCGCTACCTGCTCCTGGTCGCCAACCGCGGCGTGGCGTTCGTGCCCTACGTGATCGTCGCCGTGATCCGGAAGCTGGCGTCAGATCCGCTCTTCTTCCTGCTCGGCTTCCTCTACGGCGACAACGCGGTCAAGTGGGTCGAGCAGCGCTTCGACAACAACAGCGGCATCGTCCGGCGCATCGAGCGCCTCTTCCGCCGGGCGGCGCCGGTGATGGTGTTCTTCTTCCCGGGGCCGCTGGTCTGCGTACTCGCCGGCGCGACGGGGATGCGCATACGCACGTTCGCGTTCTTCAACGTCGTCGGGACGTTCGTGGCCGTCGTCTTCTACTACCGGCTGGCCGAGAGCATCAAAGGCCCGCTCGACGCGATCAACAACTTCTACAGCCGCTACTTCAAGTGGCTCCTCGTCCTGTCGATCGGCCTCACCCTGTACTGGCTCTGGGATCAGCGACGCAAGGGGAAGCTGCTGTCGCTGTCGGAGGCCGAAGAAGCGTTGGAAGGCGACCAGCCCGCTTCCTGAAGTTTGCTGAATGCTGCCTGTGGGTAGCAGTAGCGCATGAGACTCCAGCGAATCGACCCAGAGAATGTGCGTGGCTTTGCCGACAAGTTCCTCGGCCTGGGCAAGGAGTTCCTCGGCTCCGTCGTCAACAACGACGCCTGGCGGAAGGAAGGCGAGGCCCAGCAGAAGAAGGGCACCGAGCGCCTCCGCGCCCTGGAGAACCAAGTGAAGGCCGAGGTCAAGGAAGCCAAGGCCGAGACCTTCGAGCGGCAGCAGCGCGCCGCCCAGAAGGTGAAAGAGAGCGCGTAGCGCCTAACCGGCCACAATTGCGGCGTGCGCAGCGCCGTTGTCACGGGAGCCAGCAGCGGGATAGGCGCGGCGACTGCCGCCCGCTTGGTCGCTGCGGGCTTTAAGGTCACCGTGGGGGCGCGGCGGATCGACCGGCTCGCGGCCGTTGCCGTTGAGATCGGAGCGCACGCGCTCCCTCTCGACGTCACCGACCCCGGGTCGGTCGAGTCATTTGCGGACGCAGTCAGCGACTGCGCAGTGCTGGTCAACAACGCCGGCGGTGCGCTCGGTCTGGATCCGATCGCCGAGGCCGACGACGAGAAGTGGCGATGGATGTACGAGGCCAATGTCCTCGGAACGATGCGCGTCACCCGCGCCTTCCTGCCCCAGCTGATCGCCAGCGGCGACGGGCATGTCGTGAACATCGGTTCAGTCGCCGGGTTGGAAACGTACGACGGCGGCGCCGGCTACACGGCGGCCAAGCACGCGCTGCGCGCGGTGACGGCGACGCTACGGCTCGAGCTCCTCGGCCAACCCGTGCGGGTGACCGACGTTTCGCCCGGCATGGTCGATACCGAGTTCAGCAAGGTCCGCTTCGACGGCGACGAGGGTCGCGCCGATCAGGTGTACGCCGGGATGACGCCACTCACCGCCGACGACGTCGCCGAGTGCGTGGCCTTCGCCGTCACCCGACCGAGCCACGTCAACATCGACCAGCTCATCGTCGCCCCACGCGATCAGGCGCGAGTCCAGCGCGTCTACCGACGTGCATGATCGAGCTACGCCAATCAGGTGGCGCGTACCTTGGCGATGTCGCGCGCCACGCGCTCGGTGACGCCGAGCATCACCCGGCACTGCGTCTCGTCTCGCTCGAGGAGCGAGCCATTCGTTCGCATCCCCTCGAAGGCGCAGCCACCCTGGCAAACCGGCCACAACGAGCAGGATCCGCAGGCGCCGCCGAGCAGCGCCACGTTCCTCTCCGAACGAACCGCCCGAAAGTCGTGCACCGAAACTCGGGCGTCGCGGTGGTCGGCGCAGAGGCCCGGAACCAAAGCGCCGTCCGGCTCGATGACTATCGACTTGCTCCCACACTCGCATGATGCTGTCCGACGGCCACCGACAACCGACAACTCGACGGAGTCAAGGATCGTGCCGACGACGGCGATGCGACCGCTATACATGAGGCGGAGGCGAAACAGTTCGTAGTACTGACCAATCGCGACCTGAATCGCATCGGAGTCGAGCGGCGTCGCCGTCTGGTGTGAAAACCCGACATGGTTGACGCCCGCATCAGCGGCGTCACGAACGAATCGCTCCAGCGACTCGGACGTCTCATCGCCGAACAGAACTGTGCTGAGAAAGAGATCGACGTCGTACGCGCGACATCGCCGAGCGACGGACGCAAGACGAGACGTCGACAGCACCTTCCGGTTCGCGCGGCTCGCTGACACGTCCACAGACAAGTAGATGCGCGCGACCGACGGCAGGATGCGGTCGAGGATGAAGGGCGATGCGACCGCCGTGCTCACCACAGTCCCTGCGCATTTCGGATGGTCGTCGAGTTCACGGAGGAGCGAGATCGTCACCCCAAGCGCCGGCGGCTCGAGTGGTTCTCCGCCGATGATCTCGACGACAAATGGATGCGTCGCCGCGGCCAGGACGCGCTGCATCGCTACGCGCGTCGCCGCGGCATCCATCTCCGTTTCCTGTCCGAGCTTGACGTTGTAGCAGTAGTGACATCCACGCGAGCACGTGAAGCTCGGGATTACCTTCAGGTACGTCAGAGAGTCGGGGTCGTATTCCAAGACGGCTTCTCACTCCCCCCGAGCGCGATTAGCTCGGTCCTGGCAGTCCATTTCGCATCATCACGCACGCCCGGCGATCCAGGCGGGGCTGTGGCGAGAGCTGACGTGACGCGATCGAGGGCCGGTTGGAAGGCCGCGACGATCCCGTCCGCATCCATGTTGCGGCACAACCGTGTGTAGATAACGGCCTCCAGCACCCTGCCTCCAAGCCAGCCGAACGCGCTGGGATCGAACGCCAGACGGCTCAGCGAAACATCGATCTCTCTCCCGGTCTCCCACGGCAAGCCGACAACTAGGTGGACGTAAAGTGCGGTCATCAACGTGCTCAAAAAACCGTCGCCGTCCTCCCAAGTGTTGCGCACGACGGCCTGCATGACCGCTCGCCCTTCCGTAATCGGGAGCATTTCGGTGAACTCAGTGATAAGTCCGTCGGCTCGGTCGCGCGATCCGTACGCACCGGAGGCGTACACAAACTCGCTGATCTTGCCGAGCATTTTCAGCTGCGTCCGGCTTCGCGCGCCGGCGTATTCCTCGCCCGGTGCAACGTAGGGGTTCAACGAGGAGGACGCGAGTCTGGACTGCAGCAGCAGGTGGTGCAGGCCGTACGCCAGGAAGACCGCGTTGCTAAACCAACTGCGAGACAGCCAGCCTCGGAACTTCTCAGCCCGCCGAAGCCGTCGGAGTGCCACAACGCTCCGCTGCCGGACGTGGACGGCAGTGGCGAGGGACTCCTCAAGCGCGCGCGTGTACCGCGCGATACATCGCTCCAATGCGAGTGCCAACCATGCCTGCGGCAGAGCCGCGGCAGCGACAAGTGGGAGGAGCACGTCAGGCATGCCTCCGAGGATCGAACCCCGAAGAGCGACCGTCACGGCGATCATCACCGCCAGTGGCACGCCGAGAAAACGCGCTAGGGGCGAAACCACTTCTTTCATCACGCGACAGAACTCCCCGCCACCTGTCGGTGTCTCCCGCCCCCGGAGGGACTACGTCTTGTCGGTGATTCGCAACAGCTGGTGTTGATTTGGATTGGCGGCCGGCTCGGCGACGACCGACTCCCCGCTACGGTCCACCAGCGCCTTCAGCGCCTCGTCGTACGTCGGCTCGACGGCTACGCGTGTCTTGTCCACGGAGAGCACTCTAGCGAGAACGACGTCGCCGAGTACGGGTCATAAGTCTATTAATGCCTCGAGCCCACGCGTAACGCCAGGCCGGCGACCAACAGCCTTGATCGCGAGGAGCACACCGGGCATGTAGCAGTCGCGGTCGAACGTGTCGTGGCGTATCGAGAGGGTCTGCCCCGTCGTTCCCATCAGCACTTCCTGATGGGCGAACATCCCGCGCATGCGTACCGAGTGAATCGGGATGTTGCCGGGCCCCTTGCCACCACGCGCACCGCGGAGGACCTCGTCCTGCGTTGGGTCGGGCGCCCAGTCCGATGACGCGGTCGCCATCCTCTCGGCGGTGGCGCGCGCCGTCCCCGACGGCGCATCGACCTTGCCGTCGTGATGCAGCTCGATGATCTCGGCGGTCTCGAAGTACGGCGACGCCAGTTCGGCGAATCGCATCATCAGCACGGCGCCGATCGCGAAGTTCGGCGCGATCACGCAGTTGCTGTTGACGAAGATCGATCCGAACTCGGCGTAGTCATCGTCGCTGAATCCGGTTGTACCGACGACGGCATGGACACCGTTCGCGGCGCACCAACGCAGGTTCTCGCGCGCCGCATCCACGACCGTGAAGTCGACAGCAACCTCGACCTTGGCGGGCAGGAAGGCCTCGGCGTCGCCCTGCACTTGCAGACCGCCGTTCACGCCCGTTACCTGTCGCAGATCGAGCCCGAGGTGGTACGGATCGACGGCGGCGACCAGATCGAGTTCCGGATCGTTGGCCACGGCGTGGCACACCGCGGCACCCATACGCCCGCCCGCGCCGAACACCCCGACGCGCCTCATGACCGCGCCTGCAACTGGTCGACGGTGGCCGGATCGAATGGTCCGATGGCGGCGACGGTACGCGATGCGCCGGCGAGCACGCGTTCGATTACGCGATCGACATCGGCGTGGGTGACCGCGGCCATCCGTGCTTCGACCTCGGCGTTGGTCCATACGTCGTCGTGGACGAGCAGGCTTCGCCCGATCCGGCCCATGCGAGCGGCCGAGTCCTCGAGACCCAATGCCGTAGAGCCGAGAAGATGGACGCGCGCGCGATCGACCTCGGCTTCCGTCACGCCACTGTCAATCAGGCGATCCACCTCGGCATGAACGAGCTTGATCACTTCCGACGCCCGGTCGGGCGCGGTGCCGACGTACGCGGCCATCGCGCCCGCATCCGTGAACGCCGTGCGGTACGAGTACACCCAGTACGCGAGACCGCGCTCTTCGCGAATCGTCTGAACCAAGCGGCTTGAGAACCCGCCGCCCAGCACGTGGTTGAGGGCCGCGAGCGCAAATCGATCGGGGTCGTGGGCGTCAAGTGCCGGGACGCCGACCACGAGGTGCGCTTGCTCGGTGGACCGACGGACGATGCGCGACGGCCCCGCGGGTCCCGACGGCGCGACGCGCGAGATGACGGCGCCGCCCGCCGGCGGCGCGAGGCGTTCGGTAACACCGGAGACCAACGCCTCGTGGTCAATGGCGCCCGCGGCGGCGAGCACAAGGTTCGACGCGCTGTAGTGACCGGCGAAGAATCGAGCGACGCTCTCGCTCGCCATCATCTTGATGGATTCTTCAGTGCCGTAGATCTCGCGTCCGAGCGGGTGATCGGGGTATAGCGCCTCGAGCAGGAGGTCGTGCACGATCTCGTCCGGTTCGTCGCCGTGCATCAACAGCTCTTCGAGGATGACCTGGCGTTCGGCTTCGACTTCGGCCGGTCTGAACGCGGGGCGCGACATGATGTCGCAGAGGATGTCGAGCGCGACCTCGACGCGGTCGCTCAACACCCGGACGTAGAACGCCGTGTACTCCTTGGTGGTGTACGCGTTCATCTCGCCGCCGAGACCGTCGACGGCCTCGGCGATCTGACGAGCGCTGCGAGCCGGCGTGCCCTTGAACAACAGGTGCTCGAGAAAATGCGAAGCGCCGGCCAGCGCCGGCGCTTCGTCGCGAGCGCCGGCGCCGACCCAAAAGCCGATCGACACCGAGCGCACGTCGGGCATGTGCTCGGTGACGACCTTGAGCCCGGACGGCAGCCGGGCGACTTCGATCAACCTCTTTACGGTCGCCGGCCGCCGCGACGCGGGTTCCGGCGCGGGCCGCCGCGGCGATCGCCGCTCGCAGCCCCGCCGCTGGTGTCGGCCGGGCCGAGGTCGCCGAACTCCTGGGCGGCCTCCTGCTGCCACGTGTCCTCGAAGGACACAGTCGCGGCACCGGCCGGTGCGTCGTCGGACTCGGGCGCGGCCGACACGCGCGCCGGAGCGGGCTTGCGCTCTCCGCCACCGTTGCCGTTGGCCTCGGGCGCGTCGCCGTCGCCGACGGGTGACAACGACACTTTGCCCTGCTGGTCGACGTCATCGACGCGAACTTCGATTTCGTCGCCCAGATCGACGACGTCCTCGACGCGCTCGACGCGCTTGCCCTGGCCCAGCTTGGAGATGTGAACCAGGCCGTCGCGGCCGGGCAGGATGTTGACGAAGGCGCCGAACTTGGTGATGTTCACCACGCGGCCCTTGTAGACGGCGCCGATCTCGGCACGGGGCGGGTCGAGGATCATCTCGATGCGGCGCCGGGCTTCGCTAACCGCCTCGCCGTCCTTCGAACCGATCGTGACCGTGCCGACCATACCGTCGTCGTCGACGTTGACGTCGGCGCCCGTCTCCTGCTGGATGGCGTTGATGACCTTGCCCTTGGGGCCGATGACCTCGCCGATCTTGTCGATCGGGATCTCGAAGCTGATGATCTTCGGTGCGGTCGGGCCGACTTCCGGGCGAGGCTCGGCGATCGCCTTGTTCATGACCTCGAGGATCTCGAGCCGGGCCACCTTGGCCTGCGCCAGCGCCTGAGCCAGCACGTCGGCGGGAAGGCCGTGGATCTTGGTGTCGAGCTGCAATGCGGTGACGAACTCCGAGGTCCCCGCGACCTTGAAGTCCATGTCGCCGAACGCGTCTTCCGAGCCGAGGATGTCGGTGAGGGTGATGTACTTGCCCTCATCCTTGATGAGGCCCATCGCGATGCCGGCCACTGCCGCGTGCGTGGGCACACCGGCGGCCATCATCGCCATCGATCCGGCGCACACCGACGCCATCGAGGTGGAGCCGTTCGACGACAGCACTTCAGACACGAGCCGCAGCGCGTAGGCGAAGTCCTCTTCGGACGGTACGAGCGGAAGCATGGCCTTCTCACCGAGCAGACCGTGACCGGTCGAGCGACGGTTGGTGCCGAGGCGGCCGGTCTCGCCGTTGGCGTAGGGCGGCATGTTGTAGTGGTGCAGGAAGCGCTTCTTCGGCTCTTCGGCGAACGTGTCGTCGATGCCGATGGACTGGGCCGAGCGGGGCATGCCCAGCGTGACCACGTTGAGCACCTGGGTCTCGCCCCGCTGGAACAGCGCCGAGCCGTGGGCGGTCGGGAGGATGTCGACTTCGGCCGACAGCGCCCGCAGATCCTTGGGACCGCGGCCGTCCATGCGGATGCCGTCGTCGACGACGCGCTTGCGCATGAGCTTCTTGGACAGCGAGCGGGCCGCCGCCTTGATCTCCTTCTCGCGACCAGGGAACGCCTCGGCGAGCTTGGCCTGGATCGTGGCCGCCGCCTCGTCCATCGCCGCGTTGCGCTCGGTCTTGTCGGCGATGGTGACCGCGTTGGCAGTCATCTCCGTGCCGTGCGCGACGACTTGTTCCCACACGTCGTCGAGATAGTCGTGCACCAGCTCGTACGTCATCGGCGGGCGGGCGCCGGCTTTGGCGACCAACTCTTTCTGGAGTTCGATCGACTCGCGGATCCACGTCTTGGCCTCGTCGAGACCACTTGCGAGGACGTCCTCGGTGACCTTGGGTGCACCGGCTTGGTAGTACTGCCACGCGGCGGCGGTGCCGCCGGCCTCCACCATCATGATGGCGATGTCGCCGTCGGGCAGGGCGCGGCCGGCTACGACCAGTTCGAACGTCGAGTCTTCGCCCTCCTGATACGTGGAGTGCGGGACCCACTTGCCCTCTTGCGAGAACGCTATGCGCACGGCGCCGATCGGACCGTCGAACGGCACGCCCGAGAGCATCAGCGCGGCCGACGCGGCGTTGATCGCCAACACGTCGTAGCGGTTCTCCTGGTCGGCGGCGATGATCGTGCCGACGACGTGGACCTCGTTGCGGAAGCCCTCGGGGAAGCTCGGCCGCAGCGGGCGGTCGATCAGACGACAAGTGAGGATCGCGCTGTCGGTTGGCCGACCCTCGCGACGGAACACCGCGCCAGGGATCTTGCCGGCCGAATAGGCGCGGGCCTCGATGTCGACGGTGAGCGGGAAGAAGTCCTGCCCGTCGCGAACGCCCTTGGAGGCGTTGGCAGTTGCGAGGACCATCGTGTCGCCGATGCGACCGACGACGGCACCTTGGGATTGCGGTGCGAGTTTGCCCGTCTCGAAGGACAGGGTCTTGTCAGAACCCGAAACCGGGCCTGACACGGAAATGGCGTCCGCCATGGGAACGCTCCTTTTCTGTCGCGCCTTTGGCACGACTTTGTGAGCGACGGCGATCCAGTTCCCAGTGGTCTGCCACCGAGGCGAACTCGGGAGCACGCCACTGGCAGCTGACTTCAGCCGCCGCGGTTGATTGTGTTGTTTGGTATTACCGGCGAAGGCCGAGGCGGGCGTTGATGTCCCGATACCGCTGCACGTCGTTCTTGCGGACGTACGCCTGTAGCCGCCGCATACGGCCAATCAGCTTGAGAAGGCCGCGCTGAGTGTGATGATCACCCTTGTGCGTCTTGAGGTGCTCGGTGAGGTGTTGGATGCGCTCCCAAAGGATGGCGATCTGAACCTCGGGCGAGCCCGTATCCGTCTCATGCAGCTTGTTGGCGGCGATGGTGGCAGCCTTGTCAGGCAACAGCGAAACCTCGAATTTCGTGGATGGTGGCCAGGACGAGTCGTCGCGGCCGAATACAAATGTTAGCAAAGCGGCTTGATGGCTGACACCGAGCTGCACGTCAGCCGCACCTGCACCATCCGGATGGCCGAGCTGGAGTGGCGATTCACGGCCAGCGGCGGGCCGGGCGGCCAGCACGCCAACACGGCAAATACCCGGGTTGAGCTGGTGTTCGACGTGGCCAATTCCCCCTCGCTCGGGCCCCGGCAGCGGGACCGGCTCTTGACCAAACTGGGCCCAACCGTACGAATCGTGGCCAGCGACGAGCGATCGCAGGCCCGCAACCGGGCCCTGGCCCTCGACCGGCTCCGGAGCCGCCTGGCCGAGGCCTTACGGGTGGAGCGGCCGCGGCGGGCGACCGCGCCGACCAAGGGCGCGATGGAGCGGCGGCTCCAGCAAAAGCACCGCCGGTCCGACACCAAACGCATGCGGCGACCCCCCACGGACGACTGACTGGCCGGTGCGATAGACACGGGGTGTGCGCCGCATCCTCGTGATGATTGCGCTCCTGGGGGTCATGGTCGCCGCCGTTGCGGTTCGACCGGCGGGCGCCCAAGAGGGCGAAGTATTCGATCCAGACCGCATCTTCGAGAACGAGGGCCAGGAGGTCGCGGCCGCCGGCGCGTACGCGTACATGGCCCACGCCGGACCGGTCGGTTCCCTGGGACCGGCGGCCCGCTTGTCGGCGGCCAAGGAAGCGGCCGCCCTCAAGGCCGCGCCGGCCCTGCCGGGCTCATGGCGCGAGGTCGGTCCCAAGCCGTACAACAACGACGATCCGAAGTACCCGTCGTCGCTCGGTCCGTTCGGCCACGTGAGCGGGCAAGTAATCTCGCTCGCCGTCGACCCGACCAACGCCGCGGTGGTCTACGCCGGCGGCGCGTCCGGCGGCGTCTGGAAGACCGTCGACGCCGGCGCGCACTGGAAGCCGGTCGCCGACGACCTGGCCAGTCTCGCCATCGGCGCGCTGGTGATCGACCCCGCGCACCCGGGCACCGTCTTCGCCGGGACGGGCGACGCCAACACCAACTTCGACGCGTACAGCGGCGCGGGCGTCTTCCGGTCGCGCGACGGCGGCGCGACGTGGGTGCGCGTCGAGAAGAACCTGCAAACCGCGTCAGCCGTGTTCCACATCGAGGTGGCCGGCGGGCGCGTGTTCGTCGCCACCAACAAGGGCCTGTATCGCTCGATCGACGGCGGCGACTCGTACCAGAACATTCCGTTGCCCACCAACGCAGCGGGCACCGCGCCGGCGGTCGGCGACTTCGCCAACTTCGTCACCGACGTGCGGGTCAAGCCGGGAGCGCCGGACGAAGTCACCGCCGCGATCGGCTGGCGCTACGGCAAAGCGCAGTCGCCCGGCAACGGCCTGTACCGGTCGGTGACTGGAGGCAATCCGGGTTCGTTCGCGCGCATGGTCACGACCGGCCTCGGTCTCGCCAACGACGGGGGCGACCCCGTCGGTCGGATCTCGCTCGCCTACGCGTCGGGCCCCAACCAGAACCACAACATCATGTGGGCGATCGTGCAGGACGCCGGCAAGCTTCACGGCGACACACTGATCGCCCAGCAACTCGGCGCGTCGTACACGGTGCTCAACGGCGTATTCCAGTCGGCCAACGACGGCGCTTCATGGACCCTCAAGGCCACGCCGGAACTGCTGATCGCCGCGCCCGGAACCGCGATGACCGTGCGAGCCGTCACGCTCTACGCGCCGGGTGTGCAGGCTTGGTACAACCAGTGGATCGCCGTCGACCCCAACAACGTCGACACGGTGTTGTTCGGGCTCGAGGAGATCTACCGTTCGGTGCTCAACGCCAACGGCCCCGGCCCGGCGGTGTGGGAGACGATCGGCCGCTACTCGGACCCGTGTCCGGAGCTGCCGACGCTGACGCTGCCGCCGTGCCCGCCGCTGCTCGGGTTGTTCCTCGCTGGTGACCTCCCGAGCAACCCGACGACGCACCCCGACCAGCATGCGGCGGCCTTGGTAACGACACCGAACGGCACGCGCGCGTACGTGGGCAACGACGGCGGTGTGTGGCGGCAGGACGCGCGTGGCGGCGCCTTCAACAACAACAACTGGACCCAGCTCAACTCCACGCTCGGCACCCTGCAGCCGTACCGCGCCGTGATGAGCGGCGACGGCACGATCTACTTCGGGCTCCAGGACAATGGTGTCGGCAAGACGACCGGCCCGACGACGGGCAGCGCAGTGCTCGGCGGTGACGGCATGAACGTCGCCGTTCACCCGAAGAACTCGGCACTGGCCTACAGCGAAGGACCCGACGGCACGTTGAGCCGCACGGTCGACGGCGGCGTCTCGTGGGGCGACATCGCGCCGGCGCTCGCGCAGCCGCAGTTCGTCACGCCGTTCGACATGGACCCGGTGAACCCGAACCATTTCGTGATCGCAGCGCGGCAGATCCAGATGACGACGCAGCTCGAAACCGTTGCCGGCGACGGCTGGACCCTCGTGTTCGATCTCGGCGCCAACGCCGACGGCTTCGACAACTCGGCGACCGCCACCGCCTTGTACGGCGCGGCGAGCTACGTCGGCTTCTGCGGCGTCTGCGATCCCATCACCGAGGCGGGCACCGACGTCACCAAGTTCCGCAACGGCATCGCGACCAACGTCACCGCGAACTGCCAACCCACCAACGGTGGCGGCGAGTGCTGGCGCAAGGCGGCGGCGCACGGTCTCCCGAACCGCTTCATCAACGACCTGGCGATCGACCCGAAGGATCCGAACACCGTGTACGCGGTGTTGGGCGGCTACGGGCGCAAGTGGTACCCGCCGCCGGCCAACAGCCCGAACGTCGGGGTTGGCCACGCCTTCGTGTCGCACGATCGCGGTCAGTCGTTCACCGACGTCTCCGGAAACCTGCCGGACACGCCGGCCACGTCGGTTGTCCTGCGGGGCGATTCGGTAATCGTCGGCACCGACGACGGCGTGTTCGCGGCTCAGCGGTCCGGCACCGGCCTGGGCGCGTTCTCGCGACTCGGCGCCGGGCTGCCGCACGTCGCCATCTGGGATGTGCAACTCGATCCGAGTGCGTCACACCTCGTCGCCGCGACGCACGGCCGTGGGATCTGGGTCTACGACTTCGCCGCCGCCGCGGCGGTCGCCATCCCGACCGCGACCATTCCCGCAACCGGGCGGCCTACGCCGGACGGGGCGCTGCCGCTGCTGCTCATGGCCGTCGCGCTGCGGTTGCTCAGCCGAGCAACGAGCGCGTCGCGTCCACGTCGCGCGCGATCTGTTCCGTAAGCGCCTCGATCGAGTCGAACTTCTGCTCGCCGCGCAACCGGGCGATGAAGCGGACCTTGGCGTGCTCCCCATACAGGTCGCCGTCGAAGTCGATGAGGTACGCCTCGAGCAGGGAGGCCTCGGCGTTCGCGTAGAACGTGGGCCGCCGCCCGAGCGACAGCGCCGCGGGGTGGGTGCTCCCGTCCGGCCGCTCGTACCACCCAGCGTAGATGCCGTCGGCCGGCAACTGGACCTCAGCGGGTACCGCGACGTTGGCGGTCGGGAAGCCGAGGTGGCGGCCTCGCTGATCCCCCTGCACGACGGTCCCCCGCACCTCGTGGGGGCGGCCGAGCAGCTCAGCGGCGCCGGTGACGTCACCCAGGCCCAGCCGGCGTCGGATTTCGGTGGACGACACGGCGGCGCCGTTGTCCTCGACCAGCTTGATGCCAAGGACATCGAACCCGAGCTGGCCGCCCATGTCGGCGAGCAAGGCGACGTTGCCGCGACGGCCCTTGCCGAAGTGGAAGTCGTGACCCACGACGACGGCGCGCGCCCGGAGACAGTCGACGAGGACCTCGCGCACGAAGTCCTCGGCCGACTCGGCCGCCCGCGCCTCATCGAAGTGCACGACGAGCGAGTAGTCGATGCCGGTGCCGGCCAGCAGCTCGAGCTTCTGATCGAGATCGGTCAACAGCTTGGGCGCCGAATCGGGACGCACCACCATCGCCGGGTGGCGATCGAAGGTAACGACGGCCGACGCGCACTCGCGCTCAGCGGCCATCCGCCGCACGTCGGCGATCAAGGCGCGGTGGCCGAGGTGCACGCCGTCGTAGGCGCCGATCGTGACAACGGTGCCCGAAAGTGCCGGGCACGCAGCCGCGTCGGTGATCACCTCCATGAGACGAGGCTACGCGCTGCGCTAAATGCACTCCCGACTGCGATGGGGCTGGGGACCCCATCGCACGCGGCGGGTCGTCCCCGGAGCGAAGCGAAGGGGCGGGGGCCCGCCGCCATGAACAGGGCCTATTGGGCCGCGGGGCGTAACACGACGGAGGCGGCGGCACCCTCGTAGACGGCGAGCAGGTCGCCGGCGGCGTCGAGCACGCGCCAGGGACCTTCGAAGCGCGGCGTGAGCGTGCGTCCGTGGCTCACCGCGATCACCTCGTCGTCGTCGATCACCGCTGACGGGTAGTCGCGCAACGCGGACGCTGGTGCGATCGCCGACTCGGCGACCACAGCCTCGAGCGGCGTGGCGTCGGCCAGCGTGAACGACCCGATGGCGGTGCGCCGCAAGTTGCGTAGATGAGCACCGCCACCGAGGGCGGTGCCGACGTCGGCCGCGAGCGTCCGCACGTACGTCCCCGACGAGCAGTCGACCTCGGCGGTGTACACACCGGCCTCGGCGGCAGGTCGTACGTCGAACCGCGTCACGGTGACAGGGCGCGGCGCCCGCTCGACCTCCTCGCCGGCGCGGGCCACCTCGTGGAGGCGGCGGCCGCCGACCTTTACCGCCGAGACCATCGGCGGGATCTGCTCGATATCGCCAACGAGAGTGGCGGCGGCGCGCTCGACATCGGCCGCGGTGATCCGACTCATGTCGAATGTGGCGACGACGTCGCCCGCCGCGTCAAGGGTCGACGTCGCGGTCCCGAGGACGATCTCACCCACGTAGGACTTGGGGAGCACGGTCAGGTAACGCAGGACGCGAGTCAGCCGGCCCAGACCGACCAGCAGCACGCCGGTGGCGTCAGGATCGAGCGTGCCCGAGTGACCGACCCGCTTGAGGCCGAAGATCTTGCGACACCGGGCGACCACGTCGTGGCTCGTCCACCCCGGCGGCTTGTCGATGACGACGAGCCCGTCGGTCACGTCGTGTCGGAGACACGCCGTGTAACACCGCGGACCGCGGCCTTGATGTCTTCGAGGACGCTCTCGACCGTCCCTCCGGTGGTGAAGCCGGCGGCGTACCGGTGCCCCCCACCGCCAAAGCCGGTGGCGACAGCGGCGACGTCCACGCGCGAGATCGAGCGCAGCGAGACGCGGATGCCTTCCGGCGTCTCCTTGAGGATGCACGCGACCTCGGCTTCGGCGGCGCGGCGGACGAGGTCGATCATGCCTTCGGTCTCCTCCATCTCGACGCCGAATGTCTCGAGGTCGTCGCTGGTGATCCACGTGGCGACAAAGGCGAGATCGGTGTCGAGCGCCGCTCGGTTGAGGCACGCCGCCATCAGTTGGAGATAGGCGAAGCGGTGCTCCTCGAACAGTTGCCGAGTCATGTCGGCGATCGGCAAGTCGAAGGTCGAAAGCTCCTCCGCGAGCCGGAAGACTTCCGGTGTGGTGTTGGAGTACTGGAACCGGCCGGTGTCGGTGACGAGCCCGGTGTAGATGCAGAGCGCGGCGTCGCGGTTCAGCGGCCAGCCGAGGAGATGCGCGAGTTGGCGAACCACGACCGCGGTCGCCGCCGCGTCAGTGTCGACCAGGTTGATCGTCCCGTAGCAGTCGTTGCTCAGGTGATGGTCGAGGACGATCAACTCACCGGCGGCCCGCGCCGCGGGCGCCAGGCTGCCGAGGCGGTCGACCGACCCGCAGTCGAACGTGATCATGAGCTCGGGCGCATCGGGGAAGTCGGCCGGTTTGGTGAGCGTGTCGAGGCCCGGCAGGAAGAGGTAGTGCGGAGCGACGATGAACGGCTCGGGGAACGACGCGATCGACGTGACGCCATGCGCGCGGCACAGATGGTGCAGGGCCAGCATCGAACCGAGCGCATCGCCATCGGGCCCGACGTGGCACGCCAGCGCGACCGATTCGGCGTCGCCAATGGCGGCTACGGCGCGGTCGAGGTCGTCAGTCTGGATCATGGGGTTGGATTGCGCGCAGGATCGATTCGACCTGCTCGCCACTGGATATCGCGGGATCGGCCACGAAGGAAAGTTGGGGCGTGCGCTTCAGGCGCACCTGGTGGCCGATCGCGGCCTGCAACCGGACGCGTTGCTCGTCGAGGGCCTCCTGAACGCCCTCCTGCCGCGACGCATAGAACACGCGGGCGTGCCGCAGGTCGGCGTCGGCTTCGATCGACGTCACGGTCACGAGGAGCAGCCGCTCGTCCTCGTCGGACACGCGTTCCAGCGCATCGGCCACGACCTCGCGCAGGACCTGGTTCACGCGCGCCGTCCGCGGATAGCGACGGTCAGGCATCAAGGTCCACCCAGCTGCGGACGGACGAGAGCACCTCGACCTCGGCGTGCGACCACACAAAGCGCTCCACCTCGTCGAGCACCTCCCCGACATGACCTGCGGAGGCGGCGATTGCCGCCACACCTAAGTCTGCCCGCTGCCACGTGTCTTGGTGTGCTACATCGGCCGCCGCTACCCCGAAGCGGCGCTTGGCCCCCTCCACGATGGGCTTGACCGCCGCCCGCCGCTCCTTCAACGAATGCGACTGCGGGATGTGCAACTCGATGCGAAGAACCCCTACATGCATGTGTCGGTGTCAAAGCAACGGAAAGCGCAACCTGACACCGACACGTCGTTCTACGTACGGGGGATCTCGCGCTCTTCGAAGGTTTCGATGACGTCGCCCTCGCGGAGGTCCTGATAGTCGGAGAGACCGATGCCGCACTCGAATCCGGCCTGGACTTCGCGGGCGTCGTCTTTGAACCGCTTGAGCGACGTGATGGCGCCCTTCCAGATGATCGTGCCTTCGCGGAGGAACCGGACCTTCGAGCCGCGTGTGATGGTCCCGTTGAGAACCATGCAGCCGGCGACCTTGCCCACCCTCGGGACGCTGTAGACGACACGGACCTCGGCGTCGCCGGTGACGACTTCCTCGTACTCGGGGGCGAGCATGCCGACCATGGCCGCTTCGATGTCCTCGAGCACTTGGTAGATGATTTCGTAGGTACGGATCTCGACGTCAGCCGTGGCCGCCAACTCGCGGCCCTTCCGGTCGGGACGCACGTTGAACCCGATGATCGTGGCGTTGGACGTCGCGGCGAGCTGCACGTCGTTCTCGCTGATGCCGCCGACCGCGCTGTGCACGAAGTTGAGCTTCACTTCGTCGCGCTCGAGCTTCTTCAACGACTGGGTGAGCGCCTCGAGCGAGCCCTGCACGTCGGTCTTGAGAATCAGGTTCAGCGTGGCGGTCTCGCCCCGCTGGATCTGCTCGAAGATGTCCTCCAACTTGGCGCCGCTGCTGAGCACCGAGGAGCTGGGCGTAAGCCCGGCATGACGGAAGCGCTGTTCGCGCGTCTCGCCGATGGTGCGAGCGGTCTTGTCGGCGTCGGTGACGCGGAATTCGTCGCCGGCAACCGGGACATCGGTGAAGCCGAGGACCTGTACCGGTGTCGACGGGAGCGCTTCCTTGATGTTGTCGCCCTTGTCGTCAACCAGGGCGCGCACCCGGCCCCACGCGGCACCGGCCACGATCGGATCGCCGACGCGCAACGTGCCGTTCTCGACGATGACGGTGGCCATCGGCCCGCGGCCGACGTCGAGGTTCGCCTCGAGCACGGTGCCCCGCGCCTTGCCCTCGGGATTGGCGCGCAGCTCTTCGACTTCGGCCACGAGCAGCAGCTGCTCGAGGAGGTCGTCGACGCCGGTGCCTTGGAGTGCTGACACCTCGACGGTGATGGTCTCGCCCTGCCACGCCTCGGGGGTGAGCCCGTGCTCGACGAGCTGTTGAAGCACGCGGGTCGGGTTGGCGTCCTCGCGGTCGATCTTGTTGACGGCGACGACGATCGGGACGTCCGCGGCCTTGGCGTGGTTGATCGCCTCGATGGTCTGGGGCATCACGCCGTCGTCGGCGGCCACGACCAGGACGACGATGTCGGTGACCTGCGCGCCACGAGCGCGCATGGCCGTGAACGCCTCGTGGCCCGGTGTGTCGATGAAGGTGATCAGTCGCCCGTCGCGCTCGGCTTGGTACGCGCCGATGTGCTGGGTGATGCCGCCGGCTTCGCCGGAGACCACGTTGGCCTCACGGATCTTGTCGAGGAGCAGCGTCTTGCCGTGGTCGACGTGGCCCATGACGGTGATCACGGGCGGACGCGGCCGCAAGAGGCTCTCGTCCTCTTCCTCGTCGTCCTCGAAGTACTTGGCCTGGAGCTCGGCTTCCTTCTCCTGGCCGGGCTCGACGAAGCGGATGCTCGCACCGATCTCGGCGGCGAACAGTTCGATGGCGTCGTCGGACAGCGACATGGTCGCGGTGACCATCTCGCCTTGCTGGAGCAGGAAGCGCACGACGTCGGCCGCCGACCGGTTCAGCTTGGGGCCGACATCTTGGGCGGTCGAGCCGCGCTCGATGATGACCTCGCCGTCGGGAACCGACGCGGTCGACGGGACGTAGTGCGTTAGCGCCGTAGGTTCGAGTTCGTCCTCGGTACGGCGACGACGGCGTCGGCGTTGGGGCGGGCGGCCGCGACCACCCGGTCCACCACCGCGTCCGAACGCGCCACCGGGGCCGCCGCCGCCGGGACCGCCGGGGCGTCCGCCAAAGTTGCCACCCGGGCCGCCGGTTCTCGGCGCGCCATAGGTCGCGGACGGGGGGCCGCCGCGGCCGGCGAAGCCACCAGTACGCGGGGCACCACCTGAGCTGGGAGGCCCACCTGGCCGGCCGCCAGGACGGGCGACGCCACCAGACGGACGCGGGACGCCGCCGCTGCCACCGGGCCGACCGCCCATACCGGGCGGCGGCGGGATCGGCTTGCCACTGGCCGAGCGCGGCGGACCGCTCGGCGGCGGCGGAATGGGCTTGCCACTTGCACTCAGGGGCGGCGCGGCCGTCTCGGCCTCCGCGGCGGGCGGCGCAGCAGGCGGCGCGGGCGGCGGCGCAGTCGAAGCAGCAACAGGGGTCGGGGCCGGTGCCGGTTGCGGCGGCGCGGGCCGGGGCCGCGGCTCGCGTACGGGCGGCGGCTCGCGGTGAGGCTCGAACGTGATTGGGTCGGGCTGCTCACTCGCCGGGCGGCTCGTGATCAGCCGCGGATCGCGCGTGCTGGGCACCGGCGGGGCGGGCGCCACGTCGGGTGCCGGAATCGGTTCGGCGGCCGAAGCAGGCGCCGGCGCGTCAGTGGCGGGCTCGCCCGCAGGATCGACCGGCGCCGTGGCGGCGGCCGCTGCCTTCTTGGTTGCCTTCTTTACCGGGGCGGGCTCTTCAGGCTGGACGTCGCGCCGAAGTCCTTCGGCGTCGGCCTTCCGACGAACGCGGTCGGCCTGCGCGTCCTCGATGCTCGATGAGTGGCTCTTGACGCCAATCCCGAGCGCTTCGCACAGGTCGAGCGCCTCTTTGTTCGTCAGTCCGAGCTCGCGTGCGAGCTCGTAGACCCGGATTTTCTTGGGCAACTGCTAGGTCAATCCCTTCGTGTCTTGCTTGGGTGCAACTCTCTATCCTCGCACACGCCTGCGAATTCCTTCGAAAGTTGATCAACGGCGAGGGCGCTGACCGGAACCCGCAGCGACCGGCTGAACGCGTCCCGCTGTTGTGCCTGAGTGAGGCACGGCGCCGAGCCCTTGCAGAGCCAGGCACCCCGCCCGGGAAGCGTGCGTCCCGTGCGCAATGACCCGTCGGCCAGGCGAACGACGCGCACCAGCTCGTCGGGTGACGCCACGCGGCGGCACCCGACGCAGGTCCGATTTATGCCGGGCTCTCCTCGGTGACAGCAGCGGGCTCGGCCGGCTCGGCTTCGGCTGCAGGCTCGGGCTCGGCGGCTACCTCAGCGTCGGCGGCATCTTCGGCGTGCACTGAGGCTTCCGGCGGTGCTGTCACCTCGGCTCCTGCTCCGGCTTCGCCTTCGCCGTCACCGGCGCCCGGCTCCGGCTCGTCGCCATGCGCCCACGTCTCCGCGGTGACTGCTTCGCCACCCTCGGCCGGCACCCACACCATCTCGCCGGACTCGTCGGTGACCCACTCGCCTTCGGCCCACTCTTCGCCGCTGTAGCCGGCCTCTTCCTCGGCCAGCTGGGTTTCGCTCTTGATGTCGATCCCCCAACCGGTGAGCCGGGCCGCCAGGCGGGCGTTCTGGCCTTCCTTGCCGATGGCCAGCGACAGCTGGAAGTCGTGCACGACGACCGTGGCCTTGCCGGTCTCCTCGTCGAGCCGGACTTCCTTCACGCGGGCCGGCTGCAACGCCCGCATCACGAAGTCGGACGGCTCCTCCGAGAACTCGACGATGTCGACCTTCTCACCGCGCAGCTCGTTGGTGACCATGCGGACGCGCGCGCCGCGGGCGCCCACGCAGGCGCCGACCGGATCGACGTTCGGGTCGTTCGACCAGACGGCGATCTTGGTGCGGTGACCCGGCTCCCGGGCCGCCGCCTTGATCTCGACGACGCCGCTGCCGATCTCGGGAACCTCGAGCTCGAACAGCCGCTTGATCAGGCCGGGGTGCGTGCGGCTGACCACGATCTGCGGGCCCTTGGTGGTCTTGCGGACCTCGACGATGTACGCCTTGAGGCGGGCACCGTGCTCGTAGCGCTCGTACGGAACCTGCTCGGCCTGCGGCAGGAGCGCCTCGACCTTGCCCAGGTCGAGCAGCGTGTAGCGGTTGTCGCTCTGCTGGATGATCCCGGTGACGATGTCGCCCTCGCGGCCGGCGTACTCCTCGTACTTCTGGTCCCGCTCGACTTCGCGGATCCGCTGGAGGATGACCTGCTTGGCGGTTTGGGCGGCGATGCGGCCGAAGTCGTCGGGTGTGTCATCCCACTCCCGGGTGACGTTGCCGTCCTCGTCCAGCTCCTGGGCGTACACGCGGATGTCGCCCGAGTCGGGATCGATGGTGACGACGGCTTCTTCGGCCGCCTTGGGCATGCGCTTGTAGGCGGCAACCAGTGCGTTCGCGAGCGCGTCGAGCAGCACCTCAGGGGCGATGCCCTTGTCGGTAGCGATCTGCTGGAGCGCCTCCATGAAGGCGAAGGTGTCTTTCATGAGGCGGCCTTCTTTTGCTTGGATTTTGAGCCCGGCTTGGGTTGTCCGCCCCACTGAAAAACGGTGCGGGCTCTATCGATGTGGTCGTACGTGATCCGGCGCGACGCGACGACGATGCCCTCGTCGTCAGCGCTGTCGAGGACGCCCTGCACGCGGCGCTCGCCCTCGGTCTCGCCCGTGGTGCGGACGGTGATCTCGGTGCCTATCGCCTTGCGAAAGTGGTCCGGCGTGCGGAGCGGCCGCTCGAGGCCAGGTGTACTCACCTCGAGCGTGTACCGGTCGGGAATCGGGTCCTGCTCGTCGAGCAGCCGCGAGAGGCGCTGGCTGAGCTTGCCCAGGCGCTCGGCGTCGACGCCCTCAGCGGCATCAACGGTCACGCGCAGCAGCCCGGGCTTCACTTCGCAGTCGAAAAGTTCGAGTCCCTCGGTGGCGAGAACGGGCTCAACGAGCGCGCGCACTTTCTCGGCTTGGCCCATCTCACACCTCCTCCACGTCAAGGACCGAACAAAAAACGTGGGCCAAGCCCACGTTCGAACAACCCCCGGTCGAACCGGAACTGCCTACTGCGACGGAGGATTATAGCGCCGAGGCCGCCGATTCGACGCCGACTTCGGACCTTTCTCCGGTGGCCCGGTCCTTTCGTTCGACCACGCCGCGCGCCAGCCCCCGCGGGCCGACTACCAGCTGCACGGGTACGCCGAGCAGGTCGGCGTCGGCGAATTTGACGCCTGGGGAGGCGTCGCGGTCGTCATAGAGGACGGCGGTGCCGGCCTGGCTGAGCTGCGCATACAGCGCGTCACCCTCGGTATCGGCGCCCTTGAGCGCGATCAGGTGGACGGCGTACGGGGCGACCGACGGCGGCCAGATGAGCCCGGCGTCGTCGTGGTGCGCTTCGGCGATCACCGCGATCAGGCGGCTGAGCCCGACCCCGTAGCACCCCATCCACAGCGGCTGCTCCTCCCCCGCCTCGTTGCGGAACGAGCCCGCGGGAAGCAGCGACGAGTACCGGTCGCCCAGCTGGAACGCGTGGGCGACCTCGACTGATCGCACCAGGTCAAGCGCCTCGCCGCACTCGGGACACGGGTCGCCCGGCTTGTAGGCGCTGAGCGGCGCCCACTCGTCGACGGTGAACGAGGCGTCGCTCACCGTCGCGTGATGATCGACCTTGTTGGCGCCCGTGACCCAGACCTGGTTGAAGTTGACGGACCAATCCGCGACGACCCGCACGCCGTGTTCTTGCAGGCCCATCGGCCCGATGTAGCCCTTCGCAAGTGATGGATGGTTGGCGAAGTCGTCATCGGTGAACGCCCGCCAGCCCGGACGTGGCAACACCTCGCGATCGCCTCGCACGACGGCGACCAGCGGGCCGTCGTCGTCGAGGAACGCGATGCACTTGAGCATTCCCGACGCGGTCAGGCCGCTGTCGGCGAAGAACTCGACGACCGCGTCGATCCCCGGCCGTCCCGGCGTGTGGTGCTCCTCGATCGCGGGCGACAGCGCGGTCAATGTCTGCGGCACGGCCCGCCGACCCAACTCGATGTTGGCCGCGAACCCGCACGCCGCGCACCGGACGAAGTGGTCCTCGCCGATCGCGCTCGGCACCATGAACTCGTGGTTGACCGCGCCGCCGAACGCGCCCGACGACGCTTCGACCGGCTCGAACTCGAGATCGCAGCGGTCGAGGATCCGGCGATACGCGGCAACCACCCTGTCGTACGTCGCCGTCATGGCGTCGGCGTCGGCGTCGAAGCTGTACGCGTCCTTCATCAGGAACTCGCGGCCCCGAAGCAGCCCGAATCGCGGCCGGGCCTCGTCGCGGAACTTGACCGCCATTTGGTAGACGAGCCTCGGGAGGTCGCGGTAACTCTCGATCTCCGATGCGGCGGCGGCGGTCACCACTTCCTCGTGCGTCGGGCCGAGCACGAAGTGGCCGCCGCGGCCTTCGACGTGGAAGGCGCCGTACGCCTCGTCGAGGAGCGGCGCCCGTCCGGACTGCTCCCACATCTCGATCGGCTGCAACACCGGGAGCAGGAGTTCCTGGCCGCCGATGGCGTCCAGCTCGGCGCGCACCAGCGCCTCGATGTTGCGGAGGACGCGCAGCCCGAGGGGAAGCAAGGCGTAGACCCCGGCGGCGACGCGGCGCACGTAGCCCGCCCGGACCAGGAGCTGGTGGCTGATCGCGTCGGCGTCGGCCGGCGCGTCACGTCTCGTTCGCGCGAGCAGCGCCGACATACGCATCGGCGCTGCAGGTTACGGCTGGGTCAGGCGGCTCGTTGCGGAGATATCGAGTCGCTCCGACCGTCGGCGTCGCGAGCTCGCATCATCCAGCGGCCGACGACAAGAGCCGCGGGGATCGAACCAGCGACCCACACCACGACCAATGACATCACCGTGCCTGTCATAAACCGCCCCCCTTGTACCCAGCGCGCTCATCTTCTATGCACGAAAAACACAAATCAACGAGCCGTGGGTCACGTCGTCTGGTTTGGGCAGGTCAGTACGCCCGAGCGACGACCGCGGTAAGGCCGTCGGTCTGGCCCGGGGCGGGCAAATCGTCGCCGCTTCGGAGGCAACGGACGGTGATGCCTTGGGCGGCGAGTCGCTGTTCACCGTCGTCGCCCAGTGCTGCCCACGGGACCAGGACGAAGCCGTCCTGGGCGGCGGCGACCGCTTCGTCAGCCGAGCTGGCCGTTGCCGTGCGGGCATCGCGACGCTCCCGCGCCGTCTCGAGGAGGCTCGCCTGGGCCTGGGTGAGCGCGGCCGCCGCCGCCTCCTTCGCGGCACCAATGGCGATGGTGGTCTTGTCGCCGTTGTCGCGTCGGACGAGCACGACATTGCCGGCCGCGATGTCGCGCGGGCCGACCTCAACGCGCACCGGCGCCCCCTTCAGCTCCCAGTCGACGGCCCGGCGACCGAACGATGTGTCGACGCGGTCATCGAGCTCGACCCGGATGCCCGCGGTGCGCAGCTCGTCGGCCAAGGCGGTCGCCGCCTCGGCCGCGCCGTCCTCGGGCTTCACGAGCAGGACCACCACCTGGACAGGAGCGACGCGCGGCGGCAGGCGGAGCCCGGCGTCATCGCCGTGGCCCATGATCAGCGCGCCAATCAGGCGGGTCGAGACTCCCCACGACGTCTGCCACACCGGCACCTGCTCGCCGCCGTCGTTGAGGTACTGCGTGCCGAACACCTTGGCGAAGTTCTGGCCCAGCTCGTGGCTCGTGCCCATCTGCAGCGCCTTGCCGTCGCCCATCATCCCCTCGCACGTCCACGACTCGTTGGCGCCGGCGAAGCGCTCACGCGCCGTCTTGCGCCCGGTCAGGACGGGGATGGCGAGGATGTCGACCATGACTTCCTCGTAGACCTCGCGGAGAATCCGCAGCGCGTAGGCGCGGGCATCGGTCTCGGTCGCGTGGCAGGTGTGGCCTTCCTGCCACAGGAACTCCGTCGTGCGGAGGAACAAGCGCGGGCGCAGCTCCCAGCGGACGACGTTGGCCCACTGGTTGATGAGCAACGGCAGGTCCCGGTAACTCTGAACCCACTTGGCGAAGTAACTGTTGATGATCGTCTCACTGGTCGGCCGCACGACGACCGGCTCCTCGAGTTGCTTGCCGCCGCCATGGGTGACGACGGCGAGCTCGGGGCTGAAGCCTTCGACGTGCTCGGCCTCGCGCTTGATATAGCTCTCGGGGATGAACAGCGGGAAGTAGGCGTTCTTGGCGCCACTCGCCTTGATCCGTTCGTCGAGCTCGGCTTGTACCCGCTCCCAGATCGCGTACGCATACGGCCGGATGACCATGGTGCCGCGCACGGGTCCGTTGTCAGCCAGCTCGGCCTTGGCGACGACGTCTTGGTACCACTTCGGAAAGTCCTCGGCCTGTGGCGTCAGGACCGGCTGCTTGGCCATCGGTGGAATCTAGGCCCGAACGATTAGAACCCCGTCCGGCAGTACGGCGCCGGGTGGACGGCGAACATGGCGTCGGCCCGAGCGAGGGCGCCCTTCGCGTTCTCCTCGATGCGACCGACGCGGGCGAGGGCGCCGAAGGAGTGACCGCCGAGGTAGACCGCGCCGAGGTCGGCGACTGTCAGCGTGATGTCGGCCTTCTTCTTGGTGGGCGCGCACGAGGCATCGCCCGGGCTCGCGCTCAATGCGAACCGACCATTGGCCGACCCGATGAAGTCGTCGACTACCTCGAGTACGACCGAGCCATCCGTCGCGTACCGCCTCGCCGCGAGGGCGGCGGGGACGTCGATGATGCGCGTCCACAGGAAGTCGCCGCTCACCGTCGTGCGCAGCCGCCGCGGGTCAGCGAGCAACCAGCGCAGCGGCTCGTCCACCGGCCGGCCCCACGCGGTGACCGCGCCGGCTAGGTCGATGTCGAGCGCGTACTGCCACATGGCCGCGTAGACGGTCGGGTTGTCAGCGACGAGATCCTGCACGCGGATCTCGTTGTTCGGGAGGCCGTGCTGCCACTCGCCCTTCACGCGATACGTGAAGTACCCGTCGGCCTTCCCCTTGGCCGACTCGTGCACGACGCAGAACAGCGCGCTGGCACCCTGGCGCTCGTGCTCCCGATCCTTGAAATAGATGTCCCACCACGCCGCGCTGCGGTCGATGTCGCCCGGGTTGCGTTTGCGGCTGGCGTCAAACAACCCTGGGAAGACCTTCTTCGCGCCGTCCTTGTCGAGTTGACGGAAGCGGCCTGAGTCGTCGACCGGTCGGGCGAAGTCGCCGTGGCGGGGATTTAGCTCGAGCGCGAGGTGCGACGTCGAGAGCCCGTACCCGAAACGTCCGTAGATCACGCTCTCGGACGCGAGCAGGATCGCGAGCGGTTCGCCGCGGTCAGCGACGTCGGTGAGCTGGCGCTTCATCAGGGAGGTGAGGATCTTGCGGCGTTTGTGCGTCGTGCGCACCGCGACCGCGGTCACGCCCGCCGCTGCGACCTGCTGCGCGCCGGGAACCGTGAGCTCGAACGAGTGGGCCGCCGCGGTACCGACGGCCACGTCGCCGTCGAACGCGGCCAGCGTCCGGTCCATCTCGGTGGTCGCTTTCCAGTCGGCGATCGTCTCTTCCGAAGGCTGGAACCCGAACGCGGTGCCGAAGACCCCCGGCATCTGTCCGAATTCGTCGTCCTCGAGTACGCGGATCTCGTACGAAGCCATGCGGCCCGGTTTACCGCAGGAGCTACTCGAAGCGCTTGTGGATTAGGTCGACGCGTTGTGCCGAGGCATTGGCGTCGGTCCCCTGCTCGTCAAGCAGTGCCCGGCGGTCGGCCTCGGCTTCGGCCTCGGCGCCGGCGTCGGCCGCCGCGAGCCGCGCCTCGACGCCTTCGGCCACGAGCCGTTCGGCTTCGTCGACGAGGGCGGCGACCATCTCGTCCTCCGGTACGACCCGCACGACCTTGCCCTTGACGAACAAGTGGCCGCGCTTACGGCCGGCGGCGATGCCGAGGTCGGCTTCGCGGGCTTCGCCGGGACCGTTGACGACGCAGCCCATCACCGCAACCTGGATCGGCAGGTTGCGCCCTTGCAGCGCGTCCATCGCCTCCTTGGCGACCTTGATCACGTCGATCTCGGCCCGGCCGCAGCTCGGACAGGCGATGAGGTCGATGTCCTTGCGCTCGCGCAGCCCCATCGCCTCGAGCAGCTGGCGGCCGGCGCGTGCTTCTTCGACCGGGTCGGCCGTCAACGAATAGCGGATCGTGTCGCCGATGCCTTCGGCGAGCAGCGTGGCCAGTCCCGCCGTTCCCTTGATGAGGCCGGCCGGCGGCGGACCGGCCTCGGTGACGCCGAGATGCAGGGGGTGGTCGGTGACGTCGGCCAGCATCCGGTAGGCCTCGATCATCAGCGGGACGTTGGACGCCTTCACCGAGATCTTCACGTCGTCGAAGCCGACCTCGTCGAAGTAGGCCAGCTCGAGTTGCGCCGACTCGACCATCGCTTCGGGCGTCGCCCCGCCGTACTTCTCGTAGAGCTTGGGGTCGAGCGAACCGGCGTTGACGCCGATGCGGATCGGCACGCCGCGGTCACGCGCCTCTTGCGCCACCACCTTGATGTGCTCGGGTTTGCGGATGTTGCCGGGGTTGAGCCGCAGGCACTGCACGCCGGCGTCGAGGGCGGCGAGGGCCATGAGGTACTGGTGGTGGATGTCGGCCACGATCGGCACCGGCGACCGCGGCACGATCTGGGCCAGGCCTTCGGCCGCCTCCGCCTCGTTGCACGTGCAGCGCACGATGTCGGCACCAGCCGCGGCGAGACCGTAGATCTGGCTGAGCGTTCCCTCGACGTCGGCCGTCTTGGTGATCGTCATCGACTGCACGGTGATCGGCGCGCCGCCGCCGACTGGCACCGAGCCGACCATGATCTGGCGCGTCGTCCGCCGCTCGGCCGCCTTGCCGGAGAAAGCCATCAGAGGTTGAGCGGGTGGCGGATGTCGAGATACAGCGACGTGATCGTGACGAACAGCAGCAGCATCACGACCATGTAGGTGACCGGCATCAATTTGGCGATGTCGACGCGGTACGGCCGGCCTCGTCGCGAGCGAATGCGTTCGTAGGTGGCCACCGCGGCGTGACCGCCGTCGAACGGCAGCAACGGGAGCATGTTCAGCATGCCGACGAAGATGTTGATCGACACGAGGAGATAGAGCGTGACGCGGAGCCCCGAGTCGGCCGCCTGCGACGCCACCCGCACCAACCCGACGGGCGAGATGAGCCGCGGTTGATCAGCCGGATCACCCTTCGGTGCTTTGCCGGACAGCTGGTCGCCGTAACTGCGAATGCCGTGGAACGACACCAGGTCGGCGATGCCCTGCGCGCTCAGCGACGTCAAGCGTCCCAACTCACGGCCGGCGCGAACACCCGCGACCAGTGGATTGCCCCGCTCGACGTAGTACGGCTGGTTGACGGCGACACCGACGAAGCCGACGTGTTCCTTAGCGGGTGCCTTGCCGTTGATCCGCACCGTGCTGGCGTCGACCGGCGTGACGGTGAGCTGGATGCGCTGATCGTCGCGCTCGACGTCGAAGACGATGGGCTGGGCGGGATGCTTACGGATGTACGCGGTGAGCCCGTGGCTGTCGATGCGGTGACGATCGACGCTGAGCACTTTGTCGCCAGGGCGAAGACCGGCCAGTTCGGCCGGACTCTCACCGGCGCTGTCGAAGCGACTGATCTCGCGCACCTGCGCGCCTTCGTTCTGAATGTGGAACACGCCGACGATCGAGTGCAGAACGAACAGCAGCAAGAAGGCGATGATGAAGTGCATCACCGAGCCGGCGACGATCGTGCTCAGCCGCTTCGGGTAGGACGCGGCACGGTACGTGCGGGGCTCCTCGTCGGGCGCCACGTCCTCGAGGTTGGTCATGCCGACGATCCGCACGTAGCCACCGAGCAGGATGAACGCCTTCACGCCGTACTCGGTCTCACCGCGGCGGAACGACCACAAGCGCGGGCCGAACCCGAGGAAGAACTCGGTGACCTTCATGCCGGCGCGCTTGGCCATGATGAAATGGCCGAACTCGTGCAGCATGATCATCGCCATCACCGCGAGGATCACGAGGACGGTTTTCGTCGTGTGCGTGGCGACCGACGCGAGGAAACCGGCAACGACGATGAGCACCAGCCGCTGCAACGCCTCGCGCTGCTCGCTGGGTGTGGGCGGCGGCTTGGGCTTGGTGTCGCCCTCGAGGCGCTGGACCAGTTGGGTCACGCCGCCCGCCGATCGACGGCCAGTGTGGCCCGGGCGCGGGCGTCGGAATCGGCGGCGAGCACGTCGTCGACCGTACTTGGGTCGACGACGGTACTGGCATCGAGCGTCTCGTCGATGACGTCGGCGATGGACAGCCACGCGATCCGGCCGCCCAGGAACGCCTCGACGGCGATCTCGTTCGCCGCGTTGAACCACGCCGGCGCCGTCCCGCCCGTGCGGCCGGCGGCGTAGGCCAAGGCGAGGCCCTTGAACACCTTTTCGTCGGGTCGTTCGAAGTCGAGGCGCGACAGCGCGTCCCAGTCGAGCGCGCCGAAGGGGGCGCCAAGCCGCTCCGGGTAGTTCAGGGCGTACCCGATCGGAAGCCGCATGTCGGGCTGCGATAGCTGGGCGATGGTGGCGCCGTCGACGAACTCGACCATCGAGTGGATGATCGACTGCGGGTGCACGACGACGTCGACCACGTCGACCGGCACGTCGAACAGCTCGTGCGCCTCGATCACCTCGAGGCCCTTGTTGACGAGGGTTGAGCTGTCGATCGTGACCTTCGGCCCCATGCGCCAGGTGGGATGGGCCAACGCATCATCGACGGTGACCTGCTCGAGCTCGTCGCGCGTGCGACCGCGAAATGGGCCACCACTGGCGGTCAGGAGGAGCCGGCGGAGCGAGGCCGCGCCACCGGTACCCGACGCGTGGAGGCACTGATGGATCGCCGAGTGTTCCGAGTCGACCGGCACCAACTCGGCGCCCGGCGTGACTCGCGCCCGCTGCACGACGGGACCGGCGGCAATCAGCGACTCCTTGTTCGCCAGCGCCAACCGGCGACCGGCACCTAGGGCGGCCAGCGTGACGGGCAAACCGGCGAAACCGACGACCGCGTTCATCACGACGTCGGCGCGCGTCGCCAGCTCGGCCAGCCCGTCGGCACCCTCGAGCACCTCGAGTGAAGGGCGGCGCTCGCGGAGCACGGCGGCGGCGGCGGGGTCGGCGACGACGACAGCTTCAGGTCGTACCGCGTCGATCTGCGCATCGAGTTCGTCGAGCCGCTGCCCGGACGCGCCCAAGGCGACGACACGGAAGCGGTCGCCCGCCGCGGCGATTACATCGAGCGTCTGCCTGCCGATGGAGCCGGTGCTCCCCAGCAGGCTGACGGTGACCTCGGTCACCGTGTCGCCCGGATCGGCTCCGTCTGCGCCTCCGCCTCCCTCAAGAGAAGAGCAGTCGCGCCAGGTAGTAGGTGGCGGGCAGCGCGAACAGCAGGCCGTCGAAACGGTCGAGGATGCCGCCGTGGCCGGGCAGCAACGTGCCCATGTCCTTGAGGCCAAGATCGCGCTTGATCATCGACTGGCACAGATCGCCGAGCGGGGCGACCACGCCGACGACCAGGCCGAGCAGCGCCGCCTTGCCCGCATCCCAGTGGGCGACGGGCCCGAAGTGCATCTTGACGATGATCCCGATGATGAGCGTCGAGGCGAACACTGACGCGATGACGCCGCCGATCAGGCCCTCCACCGTCTTGTTCGGGCTGATCTCCGGTGCCAAGGCGCGGCCGCCCATCTGACTGCCGATCACGTAGCCGCCGACGTCGCTGGCGACGGTGGCCAACACGCACGGAAGGATCAGTGAGATGCCGGTGCTACCGGGCAGCGCCAGCATCAGCGCGGCGTAGGACCCGAGGAAACCGACCCAGAGGAAGCCGAGCATCGTGGCGCCGACGTTGGCCGTTGGTCGCGCCGCGACCACACCGGTGAGGTACCAGAGGAACGAGAAGACGGTCATCAGCGCGAGGACCATCGGGATGGCGGTCTCGCCCTTCGAGTACGTCGCGACCATGATCGACGCGGTGCCGGCCAGGCCGAGCAGCGTGGCCGGGTGATACCCGGCGCGCCGCAACACGTCGTAGATCTCGGCGGCCGCGGCCACGACGACCGCCAGGGCCAAGACAAATGTGGGCAGGCGGCCGAGCCGGAAGCACACCAGGGCCACCACCGCGAAGGCGCCACCGGTGGCGATCGCCGTCTGGTTGTCGCGTCCGCCCCCGCCCGGAACGATGGGCCGGGCCCGGCGGGGCCCGGCTGGCGTGGGCGGTTCGGGCGGCGTCAACGGCCCGCTGCGCCGGCCGGTGCGGATCGTCTCGCGTCGGGGCTCGACCTCAACGCCGCCGCTGGGGTCGTCGTCGAACGTGAACAAATCGGAGTGTTCGGTGCGGCTCTCGTCGAGGGCGCCGCGGCGCGTGTCCTCGTCGGCGAGGATCGATGCGTCCTCGAAATCGCCCTCGTCCCAGTCCGACGCCTGGTCGCGCCACCGCGGGCTGCGCGTGAGCGACGACCACGCGCTGAACTCGTCGTCTTCGTCGCCGGTGGGCGGGGCGGCGTCGGCGAAGATGCGCGGCACCTCACCGGTGGGCGGCTCGGTCCAGTGCAGGTCGGCCGACGGCGGCGGGGTGACCGGCGGCCGCTGGAAGTCGTCAGCCTCTTGGTCCTCGGGGAGCGGGAACCGGTGTGCCGGGCGCGGCCCTTCTGGTGTGGCCGGGCGATCGCCGAACCGGGGCGCGTCCTCCGGCCGGCGCGGTACCGCGTGGCCGCTCTCTAGCGCTTGCTGGGCCTCCTCGGCGCCGATGATGCGGACGCCCTCCCCCGCTGACCGCGGCCCGCGCTCTTCGCGTTCCTCTTCGCGATCGTCATCCATCCCGGCCTCCTATACCTCGAGCAATTCGGCCTCTTTGTGCTGGAGCATTCGATCGATTTCGGCCACGTAGTCGTGTGTGGCCTTCTCGAGTTCCTTCTCGGCCCGCTCCAGGTCGTCGCCGCCGATGTCGCCGTCGTGCTCAAGGCCTTCAAGATCCTTGCGCGCGGCGCGGCGGAGATTGCGGACGGCTACCCGGCCGTCCTCGGCCTTGTGGTGCACCATCTTGACCATCTCTTTCCGACGCTCCTCGGTGAGGGCGGGAAAGTTCAGCCGGATGACGGCACCGTCGTTGCTCGGGTTGACGCCGAGGTCCGAGTTCTGGATCGCCTTCTCGATGGCCTTGAGCGAGCCCTTGTCGTAGGGCGAGATCGTCAGCAGGCGTGGCTCAGGGCCGACGCTGATGCCGGCGAGCTGTATCAGCGCCGTCTCGGCGCCGTAGTAGTCGACCTTCAGGTGCTCGACGAAGGCGGGCGACGCCCGGCCGGTGCGCACCGTGCCGAAGTCAGCCTGCGTGTGGCCGACGGCCTTGGCCATCTTTTCCTTGGCGTCGTCGAGGACCGCTCCCACGAGCGTGTCGTCACTCATTACCGGATAAGCGTACCGAGGGACTCCCCCAGAAGGGCGCGACGGATGTTCCCCGGCGTCATCACGTCGAACACGAGGATCGGCAGCGCGTTGTCCTTGCAGAGGGTCACTGCGGTCATGTCCATCACGCGGAGGTCCTGCTTGACGACGTCCATGTAGGACAGCTCGTCGAACCGCGTGGCCGTCGGATCGAGCTTGGGATCGGCCGAGTACACGCCGTCGACGCCGGAGTGCGTGCCCTTGAGGAACACCTCGGCCTCGATTTCGGCGGCCCGAAGCGCGGCGGTGGTGTCGGTCGTGAAGAACGGGTTGCCCGTGCCACCCGCGAATATGACCACGCGGCCGGTCTCGAGGTGGCGGATGGCCCGCCGCCGGATGTACGGCTCGGCGACCTGAGCCATCGTGATCGCGGTCTGCACGCGGGTCGGCTGGCCGTGGCGCTCGATCGCGTCCTGAAGCGCGAGTGCGTTGATGACCGTCGCGAGCATTCCCATGTAGTCGGCCGTCGCCCGGTCCATGCCGGCACCCGCGCCGATCAGGCCGCGCCAGATGTTGCCGCCGCCGACGACGATGCCGAGCTGCACATCGAGCTGCGCGCGCGCTTCAGCGATCTCACCGGCGATGCGTTCGACGACGACGCCGTCGATGGTCTCGTCGCTGGCCGTACTGGCCAACGCCTCGCCGGAGAGCTTCAGTACAACGCGGCTCCAGCGAGGTTTGTCTGGCAACTACGCGCCGATCTCGATCTGCGCGAAGCGAACGACCTTCGCGTCGCCGATGGCCTTCTCGACGGATTGCTTCTCGTCGTGGATGTAGGGCTGATCGTTGAGGGCACCGGCCGGCGTGCGCTTGAACCACCCGTTGAGCTTGCCCTCGACGATCTTGGGCCAGGCCTGTTCAGGCTTCCCCTCGTTCTTGGTCTCGGCGAGGATCGCCTCGCGCTCGGCCTCGATGTCCTCGGCCGAGAACTCGTCGCGGTTCAGCACGCTGGGCCGGCCAAAGCTGATGTGCAGCGCGACCATGTGGGCCAGCGCGGCGTCGCCGCCCGCCACCTCGACGAGCACACCGTTGCGCGAGGGCGGACCGCTCGGCATGTGCAGGTAGGCATCGAGGGCGTTGCCGGCCGCCGCCTCGAAGCGCACCACGCGGCCGACCTCGATGTTCTCCTTGATCGTGATCTTGAGATCGTCGAGCGCATCGGTCATCTCGTCAACCGCCGCCTCGCCCTTTTCGAGGACGCGCTGGGCCAGCCCGTCGGCGAAGGCGATCACTTGCGGCGACTTGGCGGTGAAGTCGGTCTCGGTCTTGACCTCGACGAGCACGCCGACGGTGTCGCTGCTGGCCGCGGCGACCAGGCCGTCGGCGTTGTCGCGGTCGGCCCGCTCGGCGGCCTTGCCGAGCCCGCGCTCGCGAAGCAGCGCGGTGGCCTTGTCGAAGTCGCCATCGGCATCGGTGAGGGCGCGCTTGGCGTCCATCATCCCGGCGCCAGTGGCGTCACGTAAGCGCTTGACGTCTTGCGCGCTGAACTCAGGCACTCGGTGACTCCTCGGTGCTGGTCGGCGCCGCCTCGGCGACAGGCGCCGCCGCGGCCGCGGGGGCGGCCTCGTCGGTGGTGGGTGCGGCCGCGTCTGCCTCGGGTGCGCGGGTTGACGCCAAGCGGGCTTCGCGTTCCTGCTGCTGGAGCGCCGCGGCACGGCGGGCGTCGGCCTGCTCCTTGTCGATGCGGGCCTGCTCCTCGGCGCTGCGCTCGGCCGGCGCGACAATCGCCGGTCCCGCGCTGCTACTGACACCGCGACGCGACGCAATGAAACGACCTTCGTCGACGGCGTCGGCGATCACGCGGCACATGAGGTTGCCGGCGCGGATCGCGTCGTCGTTGCCCGGGATGACGTACTGGATGAGGTCGGGATCGCAGTTGGTGTCGACGACGGCGACGATCGGCAAGCCGAGCTTGTTCGCCTCGGTAACGGCGATGTGCTCCTTCTTCGTGTCGATCACGAAGATGGCGTCGGGCAGCTTCGACATGGTGCGGATGCCGCCCAGGTTGCGCTCGAGCTTCTCGAGCTCGCGGCTCAGGATGAGCGCTTCCTTCTTGGGCATGGCCTCGAAGTCGCCGGCCGAGCGCATCCGCTCGTACTCCTGCATCTTCTTGACCCGCCCGCTGATCGTGCTGAAGTTCGTGAGCATGCCGCCGAGCCAGCGCTCGTTGATGTAGGGCATGCCCGACTTGAGCGCGTACTGCGCGACCGGGTCCTGGGTCTGCTTCTTGGTGCCGACGAAGAGGATGCTTCCCCCGTCGGCCACCAGATCGCGAACGAACGAATAAGCGGTGTCGATCCGCTGGAGCGTCTGGTTGAGATCGATGATGTAGATCCCATTGCGCTCGCCGAAGATGAACCTGCGCATCTTGGGGTTCCAGCGGCGGGTCTGATGCCCGAAGTGGACACCGGCCTCGAGCAACTGCTTCATCGTGACGACAGCCACGTTGACTCCTCTTCCATCGGTTGGTCGGTCCCGTACGCAAGCGCCACCTGCGGTGACGACCGTGGGTACGCACGGGGTGTTGGTTCAGCCCAGCGCCAATCGCCGGGACGGATGGAAGATTGTAGTCGGCCTCAGCCGGGGTTGATTCGTGCGTATTCGAGGCCGTTCGTGGCCGCCTCACGGGTCGCGAACACGACCCCATCGGCCGGGCCGGACGTCACGCCGCTGATGCGTCCGGGCGGATCGAGCGTTCGGTGGCCGCGGCGGGCGGCGACGAAGAGGCGACCGTCGTCGAGCGGCAGCACGACGGCGGCGCCCGCCCACGCCGGTCCGCCCCGGACAACCGCGCCCGCGCCACTCGCTGACCACCTGCGCCGGCCGCGCCGGTCGACGACCGTCACGTGGCCCAGTCGGTCGGCCAGCGCGATGCCGGCCGGGCCAAATGCGGGCGGCGCTTCGGGCGACCCCGCCCCGGCGGTCGCGATCGACCACCGTTCTCGGCCCGAGCGCAGGTCGAACGCGTGGGCGCGTCGGTCGCCTCCGACAACCACGGCCAGGCCGCGACGAGCGGCGGGCGCGCTCGTGCCGTCACCGGCAAACGAATGACGCCACAAGACGACCCCGGTGGCGACATCGGCCGCAACTACGCCGGTGTCCCACGCGGCCACGACGACACCGGCGGCCGCGGCCGGCGGGCCGAGCGCGGGCCCCGGCAGCGGGAGTGTCCAGTGGTCGATATCGACCAACCGACCGTCCCACGTCGTGACGATCGTGTGCCCGCGGTGAACGACCGGTGCCGACGCCCGGTCCCCCACCGATCGTTCCCAAAGCAGGTGACCGTCGGCCCGGGCCACGGCGGCAACGCCGTCGTCGGTGGCGGCGACGATGCGGTCGGGTTCGATCGCCGGCGCGACGTCCCGCAGGCCGATCAGCGTCGTCTGCCACGCCAGCGCGCCGTGGCGAACCAGGACGAGGACGCTGTGGCCGTAGGTGGCAACGACGTCGTCACCATCGCCGCTCGGTGCGCCGACGTAGGCCGGTCGCGGTGCCGCCCATCGCCAGGTTGCCGAGAGCGATGGCGCGTGCGCGGGCGCGCACGCCGTCGCCATGAGTGCGAGCGCGACGACTGCCCCGCGACGCGTTGTCATGGCGCGCCTTCCGCGCCGCCGACGGCGGCAACGGTGGCCGCCCGCTCGGCCCGATCAATAGCGCGACCCGTGAGCGCGTCGGCCGCGGCGTCGGCCAGGGTCTCGCACGAGGGTGGCCGGCCAGCGAGGGCCAGCGCGATCTCGCGCTGGGCGGCCGTCGATCCGGGCAGCCGGGCGTGCTGATCGCGGAGCGTTGGAACCGAGACGATCACGTTCCGCGCGCCGGCGAGGTGGGACCGCGGCGACGGCACAACGAGGTCGCCCCGCGCCGCGATCGACACCGCCCGCACGTTCTTGGGCAGCGGACGCCGGTTCAGCTCGCGGACGAAGTCCGACGTCTCCGACAGCTGGTGGATCGACCGCGCGCGCGGGTCGATGCCGCGCTGGCGGCCAATCCGCCCGACAACCTGCTCAATGAGGGGCCCGCGGCGCGTGTGCCGCAATAGCGAGGCGGCGGTGGCGAGGTCCGTGCCGTGGTGCGGCGTACCGAGCGTGATCAGCGTGCCGAGCCGCGGCGAGCGCGGGTCGAACGGATCGAGTTCATCGCCCAGTGCGGCTCGAGCGACGAGACCGCCCTGCGAGTGCGCGATGACGTCGACCGGGACGCCGGGATGTTCGTACTGGAGCCGCTCGAGTAGTTCGCGCAGGCGGCGGCCCGACTGACGGATGTCGACGAGCGTGTCCGCCGGGCGATACGGGTTCTCGGCCGCGGTGCCGCCCCGATACGAGAACTGCATGACGTCACTCGGCGCGTAGCCGAGACGGGCCGTGTCGACGTCGAGCACTGACGCCGAACCAGTGGCCGAGCCGAGCCCGCCGATCATGACCGCGAGGTGTCGCTCGGGCGGCGGCGGTGGTGGTGGTTCGGACGCCGGCGTGCAGGGTTCGGCGTCGATGGCCCGACGCGCCAGCGCGATCGCGGCGCTGATCTCGGCCTCGCCCGGCACGTGCGGGCGGTGAATCCCGTCGATGCGAAGGTCGCGCAAGACGTCGACCGCGACGCGTACATGGCGCGCGGTCGTCAGCGGCGACACGCGAACGGCGACCTGTGTCGCCGCCCGGCTGGCGGTCTTGACGCCGCCCCACACTGCGCTGATGAGGTGCGCCCGCTCGATCGCCTCGGACTCGGCTCTCGGTGGTGAAAGGGCCGTCGCGGTGGTGCCGTCGGGAATGAGGTGCACGTAGACGTCGCCGGCGAGCAGCACCTCTGGGTCGACGTAGGCCTCGCCGGCCCGGGCGCCGAAGTGCAAGGACTCGCCGGCGGTGCCAATGGGCGTGCCCGCGCTGACTCGGTTGCCCCGGGCGACGGCGACTGTGCGAAGGAACGAGTAGCTGGTGCGAATGCCGTCGGCGTGGAGGACGACGACGTGCAGGCTGTTGCCGACCGCGCCGGCGAAAACGACGTCGCCCGCCGCCGCCGCGTGCACCGGCTCGCCGCGCCTGGTCGCGTAGTCGACGCCGCGATTGCCGGCGCCGTAGGGGGTGGCCGGCGGTCGGAATGGATCGGTTATCGGGCCGTCTACCGGGGCGCTGTACGTAACAGCAACCCGTTCACTGGCTGCCGCGGCGGCGCGGCCGCTGGCGACGGCCACGATCGCAACGGCGGCAACGCAGACCAGCCAGCGCACGGGACAACCCCCGACGGATCAGGACAACGGCATCGGGGAAAGGGCGCACCAGCACGGTACCGCCGGACTGCGCGGCGGTGGAAGGGGCTACGCGCGCGGATGGGTCTCGTCGTACACGGTGACGAGACGCTCTTTGCTTACGTGCGTGTAGATCTGGGTGGTCTGGAGGCTGGCGTGGCCGAGCAGCTCCTGCACGACGCGCAGGTCAGCGGCGCCGTCGAGCAGGTGGGTAGCGAAGCTGTGGCGGAGGGCGTGCGGGTGGGTCGGTTGTACGGCGCGGCGATCGATGATGCGGCGGACGTCGCGCGGCGTGAGCCGGCGGCCGCGGCGATTGAGGAAGGCGGCGGCGTCGGGCGTGGTCGCGGCGGTCATGACGGCGCGACCGTGATCGAGCCAGCCACGCACGGCGGCGACGCACGGCTCGCTCATCGGCACCTGTCGCTGCTTGTTGCCCTTGCCCCACACGGTGACCGTGCAGTTGTCGAGATCGAGCGCGTCGATGTCGAGGCCGCAGGCCTCCGACACGCGCAGCCCGCTCCCGTAGAGCAGCTCGAGCACGGCGTCGTCGCGAAGGCGGATGGCCGGCGGATCGTCGTCGACGCGCGCCGGCGGATCGTCGAGCAACGCCCCGACCTCGACGCGCGTCAGCACGTGCGGCAGTCGCGCCTCGCCCGACGGCGCCGCGAGCCGAAGCGCCGGGTTGACGTCGAGCACGCCGATGCGTCGCAGCCAGCCGAAGTAGCTGCGCAACGACGACGCCTTCCGTGCGACCGTGCGCCGCGCGTACCGACGGGTCGTGAGAAACGCGAGATAACGACGCAGTAACAGCCGATCGACGGCCGCGGGTCCACCGGCACCACCGCGTGTCGCCCAATCGACGAAGTCGACGACGTCGCGCTGGTACACGACCACCGTGGCGTCGCTCGCCGCAGTCAACGACGCCACGTACGCCTCGACGCGCCACTCGGCCTCGGCCACCAACCCACGGTACCGGCCGAACTGACACCAGAAGGGTGACCTATTGACCACGTTTCTGGTGTCAGTTCGCGGCGAGACGTTCCCACCAGCCGGCGGTGCCGCGGACCCAGCCGTCGGCTTCGAGGTGGGTGAGGGCAACGGCGACGTCGGTCGGCGACAGACCCGACCTGATCGTGATGCTGTCGAGCGTGCTGGGCGACCAGCCGACGGCGACGAGCACCGCAGAGCCGGAGGCGTCGGGAGGCGGTCGCCGATCCCGCTCCCGGCGCGGCGCGATCGGGTTGAGCCCGATGGCGACGAGCACGTCGTCGACGTGGGTGACCGGCGGGCAGCCCTCGGCGAGCAGACGGTTGGCGCCCGCCGAGGCCGAGCTGGTGATCGGTCCCGGAACGGCGAGGACGGGCACGCTCCGGTCGATAGCGGCGGCGACGGTGTGATTCGAGCCGCCGGCCGGGTGGCTCTCGACCACGACGACCGCTTGCGCGAGCGCAGCGATGATCCGGTTGCGGGCCGGGAACCGCCAC